>PVBE012266717.1_pt1 | contig 57154 bp, 47 predicted proteins | sample 1631181 | NCBI WGS metagenome assembly PVBE01 (sample SAMN08397723, study PRJNA350692) | Marine metagenome, whole genome shotgun sequencing project. | isolation source: water | place: Pacific Ocean | collected 2012-04
ACGTGTTTCGAGCTTGAGCCGATTCCTCACCTCGTTCGGAATGACAGCGCGCAAGGTCCGAATCTTGGCCAAAACACCAACCCATCGGAGTTTTTCCGCAACCTGCTAAAGCAACACGAGACCGGTGTCAGGGCCGCCGCGGCGATTCTTTTCATGCGATTCACGAACGGTCCCATTCCGACCGGCGTCCCGGGACCGTTAAGGGACGATCTTGACCTCCATCATCTTGCTTCCCGGCGGCGGTTTGCCGTCGGCGTCCAGCACCCGGGCCGCGATCGCGCCGGGGCCGGCGACCACCCGATAGGAATAGGCCGTATATTTCGCCGAACCGACCCTCGAAATGAACGGCACGGCAAAAAGGTTCTTCCCCGTCTTGATCGAGAAACCCCGAATCTTCGATTCGAGGTCGGCGTGAAGGGTCCGGATGTTCTCGAGCATGCTGTCGCTGATGAAAATCTTGGGCTTGGCGGTTGCCGAAGAATAACCCTCGCCGGCGCGCTCCCAGACATGGAGGAGGGCCTCTCCCGCTTCGATGTCGAGGACACTGAAGAAGTAGAGTATCCGCCTCCCCTGATTGTCGACGGGCAGGTCCTTCATCGAAAGGGTCGCCTGGAACGGGACGCGCCGTTCGCACGCCCGGCCCACTTTCTTGAGGCAGAAGCCCGAGTCAATCACGCTGCCGGCATGGACGGAAGTCGAGGCGACGCCGAAAACCAGTAGGCATCCCGACAGGGCGACTCTTAATTTGGCCGTCTTTCCTCTTCCCATACACCCTCGTGATTACTGAACCTGATGAGCCGAAGATCCTGACTGTGCGGGTTTTGCGCTGAACGCATGTTAACAAATTCCAGGGATTGAGGAAATATTTCTTTTGTAAAGGTTCTGTTACGAATGGCCCGGTCCGACATCTGTCCGCACGGCCTTCCCGGCGTCGGAAGTCTCATTCGAAGATGTAGCTGAACCGCTCTGTCGTCCCCCGCTCCTCGTGCCACGCGGGCGCTTCGATGGAATGCCCCGTTCCCTCCAGCTCGGTCAGGACGTAGAGCAGCGGCCCGACGGTGTGGTCGGGGTTCCAGCACATCTGGCCGACGAAGTAGGGTCTTGGCGAGTTTCTCTGGAAATGGGTGTACGCCAAGCCCGGGCACAGGGCGTTCACACGGATGCCGTTATCTTTCTCCAAAGCGGACAAGCACCAGGAGATTCCTTCGACCGCATACTTCGTTGTTGTGTAGGGAACGCTGCGGATGTGCGTGAAGCCGACGCGCGCCGTCGTGGAGGAGATGTTCACGATGTGGCCGGACTTGCGCTCCCGCATGTGGGGAAGGACCTCGCGCGCGCACAGGAACACGCCGTTGACGTTGATGTCATAGACCGCCTTCCAATCTTCGAGCGTGACCTCGGTGTAATCGCAGCTTGGACCCGACACCCCCGCGTTGTTGACGAGGACATCGATTTGGCCGGATCGCTCCAAAGTCCTGCCGACCATCTCTTTCACTTGGGCCTCGTTCGTGACGTCCGTCCCGGCGGCGATGGCTGAGCCGCCCTCCGCTTCGATGTCCGAGACGACCCGCTCCGCCTCCCCGGCGTCCCGGTCGGCCACGGTCACAAGGGCGCCCTCTTTCGCGACCGCCCGGCTCATGTGCTCGCCGAAACCCCTGCCGCCTCCGGTGATGATCACGGTTTGTCCGGCCAGACTGCCAGCCATCTGAATTCCTCCGTCCTTCGCAGGTCTACGGGAAGGTCAGGTCGATCCCGCCCGGGTTTGAATCTCGCGGTGGACTGCCAGCATCCGGTCCGTGTTCCGGGAAATCGGGAACCGCTCCGCCAGCCGCCGGGCCGAGCGCCCCATGGTCCGGCGCAGGTCTTCATCGAACAACCGCTCCAGCCTCGCGGCCAAACCGTCGGCGTCCGTCGGGTCCTCCAGGATGAGCCCGGTCTCCCCTTCGGTCATAATTTCCGAGGCGCCGCAGGGCTGGCTCAGTATACAGGGAATCCCGCTCGCCAGGGCCTCCAGGGCGGCGAAGCCGAAGGGCTCGTACAGGGACGGGAGGACGAAGACGTCCGAGGCCCGGTATGCGTCCGCGGTTTGCGTCTCCTCTCCGGGGAATCCGACGATTTTCCCCACGCCTAGCCGCCGCGCCATGCGCGCGGCCGCGGGCCTTCGTCCCGGGGGAGCGATGATCAGAACCCGGATCCGCCTCGTCCCGTTTCGGAGCTTGGCCGCCGCGCGCAGGAGGTGAACCAGGCCCTTTCGGAAAAAGCCCGAGCCCACGAACAGGACGACGAAATCGCCGGGATCGATGCCGAGCGCCTTTCGAATCTCATCCTTCCTTCCGGGGTCTTCGGCGGGGGAGAACTCCTCGAGGTCCACGCCGTTGTAAATGACGGTGACGTCTTTCTCGGCGAGGGCGTCCCCCTCGGGCGCGCCGTAATGCCGGAGAATGTCCTCGCGGACCTTCCTCGAAATGGCCACGACCCCCGTGGAGGCCTGTTTCGAGAAAATCCGCCGCTCGGTCGAGAGATGAAACGCGTGGAGCGGGTCCAGGCGTCTGGCCATCCGCGAGGCGGGCGGCAGGTGGGCCGCGGCCACGCGAAGCCACTCCCGGTGGCATCCTTCGCCGGCCCGGTAAATCCCCCGGACGGGCGTCCGGTCGAAGTTGTAGACGGTGTCGTACCGCCCGCCCCGGAGGGCGTGAACCACGCCGCGGGCGAAGCTCCACGCCTTGAGGACCGACAGGCCGCCCAGCCGGCCGACGGGGCGGCGGATGATCGATCCGGGCAGCGCCTCCCAGTGGCGGGCGAAGAGGTGGACCTCGTGGCCCCTCGCGGCCAGGTCCCGGGCGAATCCCCACACGTAGCGCTCGACGCCGCCGCGGCGGTGGGCGGCGATCCGCACGAGGGCGATCCGGAGGGGGCGGTCATCGTTCATGAGGGGGGCGCTTCCATCCCGATCCATCCTTCCGACTCCCGTGCGCCTTCCGCCGCACCCGTTGTCATTTCGAGCGCGGCCAGGAATCTCAAGCGCCTGTTGTGTTCGACGGCCGCGAATGAGCGAAGCCCCCGGGCCGATCCCGGGATGGCGGAGGGTCCGCCGGAAGGGGAGCATCCTCTATCCGGAAGGGGCCGGGGGGAAGGGGGGGACCCGCTACCCCGACCCGCCGAGCATTTCCAGAAGGGTTTCCACCCGCCGCCGGTGGGTGTGATCCCGCAGGGCGCGCTCCATCGCCTTGCGGGACATCTCCGCCGTTTCGTCCGGGTGAGAGACGTGGTATTCGATGAGCCGCCGAAGGTCCGCCTGGTCGCGGTAGGTGGCGATCTCTTCGCCGGGCGTGAAGAACTCGCCGATGTCCTCCTTGTGGTTGGTCAATTGGAACCCTCCGCTTCCGGCGATGCTGATCGAGCGGTCTTCCAGGCTGAAGACGCCGCCCCCCGGATGCTGCGGGTTCAGGTTGATCCTGGACGCCGCGTAGACCCGGACCTTGTCCTCGTTGGGGAGGACGCCTTGGTAACGCTCGCGAATCCAGTCGCTCTCCACGTCTTTCCAGCGGCCCTTTCCCCAGATGCGGAGGTCCACCTCCGGCCCGACGATTCCGTCCATCAGGGCCACCCGGAACGGATAGGGCGATCCCACGAAGCTCACGTCGGCGCCGAACCGGCGGCGGTCCTCCTCGCTCAGGTCGGGCGGACGAAAGTATGCGGGGTCGTACCCATGGGGCAGGTATCTTACGTGGTCGATCCCCTGGGCGCGCAGCTCCCGCTCGAAATACCGGTCCTTCGTCAGGAAGAGCCGGTAGGCCTGGATCACCTCGAACGGCAGGGGGGGGTAGACGCCCGCCAGGCCCCAGGGGTTGTCGTTGTAAAAGTTGACGGTGACGCAGGAGGTCTTCCGGTTTACGGTGCAAACGGTTTCGGCGGATACGTATCCCCCCCGGAAGACGAGGAGCAACTCCGCCTTCCAATCGCGCACCCGTTCGACGAGGCGCTTGTTCATCCGATGCACCCAGGCCCTCCGGAAGTTGGAGTAGGCGAAGCTCTTCTTCCGGTAGTAGAAGACATCGGTCTCGTGGCCCAACTCGCATAAGGCCCGGTGATACCCGTACTGCTCGACGCCGGGGACGTTCGCGCGCTCGTTGGTGACGATGAGAATTCGCATGCATCCATTCCGTTGATGGAAGGCCCGTTCGGATTCACCCCTTCTCGGCGTTTTCGGCGCCCGCCTTGCTGATCAGAAGGTCTCCCAGGATCAGATGAGGCAGGCCGGACCGCTCAAAGGTCTCAATCGCCTCGGAGGGCCCGCAGACGATCGGATCGCCGTGAAGGTTAAACGACGTGTTGAGGACGGCCCCCACGCCCGCCCGCTCCTCGAAGCGTCGGATCAGCCGGTCGTACGCCGGGTTGTCCTCCTCGCGCAGGATCTGGGGCCGGGCGGTGGCGTCGTAGGGATGAACGGCCGCCGCCAGGGCCTCCCGCCCCTCCGCGGTCGTGTCGAAGGCCAGCATCATAAAGGGCGACGACAGCGCCCCGCCCTCCGGTTGCCGAAGGTAGCGGGCCGCCCCCCCGGCCCGGACGGTCGGGGCGAAGGGCATCCAGAAATCCCGGCTCTTGATCATTTTGTTGATGCGGGCCACGACCCGGAAGTCGCGGGGATCGGCCAGGATGGACCGGTTCCCCAGGGCGCGCGCGCCGAACTCCATCCGCCCCGCCATCCGCGCGACGACCCCGTCCCGGACGAGCAGCTCGGCCGCCCGGGTCTCCATGTCGGCGGGTCGGGAAACCTCGTGGCGGTCCGAGACCCCCGCCCGGCGGAGGGCCTCTTCGATCTCCCGGGAGGAAAACTCCGGTCCGAGGTAGAGGTCGTCCAACGGGTGGAACCCGGAGGCCGGGCGTCTTTCCGGCCCTTCCCCGTAATGGACCTGATAGGCCGCGCCGATCGCGTTGGACTCGTCGCCGCAGCTCGGCATCACGAAGAGCTCGCCGATCTCGGGAAGTTGCGCCAGGACCTGGTTGGCCTTGACGTTCATGAAGATCCCCCCCGAAAGGGCCACCCGCCCCGGCGCTGTCCGGCCGCTTCCGTTCGTCTCGGCGGCCAGCCGCAGGCTCTCCCGCGTCCAGGCCTCGAGGAGTTTCTCCAGGTGGTCCTGGGCCGCGGCGGCCACCCAGTCGAAACGCATCCGGGCCAGCTTCATCATCAGGTGGGCGAAGCGCCGCTTCCGGACCCGCCAGCGGAACCGGGCGCCCTCCTTTTTCCCCGCCGGGACGTACTCCAGCATCTCCCGGAAGATCCGGTTGACCTCCTCGCGTCCGTGGGCGGGCGCGTAAGGCGCCATGCCCATCACCTTGTGCTCGTGCTCCAATTGCCGCATCCCCAGGAAGACCGTCACCAGGGAATAAAAGCTGCCCAGGGACCCGTGGGCGCTCCGGCTCGCCGAGAGCCGCCGGATGCCTTCCGGGGTCGCGCGGCTCACCGTGGCGCACAGGCCGTCGCCCGCGTTGTCGTTGGTCAGGATGAAGGCGTCGCCCCCCGCGAAGGGGGAGGCGTAATAGGCCGCCGCCGCGTGGCAGCCGTGATGCTCGACGGGCCGGACGCTGGACGCGGGGACCCCGACGTGGGCGGCGACGCTTGAGACGCGCTCGTCCGGAGAGAGCGGGCGCTTGCGCCGCAGGGCCCGTCTCCTTCGGCCCGATGGGGAAAACGGGGGCGGTCTCCAATCCCCGGGCGAGCGGGGGACCTCGAAATAATCGTCGATGTACGCCTCGTCCCGGGTCACGCGGTCGAACCATTCCGGATCCATGGCCTCGCGCCCGGCCAGGGCCACGGCGTCCGGGGCGTCCGCGCCTTCGGGAAGAAACCCCAGACAGTACTCGACCGCCCGGCGGGGATAGCCCCCTTCGTTCTTCTTGCGGGTGAACCGCTCTTCGCTGACGCAGGCCGCGACCCGGCCGTCGACGAGGAGGGCGGCGGTGGCGCAGTGCGAATCCGTTATCCCCAGGATCGCCGTCATCGGCGGCCTCCCCGCCCGGCTTGCGCGGCGGGCTGATCGGCGCCGTCCACTCCTTCCGGCGGCGCCCCGCCGGCGTCGCCCGCGGGTTCCGCGGGCAGGCCCAGGGCCCGCCGGTAGACGCCCACCATTCTCCCGGTCCAGGCGCGCCGGTCGTACTCCCGCTCGGCGCGGTCCCGGGCGCTCCGGCCCATGTCCCGCAGCCGCTCGGGATTGCGGACCAGCCGTTCCATGGCGTCCGCCAGGGCGGCCGGGTTCTCGGGGGGGACGATCAACCCGTCCGCCCCGTCGCGGAGGAGCTCGCGGACGCAGCCCACGTCCGTCGCCACGACGGGCCTTCCGAGCGCCATCCACTCCAGGACGGCCCGGCTTGTTCCCTCCGAGCTCCGGGCGGCGAACAAGCCCGCGTCGGCGGCCGACAGGGCGGTGGGGAGGTCGTTGCGGAATCCCAGCAGGTGGACGGCGTCGCCGATGCCCATCTCCGCGGCCCGCCGGGCCACCTTCTGCTGATCCCCGCCGGCGCACGCGGGCAGGAGCCGGGCGGGCAGGCCCCTTTGCCGGAGCCGGGCCAGCGCCTCAAGGGCCGTCATGTGCCCCTTGAGGCGGATAAAGCTCGAGTTCATGCCGAAGACCACGTCGGAATCGGGGATTCCGAATCTCTCGCGGTCGCCCCGGCCGTTCAGGCCGGGACGGAAATCGCGCGCGTCGACGCCGCCCCGCAGGGTGATGAGCCGAGCGGACCGGAACGCGCCCGAGCGCTCGAAACCCGCCCGGATCTTTTCGGTCGCCGCGACCACTTGGTCCGTGGCCCGGTTATAGAGCCAGCGGTTCGCCGGATGCGTCCGGACGGGTTGGAGGATGTGTCGGGAGCGGATGAGCGCGGCGGCGGGCCGATTTTCTCCCCCTCTCTCCCCCCCCCCGCCGAGGCGCAAGGTCGCGGCCGCGAGCCAGTGTTCCTGGCCCCGGTGGGCGTGGAGGACCTGGATGTCGGCGGCGGCCATGAGGCGGCGGAGTCCCCGGATGTCTCTTCGCCAGACCGCCGGCCTGAGTCCCGATTGGAAGGAGAAGAACTCGATCCGCCGGATGCCGGCCTCGGCGGCCTTTTCGGCGACGCCTTCGCCCTCTTTTTCGCGGCACACGAGGATGACCTCATGGCCTCGCTCCTGCAACCCGAGGGTCAGGGAGACGGCCGCCCAGGCGTCGGAGCTCCAGCCGCGGCAGCTCATCAGCTGGAGGACGCGGAGCGGCCCTTCCCGCCGGCCTTCGGACACCTTAATTCGTCCCGAGAGCGCCGGCGGGGGACGCTTCCCGGGCGGGTTTGAGAATCGGCGATTGGAGGAGGAGGAGCCGGGCGTAGAGGCCCTTCCGGGCGAGGAGGGCGTCATGGGTCCCCTGCTCGATGAGCCGGCCCTCGTCCAGGACCAGGATCCGCTCGGCTCGGCGCACGCTGGAGAGCTGGTGGGCGACGATGAGGGTGGTGCGGTCCCGCATGAGGATGTTGAGGGCCTCTTCGACCAACCGCTCGGATTCGGAGTCCAGGGCGGAAGTGGCCTCGTCCAGGATCAACAGGACCGGGTCCCGCAGGACCGCCCGGGCGATGGCCAGGCGCTGGCGCTCGCCGCCGGAGAGCTTCGCGCCGTCCTCGCCGATGAGGGTGTCGTACCCCTCGGGCAGATCGGAGATAAAACCGTGGGCGTTCGCCGCGCGCGCCGCCGCCTCGATTCGCTCGGGCGGGACGTCGGGCAGGTTGTACGCGATGTTGGCCGCCACGGTGTCATGGAACAGGACGGTTTGCTGGGTCACGACGGCCATGTGCGCCCGCAGCGACGCCGGGTCGTACTCCGACGCGTCCTTTCCGTCCCAGAGGATGCGTCCGGAGGTGGGCGCGTACAGGCCGAGGACCAAGTCGAGGAGCGTTGTTTTGCCCGAGCCGGTTTGGCCGACGATCGCCGTCACCTCCCCTTTGAGGATCTCGATGTCCACGTCCTGAAGGACCGGTGCGTCCTCGTAGCGGAAAGAGACCCGCTCGAATTGGATGGAGCGTTGGAGCGCGGGGGCCGCCCGGCCCCCGCGCCGGGTCTTCAAGGCGGCGGATTCATCCATCAGGCCGAAGACCGCGTCGGCGGCCGCCATTCCCTCCTGGAGGGTGTGATACGTGCGGGACAGGCGCTTGAGGGGACCCATGATCAGCCCCAACGCCGCCAGGAAAGAGATGAACTCCCCGGGCGTCCGGACGCCGCTCAACACTTGGTGGCCGCCGGCCCACAGAATGAAGGCCGCCCCGGCGCCGCCCAGGATCTCGACGACCGGATGGCTGAGCGCCCGCACGCGCCGGGCCTTCATCGTCAGACCGAAAAATCGCCGGTTGCGCTTGGAAAAACGGGCGAGCTCGTGGTCCTCGGCGTTGTAGGCCTTGACGACGCGGGCCGCCTGGAAGGCTTCTTTCATGGCCGTGTTGATGTCGCCCATCTGCGTTTGCATCCGCCCCGTGATGCGCCGGATCTTGCCGCCCAGGCGGCCGATGATCAGACCCAACGGCGGAAGGACGACGACGAAGACGGCGGACAGATACGGGTCGCGGTAAAAGGCGATACCCAACAGGAACAGCAGGCCGAAGGTGTGTTGTCCCAGGTCTCGCAGCCCCGACGCGGACGCCTTCTGCAACAGCGCGATGTCGTACGTGATCTTCGACATCAGCTCGCCCGAAGTCTTCCGGACGAAGAACGAGAGCGGCATTTCGTGAAAGTGACGATACAAATGGTTGCGCACGTCCATCACCATCCGCTGGGAGAGCCAGAACATGAAGTAACTCTGGCCATAAGCGAAGATTCCCTTGACGATATACGAGAGGAGAATGACCGCAACGATGAGGTTCAGCATCCTGACGTTCTTTGCGATGAACACGCCGTCGATCACATCCTTGGCGATATAGGCGGGAATGGCCGTGACCGCTCCGAGGACGACCATGCAGATCCCGGACAGGACGCACCTCCGCCAGTACGGCTTGAGATAACCGAGGAGGCGAAGATATTTATTCATCGCTGAAGGTCCGTTAACGGGACGCTTTTCAAACAGATATCCACAGTTCGAGTATAGGCAGGATGAGGCCGGTCGGCAACCGGGGTGTTGCGTCCTAAGACGGCTTTCCCTTTTCGGCGCGGCTGAGAAGCTCCCGGTAAAACGCCACGGCCCGGCTGGCCTGTACGGGACGATCGAAATCCTCCCGGGCCTTTTCCCGCGCCATGGCGCCCAGCGCCGCCGCCCGCTCCGGATCGTGAAGCAGACCGATGACCGCCTCGGCCAGGGCCCGTGCGTCGGCCGGGGGGACGACCGACCCGGTTTTCCCATCCTCGACGATCTCGTCCAGGCCGTCGCGGGCCGCGACGACGCAGGGCAGACCGTACGCCATGGCCTCCAGGAGCGCCCGGCCCGTGCCTTCCGATCCGCCGGACTGGAGAACGAAGACGCTCATCCGGCGCAGGATGTCCCGGAGGTCGCCGCCCCAAAACCCCGCCAGGATGACTTCGCCCCCCGCGCCCAGGCCAAAGCCCAGGGCCTCGGCCCGCCGGACGATCTCCCCCCGGTGCTCGCCCTTTCCCGTGATCAGCAGCCGGGCCCCCGAGATCCGCTCCCGGATGGCGCCGAACGCCTCCAGGAGCGTGGAATGGCCGCGGTTCGGGGCGAGGCGGGAGACGGTTCCCACGACCGGCCCCGCGGCGTCCAGCCCCAGACGCCCCCCGGCGGATTCCGCTCCCGTTCCGGGTCGGAAAAAATCCGCGTCCACCATGCCGCGCTGGGTGCGGACCCGCCCGGGGGGCAGACCGGCGGTCTCGACGCACCGCTTCCGGATGGTGTCCGAGACTGCCAGGAACCCGTCCGTCCGGGCGTAGCAGAACGCCCGGTGGAACGGGTCTGTATGGACGTGGCGGGGGAGGTGAAAGGTCCGCACCAGGGCCGGCGCGGAAAACGCCTTGCCCCGACGCGCCGCCAGCGCCGTCCAGTGGTCGTGGGAGAGATGGGCGTGAACGATCCGGACGCCGCTCCCGGAGATGAGGCGGCCCAGGCGGCTTCGGTCCCGCAGGAAATCCCCGGGTCCCCATCGCCGGTTGAAGTGGAACCCTTCGAAGGGCAGACCCTCCGCCCGGGCCCGCTCCTCGAGCAGGTTGCCGGCAATGGCGGCCAGGAGGACGCGGTGGCCCAAGTCCCGAAGCGCGCACGAAAGCTCGAAGACGGCCGATGCGGCCCCCGTCAGCCAGGGGCTGCTGACGACTTGGAGGACCCAAAGCCCCGCCCCGTCCGTCAAAGTCCATCCCCCCCCCCCCCGCCCCCGGGCGGCGCGGAGCGCTTCCTCGTAGATGCTTTCCAGGCCGTTCAACATGGCCTCCAGGGAGTGCCGCTCGCGCACCCGGTTCATTCCCGTTTTTCCCATGCGCTCCCGCCGCGCGGGATCGGCCAGCAGACGCTCGACGGCCCGCGCCAGCGCGGCGGAGTCTCCCGGCTCGACCAGAAGCCCGGTCTCCCCCTCGCGGACGACCTCGGGGATGCCCCCGACCCTCGTTCCCACGACGGGCACGCCCGTCGCCATGGCCTGGAGGCCCGCCTGGGGGATGCCGTCGGTTCGCGTCGAGGCGATCACCAGGACGTCGAGGGCCGCCATCACTTCCGGAATGTCCTCCCGAAAGCCCGTCAGGGTGACCCGCGCCGTCATCTTCTCCGAGCGCACCTTCTCGGCGACCAGGTCCCGCCAAAGCCCGTCGCCGACGATGAAGAAGCGGGCTTCGGGATTTCGGGCGGACAGGATCCGGGCGGCCTCGATGAAGTGGTCGTGGCCTTTGGAGCCCCGGAGCTGCGCCACGATCCCCACGACGGGCGTCCCCTCGCCGAAGCCGAACGCCTCGCGGAACGGCCGGCCGGAGACGTGCGGGCCGAACCGCCCGAGGTCCACGCCCGTCGGCAGGGTGATGACCCGATCGGGCGGAACTCCGCACCGGCTCACCAGGTGGTCCCGCGTGGCGGACGCCGTGACCAGGATGCGGTCGGGGATCCGGTAAACCGGGTTCAGGCGGTGTGCGCGGACCGGGATGGATACGTGGCGCGTGCGGAAGATCACCGGGACGCCCGCGCTCTTTCCGGCCAGGCCGGCGAGCCAGCTGTCCTTCGAGCTGTGGGTGTGAAGGATGGCGGGCCTTTCCCTCCGGAGGAGGCGGAAGATCCGCACGAGGGCGAGGGGGTCGGCGACGCTTCGGATCGGGGCGGGCAGGAAAGGGAGCCCGCGGCGGCGCGCCTCTCCCTCTATCCCGCTGCCCGAGGGCCCGGCGACGCGCACCCGGTGCCCGCGCCGGCTCAGGTGGTCCGCCTCCAGAATCGTGCGGGCCTCCTGCCCGCCCCATCCGGCCGAGGATTCCGTATGGAGGATGTCAAGCATCCGGGTCCTTCGTCAGCTCCAGGAGCCGCGCGTATTTCGCGAAGACGTAAAAGGCGTCCAGGGCGGAGAAAATGAGGCCGTCGATTCCGTCCGTGAAGCCGCGCATCAGGACCAGGTTGCGGAAAAACCGGACGGGGGGCCGAAGACAGAGGTGGGTCCACCGGGGGCGGACCCCCCGCGCCTGTAAATCCAGGGCGGCCAGCTGCGAGTAGCGCTCGAGCCGCCGCAGATAGTCGCCCAAGTCCTCGTAGCTCCGGTGTTCGAGGGCGCCGCGCAGGGTTCCCGTCCGGCCCTGAATCTCGACCGATTCGTGCACGCCCCGGTCGTTGAACCGTCCCGCGTGTTTGCGAAACAGGCGCATCTGGTAATCGGGGTAGAAGGATTTGCTCTTCATCCACCGGCCCCAGAAGATGTTCCGCCGAGGGACGAAATAGCCGTCGCATTCCGGTTCTTCGCGGTCCAGGAGGGTCTGGATCTCCCGTTTGAGATCGTCCGTGACGCGCTCATCGGCGTCCAGGCTCAGGATCCAGGGGTGCGAGGCGTTGTCCAGGGCGAAGTTTTTCTGGGCGGCGTATCCGGGCCAGGGATTTTCCAGGACGCGCGCCCCGTGGCCGCGGGAGACCTCCCGGGTGGCGTCGGCGCTGCCGCCGTCCACGACGATGATTTCGTCCACCCAGCGCAGGCTGTCTAGGCAGTCGCCGATTCGGGCGCTCTCATCCTGCGCGATGACCGTTGCGGAAAGTCCTCGTCCGTTGCCCATGCCCCGGCTCCGCCTCCCGTCCCTTCCCCCCTCCCCGCCGTCGGGACGGGCCTCCGGACGCAGGGGGCTACTCCCCCCCGCCCCCTTCCAGGGGTGACGCCTCGTCGATGAGCATGATGGGGATGTCGTCGCGGATGGGGTACTTGAGCTTGCACGCCTCACACGTCAGCCAGCTCCCGTCCTCATCCAGCCGGAGCTCCCCCTTGCACTTGGGACACGCCAGGATTTCAAGAAGTTCTTTGTTGATCGCCATCCAACTTTCTCCTTCGCTGCCATTCGTATTGGCGCCTGATGCCGTCGCTCAGACCCATCCGCGGAGAGAAACCCAACTCCCGCTCCGCGCGGGAGACATCCGCCCAGGTGTGCCGGACGTCCCCCGCCTGCCGATCGTGATAGCTCCGCTCCGCGCGGCGCCCGGAAACCTCTTCCAGGATTTCCACCACCCGGTTGACCGAGGCCCGTTCGCCGCCTCCGATATTGTAAACCGTCCCGTCCCGCCCCCGCTCCGCCGCCGCGAGGTTCGCGGCCACCGCGTCGCCGACGTACGTGAAGTCCCGCGTTTGCTCCCCGTCGCCGTAGATCCGGATCTCCTCTCCGCCCAGCAGGGCGTCGATGAACCGGTTGAAGGCCATGTCCGGCCGTTGGCGGGGGCCGTACACCGTGAAGTAACGCAGCGAAACCACCGGCAGGCCGAACTGCTTCCAGTAAAGATAGCCCAACTGCTCGCCGGCAAGCTTCGACACCCCGTAGGGGGAGATGGGCCGGGGCGTCGCGTCCTCCGGGGTCCGGGCCTCCTCGGCTTCTCCATAAATCGAGGACGAGGAGGCGTAGATGATCCGGCCGACCTTTCCGTTTCCCGCGGACCCCGCCTGCCGGACGGCTTCCAGCAGGCGTTGGGTGCCCAGGATGTTGTTGTCGGTGTAGGTCCGGAAAAAATCCCCCCAACTGGCCCGGACGCCCGCCTGGGCCGCCTGGTGAAACACCCGGCTCACCCCCCGCAGGAGGCCGCCGAGGTCGAGACGGGCCAAGTCCCCCTCTACGAGCTCGAAGGCGGCTTCGCCTTCCAGGCCCGACAGGTTCGATTCCTTCACCTCCCGGGCGTAGTAGTCGGCGAAGCAGTCGAGCCCCAGGACTTCATGGCCCTCGGCCGTCAAGGCTTCCGCCAGATGGGAGCCGATGAAACCGGCGACGCCCGTAACCAGACAACGCATTTTCAAGCGCGCCCTTTCTCCTCCGCGCCGGCCGCGATCCCGGCCCGGGCGATTGCGCCCGGGGGGTCCGTCCGCCGGTCCGCCCAAAGCTCGAGGGCGCGGCCGGCCGCTTCGGCCGGCGTGATCTCAGTCAGGCATCGGATGCCGAAGCCGGGGCACGTCTTCTTGTAGCAGTGGCTGCACGGGAGCTCGTGATGAACCACCGTCCCCCGGCCGCCGCCGGGGGGGCCGGGGCCGAGCGGCCCGTTTCGGGAGGGCGTCGTGGGGCCCATCAGGGCGACGGTGGGGACGCCCAGCGCCGCCGCCAGGTGAAGGGGGCCCGTGTCCCCCCCGATGAACATCCGGCAGCGCTCCAGGAACGCCGCCATCTCCCGGACCGACGTGGGGGGGATCACCTCGGCGGGTGCCCGGAAATTCGCGCGCAGCGCTTCGGCCAACGGTCCCTCGTCCTTTCCCCGGACCACCAAAAGCTTCGCCCCGGTATCCCCGGCAATCCGGTCGCCCAGCGCGGCGAACCGCTCCACCCCCCAGCGCTTCGTCTCCCAACCCGCGCCCGGGCATATCGCCACCACGGGAACCTCGGAGGTCCAGCCCCGGTCGGCGAAGAAGGTGTCGGCCATTCGCCGGTCCGACTCCGTGAGGGCGAGGGGGAACTCGATGGCGATGTCCCCCTCGATCCCCAAGGGCCCCAGCAGCGAGAGGTTTCGCTCGATCACGTGCTCCGCCCCGCTCGGCGGCGCGACGGGATGCGTGTAGAGCACCGAGGCCGCGGGCTCCCGGCAGCGGTCCGAATCGAACCCGATCCTTTTTTTGGCCCCCGAGAGCCGGGCCAGTATGGCACTTTTCAGCAGCCCCTGGAAATCCAGCGCAACGTCGAACCGGCTCCGGCGGACGCGCCGAACGGCGTCCACTGGGCCGGCGGCCCCCCTGCGAAGCCGGCGCCACAGCCGGGTGTCCATCACGTGGAGGTCGTCCAGCAGGGGGTGTCCCGCTAGGAAGGACGCGTGGGCGGATTCGACCAGCCATTCGATTCGATTTCCGCCGGAGGGTCCGCCCCCGTCGCGCGGAAATTTTCGGCGCAGGGCCGAGAGCGCCGGCAGGGTGTGGAGGATGTCTCCCAGGGAGCCGAGCCTGATGATTGCAATTCGCACGGGTTGTGTCCTCTACGGCCTTGCGTCCGGATCTCCGGGATCGGGACGCATCCGCGTCGCGAGTTCCGTTGATGACCGGGTCTTCGGGTCTCCGGTGATGGCGGTCTCGCCGCCGTACTCCAACACGACGTCCCGCTCGGGGACGGTCTCGACGGTGTAGTCCGTCCCCTTGGCGTGGACGTGGGGTTTCAGGAGCCTGAGCAGGCGGCTGACGTCCCCTTCCCCGAACAGGATGAGGTGATCCACGCAAGAAAGGGCCGAGAGGATCTCCAACCGGTCCTCCTGCGTCATCCACGGCCGGCCTTCTCCCTTCAGGGCGCGGGTGGAGGCGTCGTCGTTGACGGCGACGATGAGAACGTCCCCCCGGGCGCGGGCCCCCCTCAGGTAACGGATGTGGCCCACGTGAAGGACATCAAAGCACCCGTTGGCGAAGACGACCCGGCGCCCCCGCGCCTTCAGCCGTTCGACCGTTTCGGCCAGGGCCTCGGCGGTCAGGACTTTGGACGCTTCCTCCGTCACAGGACCTCCAGCAGCTCCCGTTGGGACACCGTGGCCGTTCCGCGCTTCATGACGACGAGTCCCCCGGCGATGTTGGCCAGCCGGGCGGCCTCCCGCATGCCGGCCTCCGCGGCCAGCGAGAGGCAGAAGGTTCCGATCACCGTGTCGCCCGCGCCCGTGACGTCGGCCACGTCGTCTCCGCCGAAGATGTCCAGGGATTCGGGAGGGCGACCCGCCTCGAAGAGGACCATTCCGTGTTTCCCCCGGGTGAGGAGGATCCCCTGAATTCCCATCCGCTCGCGCAGCGCTTCGGCCTCGCGGAAGAGCTTGTCATCGTCTTCCGCCGCGTTTGGCGGGTCGCCCAGCACCGCGTGCATCTCCTCCTCGTTGGGCGTCACCGCCGTCACTCCGTGAAAGCCGCGCAAGCCGTAGCGGGAGTCCACGAGCACGGGGAGTCCGCCGTTCGCGGCGCGCTTGTCTTTGGCCAGGTCGTTCACCGCGCGGAGGACCTCCGGCCCCACCGCGCCCAGGCCGTAATCGGAGATCAGGATCGCGTCGGCGGCCTCCGCCCGCTCTCTCAGCGCCCGGGCCAGCCGATCGGCGGCCTCGCGGGGAACGCAGCCTTCTCCCTCCCGGTCGATGCGGATCACCTGCTGCATCGTGGTGTTGGTCCTTCCGGCCAGGATCCGCATCTTGACGGTCGTTTCGATCTCCGGCGGCCGCACGACGCCCGAGGCGTCGATGCCGCGCTCTTGCAGGAGGTCCGAAACCTCCCGGCCGGCGTCGTCGTCGCCCAGCAGTCCCAGGACGGAGACCTCGCCGCCCAGGGCGCGGACGTTGTTGGCGGCGTTGCCCGCGCCCCCGAGCCTCACCTCCCGGGAGCGGCGCCGCAGGATCAGGACGGGCGCTTCCCGGGAGACGCGATGGGTCGTTCCCAGGAGGTATTCGTCCGCGATCAGGTCGCCCAGGACCAGGACGCGCCGGCCCCCGAAGGCTTGCGCCCGCCCGTGAAGGTCGGCGTCCATCAATCCTCCTTCACCCCCAGGTCGCGAAGGATCCAGCGGGCGGCTTCGCTCAGGTCTTCCACGACCGCGTCCGGTGGGGACGGCCACCCCGGCCCGTTCCAGCGCAACTCGCCCCGGCCGTATCCCGTCAGGACCAGAATCCCCCGCGCGCCGATGCGCGCCGCCAGCTCGAGGTCCCCCGCCCGGTCCCCCACGACGTAGCTTCGCGCCAGGTCCAGGCTCAGGTCCTCGGCCGCCCGATGGGCCAAACCCGGCCGGGGCTTCCGGCACTCGCTGTCCCGGTTGTAGGGCGCGACCTTGCCGTGCGGGTGATAGGGGGAGTGGTAATGCGCGTCGATGTGCGCGCCGGATTCCGCCAGCCGGCGCTCGATCTCGCGCCGGACCTCGTCCACGAAGGACTCGGGAAAATAGCCCGCGCCCACGCCCCCCTGGTTCGTGACCACGGCGACGCGGATACCGGCGGCGTTCAGCATCCGGATTCCCTCGGCGCTCCCGGGCAGAAGGGCGAGGCGGCTGATGTGATTGAGGTATCCCATATCTTCGCAAAGGGTCCCGTCCCGGTCCAGGAGGACACCCGGTCTCAGGGGGCTATCCATGGCTCGCTCCCGCGCCCGCCCGGCTGGAAGCGGAGGCGCGGAGGGTTTCCCGGACGGCCCGATAGACTCCATCCACGGCCGTTTCCTCCATGCATTCGTGGCCGTAGGGGCACTGTTTCAGGAAGCAGGGCGCGCAGGACAGGTCGCGTCGCAGAACGGTGTGGCGGTCCCCCAGCGGTCCGGTGCGTCCCGGATCGGTCGGTCCGAACAGGGCCACAACGGGCGTTCCGACGGCGGCGGCGATGTGCATCGGGCCGGTGTCTCCGGTCAACAGGACGGAGAACCGCCGGAGCAGGGCGGGGAGGAAGGCCACCCGGTCCTTTCCCGCCAAGTCCACGGGCGCGGTCTTCATGAGCGACGCGATCCGCGCCGTCAGCGGACCCTCGGCCGGGCTTCCGAGCAGGACGATGCGGGCCCCCTCGGATTCGGCCAGCCCGTCCGCCGCCGCGGCGAACCGCTCGGCCGGCCAAAGCTTCGTGGCCCCGAATTTCGCCCCCGGCTGAATGCCCACGACCGGCTCGTCGGGATCGATTCCGTGCCGGAGGAAGACCTCACCGGCAAAGGTTTCGGCCTCCCGGGAGACGCCGACGCGGGGGATGCGGGACGTGACGCTCACGCCGGCCGCCTCCAGGAGCGCCAGGTATTCGTCCACCTGATGCCGTCCGCCGCCGCGGGGGGGGGGGAGGCGCGGGACCGGGTCCGTGAGGAGGATGGACCGGCCGTCCCGCCGGTATCCGACCCGCCGGCGCGCTCCGGCGGCGAGGGCCAGCAGGGCCCCCCGAATCGAGTTGGGCAGAACGAACGCAAGGTCCATCCGGTCCCGCCTGAAGGCGGCGGCGGCGCGGAAATCGGCCGCCGCCCCTCCGGGCCGAAGGCGAAGCTCATCCACGTCGGGATGGTCGATCAGGATGTCCCCGGCCCAGGCCGTGGACAGGCAATGGATCTTCGCGGCCGGAAAGGCTGAGCGCAGGTTGGCGAGGACGGGGGTCGCCAGGACGGTGTCGCCCACCCAGGTCGGCCCCACGATGAGGATGTTCATGGGGAGATCCCCGGTCCGTCCGCCCGGCCCGCGCCGGGGGCTCCCGCAGGAAGTCCGCCGCCGCCGACGGGCGCGGCGCGGCGTCCCTTGGCCGGCCCGCCCGCGGGTTGGGTCCGCCACCTCCGGTGTATCCAGAGCCAGTGATCGGGGTGCGCCCGGACGGCGTCTTCGACCGCTCGGGTGTGCCGCGCGGTGTTGGCCTCGAGATCGGCTTGAAGGTTTCCGGTCCGGAGAGTCGGGATCTCCCGGCCGAAGACCAGCCGGTGCCGGAAGGGGGCCTGCCGGATGATAAAGCCCGGGAAAACAGCGGCCCCGGTCCGCAGGGCGAGCGCGGCCGACAGGGGCGTGGTGCACGCCGGCTTCCCGAAGAAGTCGACGAACACCCCCTCGCGGCGGATCATGTTCTGGTCGATGAGGACCCCCAGCATCTCTCCGGCCCGCAGGCGCCGGATCGCGTTGCGGACGATTCCCCGCCGCGTGAGCACCCGGCATCCGTAACGGCCGCGAAGCCTGTTCAGGGATAGATCCAGCAAGCGGTTGTCGAGGGGCCGAACGATCAAGTTGATCGGCCCATGCGCCCGCGCCCAGGTCAGGGGCATCAGCTCGAAGTGGCCGAAGTGGGCCGTCACGGCGATCACCCCGCGGCCCTGTCTCAGGGCGTCGAGGAGGGGGCGGTCGCCTTCGATCTCGACCCGGTCGATAGCCCCGTCGAGGCCCTTCCGGTGCCAGGTCCGGGCCCACTCCACGAAGGTCAAGGCCCACTGGCGATAGGCGCTCCGGACCACGCTCTCCTCCGCCTCCGGCGTCTTCTCGCCGTGAAAGGCGGCGGCCAGGTTTTCCCTGACCACGGGAAGCCGGATCCCGAGTTTGAGCGCGGCCTTCGCAGCGGCCTCGGCCAGGGCGGCGGCTCGTTTTTCTCCCGGCGCGTTCAAAGCGAAGACCAGGGAGCGCAAAGCCGCCCACTCGATGAGATCCAGGGTCCGGGAGCGAAAATCTCTCTTTTTTCTGCGCCTTTTGCCCATTGCGGCGCGCTGCCAATCCTTGGATGCCAGATGGGTTATTAAACCAAGACAGCGAATTCCCTGTCAATATGGTCCATTTACGGGCCGGAAGCAAAATGCTTTCAAAATCAATTAGTTTTAAGCTTCAGGTGGCGAAACAGTGTTTTCTTTACTTCCCCGAATCACTGGACTAATATGCCGAGAAGTCGGAGGGATCGCCTTTGCGCATCATCACACGCTACATCTTCAAAGAACTCGCCTCCTATATGCTGATGGGGTTGCTGATCTTCACCTTTGTCCTGTTCATGAACCAGATTCTCCACTTCACCGACCTGTTTATCAACAAAGGCCTGCCCTTCGGGACGGTGTTCAAGATGATGCTGGTGATTTCCCCTTCGTTCCTCCTCGTTACGATTCCGATGGCGCTTCTGGTCTCCACAGTGATGACGCTCAGCCGGATGTCGGCCGACAGCGAGAACGTCGCCCTCCGCGCGACGGGCGTGAGCTTTTACCGCCAGCTTGCGCCGGTGGGGATGTTGTCCATCCTGTGCTATCTGGCTTCCAACTTCCTGGTGTTTTACGCCCTGCCCTGGAGCGAGGATCAGTTCAACGAGCTCCGCATCCAGCTGGCCAATTCGAGCGCCGCGACGACCTCCATCAAGGAGCGGGTGTTCAACGACGATTTCGACGGGTTGATCCTCTATGTCAACGAAAAGACCTCGCAAGAGGAGGTCATGAAGGGGATCCTGATTTACGACAGCCGTACGCAGGAAAATCCGCAGACCATCGTTGCGGAAGAGGGCGTTTTGGTCTCCAACCCGAAATTGCTCAAGGTGTCCCTGCGGCTGCGAAACGGATCGATCCATCAAGCCACGGAGGCGGAGAAGAAGTATCAGGTCATCCGGTTCGCCACCTACGAGGTCAACCTGGACACCCGGTCCCTCATGGGTGACGCCGGCAGACTGGAACGCGCCGGCAAGAACCATTCCCTGTATGTGATCCGGGAAAAACTGAAGCGGTACAAGAAGGACAACCCAAGGTACAACAACCTCTTGGTGGAGTATTACAAGAAATTCTCTCTGCCGGCCGCGTGTCTGATCATCGGATTCGTGGGCGCCCCCTTGGGCGTCCGAAACCGGCGGTCGGGGAAATCCGGAGGGCTGGCCCTCAGCCTCGCCATCATCATTTTCTACTACGTCATGCTCTCCATGGGAGAGGGTCTCGGAGACGGTGGACACATCCCCCCCCTGATCGCCATGTGGATTCCGAATTTTGTGCTGGCCGCCATCGGATTTTATCTCACGCGCAAGGTCCAGAAGGACTCCCCGTTCCGGGTCGCCGAAAAGCTCAGTGAGCACGTGGAGGGGGCGCTGGAGGCGCTGCGGAAGAAGTTCTTTCCACAAAGGCTGGAACCGGCGAAAGGGGGACGGACTTGAGGTTGTTGACCCGCTATGTGGGCGCCCAGTTTCTTCGCATCTTTCTGGTCAGTCTCCTGGCGTTTCTCGCCATCTACCTGATTGTCGAGTTCTTTGAGCGGGTCGACGACTTCCTGGAAAAAGGGACCCCGTTCCGGCAGGCCGTTGGCTATTTCGTATACAAGATCCCCCAGATTCTCATGCAAATCAGCCCGGCGGCCATCCTCCTCGCGTCGGTGTTCTCCCTGCTGATCCTGGGACACAACAACGAGGTCACGGCCATGCGGGCCTGCGGCATGAGCCTGTACCGGATCTCCCTGCCGATCCTGGTCTTGGGGGCGATCGGAAGCGGTCTGTTGTTCTTCGCGGGAGAGTACCTGCTCCCGATCACCAACAAGAAGGTCAACTACATCATTCAGGTCTTCGTCAAGAAGCGGCCCCCGAAGGGCGCCATCCGGAAGAACAAGATCTGGTATCGGTCGGATAACCGGACCATCTGGCAGATCCAATCCTTCGATTCGAACCGCAATCTTCTCAAGGGCGTCACCTTGTACCGCTTGTCCACCGAGGGCCGGCTCCTGGAGCGGCTCGACGCCAAAACGGTGCTCTGGAACGGCAAGGTGTGGATATTCCGGAACGGCCGGCACCGGAAATTCCCGCGCAAGGGCCAGTTGGAGTCCCAGGTCTTCACCGAAGCCCAGGTTGATGTCCCCGAGCGGCCCGAAGACTTCCTGCAAATCAAGAAAGAGCCCGGTGAGATGAACCTGGGCGAGATGCGGGAATACATCGGGGGCCTGCGCGCCAACGGCGTGGACGAAACCAAGTACGTTGTGGACCTCCACGCCAAGCTTGCCTACCCCCTGGTGGGGCTGATCATGGCGCTTGTGGGCATCCCGTTCTGCCTGAAAACGGGGCGCAGCGGCGGACTCGCCCGCAGCATCCTGCTGACCCTTGTGATCGGGTTCAGCTACTTCATCCTCTTTTACGCGGGCCTTTCCCTCGGGCACGCGGGGGTTCTCCCGGCCATCATCGCCGCCTGGGCGACGAATGTCATCTTCCTGGCCACCGGCGTCTACATGATGATGACGGTGCGGGGGTAGGAAGACCTCGGCCCGCGACACCCGCCCGCCCCGGCTTTCAGCCGGGGCCGCGCGTCCAGTCCTCCCAATGCGGCCCGCCCGAAAGGATCTCGAGCCGAATTTGCAGCGACCAGGCCGGCGGATCCCCCCCGTGCGAAATCCGGAGCTTGACCGCGTCCTTTTCCGTGGTGAGCAGACCCTCGGCGCCGGCCGCCCTTGCGCGCTCCCGCAAGTGCGCCGCCTCCGCCGGGGTGTACACGTGATGGTCGGGGAACGACGCGAGGCCCGCCACTTCGAGGCCGGCCTGGATGGCCGTTTGCCGAAAGCCCGACGGCCGCGCAATCCCGCAGACCAGAAAGACCCGCTTGCCGATCGGGTCGATCGCCTCGCCGGATTCCAGGTCCCGGACGCCGTCGGGGACGAAGCGGCTGACGGCGATGGGCAGCGCGGGAAATTCCCGCCGGAGCCGCGCTTCCGTTTCGGGCTCCGGCGAATCGGCGCGGGTGATCAGGATGCCGTCGGCGCGGGCGGCGGCCCCCCGCGGCTCGCGTAGCGTCCCGCGGGGGAGCAGGCGGCCGTTCCCGTAGGGCCGGTCGGCGTCCAGCAGAAGGAGGTTCAGATCCCGGGCGAGCTGGACGTGCTGAAACCCGTCGTCGAGGACGACCCCTTCCACGCCGAACTCGGCCGCCGCGCGCTCGCCCAACGCGTACCGATCCTTGCCCGTCAGGACGGGAACGCCGGGGAGGCGGGAAGCCAGCAGATACGCCTCGTCCGCGGCCTCGGGGGGGTGAACCCGGAGGTTTTCTCCGTCCGAGACGACCGTCACCGGTCCGGACGCCCGTCCGCCCCACCCGCGGCTCAGGACGGCCACCTTCCGCCCCCGCCGGGTCAGCGCTCGGGCCACCGACAGGACCACCGGCGTCTTCCCGGTCCCCCCCGCCGTGAGGTTGCCGACGCTGATCACCCAGCAGGGCGGCTTCCGCGTTTTGAAGATCCCCGCCCGATAGGCGGACATCCGGGACGCGTGCCCCGCGCCGTAGAACCAGGAGGCGGCGAGGAGGCCGCCCTTCACGATTTTCCCCCACGGGCCGCCCGGGAGCCGGTCTTCCTGCAAGGCGAGCCCTGTTTGTCCGGCCCCGGCGGCGGAGGCCCTGCGCCATTTGGACCCGTCGGGAGGCGAGGGCGTCACGCTCGGGTCCTCCCCGCGGAGATTTCGGCGACCCAGTCCGCGTAACGCTCGGCGGCCCCCGCCTGGGCGCGGACGACGCGTCTGCCGCGCTCGCCCATCGCCCGGGCCGTTTCCGGGGAATCCAGGACCCGGCCGACCGCCTCCGCCAGCCGTGACGCGGCGCCGTCGAGAGACCCGCCGATTTGGAGCGCCGCGGACTCCCCCCCGGGGGGCGTTTCCATCAAGGCCCGCGCGGCCTCCTCGAAATTCTGCATGTGTTCACCGAACAGGACGGGAATTCCGAGCCCCGCGGGCTCCAGCGGATTCTGCCCCCCCCACGGAAACAGGCTGCCCCCCACGAAGGACACGTCGCCCGCACGGTAGGCAGAGACAAGATCCCCCATGGTGTTCAGGACGAGGACCGGTGCGCGGGCCGATTCCTCCGCACTCCCGCCTTTCCGCAAAAGGTGGGGGACCTTCCGGCCGCGGAGCAGGTCCGCGATGGCCCTCGCGCGGTTCGGATGGCGCGGCGCTAGGACGAGCTGGAGAGACGGGTGGGTCTTCAGGAGCGACCGGTAGGCGTCCACGACGGGGGCCTCTTCCCGGGGATGAACGCTCCCCGCCACCCAGACGGGCGCGTCCCCTGAAAGGCCGAGCGCCTTCCGGATGGCCGTCTTCTCCTCCGGCCCCGGCGGCTCCGATTCGGCCGCGCCGTCGAATTTCAGGTTGCCCATCACCCGGACCCGCTCCGGGGGCGCGCCGAGGCGGGTGACGCGGCGGGCGTCGGCTTCGGACTGCGCCCCGAAGCCCGTCACCTTCGCGAGCGCCCGGGCCATCAAGGGCCGGACGCGGAGGTATCGCCGGAAGGAGCGGGGCGAGACCCTGCCGTTCACGATGACCGTCGGGATCCCTTCGGCGAAAAGACGCCACAGGAAGTTCGGCCAGATTTCGGTTTCCAGGATGACGACCAGCCGGGGCTTGACGCGGCGGACGGCCGCGGCCACCGGACCGGGGAGGTCGAGTGGAAAGTAGATTCGCGCGTCGGCCTCGGGGATCCGGCGAACGCCGGCCTCCCGCCCGGTCTCCGTCACCGTGGAGAGGACAAACCGCCAACCGGGCAGCTTGCGTTTCAACGCCTGGACGAAGGGGGCCGCCGCGTGGACCTCTCCCACGGACACGGCGTGCAGCCACACCGTGGGCGCGTCGCCGGGGGCGGCGGACAGGTCGGGAAACCCCAGCCGGTCCCGAAGCCCCCGCCGGACCTTTCCACGGAACAGGGCCTGAAAGATCCAGTAAGCGGCCAGGAACGGCAATCCCGCGGCCAGGAGCAGGTTGTAAAGAAAGTACATGCTTACCGGTCTTTCCCGAAAAGATCCCCGGCGGCTCCTTCAGGGAGTGGCTCCGGGGCCGTCGCCCCGCGGCGCCGGGCGCTCATGGGCCTCCGCCCGGGGCGCCGGAAGGCGCCGAATCGGGCCCGCCGCCCGGGCCGGGAGGCAGGGGCCTTTTCTGCACCGCTGCGTCGGCCGCCTCGAGCGTCCAGTCCATCTCCGCCTCCAGCGCTCGGCGCTTTTCTTCCAGCAGGGCTTCGTCCGCGTCGGGCGGGACCCTCAACGGCCTGCCGAAGACCAAGGCGACGCGGGTGAAAGGGCAGGGCAGGCAGAAGCGGTCCCAGCTTGCGAAGGTCTTGGCCCGCGCCGCGCCGAAGACGATGGGGACGATCGGCGCCCCCGACCGGGCGGCGAGATGGATGATCCCCGGCTGGACGCGCCGCGCCGGACCCCGGGGTCCATCCGAGGCGACGCCGATGTCCCCTCCCGCCCGAAGGGTCTTGATCAACCGCCTCAACGCCAACGTGCCGCCCCTCGAGGTGGACCCCCGGACCGTTCGGTGTCCCAGGGCGCCCAAGGCCCCCGTGAGGATCTCGCCGTCGCGGCTCCGGCTGACGAGGACCGATCCCCTCAGCTTCCGGTGGAAGTAGGCCGGATAGAGCATCCTTCCGTGCCAGAGGGAATAGATTCGGCCCGGCCCCCCGGGAGCCCGGGGGAGTTCGCGCTCCGCAAACAGGACCTTGGCCCGGCAGGTCGCCGCGAGGACGCGGAGCGCCGCGCCGATGATCCGCCCCCCGCACCGGAGAAGGAGGCCGCCGGGGCGGCCGGCCGGTGTTTCGAGCGCGCGCTTCCTCTCCGGAATTCCGCCTTTTTCCTTCAAGACCCCACCAGCTTTGCGATGGCCTCCGCCGCCCGTTCGAAGCACCCCTTGCCCCCGCCGGCCGGCTTTCCGAGCGCGCGGCGGACGTCCCGGAGCCTGCGCCGGACGTGGGCCCTTCTGGAGTCGTCCTCGATGAGCCGTCCGACCTCGCGGGCCAGGCGTTCGGGTTTCACCCGGTCCTGGACGAACTCCGGAAAAAGCTCTTCCCCGGCCAGGATGTTGACGATCCCGATGTAGTACCGCTCGGGGGGAAGGTTCGACATCCACCGGACAATCGGAAACGACAAGGGGTGGAACCGGTAGGCCAGGACCGAGGGCGTTCCCAGCAGCCCCGCTTCCAGGATGGCGGTTCCGGACGCCACGATGGCCGCGTCGGCGGCCCGCAGGACGTCCCGGGCTCCCCCCCCGCCCTCCCCCCGGACCGGCTGGACGCCGGCCCGCTCCGCCCGCCGGGCGATGGGCTCCCAGGCCAGGGTGTCCGCGACGGGCAGAAGGAAGCGCGCGCGGGGATGGGACGCCCGGAGGATCCGGGCCGCGTCCAGCATGGGGGGGAGGAGGCCGGACACCTCGCCCCCCCGGCTCCCCGGGAGGATTCCCACCACCGGACCGCCCGGGTCGGTTTTCAGGCCGAGCCGCTTCCGGGCCGCCTGGAGGTGTTCGGTGACGCCCCTCCCCCCCCCGGCCCCGGCGCGAAATCCGCGGCGAGGGCGTCGGCGATGGGGTTGCCGACGAATTCGGCGCGGATGCCGAGCCGGCCGAAGAACTCCGGCTCGAAGGGAAGGATGACGAGCAGCCGATCGAGGGATCGGGCCATCCGCCCCGCGCGCCACCGGCCCCAGGCCCAGAGCTGCGGGGCGACGAATTGTACGGTCTTCACGCCCCGGGCATGGAGTCTGCCGGCCAGGCGCAGGTTGAAGCCGGGATAGTCGATAAGGATCGCGGCGCGGATGTTTCGGGTGCGCACTTCCCGGAGGATCCGGGCTTCGATCCGGAACAGGGCGGGCAGACGCCTCGCCACCTCGACTATCCCGACGACTTCGAGGTCCTCGACGCCGGACCAGGTCTCCACGCCGGCGGCCCTCATGTCGGGGCCTCCGACGCCGGAAAGTCTCAGGTCCGGAAGCCGGGCCCGGAGGGCGGCCGCAAGGCGCCCTCCCAGGGCGTCCCCCGAGGCCTCGCCCGCGACGATCAGGAGTTCAATGATCGGTCTCCCTTTCCTGTTCTTCTCCCATGGAGAACACGGCGATCTTCCAGCGGCGGGCTTCTTCCACAAAGGCCTGTCCGGCGATGATTATTGTGCGCCCGGCCTCGATGCCCAAGGCGGTTCCGCCGCCTTCGCCCAGGGCGCGCAACGTCTGTTCGCCTACGACCGGGACGTCGAACCGCGGGTCCTGCCGGGGCTTCGCCACTTTGACGGCGACGGCCCTCCGGCGCGCGATGGCGCACCCCCTGCGGATGGCCTCATCCGTGCCCTCGATGGCTTCGACCGCGACCACCGCCCGGTTGCGGACGACCACCGTCTGGCCCAGGTCCAGCGCCGCCACGCCCTTGGCCATGGCGAACCCGAACTCGAGGTCCTCGCGCTCCCGCCGCGTCGGCGCCCGGCGCGAGAGGACGCCCGGCCGGGCGAAGAGGTCGCCCAGGAATTCCTTTTGGGGAAGGACGTGAAAGCCCTCCGATTCCATCTCTTCGATGACGGCCAACATGATGGAGTCGTCGCGCCGGTCCTTCAGGCGGCGGAGCACCTGAATGGCCCGCAGGTCGAGCCTGGGGTTTCGGTACAACCACCGTTTTTCCACCTTCCCGGCGAACACCACTTCGCGCACCCCTTCCCGGTGCAGGAAGCGGAAGATCTTATTGGCCTGGCCGGGACCGCACTGGAGCAGGGAGGCCGAGAGGGGTTTGAGGGCCTTTTCGACGCTGGAGGAAAAGGTCACGGTGACCGGCTCCAGACCCCGGGCGCCGGCGTTGCGGGCCACGAGCGCGGGCAGGTCTCCCGCGCCGGCCATGATTCCCAGGCGCTGCCTTTCCGGCGGGCTCACCGGCCGGTCCGGTTCTTCATGACGGCCTCGGAGGGGAGGACTCGCCATGAATCTGAGAGAGGATTTCCACGGCGAGCCGCAGGGATTGTAGGTCCTTTTCGGCGTCTTTCACCTGGCTGGGGTTCGCGCCGTTGGAGGCGGTGCGCAGGAGGTGGCGGATTTCCAATTTCAGCGGGTTGTCTTTGTGAACGAAGATCCGCTCGATGAAGGCCTCCTGGCGGTATCGGAGTTGTTCCTGGGTGAGGGTGTGCTCGGACGCGGCGCGGCGATGGACGTGGATGTCCTGCTCCGCGTAGTCCAGGAAGATGTACGTGTCCCTTTGGGTGACGGCCAGGGTTCGCACTTTGTCCTGCGTCGTGCGGCTGGCGGCCAGGTGGGCGACGCAATGGTTCTCGAAGGTGAGCGATACGCTGGCGATGTCCTCCTGGTCGGAGTGGACGCTGGCGCCGACGGCGTAACAGGATTTCACGGGGGAATTGACCAGGCTGAGGACGATGTCCAAATCGTGAATCATCAGGTCCAGGATCACGCCGTCTTCCTGCACCCTGGATTGGAACGGCCCCATGCGCCGGCATTCGATGAGGAGGGGGTCGCGGACGAACTTGTGCAGCTCCTGGACCGCTCCGTTGAACCGCTCGACGTGGCCGATTTGAAGGATCCGGCCGTTTTCCCGGGCGATGCGGAACAGGTCCTCGGCTTGCTCAAGGGAAGAGGCGATGGGTTTTTCAACGAGGACGTCGGTCCCGGCTTCCAGAAAATCGCGGGCCACGGGGTAGTGCTGGGCGGTCGGGACCGCGATGCTGACGGCGTCCACCCGGCCGAGAATCTCCCGGTAATCCCGCAAGGCCCGCGTGTCATATTGATCGGCGATGGCGCGGGACCGGGCGTCGTCCACGTCCGCGACCGCCACAAGCTCGGTCTCGGGCAACTCGTGGTAGACCCCCGCGTGGTACCGGCCCATGTGGCCCACCCCGACGACGCCCACCCGCGTCATTTTGGAGGAAGGATTTTTTTTCATGACGCCTCAATCGCGGCTCAGCGGTAAAAACCGCGTTTGGACTTCTCAATGAAGTCCGTCAGGTGAACGGCTTCCGGGACGTCTCCGTGCTCTTCGCGGATCCGCCTCACGGCCTGCTCGGTGCTCGCCTCCTCCTTCAGAAGCAGCTTCAGGGCGTTCTTCAGCGTTTTGCGGACTTGAGGAGGCGTCTCCCGCCGCCTGAGCCCCTCGGCGTTAAGACCCCGAACCCTCGCGGGATTGCCCTCCACGATGGTGTAGGGCAGGATGTCCTTGCGGATGGGCGAGAGCGTGCCGATCAGGCACAGCCTGCCGATCCGCACAAATTGGTGCACGGGCACCTGGGCGGAGATGAAGGCCCCCTCCTCCACGAGAAGGTAACCCCCCAGGCTCGCCGCGTTCACCACAACGACCCGGTTCTCGAGAACGCAGTCATGACCCACGTGGGAGTAAGCCATGAGGTAGCAGTCGTCGCCGACGAGCGTCTCACCATCCGCCTCCCTGCTCCGGTTGACGGTGACGTATTCCCTCACCACCGTGCGCTTGCCGATCCGGACCGAGGATCGGTGGCCCCGGTATCCCAGGTCCTGGGGCGCGCCCCCGATCACTGCGCCGGGGCCGATGGTGCATCCTTCCCCCACGGTCGTCCAGTTTTCAATGACGGCGTGGGCGCTGACTTTCGTTCCGGCGCCGAGGGTGACTTCCTCCCCCACGACGGCGTACGGTCCGATCACGGCGTCGGGCGCGATCACGGCGTCGGCAGAGACGACCGCGGTCGGGTGGACAGCTCCGCTCAAGGGGCTCGGGTCCCCATGGTGGCCTGGGCCTCCCCCTCCGCCACCCGTTCCCCGTCGACGGTCCCCGAGCCGCCGAACCACCAGATGGGGTGCCGGGTCCGCAACAGCCGCGCTTCCATCAAGAGCTGGTCGCCGGGAACGACAGGCTGGCGGAAGCGCACCTTCTCGATGCGTGTGAAGATGGGGATGATCTCTCCCGCGTTGCCCATCGAATCCAGGGCCAGGATGCCGGCCACCTGAACCATGGCCTCGACGAGCAGAACCCCGGGCATAATGGGTTGTCCCGGAAAGTGTCCGTCGAAGAAGGGTTCATTGCGGGTGACGTTCTTCAGGCCGACGATCCGCTCGCCCGGCTCATATTCCACTATCCGGTCGACGAACAGGAAGGGGTAGCGATGGGGCAAAAGGGCGATCAATTTTTTCGAGGTTTCAGCGTCGATGATTTTCGCCGAACTCATTCGCTCTCTCCGCGGCGGTTTTTCTCGATGGCCGACAGCCGTTTCTGGTGGTCCGCAATGATTTTCAGGGCCTCGGGGACCCGGCCGAGACTGATTTCCAGCCGGCCGTGTTCGTATGCCGGGCGCGGTATGCGCGCCGAAGCCCAAAGGGTTCCGGATTCCACGTCGCGGTTCACGACGGTCATGGCCGTCAGGATCGCCCGGTCGCCCACGTGAACGTGGTCCCCGACGCCCGCCCGGGCCGCGAGGACGACGCCCTCGCCGAGACTGGAGCTTCCCGCCATCCCGGCCTGGCCGAGCAACAGACAATTTTCGCCGATCCGGACGTTGTGCGCCACCTGGACGAGGTTGTCGATTTTCGTCCCCCGTCCGATCCGGGTCTCCCCCAGGGTCGCCCGATCCACGGCGGCGTTGGCGCCGATCTCGACGTCGTTCTCGACGACGACCCGTCCGGTGTGGGGGATCTTGTGATGGGTTCCATCCTCCCGTTGGACGTAGCCGTAACCGTCGCCGCCCAAGGTCGCCCCGCTGTGGATGATGACCCGGTCTCCGACCTCGACGTCCCGGTAGATGGACACGTTGGCGTGAATCACGCTCTGCCGGCCGATGCGGCTTCCCCGCCCGACATAGACGTTTGGATAGAGAACCGTCTGACCCCCGATCCGGACGTCGTCGTCGAGGACCACGCCGGGCAGCAGGCAGATCCCCCGGCCCAACACGACGTTCCGGCCGATGTGGGCTTTTTCGTGGATGCCGGAAGGAGGAAGCTCCCTGGGATGAAAATGCTCCAGAAGCTCCGCGAGGGCCAAGCGGGTGTCCCGCACCCGGACGGCGGATTTTCCCACTTCCCAGGGCCCGCCGACCACGGCCGCCGCCGCCGAAGAGGATTCCAGGTCACGGAGCCGGCGCTTGTCGGCGAGAACGACGATATCCTCCGGCCCCGCTTCGGCGGGCTCGGCAACGCCCCCGATGAGCAGGTCCGGGTCTCCTTCGAGGGCCCCGCCCAACCGGTCCGCGATCTCCGCCAGACGCAGAGGGGGTGGGGATGCGGGATTCATCTCTTGGCTTGGTTGTAAGTTCGGATCACTTTATCGGTGAGGTCGATCTGCTGGCTGTCAAAGAACAGGATCCGGGTCCGCTCGAGGATGATGGTGAACTTCTCTTTCTTCCCGATTCGGTTGACCACGTCCCGGATTTCTCGCTGAATCTTGGCGGTTGCCCGTCGCCTTTTCCGGTTGAAATCGGCTTCGACTTCCCTGCGGAATCGGACCAGCGAATCCCGAGTCCGCGTGAATTCCCGCTGCTTCTGCCGGAATTCATCCTCCTTTTGCTGCCGGACCTCTTCGCTGAACAGAAGGCTCTTTTGCCGGAGGTCCTGCTGCATTTTCCGGAGGGCCTGCTCCTGACGCCTGATGCCCTGGGTCTTGGCGTTCATCTGCTCCTGAAATTTTTTGGAGGTCCCCTGCAAGGCGATGAGGGCGGCCTTGCCCGGCTCCGATTCGCGCAGGACGCGCCCCATGTCCACAACGCCGATTTTGCCCTGGGCGGAGGCCGCCCCGGCCCACGTGCAGAGCAAGACGCCCGCAAGGGACAGGAGCCCGGCCCGCAGCCGGACCTTCGACGTCTGGGGGTTCATGGTTTGCGCCGCTTTCTCATTTGGACCCATTCGCCGTTTCCTCCCCGGCCCGCCGCCTGAGATTGAACAGGCCGGATGAATCGTCTTTTTAGAAGGTGCGTCCGATGGTGAAGTGGAACTCGCTTAAGGATTCCCCCTCCTGCCGGTCGAGTTTGACGCCCCAGTCCATGGCGATGGGGCCCAGGGGGGAGAGGATTCGCAGGCCGCCACCGGCGCTGGACCGAAGGTCTCTCAGGTTGAAAACGTTGTCATTGTCCTTTCGGTAGACCTGCCCGGTGTCGTAGAAGACCACCGCCCGGAGCCCCGCAACGAAGGGGAACTGGAGCTCGACGTTGAACAACAACGCGGCGTTGCCGCCGATGGCGTCGCCGTTTCCGTCCTTGGGGCCCACTTCGCGGAAGTCGAAGCCGCGCACGGTCCGGGAGCCCCCCAGGAAGGCCCGTTCGAAGATGGGCAGGTCCTGTCCGCCGAACCCGTCGGCCCAGGTCACCCGTCCCCGTCCCATGAGGATCACCCGCTTTTTGAAAAAGGGGTAGTAATGGCGGTGCTCGCCCGACAGGGCGTAGAAGTCGTTGTCCCCGGAGAGGACGCCGCCGGCGACCCGGGAAGAAAATTGGCTCAACCCTCCCTTGGTCGGGCGGATGCGGTTGTCGCGGCGGTCTCGGCTGAGGGAGGGGGTGAGGCTGCTGGTGGCCGATCGCCCCTCCTGCTCCTGGATGAAGTTGGTGGCCCCGGAAGTGATGTTGAAGACGTCGTTCTCTTCGTACTGGTACACGATGCGGGCGAAGATGTTCTCCGCCACCCAGCGCCCGGTGCCGATATTTCCCCCGACGCGGTCCCGTTCGAAGTTGGAGAACTCGTCGTTTTGGAGAAACGCGCTTGTGCTCAAGTTGAAGTTCGTGTCGAAGATATGGGGCTCGATGAAGCTGAGCGTGCCGGTGGTGTCCAGGTCGGACCTTCGGAGGCGGAGCGACAGGGTCTGGCCCCGGCCGAACAGGTTGTTCTCGCGGACCTCGCCGAACAGCAGAATGCCCGACCGGCTGCTGAATCCGGTCCCGCCGCTGATGACGCCCGTCGGCTTCTCCTTGAGGCTGACCTCCACGTCCAGCAGGTCCGGTCTGGCGCCCCGCTTGGTCTCAATCTTGACCTCTTCAAAAAATCCGAGGTTTCTCAGCCGCTTGCGCGTGAGCTTGAGCTTGTCCCCGTCAAAGAGCGACCCCTCCAGCAGGACCACCTCGCGCCGGATGACCTTGTCCCGGGTGAAATCGTTGCCCTTGATGATCACCCGCCCGATAAAGGCCCGACGGCCCTTTTGGGGGATTATCCGCAAGTCCACCAACTGCGTTTCGTCGAGGATCGACGTTTCCGGGATGATGTCGGCGAAGGCGTGCCCTTTCTGGGCGTAGGCTTCCGTAATCCCGACGATGTCTGAGTTCAGCTTGGAGCGGTTGTAGACATCGCCCTTTTTGAGGCTGACGCGCTTTCTCAAATCGACCGCGCTGAAGACGTCATCCCCTTCGACGGCCACCTTCCCCACACGGTATTGCTTTCCTTCGAGGATGGGGATGACGAGGGTCAGGCTGTTTTCCTTTCGGCTTTCAAGGATGCGCGGCTCTTTGAGCGAGACCCGGATGTAGCCGTGGTTCTGGTACCAAACCTGGAGGCGGACGAGATCGGTCCGGATTTGGTCCTCTTTGTACACGTCCCCTCCGAACAGCCAGGACAGGAACCAGTGCTCCCGGGTTTCGATCACCTTCTTGAGCGCCCTGTCGGAGAAGGCCCGGTTGCCCTTGAAATTGATTTTGCGGATGGTGACTTTCTTGCCCTCGGTGATCCGGAACTCGACGTTTACCTGGTTGGCGCCGGTTTCCTCGACGACGGACTCGATTCGGGCGAAGTAGTAGCCCTCTTCCTGATACAGGCCGCGGATGCTCTCCACGCTTTCTCGGACCGTCCCCTGATTGAGGATGGACTGCACCGTCACGGTCACCTTCTCCAGGATGTCCTCGAGGTCGACCTCCTTGTTTCCGACGATGCGCACGCCGGCCACCGAGGGTTTTTCCTCCACGATGAAGACGATGCGCAACCCGCCCTCGAAGGGGGTCACGTCGACTTTGACGTCCCGGAAAAAGCCCAGGTCGTAAATCTTCTTGATGTCTTTGCGGAGTTTGGAGACGGAGAAACGGTCGCCGATGCGGGTGGAGACGTAGAAGCGGATCGTGCCTTCTTCGACCCGGCGATTGCCCTGGATCTCAATGCCCTTGATGGGCAGGGCGGGGGTCTGGGCCGGGGCGCGGGGGGACCACAGGAATAAGACCAGCGGTATCAACGCAAAGGCCAGCCACCCACCCCTTTCCCGCGCGGTTTTGGGTGGAAGGGGCGCCCATTTATTCAACAACAATCGATCCATGAAATCCTTTGTGCGGGCCCGCACGGAAACGCCGGCCCGCGCGGATGGTGGAAATTCACGTTGATCTCTTGCCGACGCGAGGGGCCTTGCGCCGCCCCGCACCCAACCTTCAGCCCTGAGAGATTGTCGATCTCAATCAAGGCGTCCGGCGCTGATGGACGGGACGCCGCCCTCAGGCGTCCTGTAAATCGCTGACGAGCGCTTTTCCCTCGAAGACGAACGAGTCGTTTTCGAACCGGACCCGGATGTTCCCCGCTTCCGAGAATCGCCCCTTCAAGACCTCTTCGGACAGGGGGTCCTCAATGTGGTTTTGAATGGTCCGTTTCAGCTCCCGGGCGCCGTATTTCGGGTCGTAGCCCAGCTCGGCCAGCTTTTCCTTTGCCCCCGGGTCCAACTCGACGGACAGGCCGCGCTCGATGAGCTGCTTGTTCAGAGCGTCCACCATCAGGTCGACGATTTCCAGAATGTGCTCGCGGGTGAGCGAGTGGAAGACGACTTCCGAGTCCAGGCGGTTGAGGAACTCGGGGTTGAACGTGCGCCGCGTCTCGGTGCGCATCGCGCCCTTCAACCGCTTGGCCCGGGAGTCCTCGTCCCCCTCCTCGCCTTCTTTGTGGAAGCCCATCGAGGCCGACCGCGTGATGTCCCGGCTGCTGAGGTTGGAAGTCATCACGAGGACGACATTTCGGAAGTCCACGCGCCGGCCGTAGCTGTCGGTGAGCTGACCTTCGTCCATGACCTGGAGCATGATGTGGAAAATGTCGGGATGGGCCTTCTCGATCTCGTCCAGCAGGACGACCGCATACGGCCGGCGCCGGACGTGCTCGGTCAACTGGCCCCCCTCCTCGTAGCCCACGTAGCCGGGAGGCGCTCCGGTGAGGCGCGACACGTTGAACCGCTCCATGTATTCGGACATGTCCACGCGGATGAGGGACTGCTCGTCCCCGAACAGGAACTCGGCCAGGGCGCGGCAAAGCTCGGTCTTGCCCACGCCGGTTGGTCCGAGCAGCAGGAACGAGCCGATGGGCCGGTTGGGGGCCTTGAGACCGGCGCGCGAGCGCCGGATGGCCTTGGTCACCACGGAGATGGCCTCGTCCTGGCCCACGATGCGCCGGTGGAGCTCCTCCTCCATGCGCAGCAGGCGCTGGGTTTCGCCCTCTTCGATCTTCGACAGGGGGATGCCCGTCATGCGGGAGACGATGAAGGACACGTCCTCGTCGGTGACGATCGTTTCCTCGTCCGTCTGGGCTTCTTCCCACTCCTGCTTCCGCTCGTTGAGGCGCTCGCGGATCTCCTCTTCCTGATCGCGCAGCTTGACGGCCTCCTCGAAGTTCTGCTCTTCGATGTGAGCCCGCTTTTCCCGGACGATCTCTTCCACCTTGCGCTGAAGGTCGCGGACCTCCTGGGGGTAGGTGACCTTGGCCAGCCGGACCCGGGAGCCCGCCTCGTCGAGGACGTCGATGGCCTTGTCGGGCAGGTAGCGGTCGGAGATGTACCGGTCGGACAGCCGGACGGACTCCAGCACGGCCTCCTCGGTGAACTTGGCCCGGTGGTGGTGTTCGTACTTGTGCTTCAGGCCCCGGAGGATCAGGATGGTTTCCTCCACCGTGGGCGGATTCACCATGATGGGCTGGAAGCGGCGCTCCAGGGCGCCGTTTTTCTCGATGTATTTGCGGTATTCATCCAGGGTGGTGGCGCCGATGCACTGGAGCTCGCCCCGGGAAAGCGCGGGCTTGAGCATGTTCGAGGCGTCGATGGAGCCCTCGGCGGCGCCCGCGCCCACCAGGGTGTGGAGCTCGTCGATGAAGATGATGACGTTCTCGGACTGGGTGATCTCCTTCATGATGGCCTTGAGGCGGGCCTCGAACTGGCCGCGGTATTTCGTCCCGGCCACCAGGGCGCCCAGGTCCAGGGAGACAACCCGCTTCCCGTAGAGAACCTGGGGCACCTCTTGGCCGATGATGCGCTGGGCCAGTCCTTCGACGATGGCGGTCTTGCCCACCCCCGGCTCGCCGATGAGGACGGGGTTGTTCTTCGTGCGCCGGCTGAGGATCTGGATGACCCGGTCGATCTCGCTGTCCCGGCCGATGACGGGGTCGAGCTTGTCCTCGACGGCCAAGTCTGTCAGGTCCCGCCCGAATTCGTCCAGCGACGGCGTCTTACTCTTTTCCTTCGGTCGTTTCGCCGTGGGCTCCCGCAGGAGGTTGAGGGTCTGTTCGCGGGTCTGCTGCAGCTTGATGCCGAGGGTGGAGAGAATCTTGGCCGCCAGACCGTCCTTTTCCCGGATGAGCCCGAGCAGAACGTGCTCGGTGCCGATGTAGTTGTGGCCCATCAGCCGCGCCTCTTCCACGCCGTACTCGAGGACCTTCTTGGCCTTGGGGGTGAAGGGGATGTCCCCCTCGACCGAGCTGGTCAGGCTCTTGGGCAGGTTGCGCTCCACCTCAATGCGGATTTGCTTGATGTCCTGGCCGACCTTTTGGAGAACGGCAATGGCGATGCCGCCGCCGTCCTTCAGGATGCCGAGGAGGATGTGTTCCGTGCCCAGATACTCGTGGTGATAGCGTTCCGCCTCTTCTCGGGCGAGGATGATCACCTTTCGAGCGCGCTCGGTAAACCGTTTGAACATGTCTGGATCCTCGCTCTTGTCGCTCACATTACTCCAAAATTCTCCCGTCGGCAATCCGCACCACCCGGTCCATGCGCTCGGCCAGGCGGGGGTTGTGCGTGGCGATCAAAAAACTGGCTTCCTGGTCTCGGTTCAGGTGTTCCAAGAGCCCGTGGATTTCCTCGCCGGTCCGCTCATCCAGGTTTCCCGTGGGTTCGTCGGCGAGGATCAGATCGGGTTTGTTCATCAACGCCCGCGCCACGGCGACGCGTTGTTGTTCGCCTCCCGAGAGTTCGCCGGGCTTGTGGTTCAGCCGGTTCGACAGGCCCGCCTCCTTCAGGAGCGTCTCGGCGCGGTCGCGGGCCCGGTCCCTTTGGGTTCCGCCGATCAGGGCCGGCATCATCGTGTTCTCCAGGGCCGTGAACTCGCCGAGCAGGTGGTGAAACTGAAAGACGAAGCCGATGGTTTCGTTCCGGAGCCTCGCCAGCGAAGCCTTGTCCAATGAGAAAACATCCCGCTCTCCGTACAGCACCCGGCCCCCGCTGGGCCGATCCAACGCGCCGAGGATCTGAAGGAGGGTGGTTTTCCCGACCCCCGAGGTCCCCATGACGGCGACCATTTCTCCCCGTCGAATTCTCAAATCGACACCCTGAAGGACCGATATCCTTTTCTCGCCGCTTTGAAATTCCTTCCGCAGCCCTTCGGCCGCGATGACGGCGGGTCCTTCATGACTCCCGGCACCCTCATTCATACCGTAGGGTCTCAGCCGGGTCAACCCGGGAAGCCTTCCAGGATGGATACAGGGTTGCCAAAGAGCAAAGCCCAAACGCGATTGCGACGATCAGCGCCACATCTGCGCCCTGAACGTCTACGGGGAGTCGATCGATAAGATAGACGCTACCCTGGAAAATTTCAAGACCAAACTGGTTCTCCAGGAAGTCCGCGATGTCCGGAAGTTTCAGCGCCAGGGCGATTCCGCCGGCCATGCCGAGAAGCGTCCCGACGGCGCCCACCGTCATCCCGTCCACCATGAAGATCTTCAGGACGCCCCCGTCCGTCGCCCCCATCGACTTCAGAATCGCGATGTCCCGCGCCTTTTCTTTGACCACCATGACCAGCGTCGCGACGATGCTGAAGGTGGCCACCAGGGTGATAAGGACCAGGATGATGAACATGACGGTCTTTTCCATCTTCAGCGCGGCGAACAGGCTGGTGTGCATCTGCATCCAGTCCCGCGTCCAGTAGGGAAACCCCAGCTTTTCCCGAATGGCGTCCGCCACCTCACGGGCCTTGTAGACGTCGGACACCTTGACTTCAACGGCCGACGCGGCGTCGCCCATCTCGAAGAACGCCTGCGCCTGCGCCAGCGAGATCAAGGCCAAACCGTTGTCGTACAGGTAATAACCCGAGTGGAAGACCCCCGCCACGCGGAACTTCCGCGCCCGGGGAATCAGGCCCGCCGGCGTCACGCGGCCCAGGGGAGAGATAACCAGCACCTCGCTTCCCGGCGAGACCCCCAGGGACCGGGCGAGGTCCGCGCCGAGGATGATCGCCGGCTGGCGCGTTTGGTTCGGCCCGGGAAAGGTGCGCTTCAGGTCCTCGAACCGCCCCCGGGTCATTTTGAGCGAGAAGTCGGTCACCTTCCGCTCCAGGGCCGGATTGACCCCCCGCAGGACGATGCCCGTCACGCTTTGCCCGGCCCGCAGGAGGACATGGTTGACGATGTAAGGCGCCGCCGAGACGACGCCCTCGATTCGGCCCACCTTGGACAACACCCCCCGGTAGTCCTTGATTGACCCCTGAAACTGTTGGATGAGAACGTGCGCCTGGCCGCTCAGGATTTTTGCCTGGAGAGATTTCTGGAAGCCCGTCATGACGCCGACGACGCAGATGAGCGTCGCGACGCCCAGCATGACGCCCAGGGCGGAGATCCAGGAACCCACCGAAATCAGTCGGTTCTTCCGCTTGGAGCGCAGATATCGCAGACCGACCCAAAGCTCATACCCCACTCGGCTCGTCTCCCGGCCCCGCCCCCTCCGCCGGATCGGCGTCGGCTTCGTCGCCGCCGGATTCCGCCTCGAAGACCTCCCGACGAAGCTGGGGAAAGAGGATGACGTCGCGGATGGAGGGGGAGTCGGTGAACAGCATCACCAGCCGGTCGACGCCGATGCCCGCGCCCGCCGTGGGCGGCATGCCGTACTCCAGGGCCCGCAGATAGTCGTGGTCCATCATCTGGGCCTCCTCGTCGCCCATCTCCCGCCGCCGGACCTGGTCCTCGAAGCGCTCCCGCTGGACATCGGGGTCGTTCAGCTCCGAATAGGCGTTGCCGATCTCCTTGCCCCCGATGAACAACTCGAACCGCTCGGCCGTCTCGGGGTCGTCCTCCCTGGGCTTGGCCAGCGGAGAGATGTCCCGCGGGTAATCAACAAGAAAGGTGGGCTGGATCAACGTCGGCTCGACCGCCGTTTCCATGATCTTGTTCAGCACTTTTCCGTAGCCGCGGTGATGGGAGACGTCGATCCCCGTCCGGTCGGCCCAGGCGCGGGCGGACGCTTCGGTCTCGAGGTCGGCGTCGGACATGCCCGCATCTTTCAGCGCGTCCTTCAGCGGCAGCCTCCGCCAGGGCGGCGCGAGGTCCACCTCGCGCCCGTTCCAGGTGAGTTTCCGGGTGCCCAGGACGCCGTCGGCCACCTCGACCAAAAGCGCTTCGACCAGGGCCATCACATCCGTATAGTCGGCGTACGCCATGTAGAACTCGAGCATGGTGAACTCGGGGTTGTGCTCGGTGGAGACGCCTTCGTTGCGGAAGTTGCGGTTGATCTCGAAGACCCGGTCGATGCCGCCGACGACGAGCCGCTTGAGGTAAAGCTCCGGGGCGACCCTCAGGTACAGGGTCATGTCGAGGGCGTTATGGTGCGTGACGAAGGGCCGGGCGGTGGCGCCCCCGACGAGGGGCTGCATCATCGGGGTCTCGACTTCGACAAACCCCCGGCCGCCGAGTCTTTCGCGCAGGACCTCGACGATCCGGGCGCGGCGCGTGAAGACCGCGCGCGCCTCCGGGTTCATGATCAGGTCGACGTATCGCTGGCGGTAGCGGGTTTCGACGTCCTGAAGGCCGTGCCATTTCTCGGGCAGGGGCCGGAGGGATTTTGTCAGCAGGGACACTTCGCCGGCCGAGATGGAGAGTTCTCCGCGCCGTGTCTTGGTGATCTCTCCCCGGACGCCGATGAAGTCGCCGATGTCCAGAGACTGAAGGGATTGGTAGGCCGCTTCTCCGAGGCGGGCCTTTTCGGCGATGATCTGGAGCTTCCCCGTGCCGTCCCGCAGGTCGCAGAAGGTCAGCTTTCCCTGCCGCCGCTTGGCCATCAGCCGGCCGGCCAGGGTGTGGGTCTGGGGGTCGGCCTCCAGGGCTTCGCGGTCCAGGTCCCCGTATCGCTCGACGATTGCCCCGAGACGCCCGGTTGTCGGAAACCGGTTGACGAAAGGGTTTTTCCCTTCCGCTCTGAGGTTCTCGATCTTTTGTCGCCGCTGAGCCCTCAGCGGGTGCGCTTCATCCATCGGGCGGGTCTTTCGGACATAATCGGCCATTTATCAGGCATTTACTGAATTGAAGATGGGGCATGGCAACCCTCGGAAGCGATTCGGTCAACCGAATGCGGGACCGCCGGCGTAGGCGGGCAAGATGCCCGTCCCGCCTTTTCGAAACCTCCCGATTTTCCACCGATTCGGCAGGCCGGGCATCTTGCCCGGCCCGAGAGGGTGATTCGGTCCTCGATTGGTTCAGTTTATCCCAAAAGGCTTTACGATCCATCCTCCTGAAACTCCATCAGATAGGCCTCGATGAAGCGGTCGAGATCTCCGTCCAGGACGGCGTCCACGTTTCCCATCTCGACGTTCGTCCGGTGGTCCTTCACCATCTGGTAGGGGTGGAGAACGTAGGACCTGATCTGGCTTCCGAAGGCGATCTGCTTCTTCCCGCTGTGGATGGCGTCCAGCTCTTCCTCCTTCTTGCGTTTCTCCAGGTCATAGAGCCGGGCCTTGAGGACCTTCATGGCCGTCGACTTGTTCTTGTGTTGGGAGCGCTCGTTCTGGCAGGAGACGACGAGCCCGCTGGGGATGTGGGTGATTCGCACCGCCGAGTCGGTCACGTTGACGTGCTGGCCCCCCGCCCCGCTGCTGCGGTAGGTGTCGATCTTGAGATCGCCCTCGTCGATGTCGATCTCGATGTCGTCGGCCACTTCGGGGAAGACGAAGACCGAGGCGAAAGAGGTGTGCCGCCGGCTGGCCGCGTCGAACGGCGAGATCCGGACCAGCCGGTGGACGCCGACCTCCGGGCGGAGGTAGCCGAAGGCGTACGGGCCGTTGACCGCGAAGGTGGCGCTTTTGATGCCCGCCTCCTCCGCCGCCAGCAGGTCGAGGGTCTCGGACGTGAAGCCCCGCCGCTCGGCCCACCGCAGGTACATCCGCATCAATATCTGCGCCCAGTCCTGGGACTCGGTCCCTCCGGCGCCCGCGTTGATGTGGACGAGGGCGTTTCGCGCGTCGTTCTCCCCGGACAGCTTCAGCTTGAACTCGATGTCCTGGAGGTCCCGGAGGAGCCCCTCGACCTCCCCCTCAAGCTCCGCCACCTCCGCGCTTTCGGGCTCTTCCTCCGCCAGGAGATCCAGGAGCTCCGCCGCGTCGGTGGCCTCTTTGTTCAGCTTGTTCCATTCCTCGACCGGGGCCGCCAGGGCCGCGCGGCGCTGAAGGGTTCGCTGCGCCGTATCCGGGTCGTCCCAAAAACCTGTCCGGCTGATGGCCTGATCGAGTTTTTCAATCTCCCGCTCTTTGCCCGCCAGGTCAAAGACGACCTCGGACGGTTTCGAGGCGCTTGGAGATGTCCTCCAGATTGTTCTTAAGGTCGCCGATCATGATTCTTCCTCCCTCCGCCGTCGCGGAAGTGATGATTCGGGGGCGGTCCCGGGTCCGGGCGTTCACCCCTTGCGGGCCGAATGTCTGCCGGCGGCCCAATGCAGTCCGAGGATCAAGACCGCGAGGGCTGCGCTCAGGTAAGCGAAGAGGTCTCCGTGCCGGGTGTAAAAGGTGAGTCCCGCCGGGCCGGGCGTTCCGGGCGCGACGTTGGCGAGCACGCCCGTCGGAACGAACAGTGTCGTCGCCTCGCGGATTTTTCCGGTCGCGTCCACGACGCCGGTGATTCCCGTATTGGCCGCCCGGACGAGGGGGACGCGATTTTCCACCGCCCGAAGGGCGGCGATGCTCATGTGCTGATAGGGGCCCGCGCTTCGGCCGAACCAGGCGTCGTTGGTGATGTTCACCAGAAGCCGCGCCCCGTTCCGGACAAACCGCCTCACCTCATCGGCAAAGATCACCTCGTAGCAGATCAAGACGCTGAACGGCGCTTTGGCGAGAGGAAAGACTGTGCGGCGGTCGCCGGGAAGAAAATCCCCGATGCCGGAGACCATCTTCCGGATGAAGGGGAAAAACCGCTTCAACGGAACGTACTCACCGTAAGGGACTAAATGCGTCTTGTGGTATTGACCGTCCACCCTCTTTTCCGGGGTGACGAGGAAGGCGCTGTTCCGCAGGCGGTGCTCCCGGTTTCGAAGTGTCACGGACACCGCGCCGACCAGCAGCGGGGCGCGCACCTTCGCGGACAGGTTCAGAACCCGCTCCCGGTGGGCCTTGTCCCGAAGGAAGAAGAACGGCGCCGCGGTCTCGGGCCACACGATCAAATCCGGCTTTCCCTGCGCGTGCTTATACGTTAGCTTTTCGTACACCTCGAGCGTTTTCAGCCGATACGCCTCGTCCCACTTCACCGCCTGCGGGATGTTCCCCTGAAGCAGGGCGATGCGGACGGACCGGTCCGGGCGTGCGCCCTCCGGGGAGGGTGCGGCAAAGGTATCGAGCCGGGCCCAGCCGTAAAGGAGCGCCGCCCCCAGCAAGACCGCCGTCGCGCCGAGCGCCCACGCGCTCCCGCGAAAGGCCCGGCCTTCTCCCACGGGCTCGCCGCGCGGCCTCCTCGCGTAACCCGGAATGAAATCCCGCATGACGCCCCAGAGCGCCGAATTTACGAGGACGATGAGGAAGCTCACGCCGTAAATACCGGTGATGTCCGCGACCTGGATCACGGGCAGCGCCGCATACTGCGAATAGCCCAAGGCCGCCCAGGGAAAGCCCGTCAGGAGGTGCGTCCGCGCCAACTCCAGCGCGACCCACAGGAAGGGGGCCAACGCCGGCAGGACATGCCGGCTCTGCCGGCCGAACCGGCAAACGAGCGCGCAGAAGACTCCCGTGAACAAGCTCAGGTACGCCGCCAGCATGAGCAACACCAGCAAGGCGACGGGAAACGGCAGGCCCCCGTACCGTGTCATGGTGATGGTGACCCAGAAGAGGGTTCCGATGTATCCGACGGTTCCCGCGAGGCCGCCCAGCCAGAAGGCGCGGCGGGGCGCGACCCCCTCGATGGCCGCCAACAGGGGGATTAGGGCCACCCAGGCCAGCGCCGCCAGGTCGTACTTGGGAAAACAGAGAATGAGGAGGACGCCCGAGAGGACGGCCGCGACCAGCCGGCGCCGAAGCCGCACCCCCCGGAAGGGGGGTGTCTCCCGGACCCCCGATTCGGCCTGTGCCGCCGATGCCCGCGCCGAAGCGGTCATTGCGTCTCCACTCCCGCCGAAGGGCGCCTGGCCGGGGATTCCGGCGCCGCGGGGCCGGGGGGGCCGGATCGGCGGGCGCGCCCGTTCTCTCCACCGATCCCCGCCACCCGCTCTTTGACCGCCCGGGCCAGGGTTTTGTTCATGTGGGGGATTCCGGCCAGTTGATCGACGTCCGCTTCGCGGATTTGGTCGACGCTGCCGAAGTACCGCAGGAGGGATTGCCGGCGGGCCGGGCCGATGCCTTCGACTTCGTCGAGGATCGAGCGCAGCCGCCCTTTCCCGCGGCGCTTGCGGTGAAACTGGACGGCGAAACGGTGCGTCTCGTCGCGGACCCGCTGAAGCAGGTAGCGGACGGGCGAGTCCGGCAGGAGGGGGATGGGGTCCGGGTGGCCGGGGAGGAAGATCATGTCGTTTCGCCCGCGCCGGTCCCCACCTTTGGCCATGGCGATGACGGGCAGGCGCTGGAGCGCCAGCTCGCCGAGGACGCGCCGGGCCACGCCCAACTGCCCTTTGCCCCCGTCCACGAGGATGAGGTTCGGCCAATCTCCCCCTTCGGCGAGCGCGCGCCGGAACCGTCTCTCGATGACCTCGGCCATCATGGCATAGTCGTCCGGGGTGTTTTCGGTCCGGATGATGTAGCGCCGGTATTCGCCCTTGGCCGGTTTGCCGTCGCGGAAGACCACCATGCAGGCCACGGCGTCCGTCCCCTGAAGGTTGGAGATGTCGAAGGCCTCGATGCGCCTCGGAAGGTCTGTGAGGCGCAGGACGTCCCGCAGCTCGCCCAGCAGGTCCTCGCCGGCCGGTCCCTCCGCCTCGGGGTTTTCGAGGAAGTGCCGGGCGTTGTCGGACGCCATCCGGACCAGGCGGGCCTTTTCCCCCCGCCGCGGAACGCTGAGGCGGACCCGCCGGCCCCGCTGACCCGTCAGCCACTCCTCGATGAGCGCCGAATCCGGGATGGGGAAGGGCGTCAGAACCTCCGGCGGGATGAAGACGCCCCGCGCGTAGTATTGCTTGAGGAACGATTCCAGCAGGTCGCCTTCCGGCTCGGAGGCCGGAAATTTGAAATCGTACCCTTTGTCCCCCAGGACCTTGCCCCCCCGGACGAAAAAGACGTGGATCCGGGCGCGGTCCCCGAACCGGTGGAAACCCGCCACGTCCTGGTCCTCCAGGTCGGTGGAGACGATCCGCTGCCGCTGGAGGCTCCGCTCGACAGCCCGGATCTGGTCCCGGTAGCGGGCGGCCTCCTCGTAGCGAAGCGCCTCGGCGGCGGATTGCATTCTCTTTTTCAGGCCGCGCAGGAGCTCCTGGTCCCGGCCCTTGAGGAACAGGCTCACCCTGTCCACGAGGCCGTTGTATTCCTCCTGGGTGCAGTAGCCGACGCAGGGCGCGATGCACCGCTTCATCTCGTACTCCAGGCAGGGCCGGTCGCGCCGGCCGTCCATGGGCTCCTCGCACGAGCGGATCGGGAAGACCTTGTGGATCAGCCGGAGGGTCTGGCGGATGGACTTCGCGGAAACGTACGGCCCGAAATAGGCCGCCCCGTCCTTGCACACCCGGCGGACGATCTCCAGCCGGGCGTGCGCCTCGTGGGTGGTGAACCGGAGATAGGGGAAGTGTTTGTCGTCCCGCAGGACGACGTTGTACTTGGGCCGGTGGCGCTTGATGTAGTTGCTTTCGAGGATCAGGGCCTCGACGTCGCTGGCCGTGACGATGTAATCGAGCGACCGCACCTGATCGATCATCAACCGGATTCGGGGCGAGGGCCGGGCGGAAGGCGCGAAGTAGGAGCGGACCCGGCGCCGAAGGGACTTGGTCTTGCCGACGTAGAGGACCTTCTCTTTGTCGTCCCGCATCATGTAGATGCCGGGCGAGGCGGGCAGACCCTCGCCCAGACGTTCTTTCCCCGCAATCTGCGTCCCGACTTCCCGCGCTTCGACTTTCTTGGCGCTCATTTTGAAAAACCTTTAAACCTTGGGGGGACTTCTTGTAAGACGCCCCCCCAAACCCCCCTTAGAACTTTTTGACGGCCGAGCCAAAGGCTCGGCCGTCTCGCGGTGGGGATGAATCGGATGATTGTTCGTTTGCGGCGCGCGGAACTCTGATTTCGAGTAGGCCAAAGTGGATAAATTTCTTGCGCCTTATGAAAGTTTTCGAGGGGGTTCCCAACCCTGGGACTTGGTTTGGATTGCCCTCTCACGCGCTGACTCCCAGCTCGCGTTTTTCCAGGGCGGCGATTCGGTCCCGGAGCTCGGCGGCGGCCTCGAACTCCAGGCGCTTGGCCGCCTCGATCATCTCCGCGCGGAGATGATCGATCCGTTTGGACACGTCGCCCGGCGAGTCCGCTGTGAAGTACGGGGCGTCCTCTTCCGCCGCCCTGGAGACCGACGCGTAGTCCCGTTGCGACACGTCGCCCAGGACCTCGTTGATGTTCCGGATGATGGACCGGGGCGTGATCCCGTTCTCTTCATTGAAGGCCTCCTGGATCTCCCGCCTCCGCCGGGTCTCGGAGATGGCCGTCGCCATGGATTTCGTCATCCGGTCGGCGTACATCAGGACCGTCCCGTTGATGTTCCGCGCCGCGCGTCCGGTGGTCTGGATGAGGGAGGTCGCCGAGCGCAGGTAGCCCTCCTTGTCGGCGTCCAGGATGGCCACCATCGAGACCTCGGGGATGTCCAGGCCCTCCCGCAGCAGGTTGATCCCGATGAGGACGTCGAACTCGCCGAGGCGAAGCTCGCGGATGATGGCCACGCGCTCGAGGGCGTCGATGTCGGAATGCAGGTAGCGCACCCGCACCCCCGCCTCCTGGTAGAACTCGGCCAGCTCTTCGGCGAAACGCTTGGTGAGGGTGGTGACGAGGACGCGCTCGCCGGCTTCGACGCGCCGCCGAATGGCGGCCAGCAGGTCGTCCACCTGGCCCCGGACGGGCCGGACCTCCACCTCCGGGTCGGTCAGTCCGGTGGGGCGGATGATCTGCTCGGTCACGAGACCCCCGCCGGCCTTCAGCTCGTAGGGCCCCGGCGTGGCCGAGACGTAAACTACGGCGGGGATCCGCGCCTCGAATTCCGGATAGCTCAGCGGCCGGTTGTCCAGGGCCGAAGGGAGGCGGAAGCCGTGGTCCACGAGGGTCTTCTTGCGGGAGCGGTCGCCGGCGTACATGCCGTGGAACTGCGGGATCGCCACGTGGCTCTCGTCGAGGATGTAGAGCGAATCCGACGGAAAGTAGTCCAGGAGCGTGTGCGGGGGATCGCCCGCCGCCCGGCCTTCCAGGTGGGGGGAATAGTTCTCGACGCCGTTGCAGTAGCCCACTTCCCGGAACATCTCGAGATCGAACTTGGTCCGCTGCTCCAGGCGTTGGGCCTCCAGGAGCTTTCCTTCCCGCTTGAGCTCGACCAGGCGTTCGTCCATCTCGGCTTCGATGGCGATCAGGGCGCGGCGCAGGCGGTCTTCCGGCGTGACGTAATGGCTGCTCGGGTAGAGGTCCACCGACTGCCGCTTGCGCATGACCGTCCCGCGCAGGGGGTCGATCTCGCTGATGGACTCGATCTCGTCGCCGAAAAACTCGATCCGCAGCGCCGTCTCCGTCTCGTAGGCGGGAATGACCTCGACCACGTCCCCCCGGACGCGGAAGGTCCCGCGCCTGAAGTCGATGTCGTTGCGTTGGTACTGGATTTGCACCATTCGGGTGAGGACCTCGTCCCGGTCGATGCGCTGTCCGGTCTCCAGATAAATGTGCATGCCGTGGTAGGTCTCGGGCGAGCCCAGGCCGTAGATGCACGAAACGCTGGCGACGATGATCACGTCCCGGCGGGTCAGCAGGGAGAAGGTGGCCGAGTGGCGGAGCTTGTCCAGCTCGTCGTTGACCGAGGCGTCTTTCTCGATGTAGGTGTCCGTGCTCGGCAGGTAGGCCTCGGGCTGGTAGTAATCGTAATAACTGACGAAATATTCGACGGCGTTTTCCGGAAAGAAGGTCCGGAACTCATTGTAGAGCTGGGCGGCCAGGGTCTTGTTGGGGGCCGCCACGAGGGTCGGTTTCCCCAACTCGGCGATGACGTTCGCCATGGTGAACGTTTTGCCCGATCCCGTGACGCCGAGCAGAACCTGGTGGCGGCAGCCGTCCCGGAGGTTGCCCAGGAGGCTGTCGATGGCCTCCGGCTGGTCTCCCGTGGGCTTGAAGTCAGAAACAAGCTGGAACGCGCTCATGGCCGGTTCGAGGGTGAGGGTGGAAGAATCCCGCGGGCCGGGGGCGGGCGCCTTCCGGCCGGTTCGTTCGAACGCCATGCGTCAGCCCCGTCGGGGCCGGTAGGGTTCGATGTACTTTTCCCAGGATTCCAGGGTTGACGCCTGGATGGCGCTGGCCACGTATTGGTGGAACAGGAAGTAAGGCCGGTGAGGCCGCCGGAACAAGCGGAATCCGCTCTCCGCCGGCGTGTGGCTTCCCTTTCGCGAGTTGCAGGATTGACAGGCCGCCACCACGTTTTCCCACGAGGTGTCGCCCCCCCGGGAGCGGGGAATGACGTGGTCGATGGTCAGCCCTTTGCCCTGGCGGCCGCAGTATTGGCAGGTGTGGTTGTCCCGGCGGGTGACGTTGCGTTTGCTGAACGCAATCTCCCCCCGCCGGGGGAGGTGGACGTATCGCTGGAGGCGGATGACGCTGGGCAACGGCAGCGACAGGGTGTAGGAGCGAACCTGCAGGCCGTTTTCCTCCACCGCCTCGGCCCGACCGCACAGGATCATCGTAATGGCCCGGCGGCCCGAGCAGATGTGCAGGGGCTCATAGCTCCGGTTCAGCACGAGGACCCAAAGAGAATTAAAATCCAGTGTTGTCACGCCCATGAATCCGATGCAAATTACCTTTTCAACAATACGGTCCGGTGCCCTCGCTGTCAACGGGAGCGCCGCCCGCGAAGCGCGGGGGGGGCCGCGACGTCCGGCCCGCGCCGGGTGAAAGACGCGCGGAGCGGTCCGGACTCTTGTGATAGAATCTCCTCGACCTGAAATCCGGCCCGCCGGCGGACCGCCAAGGGAAGATTCGTGAAATCGAAGATCAGGCTGCTTCTTTTTTTCCCCCTCGTCATCGCGGTCGGCGTGGGGACGACTGTGGGCCTTTTGTTCGCCCAGTTCGAGGGCCTCCCCGAGGTTCACGACCTCGAGCGCTACCGCCCCAGCACGATCACCAGGATCTACGATCGCCGGGACGCCCTGCTGGCCGAATTCTACGTCGAGCGGCGCATCCTGGTTCCGCTCCACCGCATCCCCAAGGACCTGATTCAGGCCACCCTCGCCATTGAGGATAACAAGTTTTACAGCCACTTTGGGATCGACCTCAAGGGCCTCCTCCGCGCCCTGTACCAGAATGTGCGGGCCGGGCGTGTGGTTCAGGGGGGGAGCACGATCACCCAACAGCTCGCCAAAGTCCTTTTCCTCACCCCGGAGCGCAGCCTGGTCCGGAAGGTGAAAGAGGCCCTGCTCGCCCTGCGCATCGAGCGGACGTACAGCAAGGAGGAGATCCTCGCCCTGTACTTCAACCAGATCTATCTGGGGAGCGGGGCTTACGGTGTCGAGGCGGCCGCACGGACGTATTTCGACAAAGGGGTGGAAAATCTCACCCTGGCGGAGGCCGCCCTGCTGGCCGCCCTGCCCAAGGCGCCTTCCTTCCTTTCCCCGCTTCGCTATCCGGAACGCGCCCGCAAGCGCAGGAACCTGGTTCTCAGCCGGATGCAGCGGCTGGGTTTCGTCTCGGCGGGCAAGGCCCGCGAGGCGCGGATGTCGCCCCTCGGCGTCGCGAGCGGGAAATCGGTCGAGTCCTCGGCCCCTCACTTCGTCGAGCGCGTCCGACGCGAGCTCCAGGAGATGTTCGGCAACCGGGACCTCTACCGCAAGGGCATGCGGGTCTATACGACGCTTGACCTGGAGCTTCAACGGAGGGCGCGCGACGCCGTGATGAAGGGCCTGGACGCGGTGGACCGCCGCAGGGGTTTCCGGAAACCGCCCGGCGCGGCGTCGCCGAACGGAGAGGCCCCGTGGCCCGCTCCCAGGGCCCGGTTGATGGGTCGGGTGACCCGGAGGGACGGCAACCGGATCTTCGGTCTGTTCGGCGGGCATCCCGCAAGCTTCGTCCTGGTGGATGCGGGACCGTGGCAACACCTTTCCGCCGGAACCCCCCTCCTTGTGGAGGTCGAGTCGGCCGACATCGCCGCCCGGCGCCTGACCGTGAAGCCGATCGCCCCGGCCGAGGGGTCCCTGATCGCGCTGGACAACCGCACGGGCGCCATTCGGGCGATGGTGGGCGGCCGGAATTTCGAAAAGAGCCAGTTCAACCGGGCCATCCAGGCGTTGCGCCAGCCGGGGTCCTCGTTCAAGCCCTTCATCTACGCGACGGCCCTGCAAAAAGGGTTCAAGCCCAACGACATCATCGTGGACGCGCCCGTCTCGTACTTAAACCCGTCCACCAAGAAGGTGTGGAAACCCATCAACTACGAGAAACGCTTCTTCGGCCGGGTGACCCTTCAACGCTCGCTGGAGCACTCGATCAATGTGGCGACGATCCGGCTTCTGGAAAAAGTGGGGACCCGGCGGGTCAGCCGGCTGGTGAAGCGGCTCGGCGTCCTGAACCCCATCGAGCCTTATCTTTCCATGGCGTTGGGGACGTCGGTGGTGAGCCTGCTCGAGATGACCTCGGCCTACGCGACGATTGCCAACGGCGGGCTTCGGACCACTCCCTATACGATTCAACGGGTCGAGACGGCCGACGGCAGAATCCTGTTGGAGCGGGAGGCCCGCATCACCCGCGCCCTGGACCCCGAGACCGCCTATCTCATGACCCACATGTTGCGCGGCGTCATCGAGCGGGGCACGGGCCGCAAGGCCAAGGTCCTCAACTGGCCCCTCGCGGGGAAGACGGGCACCACGGATGAGTTCAAAGACGCCTGGTTCATCGGATTCTCGCCCGGCCTCGCCTTGGGCGTGTGGGTGGGCGTGGACACCAACGAGTCCCTGGGCCGGGGAGAGACGGGGGCGCGGGCCGCGCTCCCCATTTGGGTCGAGACCATGGGGGTCTGGACCCGGAATCACCCCGCCGAGGAATTCCCCATCCCGCGCGACATCCGGCTGGTCGAGGTGGACAGCCGGACCGGACTCCTGGCCGCTCCTTCCTGCAAGCAGTTCGCTATCCGGATTGCGCTGAAGAAGGGGACCGAGCCCTTCCGAAAATGCGGACGGCCGCAATGAGCGCTCATTGTCGGAAAGCGTGTCGCGCGGCCCCGGATTGAGGCGGATCGGAAGAGTTCCGTCCGGATGAGGGCGCGCGCGCTTTTAAGAGTTCAAATCGGCCGATCTTGTCTAATTAACTGATTTAATTGTTGAAACATAAAAAATCCGCTTTCCCCAAATAAAAAAATGCTTGTAAGTCCGGTCCGCTTGTAGTAGTTAAAAGGGACAACCCAACGATCCAACCGGAGCCGAATCCGCTCTTTTTGAACAACCGACCTTCGGGGACACTGCCCGTGCGCATGAATGGAAAACCCAAAATCCTCATATTGGATCAATCGATAAAATCCCGCGAAGCCATTCGGGAAATTCTGCTTCAGGATGAGTATGAAACGGAAACGGCGGAGTCCGCCGAGGAGGGACTGGACCTCATCGCGTCCCGTCAATTCGACGTTTTGGTGACCGATCTGCCTTTGTCTTCCATGGGAAGGTCCGGCTGGCTTCACAGCGGCCCCCCGGAAGCGGCCGACCTGCCGGTCGTCGCGATCGTCGGTGCGCAGGACCGCGGCAACGAGCCCGATCCCCTGCCCGATCAGGTGAAGGTCGTGCTCAGCACCCCCCTTCGAAAGGGCGAGTTGCTGGCCGCCGTTCGCGAGGCGCTCTGCATCGGCCCGGAACACAGCCTCTTTTCTTCCTGACGCCGGCCGCCCGGTCTCATCGCGTGGGTGGGACGGCGCCGGACGCTACGTCCCCGCCGTCAATCCCCGCGCCCATCCCGGCGCGCCATTCTCACGGCAACCGAATTGGAATGACCCGCCGGCCCATGGGGTCCGTCCGGGGAAGGGAGACCCGCAATGGAAAAGGCCGTCATCGTTGAAGCTGTCCGTACGCCCATCGGACGGGACCGGGGCGCCCTGAAGGATTTCGACGTTGACGCCCTGGCCGCCCTGGTCCTGGCGGAGGTGGTGAAGCGCGCTGATTTCGATCCTTCAGCCTTGGACGACGTAATCTTCGGCGTCTCCAATCAGGTCGCCACGGCCAAGAACATCGCCCGCGTCGCCCTGCTGCGGGCGGGGTATCCCACTTCCATCGCGGGGACGACGCTGACGCGTCTTTGCGGCTCCGGCCTCCAGGCCATCAACTTCGCCGCCATGGCCATCGAGACCGGCCAGGCGGAGGTTATCGTCGCGGGCGGCGCCGAGAGCATGACCCGCACCCCCTTCATCCTCGAAAAGATCCCTTCGCCTTACGCCCGGGGGGACCGGACGTTGATAGACGCCTTCTCCGGAACCCTCGCCGCGCCCGACGGCATGCACGTCCCCAACGGCGTCACCGCCGAGAACGTGGCCCGCCGGTACGGTGTCTCCCGGGAGGACCAGGACCGGTTCGCTTACCATTCCCACATGCGGGCCAAGGCCGCCATCGAGGAAGGGCGCTTCAAAGACGAGATCGTTCCCGTCGAAGTCCCCGCGGGGAAGAGGGGAGCGGACCCGGTCCGGTTCGATACGGATGAGCACGTCCGCTACGACACCACCCTCGAGAAGCTCGCGTCGCTGCGCCCCGCCTTTCAGGAGGACGGCACCGTGACGGCCGGGAACTCCTCGGGGATCAACGACGGCGCGGCGGCGGTCCTGATGATGAGCGCGGAGTGGGCCGAGGACGAGGGCTACGCGCCACTGGGACGGGTTCGGGGGACCGGCGTGGCCGGCACCGAGCCGGACGTGATGGGCATCGGTCCCATCCACTCCACCCCGAAGGCCCTGCGGGCGGCGGGCGTCGAGATGGGCGACATCGGCCTGGCCGAGCTGAACGAGGCCTTCGCCTCGCAGGCCCTGGCGTGCGCGCAGGTCCTGAAAATCGACCTGGACCGGATGAACGTCAACGGCGGGGCCATCGGCCTCGGCCATCCCCTGGGGTGCACTGGCGCGCGCATGATGACCACCCTCCTCTATGAAATGAAGCGCCGGGACGAGACCCTGGGCCTGGCGACGATGTGCATCGGGGGCGGACAGGGGATCTCCACGGTCGTCGAGCGGACCTGAAAGCGCCGCTTCCCCGGATTTCGCGCGGACCGAAGGTCGCGCGCCCCCGGCGCCGTCCGTCCGATTTCGGCTTGAAACCCCGCCCGCGCTGGCGTAACATGACCTTTGTCTGAAGACCCGGCTCCCCCCCTGCCAATCCAAACATTGTTTCCGGAGTCCCGAGCCATGGATTGGTCCCTGTTCAAGAGCATTCTCGAGGCCGTCGTGATCCTGGTCGTCCTGCCGGGCGCGGCGGTTCACCTGTTCCGAACGCAGCGAAGCCGGCTGGAGGCGCAGCGGCGCCTCCTCGAAGAAAAGGACGCCGCCCTGCGCGCGGCGGCGGGCGAGCTCGCGGCGATGAAAGATAGATTCCGCGCCTTCTCCGACGAGGTCACTGCGCGGAACAAACGGGCGTGGGCCCGGCTCCTCGATGAGGAGTCCGCAACCGTCCAAGCCGCTCAACAAAAATGCGGCGGCGTCCTTCAGGATCGATTCGAGGGATTCACCGGCAAGCTGGACGCGGTCCAGCGGGAGCTGGACGGGTTTCGGAATTCCCTGTTGGAAACCTTTGAAGGCTTTTACGATCAGCGCAAGAGAAACCTGGAAGGGAAAGGGATCCTCCCGTTCGACGCCTCCGAGTGGACGACCGACATGGAGGCCGAATACAGGGAGGGGACGACCGGCGAGGTGATCCCCTTTCCCGGAAATAGACCGAGGTGCCCGGGCGGCGGCGCCGCCAAACACTGAGCGCCCCTTCCCGCGCGGCCCGGCGGGGTGAGGGGCCGGGTGGTCCGGAGGCGGCCCTCGTCCCGTCCCCCGGCGTCGGGGGAATCCGGACGGGGGATGGCCGGGATCTTCCCTTCCGTGACGTGGACAACCCTTTGATTGACTGGTAATTTCGCTTGGAGCGACATCTCCGCGAAGGGGTGTTTCCTATGGTGTTGGAGCGCGCGAGGAAGGTGCTCGAGACCGAGGCCCGGGCCATCACGGACCTGATCCCCCGGCTCGGGGAGGATTTCAGCCGCGCCGTCGATCTCGTCCTGGCGTGCCGGGGCCGCGTCGTGGTGTGCGGGATGGGGAAGTCCGGCATCATCGGGCGGAAGCTCGTCTCGAGCCTGGCGAGCATCGGCGTTCCGTCCCTGTTCCTTCACCCCGCCGACGGGGCCCACGGGGACGCGGGGATGATGACGCGGGGCGATGTCGTCGTCGCCCTGTCCAAAAGCGGCGAGACCGAGGAGCTTTTGAACCTCCTGTCCGCCGCCCGCCGGCTGGGCATCCCCCTCATCAGCCTGACGGGCAACGTCCGCTCCTCCATCGCGCGTTGGAGCGAAGTCGTCCTGGACGTGGGCGTGGCCGAGGAGGCCTGCCCGCTGGACCTGGTCCCGACAGCGAGCACGGCGGTGGCGATGGCGATGGGCGACGCTTTGGCCATGGCCCTGCTGGAAAAGAAGGGCGTCCGCCCCGAGGACTTCGCCGTCTACCACCCCGGCGGAAGCCTGGGCAAGCGGCTCCTCCTCCAGGTGAAGGACCTGGCGCACGCGGGGGAGGAGATCCCCGCCGTGAAGCTGGACGCGCTGTTCAAGGATGTGATTTACGAGATCTCCTCCAAGCGGCTCGGGGTCACCACCGTGGCGGATGAAGCGGGACGCCTCGCCGGGATCGTCACGGACGGCGACGTTCGCCGCGCCGTCGAGCGGCACGAAGACGTCTTGCTGACGCGGGCGGAGGACATCATGACCCGCGACCCCAAGGTCATCGACGAGAGCGCCCTGGCGGCCGAGGCCCTGCGCTGGATGGAGACGCACAGCATCACCTCGGTCCTTACGACCGACGGCGACGGCCGAACCACCGGGATCATCCACCTGCACGACATTCTGAAGGCCGGGATACTCTGACATGGCGATTCATCCCCAGGAAGCGGCGCGCAAGATCAGACTCATCATCCTCGACGTGGACGGGGTCCAGACGGATCGGGGGATTTACGTCGCGTCGGACGGCGGGTCGATGCGCCGGTTCGACATCCGCGATGGCACGGGCGTCACCGTCGCCCTCGACGCCGGCCTCCAGATCGCCTTCCTCAGCGGGAAGGGATCGCCCTCCATCCGCGCCCGCGCCGAGGAGCTGGGGGTGGAAGACGTTTACGAAAATCTGCGCGACAAGACCCCGGCTTACGAGGAGCTCAAGGCCAAGCACGGTCTGGCCGACGACGAGGTCGCCTACGTGGCGGACGATGTGATCGACCTGCCCGTGATGCGGCGCGTCGGACTGCCCGTCGCCGTGGCGGACGCGGCGGTAGAGGTCCTGACCGCCGCGACCCGCGTGACGATCCGCCCGGGCGGACACGGCGCCGTCCGGGAGGCCGTCGAGTTCATCCTGCACGCCCAGGGGAAGTGGGACGAGACCTTGAAGTCGCGCTTCGGGCTGTAGGGAGCGTCCCGAGGGCCGCCGCCGCCGGACCGGATGGCCCTCATCGGTTGCGCCCCTTTTGACGGCGGTTGAAGGACGGAGGCATGGGACCGACGAAGAAGGCCAAGACGGATCTCGAGGCCGCGCGCCGGGATTGGGAGGACAATCACCTCCGCGAGACCCTGGAGCGGCGCCCGGAGAGGCGCGAGGCGTTCCGGACGGAATCGGATATCCCCGTCGAGCGCCTCTACACACCCGAGAACGTTCCCGACCCGGACTACGCGGAGGAGACGGGGTTCCCCGGCCGGCCGCCCTTCACGCGCGGCATCCATCCGACGATGTACCGCGGCCGCCACTGGACGATGCGACAGTACGCTGGCTACGCCACGGCGGAGGAGTCCAACCGCCGCTACAAGTACCTGCTCGATCAGGGGGGCGCGGGGCTGAGCGTCGCCTTCGACCTCCCTACGCAGATCGGCTACGACTCCGACCACCCCATGGCCGAGGGCGAGGTCGGGCGCGTCGGCGTGGCCATCGACAGCCTCCGGGACATGGAGACGCTGTTCGACGGAATCCCCCTGGACCGCGTCAGCACGTCGATGACGATCAACGCCACGGCCGCCGTCCTGATGGCCCTCTACGTCGCCGTGGCCGAGAAGCAGGGCGTCCCGCCCGCCAATCTCCGGGGCACGGTCCAGAACGACATCCTCAAGGAATACATCGCCCGGGGGACGTACATCTATCCGCCCGAGTCTTCCCTGCGGATCATCACGGACATGTTCGTCTTTTGCGGCGAGCGCCTTCCCCGGTGGAGCCCCATCAGCGTCAGCGGCTACCACATGCGCGAGGCCGGGTGCACGGCGGTCCAGGAGGTGGCCTTCACCCTGGCCGACGGGATCGCGTACGTGGAAGCGGCCCTGCGGGCCGGACAGGACGCGGACAACCTGGGAAGCCGCCTCTCGTTCTTCTTCGCCGCCCACAACGACCTGCTGGAGGAGGTGGCCAAGTTCCGGGCGGCCCGGCGTCTGTGGGCGCGGATCATGGAGGACCGCTTCGGCGTGAAATCCGACCGCGCGCGGATGCTCCGGTTCCACACCCAGACGGCGGGCGTGACGCTCACCGCCCAACAGCCGCTCAATAACGTCGTCCGGGTGACGGTCCAGGCCCTGGCGGCGGTCCTGGGCGGGACGCAGTCGCTCCACACCAACTCCTTCGACGAGGCCATCGGCCTGCCCACGGAAGAGGCCGTCCGCCTGGCCCTGCGCACCCAGCAGGTCCTCGCCCACGAATCGGGCGTCACGGAGACGGTGGACCCGCTGGGCGGGAGCTACGCGGTCGAGTCCCTCACCCGCGAGATCGAGGCCCGCGCCCGGGACTACATCGCCCGCATCGACGAGATGGGCGGGATGCTCCCGGCCATCCAGCGGGGCTGGGTCCAGCGGGAGATCCACGAGTCGGCCTACCGCCGCCAGCGGGCGGTCGAGCGGGAGGAAAGCGTCGTCGTCGGCGTCAACGCCTATATGCAAGAGGCCGAGGAAGGCGCGGGGGAGAACGGCGGGTCCGCGAGCCGCCTCCGGATCGACCCGGCCATCGAATCGGCCCAAAAGGAAAGACTCGCCGCCCTGCGAAAAGACCGGGACAACGCCCGGGTCAGGAAATCCCTCTCCGCTGTCGAGGAAGCGGCGCGCGCGAGCGCCAACCTGATGCCCCCCATCCTGGACGCGGTCCGGGCGTACGCGACGGTCGGCGAGATCGCCGACGCCCTGCGCAACGTCTTCGGCGAGCATGAAGAGGTCACGAGCTTGTAAAGATCCCAGGGGGGATTTTTTGAAAAACCGCCCCCCTGGCCCCCCCCGAAAAACTTTCGTTTCGCAACTGATAGTCTTCGGTGTTCGTCATTCTGAGCGAGGGACATCGATATTCGCACGGCCTTTTTCGTCGTAGGGGCCGGTCCAAGCCCGCCCTCTGCGGAAGCAGGGGGTCTCGGCCCGTTGCATGCGACACCCTGTTTTGATTTCGAGCCGCCGTGATACGATTGAACCCCTCGGATGTTGACCTTCCAGGAAATCAGTCAGGGTCGTGGGGCTTGGGTTTTGACTTTATACTTTTGTATGTTCTGCCGCCCCCATCATTTGACGTTGAAGGCAAGGTTTTGGACGCGGCCCTCCACGGCATGGAACCCGACCAGGCCTTCCAGGATACGGGAGCGCCGGGATTGAACGGGTGGCCGTTGACCAGGTTGCTTCTGAAATGCGCAAGCGTTCGATACGAGGGTTCGAATCCCCGGGGGATTCAAAGGGTTCCCTCCTTGCCGGGCTAAACGGCAACGAGGGGTCGGTGCGGGTCTGTCCGGATTTGAAATGGGAAATTCCGGTCAAGGGGCGATGATGATTTTGTGATGGTCGGCAGGTCAATCCCGCACACTGAAAGACGGGCTCCAATTGCCTGATGGGCGCCGAAAGGATTTCTGCATGCGGTCATCCACATGGAAGAAGATTTTTTTCTCCTTGCTTCCCTTGATCATCATTCTGGCCGGTTTGGAAGGATTTCAGCGCATCCGTTTGTTCGTTAAGTCCCGATACGACCCGCGGTACCTCTTCTTGGGGAGTGAACGTTCAACCCAAAATGGCCGGGCCGGACTTTCGGAAAATGCCACGGATTGATTTCGATCCCGGAAAAACCGTCCTTCACAGCGGCCGCGTCTTTCGGGTCAACAACGTGGGGATGATTGGAGACGACAGGACCATCGAGAAACCGAAGGGAACCATCCGGATTCTTGCTCTGAGGGGTTCGACTTCTTTCGGTCCTTGGGATGACCCCTGGCCGGTTCAACTCCAGCGGGCCTTGGACCGTCTCGGCAAGGGATCAAGATTCCAGGTCATCAACGGCGCCTTTATCGGGCACAATTCCTTTAACCTGCGGGACCTCTTCTTCAAGTACAGGTGGCTGGACCTGAAGCCCGACCTGATCCTCATCTACAGCGGATTCAATGATTTCAGCGCCCTGCAAGCCGATATTGTTTCCATCCAGCCGTATCGTCCATATCGGCTGAGGCGCATCCTCGTACAACTCTCCAACTTCCTGGCCAACCACAGCCTGGCTTATGCCTCCCTTCGCGAGCAGGCCTTTCGACTCATTTTTTCAAGTATCGCGAAGGGATATCGGGCATTGGGACGTCGGGATAAAGATGCTGAACTGACCGCTGAAGAATTGAAGGAAAAGCTGCGATGGGAAAGAGGCGAGAGGAAGAAGGTCGCCGAAGTCTTTTACAATCCCGAGAAATTTTTCGGCTCACGCGTGTACCAAGAGTGGCGAGGTCACTTTAAGAAG
>PVBE010065910.1_pt1 | contig 57071 bp, 64 predicted proteins | sample 1631181 | NCBI WGS metagenome assembly PVBE01 (sample SAMN08397723, study PRJNA350692) | Marine metagenome, whole genome shotgun sequencing project. | isolation source: water | place: Pacific Ocean | collected 2012-04
CTGGCATCAGACGTTGAAGAACCGCGTCCTGCTGGAGAACTATTACCTGCCCGGCGATCTCGAAAACCAGATCGGCGCCTTCATCGAGCATTACAACAACCATCGCTACCACGAGAGCCTGAATAACGTCACGCCCGCCGATGCTTACTTCGGACGGGATACGGCCATCATCGAAAGGAGAAAAAAGATCAAGAAACTGACCATCCATAACCGCCGCTTGAACCATCAACGACAAGCGGCTTAACATCAAACCAAGATGAGCCAGATCCTCCGTTAAGAAATAGGCTCTGATGTCCCAAATGTTTTGATGACGGACATGTAGGGCTGCGAGATGGTCTTCCCGTGACCGATGGGCAGCGGCCGGTCGCCATAGGCCATGCCCTCCAGGCCGGAAGACACGAAATGGTGGCGCGGCACACGGCCCATGGCCAGCAGCACGGGTCGTGAAATTTCCGCGGCGGGCCCCAACGCGCCGACCAGCGCCGAGTGCGCCTGGATCACGCGCACCATGGCGGCGCGGCGGGCGATCAAGGCACCGTCCTGGTCACCGGCCGCGCTGGCGGCGGCGACCGCCATCACCACTACGGCCGCGGCGAGCCGGGTCCAACGCGATTTCCAGCCCTTGCTATTCATGGCACTCCTTCCCGGTCCGCGCCGATCAGCGCGCCAGGGAGAAGACCGCCAACGTGTCGTCCGACGTGCCGTCGCAGCCGACGCGGCCCGTGTCCACCATATGGATCAGGTGGGCTAGGACCGAGCGGCCGGCAGCATGGTGCAGGTTGCGCGGCACGTCCGCGTACATGGTCGCGACCATCTCGGGGATGGTCTTCGGCCCCTCCGTCAGGTGGGCAAGAATCTGCCCGTCGCGCATCTCACGGTGTGCGATATAGGCTTCCACGAAGGGCCGTGGATCGCGCACTGGGGGCCCGTGTGTCGGGTAAAAGACAGCGTCGTTGCGGGACAGGAGCTTGCGCAGGCTGGACATGTACGCCGCCATGTCACCGTCCGGCGGCGAGACCACGGTGGTCGACCAGCCCATCACGTGATCGCCACAAAAGAGCGCCTTTTCCTGGGCAAAGCCAAAGCACAGGTGGTTCGACGTATGGCCGGGGGTGTGGACCGCGCTCAAGGTCCAGCCGTCGCCCTCGACGAAGTCACCGTCGGCAAGGCGGTAATCGGGCGCGAAGTCGTAATCGCCGCCCTCCTCCACCTGAACGTCTTCGCGCCCCCCACCGTGGAACCCGAAGCCGTGGGTGGAGGCACCGGTGCGCGCCTTCAGCGCGGCGGCCAGGGGGGAATGGTCGATGTGGGTATGGGTGACGAGGATATGCGTGACTTCCTCGCCGTCGGTGGCCCGCATCAGGGCTTCGAGATGCTCAGGATAGGCCGGGCCAGGGTCGATGACGGCCACCTTGCCGCGGCCGATGATATAGGTGCCGGTGCCGTGAAAAGTGAAGGCGCTGGGATTGCGGGCGATGACCCGACGCACCATCGGCGTGAGCGCGGCGGGCGCACCGTAGTCGAACTGTATGTCTTTGAGGAAGGGGATGTCGCCGGCCATGTGCCGCGCCTCCGGTCTCCGATTCCCCCGCCGCCGGCCGCGTGCTCCAGGTATTACGCCCCGTTCTTGAAGGTCATCACCACCTTGCCCTGCACTTCGCGGTTCCGGATGACAGCGAGCGCCTCCATGTAGTCCTCCAGGGGATATGTTTTCATGACGTGGGGCTCAAGCTTTCCTTGCGTGTAGAGGTCGAAGAGCTCCTGCTGCACCCGGGCCGTCCACTCCGGAGTGCGATACAGGTAATTGGCCGCCGAGAGGCCGGAGACGGCGATGTTCTTGATCATGATGTAGTTGGTCTTGACGCTCGGGATGTCGCCCGACATATAGCCGACGATGACGATACGTCCGCACCATGCCAGGGCCCGCAGGCTGGCCTCGAAGACGGCGCCGCCGATGGAATCGAGGATGACGTCGGCGCCCTTGCCGTCCGTCACCGCGAAAACCTGCTGACGCAGGGACTCGCGCAGGTCGTCGGTGCTGAGATCGATGACGTGGTCGGCGCCCGCGGCACGCACCACCTCTCCCCTCTCCGGCTTGCTCACCGCCGCCAGAACCGTCGCCCCCAATGCCTTAGCGAACTGCACCGAGGCGATGCCGACGCCGCCAGAAGCGCCGTTGACCATGACCGTCTCGCCTTCCTTGTACTGCCCACGGTCAAGAAGCCCAAAATAGGCTGTCTGATAGACCATGCCCATGGCGGCGGCGTCTACGAAGCTCATGTCATCGGGCATCGGGTAGCAAAGGTGCTCCGGCGACACCGCCTGCTCAGCATAGCCGCCGCCCCTGGGCAAGCGCACCATCACCCGGTCGCCGGGCTTGAGGTTCTTGACGCCACCATCAACCGCCGAAACCACGCCGGCGGCGTCGAAGCCGGGGCTGAACGGCAAGTCGGGCACAACCTGATACTTCCCTGCCATGAACAGCAGGTCGGGATAGTTGATGCTGCAGGCGTGGAAGTCCACCAACACTTCGCCGTCATCCGGCACTGGCGTCGGCACGTTCTCGATGCTCAGGGACTCTGGTGGCCCCAATTTCTTGACCACAACCGCGCGCATTGTTCTCTCCTCGTACTTGTGTGATTTCTTCCCGAATGTAGCGTATCGCCGATGGAATCAAAGCCCTCGTTTCGCGGATTTTTCTACGCGTCGCCGCGGGCGTCCCGGTAGGCGATGATGCGCTGGCGAAGCCGGGGCGGCACCTCGCACGCCTTGTAGCCATCCTTCATGCTGACGAAGACCATAACCATTCTGATCTGGAAGTAGTGAATCCCGGCACCGTCGCGGCCGTCCAGCGAAAAGGTCACGGAGGTGCGTCCCAGGCGTCCCACGCCGACCCCGAAGTCGATCACCATATCCGCCTTGGTGGGACGCAGGAAGTCGCATTCGGCGCGCACGCTCGGGGTATCGATGTCGTAATCGTCGAGGAATTCCTGCCAGCTCACGCCAACGACGTCGCGAAACCACGCCTCGAGCACGTCCATGGCGTAATAGATGGCCCGCGACGGGTGCAGAAGGCCGGCCGGGTCGAAGTCGGCCCACTTGACAACGACAGGCACGGAAAAGGGATCGACGGCGGTACTCAAGAAGCTATCTCCAAACGCCCTGGGTTCACAGGTGCGACGCCGGGGTAAAAGGGTTGGGAATGTTGTTGTGGACAATCTCCACCTTGCGTTTGGAGGGTGGCGTGTTGCGGCTCTTGCCGATGAAACGCGGCTCGCCGGCGGTGAAACACCCGGCGATGGAGAAGTAGTCGCCGTGCTTGATAGAAGAAAGCGCATCGTCCTGGGTACCGCCGAGCGCCGCGTCGACGACGATGATGTCGGCCTCCTTGCCCTCGCGAATGAAACCGGTTTCCAGCCGGTAGACCTCGGCCACGTTGCCGGTGGCGGCGGCCACCATCCACTCGGCGGGATGGTCAGTGAGGCTTGCCATCTCGCACATCGACTTCATCATGCCGCACGGCATGACACCGGTGCCGGTGGGCGTGTCAGTCGCGATGAGGAAGCGGTCGAAGGCGTCGGCCTCGACGGCGAGGTTCAGACACATCACCGCCGTGCGGATGTTGCCGGCCTGGCACACCTGCAGGGCAATCTCGCTTTCGTCGATGACGCGCTGGAAGTCGGCGTCGGGCATGGCCACCGGCCCACCGTTCACGTGGAAGGAGACGTCGGGCATCATATCGAGCAGGTGATCGCCGGTAATTGCCGAGGAACCGAGAATGGAGGCGCCGCCCGTGTGCACGTTGACGATCATGCCGACGCTCTGGGCGGCGCGCACCATGGGCGTATACTCGTAGGGGCTTTCCACGGCGCCGAAGCCGGCCTTGGCGAGCCACACCCCCTTGTCGGCAATTTCCTTGAAATCGGCCTGGGTCAGGCCGGGCTCGAGGATGACGGCGCCGGCGTGCACCCGCATGCCTCCAGGGCGGTAGGTCTCGAAGCACTTCATGGCGGTGACGGCCAACGCCTTTACCCCTTCCGGGTCGCCGGGGCGGCCCGGCACGTGCACCTCGGACGCCGAGATCGACGTCGTCGTGCCACCGTGCAGGTAGCTCTCCAGGTAGCCCACGGTCTTCTGGCGCGGCGTGTAGTCGCCGAAGGTGATATGGACCTGAGAATCGATGAGCCCGGGAAAGGCGGACATGCCGCCGGCGTCGAGCACCAAGTCGCAGCCCTTGAGGTCATCGGCGGATGCGGTGCCGACGCGCGTAAACTTTCCTTCCTCCATGACGACGGTGTCGCCATCCGCTAACGGATCGCGCCAGTCGCCGGTGGCTATCTTGTCCAGATTGACGATTGCGATTTTCACGGTCTCTCCCCTTCCGCTGCGCACCCCTGCAACATCCCGCAGCACGTACATACTACAAGAAACCGGATATCTCGGCGACCATGGGATGTGCGCGAAAAGACCGCGGGGCCACTAGTGGCCGGTCAATTCCGCAAAGACGTGCCCGAGTTCGATCGGCGCGGCTTCCGACTCCGTCAGGTTGAGGCGGGATTCGATCTGCTCCAGGTGGGCGCGCATCTCGCGGGCCGCCGCGTTGGCGTCCCCCGCGGCAAGGGCGTCGATGATCTTCTGGTGTTCGTCGAAGGCACAGTCGGGGCCGCCCGGGGTCTCGTAGACGGCGATGATCAGAGAGCTGCGGGACACCAGCTCGCGCAGGAACCCGGCGAGGATCGGATTGCCGCAGTACGCCGCGAGTTGCAGGTGAAACTCGCCGGATAGCCGGATAGCGCCGTGCGGGTCGCGACCCTCGTGGGCTTCGTGCTCGGCCTGATTGAGGCGCCTGAGCCCGTCGATTGCCCGGTCCCCGACATCGCTCGCCACCGCCCGGATGATGGCGTCCTCGATGACGCGCCGCGCCGCGAAGACGTGGCGCGCCTCGTCGACTGAGGGGCGCGCCACGAAGGCGCCCCGGTTGGGCTCCAGCGTTACCATCTTGTCGTGGGCCAGGCGCTGCAGCACCTTGCGCACGCGGGCCCGGCTGACCTCGAATATCTCGGCCAAGCCTTCCTCTACCAGCTTGGTTCCAGGAGGCAGGCGGCGGTCGGCGATGGCCCGGTGCATGTGATCGTACATGAGCGCCTCGGGCGCCGGCCCGGCATGGGGAGCGCCGGCAGCGATGGCGCCTTTGCTTTTTTTTTGCCTGGCTGATCGTGTATTCACCGAGAAGGGCCTTTTCAAGAATCAGGATACAGGAAATAAATTGTATACAATTTAGTGTTGTTTGCGCGACAATAATTCGATAACGACACGGAAACAGGGAGCGAATCGCCATGACCGATGGCCGGCTCGACGTTACCCAAATCAATGGGATGAGCCAGGCCGAATTCGTCGAGGCTCTGGGCGGCGTCTTCGAGCATTCGCCGTGGGTCGCCGCCGAGGTCTGGGCGGCACGGCCCTTGGCGTCAGCCGACGGCCTGCACAAGGCGATGATGGAAACGGTCAGGGGCGCACCGGATGAGGAAAAGTTGCGCCTTTTGCGCGCCCACCCGGACCTGGCGGGCAAGGCGGCGCGTATCGGAACCATGACCGCCGATTCCAGAAGCGAACAATCGAGGGCCGGACTGGACCACCTGAGCGACGCCGAGTACGAGCGTTTCAACCGCCTCAATTCCGCCTATCGGGAAAAATTCGACTTTCCCTTCATCATCGCGGTCAGGAACCTTACCCTGGAGAGCATCCTCGCCGCCTTCGAGGAGCGCCTGGGTCAAACCATCGAACACGAAATCGAGGCAGCGCTTGGCGAGATCGGCGTCATCACCCGTCTTCGCCTAAATGCCTTGATCGGCGAGCCGGCGGATGCCTGAAAACCGGCGCCCGGGGGACAAGGAGACCACGCCATAGCCGGCCTGACCACGCACGTCCTAGATACCGCCAGCGGGCGGCCCGCCGACGGCGTCCGCGTCGAGCTTTTTACCATCGACAACGACACACCGGCGCGGCTACTGGCGACGGCGACCACCGACGCCGACGGCCGCACCGACGGACCGCTGATCGAGCCCGCGGCCATGGCCGCGGGGCGTTACGAACTTATCTTCCACGTCGGGGAATACTTTGCCGGGCGCGGCTACAACCTTCCCGAGCCGTCGTTCCTCGACCGGGTGCCGGTGCGCTTCGCCATCTCCGATGCCACCCAGCACTATCACGTGCCGCTGCTCGTGACGCCGTGGAGCTACACCACCTATCGGGGGAGCTGAAGAGCGGCGTCCCGGCAACACGGAACCCCAACCAAGCGGACAAACTCCATGCCCAAACTCTACGACGACCTCAATCCTCCGCCCCGCATCCTCATGGGGCCCGGTCCCGTCGATGCCGACCCGCGCGTGCTCAACGCCATGTCGATGCCGCTCTTGGGGCAGTTCGACCCTCACTTCACGGGCTACATGAACGAGGTCATGGATCTCTACCGGCAGGTCTTCAAGACCAAGAACCAATGGGCGATTCTCGTCGACGGCACGGCGCGCTCGGCCACCGAGGCTTGTCTGAGCTCGATGATCGAGCCCGGTGATGTGGTGCTAGTGCCCATCTTCGGGCGCTTCGGCCACCTCATGAAGGAAATCGCGGAACGCGCCGGCGGCGAGGTAGGCATCATCGAAACCGATTGGGGAACGGTCTTTCCCCAGGAACGGATCATCGCGGCGATAGCCGAACACCGGCCCAAGGTAGTGGCGCTCGTCCATGGTGACACCTCGACCACCATGGCTCAGCCCATGGACGCGGTCGGCCCGGCCTGCCGTGACCATGGCGCGCTTCTGTACGTGGATGCCACGGCGACGCTGGGCGGCATGGACGTGGATGTGGACGGCTGGCAAATCGACGCCATCTCGGCCGGCCTGCAGAAGTGCATGTCGGGGCCCCCGGGCTCGGCCCCCGCCACCTTCAACGAGCGTGTCGTCGAAGTCGTCGAGCGCCGCAAGCACGTGGAAGAAGGCATTCGCCCCGAAGGCTTCGAGGCGGGCACCGGGCCGACCATCACGTCCAACTACCTCGACCTGCCGCAGCTCATCGGCTACTGGAGCACCGAGCGCCTCAACCATCACACCGAGGCCACCTCGATGCTGTACGCGGCGCGCGAATGCGCGCGCCTTGCGCTTGGCGAGGGTTTGGAGGCGCGCTTCGAACGCCACCGCCTGACCAGCCGCGCCATGGTCGCCGGGCTTACGGCCATGGGCCTGGAGCTTTACGGCGACCTCGCCCACAAGATGGACAACATCACCGGCGTCGTCATCCCCAAGGGCGTCGGCGGCCACGCCGTGCGCGCCGCAATGCTCGACGATTTCGGTATCGAGATTGGCACCTCGTTCGGGCCCCTGCACGGGCGCGTCTGGCGCATCGGCACCATGGGCTACACCTGCCGCAAGGAGAACGCGCTCAAATGCCTGGGCGCGCTGGAGGCGACTCTTCTGCAGCAGAAATTCAAGCTGCCGGCGGGCGCCGCCGTGGCCGAAGCCCTCTCCGTCTACCGCGAGACCGAGGGGTAAAACTCCAAAAAAAGACCCCGCGCGCTCCGAAGAGCGGTGGGGTCTTGTCGCGCGTGGATCGGCGCTTACTTCGGCAACTTGCCGACGACGCCTTCCACGTACCAGTTGAAGCCCAACATGTCCTTGTCCGACATGGTCTGGCCGGCCGGGATGCGGACCTTGCCCGACTGGTCCTTGACCGGCCCCTCGAAGGGATGGAGCTTTCCCGAGGCGATTTCCTTGCCCTTGGCATCGGCCAGCGCGCGCACGTTAGCGGGCACGGCAGAGCCGTAAGGCGCCAGCTTGATCATGCCTCCCTTGATGCCGCCCCAGATGCCTTGCGACTTCCAGGTGCCGGCCATCACCGCCTTGGCGGCGGAGATGTAGTGGCCGCCCCAGTAATGGGTGGCGGCGGTCAGGTGCGCCTTCTTGCCGTACTTGGACATGTCGGAGTGATAGCCGATGGCGTAGACCCCCTTGTCCTCGGCTGCCTGCACGGGGGCCGTCGAATCCGTGTGCTGGGTGACCAGGTCGGCGCCCTGGGCGATCAGGGTCTCGGCGGCTTCGCGCTCCTTGCCAGGATCGTACCAGGAGCTCACCCAGACCACGTTGACCTGGGCCTTCGGGTTGACGCTGCGCAGGCCTCGAGTGAAGGCGTTGATGCCGCGCACCACCTCGGGAATGGGGAAGGCGGCAACATAGCCGATCTTGTTCGATTTGGTCATCTTGCCGGCGACGATACCGGTCAGGTAACGCCCCTCGTAAAAACGCGCCAGATAGGTTCCGACGTTCTTGGCGCGCTTGTAGCCGGTGGCGTGCTCGAAGGTAATGCCCGGGAACCGCTTGGCGACCTTGATGGTCGGGTTCATGTAACCGAACGAGGTGGTGAATATGAGCTTGTGGCCGCTCGCCGCGAACTCGCGGATGACGCGCTCGGCGTCCGCCCCTTCGGGTACGCTCTCGACGAAGCTGGTCTTTATCTTAGCACCCAGCGCCTTTTCCAGGTCTTTGCGGCTGATGTCGTGCTGGTAGGTCCATCCGGCGTCGCCGACGGGACTGACGTAGACGAAGCCGATCTTGAGTTGCTCCGCCGCCTGGGCTGCCGGCGCGCCGCCCACGGTGGCCCCTGTGGCCAGCACGACGGCGACGACGGCGGCTACGAGACCCTTGAAGTGGTTCTTCGATTTCATGGTTTCCTCCTTGTGTTTGATGGTGGGGTTATGATGAACGTCGATGATCATTTCTGTCGCCAGTTTACGCCCTATCCGCTGGAGTGGAACGGCTTACCGAGGGCGGCCGGCGCGTTGAGCTTGATGCGGGTGGCGTCGCGCGAGATCAGGACCAGCACCAGGACGGTGGCCAGATAGGGCAAGGTGGCGACCAAATGCGAGGAGATGGCGAACCCCGCCGCCTGGACATGCAGCCCCATGATGGTGATGCCGCCGAACAGATAGGCGCCGAGCAGGACCCACGCCGGCCGCCAAGTAGCGAACACCACCAGCGCCAGCGCGATCCAACCGCGCCCCGCCGTCATGTTCTCGGCCCACTGCGGCGTGTAGACGAGCGACAGGTAGGCGCCAGCGATGCCGCTGGTGGCGCCCCCGAAAAGAACGGCGAGGTAGCGGATCTTCAGCACCGAATAACCGATGGCGTGCGCCGCCTCGTGGGATTCACCGACGGCGCGCAGGATGAGCCCGGCCCGCGACCTGTAGAGGAACCACGTCACCGCGGCGAGCAAGACCAAGGAGACGTACACCAGCGGGTCGTGGTTGAAGAGCAAAGGCCCGAGGACGGGGATGTCGCCAAGCACCGGGATGGCCAGACCGGGGAGGCCTTGAATGGGGTTGCCGATGTAGCTGAGGCCTACGAAAGCGCTGAGCCCGACGCCAAAGATGGTGAGCGCCAAGCCCGTCGCCACCTGGTTGGTCATCAGCGTCAGTGTGAGGAACCCGAACAGTCCGGACATGGCCATTCCAGTCACCATAGCAGCGAGGACGCCGATCAACGGGCTGCCGGTGAGCACCATGGCGATGAACCCGGCGACGGCGCCGACCAGCATCATGCCCTCGATGCCGAGGTTGAGGACGCCCGCTTTCTCCGTGATCAGTTCGCCCAACGCGGCGAACAGCAGCGGCGTCCCGGCGCGCATGGTGGCGACGAGGATGGCCACAATGGTATCGATCTCGGCCATCACGGGGCCGTCCTGGCAACGTTGGGTACGAGCTTGACGCGAAAGCGGATAAAGACATCCGAGGCGAGCACGAAAAACAACAACGTGCCCTGGAAGACACCGGTGATGGCAAGGGGCAGGTGGAGGTTCATCTGCAAGGACTCGCCCCCCAAGTACATGAGCGCCATCAGCAAGCTGGCCAGCAGCACCCCGGCCGGATGCAGCCGGCCTAGGAAGGCGACGATGATGGCGGCGAATCCGTAGCCCGGCGAAATGGTCGGGTTGAGCTGTCCCATGGGGCCGGCGACCTCGCCGAGCCCCGCCAATCCCGCCAGACCGCCGCCGATGAGGAAGCCCGTCCACACCACCCGATTGGCGCTGTAGCCGGCGTAATTTGCGGCGGCCATGGCCTGGCCCACAACCTTGATCTGGAACCCGGCGAAGGTGCGGGTCACGAACACCCACCCGATCAGCGCGGCGAGCACTGCCAGCACGACGCCGAAATGAAAGCGCGTACCCTCGATGAGGACGGGCAGCAGGGCGTCTTCCCCGAATAGCCGCGTCTCCGGAAAGTTGAACCCCTCGGGATCGCGCCACGGCCCGTGCACCAGATAGCCCAGCACCTGGATGGCCACGTAGGCGAGCATGAGGCTGGTGAGAATCTCATTGGCGTTGAAGCGGGTCTTCAGGAACGCCGGAATGGCCCCCCACGCCATGCCGCCGAGGCCGCCACCGACGGTCATCAACGGCAACAGCCACGGCCCCTCGTCACCGTAAAACGCCAACGCCAGGCCGCCGCCGCAGATGGCCCCCATGGTGAGCTGTCCCTCGGCGCCGATGTTCCATACGTTGCCGCGGAAACCGATGGCCAGGCCGACGGCGCACAGTAGAAGCGGCGCCGCCTTGATGAACAGCTCGGAGAGCCCGTAGAGGGTGCTGACCGGACGGATGAAGAACGTGTAGAGCGCCACGACGGGATTCTGCCCCAACGCGCTGAACAGGATCACCCCGAGCACCAGGGTCAGGCCCAGCGCGATCAGGGGCGACGAATAGCGCAGCCATTTCGACGGCATGACACGGGGTTCCAGCCTAAGCTGCATGGTGCCCGCCCCCGGTGCCGGCCGCGTCGAAGATTCCGGCCATCCAGCGGCCCACCTCTTCGACGTCGGTGTCGCAGGTGCGCCGCGCCGGAGACAGCCGCCCGTTCGAGATCACCGCGATGCGGTTGCTGATCTCGAACAATTCCTCCAGGTCCTCAGACACCACGAGCACCGCCGTTCCCTTGTTGCGCAAATCGATGATGGCCTGGCGGACCAGGGTGGCGGCGCCGACGTCGACGCCCCACGTAGGATAGGCCAGGATCATGAGCTTGGGTCCAAGAAGTATTTCGCGCCCGATAATGAACTTCTGGAGATTGCCGCCCGACAGGCTGCGCGCCTCGGCGTGGTTGCCGGCGCACACCACGTTGAAGTCGTCAACCACGGTATTGCAGTATTCGTCGATGCGCTCGAACTGGATAAAGCCGCTACGCACCATGTCCTTCTGGTAAGCGGTCAGCAGGGTGTTGTCCGACATGCTCATTCCGGGAACGGCGCCCCGGCCCAGGCGTTCCTCGGGCACGAAGGCCAATCCCTCGCCGCGCCGGTGGCCGGGCGGCAGATGCCCGGCCGGCACACCGGTGATGCGGATATCGTTGGCGTGGGTCGCCTTCCTTTCGCCGCTCAAGGCCTGCAAGAGTTCCTTTTGGCCGTTGCCGGCGACGCCGGCGATGCCGACGATCTCGCCGCCCCTGATGTCCAGGTATATCTCAGTGAGCTCGATCCCAAAGGGATCGTCGGCGGGCAGGGAAAGGCCATCGACCTCAAGGCAGACCTCGCCCCTGCCGTCGACATCGACGTTCTGGCAAACTGGCAGTTCGCTGCCGATCATCATCTCGGCGAGGCTCTTCGGCGTTTCCTGGCGGGGGTCGCAGGTGGCGGTGACCTTGCCGCCCCTGAGCACCGTCGCCCTTTCGCACAACTCCTTGATCTCGTCGAGCTTGTGGCTGATGTAGAGGATCGAGCAGCCCTCGCCGGCCAACCGCCTCAGGGTCTTGAACAAGACCTCGACCTCCTGTGGCGTCAGTACCGAAGTTGGCTCATCCATGATCAACAACTTCGGTTTTTGCAGGAGACAGCGAATGATCTCAACCCTCTGCCGTTCACCCACCGACAGGGTGTGAACGTGACGCCTGGGGTCGATGGGCAGGCCGTAGCGCGCGGAAATGGCGCTCACCCGCTCGGCCAGCTTGGCCAGGTCGCGGCTGTCCTCAACGCAGAGCGCGATGTTCTCGGCCACCGTCAGGGTGTCGAACAGGTTGAAATGCTGAAACACCATGCCGATGCCGAGGTGGCGCGCCCGCGCCGGATTGCCGATGGCAAGCCTTTCGCCGTTCCAATAGATCTCACCAGCGTCGGCCTGTACGACGGCGTAAATGATTTTCACCAACGTGCTCTTGCCAGCGCCGTTTTCGCCCAAGAGCGCGTGCACCTCGCCGGGCATGACCGTGAGGTCGATATCGTCGTTAGCGAGGGTCCCAGGGTATTGCTTGACGATGCCCCGAAGCTCCAACTGCGGGGTTGCGGCAGGGCCGGGATTTGTTGGCTGTAACGTCATCGCACTCCTTGTCTCTCAGGCGCCGGCGTTGGCCGCAAGGCCTAGTAACGAACCTTGCCGGGCATCGTATCCCATTCCTCGAACACGCCAAGCGCCTCTTCCGCCATGAGCCGGATGGTGGGGATTTCCCGGTCCTCGATAGGCTTCGCCACCTCCACGTAAATGTGCTCGTCGTCGAACCCGATGCCAGCGGCGTCCAGCCGCGAATTGGCGTAATAGATACGCCCCAGGCGCGCCCAATAGATGGCACTCAGGCACATGGGGCAGGGCTCGCAACTGGCGTAGATCTCGCAACCTTCCAGATTGAAGGTGCCAAGCGCCCGGCACGCTTCGCGGATCGCCACCACCTCGGCGTGGGCGGTGGGGTCGTTGGCCGTCGTCACCTGGTTGTGCCCCTCGGCAACAATCTCGCCGTCCTTGACGACGACGGCGCCGAAGGGGCCTCCCTCGAACCCGTGCATCATCCCCCGGGAAATCGAAATGGCGCGTTTCATGAAATACCGTTCATCCATGGCGATATTCCCTCAAGCCGACCACGCCTGGGCGGGCATCCGTCCCGCGGCGTCACCGGTGGCTCCATGAATTTGCAGAATCTCGGCGGCAGCGGCGATGGCGATTTCCCGCGGATGCTTGCCCGAGAGGCCCTCGATGCCGATCGGGCACGTCACCCGCGCCAGGGTCTTCGGCGCCATCCCCTTGCGCGACAGGCGTTGCTCGAAGCGCTTGCGTTTGGTGCGCGAGCCGATGAGGCCGAGGTAGGCGAATTCCCCGCGCCGCAGTATTATCTCGCAAATCTCGTAGTCGAGCTGGTGGCTGTGCGTCATCACCAGGAAATAGGTGCCCGCCGGCGCCCGCTCAACGGCACCGTCCGGCGCTTCCGAGACTTCGGCGCGCACGTTGTCCGGCACCTGGCCGGGGAATTGGTCGGGCCGCGAATCGATCCAGGTAATATCGCAAGGCAGTCCGGCAAGCACCGAGACCAGCGCTTTGCCCACGTGTCCGGCACCGAACAGATAAAGTACCAGCCCCACCGGGGCCACCGGCTCCAACAAGAACAGTTTGCCTTCTTCGTGGCCGAGGGCGGCGGCACCCTTGCCGTCGGTCAATGTGGCGCCGGCGGAAAGCGTCGTCAGGCTTCGGCGCGCCAGTTTACGGAGTCTCGCGTCGGTCGCGGCATCGCCGAGCGTCCCCTCGGCGCCGTCCTCGCCGATCACCATCTTGCGGCCGCTACGCGCGCACGTGACGAGCACCGACACTGCCCCCGCCACCCGTCGTCCGGCCAGCCGGGAGAGCCATTCGGGCATCGATCCGTCGCCGGCCATGGGCTCGAACAGCACCGAGGTAAAGCCGCCGCAGCATTGGCCGAGCTCGGGGCCGAGCGGGTAGGAGCGCAGCATGGACGGCGTGGCACCTTCGGCCATCATGCGGCGCGCCTCTTCGATGGTCTTGTATTCCAGATGCCCGCCGCCGATGGAGCCCCGGGCGTCGGCGGCGGTAACGACCATCTTGGCGCCGGCTTCGCGTGGCGTCGATCCGTCGACCGCCGCCACCGTAACTACGACACCGGGCGTACCACTTTCCACGAGCGCAACCAGATTTTTGATCCAGTCGGTCATTCGGCGGCTCGTGCATCATCGGCCGACGACGACAAGCGTGCGCGCAAGGCCTCGACAGTCATGAGGATACGTTCCGGGGTAGCCGGGGAATCGAGCCTCGGGCTGAAGCGGTAGTCGCCGACGCTGGCGATGGCGTCCTTGATGGCGTGGAACACAGATATGCCCAGCATCAGAGGCGGCTCGCCGACCGCCTTCGAGCGGTACACCACATTGGCACGGTTGCGGCCCGTCTCGAGGAGTTGGACACGGAAATCAGCGGGCACGTCGCTGGCCACGGGAATCTTATAGGTGGAGGGCGCATGGGTCATGAGCCGTCCAGCGTCGTCCCACCACAGCTCCTCCATGGTCAACCATCCCATGCCCTGCACGAAACCGCCTTCCACCTGGCCGAGGTCGATGGCCGGATTGATGGACTTGCCGGCGTCGTGAAGAATATCGGCGCGCAGCAGCTTGTTCTCGCCGGTCAGGGTATCGATGATTACCTCAGAAACAGCGGCACCGTATGAAAAATAGCGAAAGGGCCGGCCGCGCGCCTTGTCGCGGTCGTAGTGAATGACCGGGGTGCGGAAGTAACCGGTCGAGGACAGGGATACGCGCGCCCGGAAAGCCTGCCCCACCAATTCCTCGAAGGCCAAGTTGCGCCTGCCCACCTTCACCTTGTTGGCGCGGAAGACGACATCGGCGGCCTTGACCCCATAGTGCTCGACGGCGAAGGCGGCGAGACGTTTTCTTATGGTACGCGCCGCCGCCTGGGCCGCGGCGCCGTTGAGGTCGGTTCCCGACGAGGCGGCGGTCGGCGAGGTGTTGGGCACCTTGCCGGTATTGGTCGCCGTGATCTTGACGCGGTTTGCGTCGATCTGGAACTCCTCGGCGACGATCTGGACGACCTTGGTCAACAGGCCCTGGCCCATCTCGGTACCACCATGATTGAGATGCACGCTGCCGTCTGTGTAGACGTGAATGAGCGCCCCCGCCTGGTTCATCTGTGTGGCCGTAAACGCAATCCCGAACTTCACCGGGGTCAGGGCGATACCCTTCTTGAGGACCAGGCTCGCCCCGTTGAAGGCCTTGACCGCCTCGCGCCGGGCCCGGTAGTCCGACGACGCCTCCAGGGTGTCGACGATTTCGCCGATGACGTTGTCCTCGACGGTCATATGGTAGGGCGTGACGTTGCGGTCCTTGGTCCCGTAAAAATTGACACGGCGCACGTCGAGCGGGTCCTTGACCAGGTAGCGCGCGATCTCGTCGACGGCGTCCTCGACGCCCATCATGCCCTGGGGTCCGCCGAAGCCCCTGAACGCCGTGTCGGAGACCGTGTTGGTCTTGCACCGGTGACCCTCGATGGTGGCGTTTTCCAGATAATAGCAGTTGTCGCTGTGGAACATGGCGCGGTCGCAGATGGCCCCAGACAGGTCGGCCGACATGCCGCAACGCGCCGCCAACTCGATCTCGATACCCAGGATGCGGCCGTTGTCGTCGAAGCCGACCTCGTAGTCGGTGACGAAGTGGTGGCGCTTTCCGGTCATCACCATGTCGTCGTCGCGGTCGATGCATGCCTTGACCGGGCGTCCGGTCTTGTCGGCCAGCAAGGCGGCGCCGACGGCGAAAAGCGCGGCCTGGGTCTCCTTGCCGCCGAAGCCGCCGCCCATGCGCCGCACCTCGATGGTCACCGCGTTGTCCCTGCGGCCCAGCGCCTTGGCGACCAGATGCTGGATCTCGGTGGGGTGCTGGGACGACGTATAGACCACCACGTCGCCGTCCTCGGCAGGCACGGCGAGACTGACCTGACCCTCCAGGTAGAAGTGGTCCTGGCCGCCGATCTCGAGCCGCCGCTTCAGACGATGCGGCGCCTGGGCGAGGGCGCGGCGCGCGTTGCCGCGCTTCATGCGGTGCGGTGGCAGTACGAAGGACTTCGCGGCCATCGCCTCGTCGACGGTAAGAATTGGCTTCAGGTCTTTGTAGTCGACCACTGCCAAGCGCGCCGCGCGCCGCGTCTCCTCAAGGGTGCGGGCGGCCACCACGAACATCGACTGACCGACGAATTCGACGAGACCGTCGGCGAAAATGGGCTCGTCGGCCACCACCGGGCCGATGTTGTTGGCGCCGGGTACGTCGCCCGCCGCGATCACGGCGACGACCCCAGGCGCCGCCCGCACGGGCGCTAGGTCGAGATTTTTAATGCGCGCGTGGGCGCGCGCGCTCTGGCCGAAGGCGGCGTGGAGAAGACCAGGAGGCTCGGGAATGTCATCGACGTAGAGGGCGGCGCCGCTGACGTGCTTGTGGGCGCTGTCATGGACCAGGTTCTCATGGACGCCCCCCGAGATGGCTTCCGTAGCGCGCCTGGCCATGGTTCAGCTCCCGTAGGAGACGACGTCGAGACCCACTCCGGGGTTCGTAGTCTCCATCCAGAACTTGCGCAAGAGGTTCTTGGCAACAAGCATGCGGTAGTCGGCGCTCGCCCGCATGTCGGTCAGGGGCTGGAAGTCGGCGTCCAGGGCCTGCATGGCGCGCGCCACGGCGCCGTCCGACCAGCTTTGGCCGATCAGCGCCTTCTCGCATCTGACGGCCCTTTTGGGAACCGCCGCCATGCCGCCGTAGCAGATGCGGATATCGCGCACCCGGCCACCGTCAAGCTCCAGCGCGTAGGCCCCCAAGACCCCCGAGATGTCCTGATCGAAGCGCTTCGTTATCTTGTAGGCGCCGAAGCGCCGGGCCGTCGATTTCACCAGTACGCGGACGCGCTCTACGAACTCCCCGGGCCTGAGGTCGGTCTCGCGGTAACCGAGGTAGAAATCATCGAGCGGCACCTCGCGGGACCTGGGCCCGTGGCGCAACACCACGCTCGAGCCCAAGGCGATGAGGGCGGGCATGGAATCGCCGATCGGCGAGCCGTTGGCGACGTTGCCGCCGATGGTGCCGGAGTTGCGGATCTGAACCGAGGCGAAGCGGCGCAGGAGCTCGCCGAAACGCGGATAGTGCCGGGCGATGACGTCCATAGCGTCGGTCAAGGTCACCGCCGCCCCGATGTCGATATGGCCGTTGGTGACTTTCAGCCGCGCCAGCTCCCGCACATTGCCGGTGTAGATGAGGATGTCCAGGTCGCGGTGCTCCTTGGTCACCCACAAGCCGACATCGGTGCCGCCGGCCAGGATGCAGGCGTCGGGATGGGCCTTGCACAGCCTTGCCATCTGGTTCAGCGTGGTCGGTGCGAAGTAACGCCGGCTCTTAGCCTCGAGGGCAAGGGTGCCTCGGCGGCGCAGCGCCTTCAGCCGTTTGAGCGTTTCCTTCTGACGGGCCGCGAAGTGGTCGTCGTCCCCGTAGCCGTACATCCTCTGGGCGGCCTCGATTATCGGCCGGTAGCCCGTGCACCGGCAGAGGTTGCCGGCGAGAACGTCGTTGATCCTCTGGCGCGACGGTTTGGGCTCCGACGCGTGGAGGGCGAACAGCGACATCACGAAGCCGGGCGTGCAAAAACCGCACTGGGAGCCGGACAACTCGCTGATGGCGCGCTGCGCCGGATGGGGGGTGCCGTCGGCGGCGGCGAGGTCCTCGACGGTGATCAACTGCTTGCCGTCGAGCACCGGAACGAAGAGGATGCAGGCGTTGACCGCCCGGTAGCGGACACGGTTGCCGTCGGCTTGGCCCAGGACCACGGTACAAGCGCCACAGTCGCCTTCGGCGCAGCCTTCCTTGGTGCCGGTCTTGCGTTCTACCCCACGCAGGTAGTTGAGCACCGTCATGTTGGGATCGACGGAGTCGAGCTCTCGCGCCTGATTGTTCAGGAGGAAGCGGATGGTGCTGTTGTGGGCCTCACGTCGCCAGCTCTTCGGCCCCATGGCCGTGCTCCCCTTCCCAAAAGCGCCGTTTCCCGCGCTTGCCCGATAACGCGCCGGGTACCTAAGCTTCGCAACACGGGGCACATTATTCAATTTAATTTCCGCCACAGTAAATCAAAATGTAGACAATTTGATATATAAATTGGATACAATATGGCCGGACCTGCCAAAGGTGCCTATAATCGGGCGCCAGGCGCCTGGTGAGAACGAGGAAACGCGTTCGATGGACCCAAACCTGGGTGAATGGCTCAACCTCGTCGTCCGTTGGACGCACGTCATCACGGGCATCGCGTGGATCGGCTCGTCCTTCTACTTCAATTGGCAGGACAGCCACCTGCATCCCCCCGAGGTGGCCCGCAAGGGGATCGAGGGCGAACTATGGATGGTCCACGGCGGCAGCTTCTATCGGGCCGAAAAGTTTGGCGTGGCGCCGACGACGATGCCCAAGACCCTGCACTGGTTCGTGTGGGAGGCCACCTACACCTGGATCACCGGCGTCCTTCTGCTGTTCCTCGTCTACTACCTGGGGGCCAAGATCTACATGGTCGACCCTGGTGTCTCCGACGTCGGCCCGGGTGCCGCCGTGGCGATCGGCATCGGGGTCATCGCCGTGGGGTGGTTCGTCTATGACGTGTTGTGGCGCTCGCCGATCAGACGGACCCCGGTGCTCGGCGCCGCCATCATGTTCGTCCTCACCGCCGCCGCCGCCTACGGCCTGAGCCAAGTGCTCAGCGCGCGCGCCGCCTACACCCACGTCGGCGCCATGCTGGGCACGATCATGGTGGCCAATGTCTGGGTCCACATCATTCCGTCGCAGCGCCAGATCGTCGCCGCCACCAAGGGCGGCACCGAGCCCGACGTGGCCCGCGCCTGCACCGCCAGCTTGCGTTCTCTACATAACAATTACATGACGCTGCCGGTGGTGTTCATCATGATCAGCGGCCACTACCCTGCCACCTACGGGCATGCGCAAAGCTGGTTGATCCTGGCCGCGGTCAGCCTCATCGGCATGGCGGTGCGCCATACCTTCAACCTGCGCAACAAGGGCCGGGCGGCGCTCGGCTATTGTTTCTCGGGAGCCGCCGTCGCCGGCATGATTGCCCTCGTCTACGCCAGCGCGCCGCGGTTCGAGTCCGACACCGTTGACGCCAACGAACCGGTGGCGTTCGCCACCGTCAAAGCGGTCATCGACCTGCGTTGCGTCCCATGCCATTCGGTGAAACCCCGGCACGAGGACTTCGACAAGCCGCCCGAGGGCGTGATGTTCGACACGCCCCAGCAGATCAAGACCCGCGCCCAGCGTATTTTTGCCCGCACCGTCGTCTCCCAGACCATGCCGCTAGGCGACGAGACGAGCATGAGCCAGGAGGAGCGCGACCTGCTCGGCGTGTGGGTGCGCCAGGGAGCGCCCCTCGAGTGAACGATCCCTACCCTCGCGACATGGTCGGCTACGGGGCCGACCCGCCAAAGGCTAGCTGGCCGGGAGAGGCACGCCTAGCCCTGCAGATCGTCCTCAACTATGAGGAGGGCGGCGAGAATGACATCCTGCACGGAGACGCCGCCTCCGAGGCCTTCCTGTCGGAGATCATTGGCGCCCAACCCATCGTCGGCGCCCGCCACATGAGCATGGAATCCATCTACGAGTACGGTAGCCGCGCCGGGTTCTGGCGGCTCATGCGCATGTTCGAAGACCGCGGCCTGCCGCTCACCGTGTTCGCCGTCGCCATGGCCCTGGAGCGCAACGCCGAGGCCGCCGCCGCCATGGTCGGGGCCGGGCACGAGGTCGCCAGCCACGGCTGGCGCTGGATCGACTACCAGGACGTGGACGAGGAAACGGAACGCGACCACATCCGTCGCGCCATCAAAAGCATCGAAAAAATAACCGGGCGCCGGCCCGAGGGCTGGTACACCGGGCGCACCAGCCCCAACACCCGGCGCCTGGTGGCCAGCCAGAGCGGCTGCCTCTATGACGCCGATTCCTACGCCGACGACCTGCCCTACTGGGAGGACGTGGACGGCAAGCCCTGGCTGGTCGTGCCCTACACCCTGGACGCCAACGACATGCGCTTCGCCTCCGCCCAGGGCTTCAACTCGGGCGACCAATTCTTCGCTTACCTGCGCGACACCTTCGACGTGCTCTACGCCGAGGGCGGCGAACGCCCCAAGATGATGTCGGTGGGCCTGCACTGCCGATTAGCCGGGCGGCCGGGCCGGATGGCGGCGTTGGCGCGCTTCCTGGACCACGTGCAGGGGCACGACCGGGTGTGGATATGCCGGCGCGCCGATATCGCCCACCACTGGATTGAGCGCCATTCCCCAGGGGCGGAAGCAAACCGCTGATGGGCACGCCTGACGGGACGGAAAAGAGCCTCGGCGCCTTCACCGGCGAGGATGGCGAGTGGGTGATCTACCGTAAGAAATAGTTTGGCCTCCCCTTGGCCACCTTGGAAAAACTTTCCCGGCCGCACCGCGCGGCCGAGTTTGTTTTCCACGAACCCGTCATCGCCCGGTTGCAACGTCGTGGAGGGAAGCACAGAATAGCGCTTGGGGAGCAAGCCCGGAGAGCGAGCCATGAGCACCGACGACGTTTCCGTGATCGATATATCGCCGTTCCTGTTGGGTGGGTCCGAGGACAAAAAAAGAGTGGCGGCCGAGGTCGGGCACGCCTGCGAGACCATCGGGTTCGTCAACATCCAGGGCCACGGGGTGCCGGAGCAACTTATCGAACGGGTGCGCGGCGTCGCCTATGAGTTCTTTGCCCTCGCCGTCGAGGAAAAGTTGAAGATCGGGCGCCCGGCGCCGGAAATTACACGGGGCTACGATACCCTGGCCAATCAGTCGCTGTCGGCGTCCCTGGGTAATCCTTCTCCGCCCGATCTGCAGGAAACGTTCGGCATGGGACCGGTCGACGTTCCCGACGACCCTTACCACACCGAAGGAATGGCGCGGGTCTACTTCGCCCCCAACCTGTGGCCAGCGCGGCCAGCCGAGATGCGGGCCGTCTTCGAGGATTATTACCGCCGGCTGCGCGCGCTTGGCAGCCAAATCATGCGCATCTTCGCCCTCGCCCTCAACTTGCGCGAAGACTTCTTTGACGACAAGATCGCCGACAGCATCAGCCATATCCGTTTCAACAAATACCCCGCCCAAATCGAGCCGCCCCTGCCCGGACAGCTGCGCGCCGGCGCCCACACCGATTACGGGTCCTTGACCATCCTTTATGGGGAAGACACGCCCGGCGGCCTACAGGTGGTCAACCGAAAAGGGGAGTGGACCGATATTCATCCGGCGCCGGGGTCCTTCGTCCTCAACCTCGGCGATCTCATGGCGCGATGGACCAACGACCGCTGGGTGTCGACCCTGCACCGCGTGGTCAATCCGCCGCGCCAATTCGCCGACCGCGAGCGCCTATCCATCGCCTTTTTCCACGCGCCCAACTACGATGCCGAGATAAAATGCGTCGACACCTGCCAAGGTCCCAGCAATCCTCCCAAATTCGAGGCCCTGATCTACGGCGAGTACCGCCTCGACAAAACCCTGAAAACGCGCCTTTCGGAACCGGCTGTATAGCCCCCGGCACCTCCACTCCGAGAAACCCCACTAATGGCCGATCAAGCGAGTTCCCTCCAGGTACCGCGCCTCGTCGCGGGCTTGACCCTGGCGGCGTCCGTGGCCCTGGTCGTTCTTCCCCCGCCAGAGGGGGTCGACGGACGCGCTATGCAAGGAGCGGCGCTTACCGTCTTCGCCATCGGCCTGTACGCCAGCCGGATCATCCCCGAGTTTCTCACCGCCTTCGCCTATTTCCTGGTCGCCATGCTGTTCGCGGTGGTGCCTGCCAACGTCGTCTTCTCGGGCTTCCAGTCGACGGCGTTTTGGCTGGTCTTCAGCGGCCTTATCATCGGTGTTGGTGTGCAGTGCTCTGGCCTCGGCGAGTACTTGGCCCAGAGCATCACCGGCCGCTTCACGAAGTCCTACGCAACCCTGATCACCGGTGTCGTCGTGCTCGCCGTCACCATGGCCTTTCTCTTGCCATCCACCATGAGCCGCATCGTCATCATGGCGCCGATCATCACCGCCCTCGCCAACCGCTTCGGCTTCGGGGAGGGTTCCAACGGCCGCGCAGGGTTAATACTGGCCATGGCCATGGCCACATGGATGCCGGCGGCCGGCATCCTGCCGGCCCACGTCCCCAACCTAGTCATGGTCGGCGCGGCAGAGACCCTTTACGACGTCTCCTTCACCTACGGGACCTACTTCTTCCTCCACTTCCCAGTCCTCGGCGTGCTCAAGGCGGCCCTTATCGTGGTGCTGGTCCTGGTCATGTTCCCCGACAAGCTGTGGCCCTTGACGGAACAACCGGTGCCGGCGCCCCTGAGCCCTCAAGCGCGCAAGATGGCGATCATCCTGGCGATTACCCTGGCCCTTTGGATGACCGATTTTGCGCACGGCATATCGCCGGCCTGGGTGTCGCTCGGCGCCGGACTTTTCTGCCTGCTGCCCGGCGTCGGGCTGATCCCACCGTCATCGTTCAACAAGGACATGAACTTCGCCACCGTCTTCTACGTGGCGGGGATCATCAGCATCGGGCCGATGCTGGTGGACACCGGGATAGGCGAGGTGCTCGGCCGCTATATTCTGGGGGTGCTGCCCATCGAGGCGGGTGCCGATTTCGGGAACTTCCTCTCCCTGGTAGGCCTGTCGATCATCACCGGCGTCGCCGCTACGACCCCTGCTGTTCCCGCCGTGATCACGCCGCTCGCCGCCGATATGTCGGCGGCCGCCGACATGTCGCTGTTCTCCGTGCTTATGACTCAGGTGGTGGGCTATTCGACAATTATTTTTCCCTACCAGGTGCCGCCGGTCATCATGGCCTGCCAACTCAGCGGCGTCGGTGTCAAGGCCGCCGCCCGCCTGGCCTTGGCCATCGCCGCGGTGACGATGGTCGTGCTGATGCCGCTGAACTACCTGTGGTGGAGCCTGCTCGGTTATTTCGGCTAGGCATCGTCGTCTCAGCGCCCCACCGCGTAGCCCTGCATGTGACGCGGGTTAGCGGCGGCACGGATGATGCCGCCGACCCGGGAGACCGCCGATATGCGCCCGAACGACCAGCCATCCGCCTGGCTCGCCCGGTGGCCGCGCCGCTTGAGATCGTCGATGGTAGCGGCGGCGAAGCGGTCTTCCAGATTTAGCACGCCGGTGTCGATGGAGCGCGGCCAGAACGAACTCAGGAAGTGCATGTTCTGCCACTGCGGCGCGTCGATGGACTCTTGAAGGTTCATGCCATGGTGCACGTGACGCAGGAAGAACGACAGTGACCACTGGTCCTGCTGGTCGCCGCCCGGCGTGCCAAACACCATGTAGGGCTCGTCGCCGCACATGCAAAGGTTCACCGAAAGCGTCGAGCGCGGCCGCTTGCCGGGCTCCAGACTAGCCGGCAACCCTTCCTTCAACCAGAACATCTGGCCCCGGGAATTCAGGCAAAAACCGAGTTCGGGGATCACCGGCGAACTTTGCAGCCAGCCCCCCGACGGCGTCGCCGAGACCATGTTGCCGTCTTTGTCGATGACGTCGACGTGACAGGTGTCACCGCGCGCCGCGCCATCCCCGCTTACCGTCGGTTCGCCGTAGCCTATGGCGCCGGGCGCCCCCTTCAACGCCACCCGATCGGCCGCCTCGTCGTCGACGGCGCCACCATAACCTTCGATCGTGCCGGGGCGGACTTCCATGGACGCTTCGGCGCCGATGAGCTTGCGCCGCGCCGCGTTGTAGTCGTCCGACAGCAGAAACTCCATGGGCACGTCGACGAAATCCGGGTCCCCGTAGAAAGCCTCGCGGTCGGCGAAGGCGAGCTTGGCGCACTCGACCACGGTGTGGACAAACTCAGGTCCCAGCGGGTCCATGGCCGCCAAGTCGAAGCCCGCGAGCAGGGCGAGCTGCTGCAAAAACACCGGCCCCTGCGACCACGGCCCGCCCTTACACACCGTGTAATCGCCGTAGTCGTAGCGCACTGGGTTCTCATAGGTGGCCCGCCATGCCGCCATGTCGGCACCGCTCAGCACGCCCCGATGGCGCCGCCCGCTGGTGTCCATGATCTCGGTATCTCGGCAGTAGCGGTCGATCTCCTCGGCGACGAAGCCCTCGTACCACGCCCGGCGCACCGCCTCGATCTCGCCCTCGCGCCCACCACCACCGCCGGCCTTAGCCTCGGCGAGCAGGCGCCGCCACGTCGCCGCCAGGGTCTTGTTGACGTGATACGAGCCGATGGCGGGTACGGCGCCGCCGCGCAGATAGAGATCGGCCGACGTCGTCCACTCGTCCATGAACAGATCGCGCACCACGGCGATGGTCTCGTGCATGCGCTCGACCACCGGGATGCCGGTCTCGGCGTAGTGGATGGCGCGTTCGAACACGTCCTCCAGGCGCATGGTGCCGTGGTCGCGCAGCATGACCATCCAGCCGTCGAAGGCGCCCGGCACCACGGTGGCGAGAAGTCCCGACGCCGGCACCAAGTCGAGGCCGAGGTCCCGGTAGTGGGCGATGGTGGCGCCGGCCGGAGCCGTTCCCTGGGCGCACACCACCTTGGTCTCAGCCCTGTCGGCGCGGTGGTAGATCATCGGCAGGTCTCCGCCCGGACCGTTGAGATGGGGCTCCGCCACCTGCAACACGAGGCCGGCGGCGACCACCGCGTCGAAGGCGTTTCCCCCGGCTTCCAGCATGGCCATGCCCGACGCCGAGGCCAGCCAATGGGTGGAGGCGACGGCGCCAAAGGTGCCGGAAAGTTCCGGGCGGGTGGTGAACATGGGCGGACTCCTTAAGGTTATTCGTTGGCGCGGGCAGTTATTCGCTGGCGCGGGTGGGCATTCAGGCCAGAGGCGGGCGGGCGTCGGCCCACGGCCGCGCCTCTTCCAGCGCCGCCGCCGCGCGGAATATATCGACCTCGCGGTTGATTTTCGAGACCATTTGCAGGCCCACCGGCAGGCCGTCGGCCGCGAACCCGGCCGGGACCGACGCCGCCGGCTGTCCGCTCAGGTTGAAGGGATAGGTGTAATAGGTCCACGACACCGCGTTGCGGTCGTCCGGAAACCCCGTCGGCATGTCGGTGCCGGCGTCAAGGGCGGGCACGGGAAGGGCCGGCGACAGCAGGAGGTCGTAATCCTCGAAGAAGAGGCGCGTCGCCTCGCGGAATTCGTAGCGCCGGAAGGCATTGGCGATGTAGTCCTCGATATTCATGTCGAGCGAGTCTTTCAGCATCGCGAGTACGGTGGGATCCAGGAGTTCGGGAGTCTTCTCCATGGTCTCCTTGAGGCGGGTACCGACGCCGGCGTAGAACTCGGCGTTCCAGATGTCGACGGGGTCGTCCATGACCGTCTCCACCTGCTCGACGGCGCACCCCATATCCTCGAAGGCCTTGGCCACGCCCTCGCAGATTTCCACCACCTCGGGCAAGGGACGGGCGTAGCCCAGCGTCGGGCTCCAGGCGATCTTCATGCCGGCCACGCTTGCCTCGCAGGCGCCCAGGAAATCGGGCACCAGCTCGGCCACCGAGAAGGGGTCCTGGCGGTCGTGGCCGGCCAACGCCGTGAGCATGAGGGCGGCGTCACGGACGGTGCGCGCCATCGGGCACTGGTGCGACAGCGTCATGGTGGCGCTCACCGGGTAGGTGGGGACGCGGGCGAACTGCGCCTTGACGCCAACCAAACCGCAGAACGCGGCGGGAATGCGGATGGAGCCGCCGCCGTCCGTGCCGAGCGCCAGCGGCGTGGTGCCGGCGGCGACGCTGGCGGCGCCCCCCGCCGACGAGCCACCCGGTGTCTTGCCCAGCTTCCAGGGGTTGTGGGTGATGCCGTGCAGCGGGCTGTCGCCCACCGCCTTGCAGCCGAACTCGCTAGTCGTCGTCTTGCCGATGATGACGGCGCCGTGTTCGCGGAGACGGCGCACCGACGGCGCGTCGAAGTCGGCGACGTTGTCGGCCATCACCCGCGAGCCCATGGTCCACTTGACGTCCTTCATGGGGACCAGCTCTTTGACCGAGACCGGGACGCCCTCCAGGAGCCCCGTCGCCTCGCCCGCCATCAGCTTTTTTTCGGCCTGGCGGGCGGCGGCCAGCGCCACCTCCGGCGTCATCTCGGTAAACGCGTTGAGCTTGGGCTCGAGGCCGGCGGCATGGGCGAGCGTCGCCTCGGCGGCCTCCACCGGCGACAGCTCCTTGGCAGCGATGGCGCCGCGGACCTCCAGCGCCGTCATGTAAGCGATTTCGTCAGACACGCCTTCCCCCCGGCTTCCTTGACTCAAACGCGCGCGCGGACCAGCATCATATTAACGAATCGCGGTGCCATTAAACAAATCGTGCGGCGCTTCCTTCGCCCGCCCCTCTTTCACCCGCTCTGGCAACGACCCTGATCCCCGGCCATGAAAGACGATCCCGAGAAAAGCACGCCTTCTTCCGTACTACTGGCCGAACGTCGGGGCGAGGTGCTGTGGCTCACCGTCAACCGCCCCGAAAAGCACAACGCCTTGAACCGCGCCGTGCTCGGCGCCATCGGCGAGGCCTTCTCGGCGCACGCCACGGACGACGGCCTCAAGGCCGCCGTGATCATCGGCGCCGGCGACAAGTACTTCGCCGCTGGCGGCGACCTCCACGAGCTACGCGCCATGAAGACAGCCGCCGAGGCGCGCGCCTTCTCCCTCGAAACGCGGGCCCACTTCGACGCCGTGCGCGATTTCCCGGTTCCGGTGGTGGCGGCGCTCAACGGCGATGCGCTGGGCGGCGGCACGGAACTGGCCCTGGCCTGCGACTTCCGCGTGACGGCGGCGGGGGCGCGCTTCGGCTTCGTGCAGGGGCGCATCGCGATCGGCTCCGGCTGGGGCGGTGGCATCGACCTCATGGACGTGGTCGGGCCGGTGCGGGCGCACAGGCTCATGTCGCACACCGAGTACGTGGACGGCGCCGAAGCCCTAGCCATGGGGCTCGCCGATGCCGTCGGGTCGCCAGGCCAGGCCATGAAGGACCTCACCGGCGAGTTCCTGGAACCCATGGTGGCGCTGACCCGCCCGGTGCTTCGTGCATTCAAGAAAATGGCGCGGGCGCGCCGGCGCGGCATCGGGCGCGACGAGTTGGCAGCGCTGGAGACCGAACTCTTCACCGAGCTCTGGGTCGACGACGACCACTGGGCGGCCCTGGAGCGTGTGATGCCGGAGAAGCGTTAAGGGGAACGGCGCCCCCCTGCCCGCTCAAGCCCAGTCGCTGACGTAGTCGTCGAGCTCATGCGCCTCGGCCGGCCCCGGCCCGACCTCCATGGTGCCGGCATAGAGGAAGCCTATGATGTGGTCGTGGGAGCTGAGACCGAGCGCCGCCTTGACCGTGGCGTCGCAGGCCGGCGGGCCGGTGCGCCACATGCCGCCGAAGCCCTGGGCATGAAGGGAGACGAGGAAATTCTAGGCGGCGGCGCCGGCGGCCAGGACCTGCTCGATCTCGGGCATCTTTTCGTGCTCGGGCTCGACCTTGGCGACGGCGACGGTGATCGGCGGCGCGCGCAAGAGCTTGGCGCGGGCGGCGAAGGCCTCGGCCATCACCTCGCCGAGGCGCTGGCGCCCCTCTCTCCGGATGAGAATGAAGCACCAAGAGCGCAGCCGCCCGTGATCAGGGGCGCGGATGGCCGCCTCGAGGCACGCCTCGAGGACCTCGGGCGGCGGTTCGGGATCGCCCAGCTTGCTCGCCGAGCGCCGGGTGGTCAAAGCCTGCAACGCGTCTATGGTGTCCTCGTCCTCCTTTTCCGCGCACTTTTGCATAGCGCGTGCCCCGGGGCGGGGTCAATCGGGGGCGACCCGAGTCACCAGGATTTCCGGCGCCGAGCCCGCCAAACCGTCCGAGCCGTGGTGCTCGGCTAGCCAGTAGCGGCCGTAGCCGAGGCGCTCGGCGGCCTGGGCGAGGTGGCCCGGGCGAGGCGGAAGGTCTCGGCGACGGCTTCGCCCGGCGTCGAGCCGCTGCGCACCGGGGACTGCTCGAGAACGCCGAGGCGGATCATGGGCGCGCTTCCAGCACGCTAGCTCTCGGCGTCCGAAACCGGGCCACGGGCGCGCTTGAGGGCGGCACGGCGGCGCTTGGCCTCGAGGCGGCGCCGGCGCTGGGCCGGCGAGAGCCGTGTTTTCTTGCGCGGCACCGGTGGCTCGGCGGCCCTCTGGACAAGCCGCACTAGGCGGGCTAGGGCGTCGCGGCGGTTCGAGTCCTGGGTGCGGTAGCGCTGCGCCTCGATGACGACGACGCCGTCGCGGGTCATACGGCGGCCGGCCAGACGCTTGAGGCGCGCCCGCACGTCGTCGGGCAACTCCTTCGAGCGCGCCGCGTCGAAGCGCAGTTGTACCGCCGACGACACCTTGTTGACGTTCTGGCCGCCAGGGCCGCCGGCTCGGATGAAACGCTCCTCGATCTCGGCCTCGTCGAGGGCTATGGTGGGAGTGACGGGGATCATGGCGGCAGACTACGCGCGCCGGCGCGCCGGCTCAATCGCCGCGGCGCCGCCTCTCAGGAATTGAGCCAGGTCTCAAGATGGGGCTGCAGCGCCTCGAACGAACGAAAGCCCATGGAGAGGTAGGCGTAGCCCCGGTGGTCGTTGACCACCACCGTCGGGAAGCCGGTGACGCCAAGGCGCCGGGAGAATTGGAAGTCCTCAAGCGTCGCCCGCTTCATGTCGTCGGAGGCAAATTCCTCGGCGAAGGCTTTCCTGTCGACGCCGAACTCCTCAGCGAGGCGGCCCAGCGTCGCCGGGTCCGTGGTGTCCTCGCCATCCACGTAGAAGGCGCGGTGCAGGGTCGCAAAATAGGGCAGCGTCGCCTCCGGCGCAAGCCGGCGTACGGTCACCGCGGCGCGGCACGCCGGCTCGGTGTCGTAGACGAAGCCCTGGCGCTCGAAGAACTCGAACGAGAACGGCTGGTCGCTGGCCCGGCCCACCTCCTCCCAGTGGTGGCGGATGGTGGCCTTCATGCCTTCGTCCATGGCCTCGGTGGTGCCGGGGCGGAGCCCGCCGACGACGAGGGTGATCTTGGCGCGGCCGCGGCCGGTCTCATCGATGGCGGTAATGACCGGCGAGAACCCCCAGCACCACGAGCACATGGGATCGGCGACGAAGAATATCTCCTTGGCGTCGTTGTGGCCCGTCTCGTCCATGTTCACTGTTTCCTGCTGGCGCGCCAGTCCCAGGGCGCGGTGAATTCGCCCTTCCACAGGCCGCGCTTGGCGGCCTTGGCACGCTCCTCGGTCGCCGAGTAGTGGCTGCAATAACGGCGCGCCGTGAGCGCCCAGCCGGCGTGCACCATGTTCTCGCCGAGGTCGAAGCCGTCGGCAAAGCAGTAGGCAAGCCAACCGCCGTCGGGGTCCTTCCACTGGGGCTTGCAGATCACCTTGACGCCGACCACCAGGTCCATGAGCGCAGTGCGGGAAACGTCGCCGCAGGGGATGGTCTTGTTCGGCCACCGGCAGGTCTGGCCGAGCTCCGGTGCATCCGCCCCATAGAGGTTGAAGCGCCGTCCCGCCACCTCGAGGGTGTCGCCGTCGACCACCTTGGCGGTGCCCGTGACCTCCTCGGCCGTCATCGCCGGCCATGCCAGCACCAGAACGCCGAACACGGCGAGGGCGGCCAGCGCCACCACCGAGCTTCTCCGGAACCGAACCTCGTTTCCCATGCCCCGGTTATAACGTAAGCGGCACCATTGACGTAATAAAAGCCCGTGAAGGAGGCGAGTCCCGGCGTCCCTAGCCCTGATCTATCGGGATATGGCCGGGGTGGGTGACGACGCGCCCGAGCCAGGCGTCGAGGGCCGGGTAACGAGCTTGGTCGAAGCCACCCTCGTCGGCAACGGTGTAGCGGCCGGCGGCGAAATAGTCGTGTTGGTCCAAATGCCTTTCCATGACGCCGAGCGCCGCATGGCCGCGCACGTGCTTCTCGGGGAGCACCTTCTCACGCTCCTCGATCATTTCGAGGTGGTGCAGCCAGAAACGCGCCACGGCGACGTATGGCTCGTGGCTGTATTGCTCGAAGAACATCCATTGCAGAACCTCCGCACGCGCCAACCGGTCGTCGGGCAGAAAGGGCGTGCCCTCGGACAGATAGAACAGGATGCCGCCCGATTCCGAAAGCCTGCGCCCGTTGTCGAGCTCGAGAACGGCTTCAAGATCTATCACTCGGGTGACACCGGGGTGTTCGACGACATGGCCCTGATCAACACGTTTTACGCGCCCGATCTGGCGCTGGTCGCCATCGGCGGCCATTTCACCATGGACCCCCAAGGCGCCGCCTACGCCATGGACAAACTGGTCAAGCCGAAGCAGGTGATTCCCACCCACTACGGCACCTTTCCGCCGCTCAAGGGAACGCCGGCCGAACTCAAGGCGGCCCTCGGCAATTCGTCGATCAAGGTGCTCGACGTGGAACCGGGTCAGGCGGTGAAATTCTGAGCTAGCGCCGGCGCAACAGGTTGACGCGGTTGGGCTGCACGAACTCGTAACCGTCCGCACGCTTGTTGCCCAGGCGCTCGAAGGTGGCACGCAGATCGGCGTCCATTTCGGCGAAGACGGCGCGGGTGTCGGGAAGGATGCGGATGAGGCGGTCGCGGAAGGCCTCGTAATCCGGGTACTGCGCGATCCGGTCGTAGGTCAGTTCGTCCTCCTGCTCGAGATCGGCTTGCGCCGATTTCATGATCGCCTCGTAGGCGCGGCCGCGCACGTAGCTCTCGTCGTCGACGGGCTTGATGAGTTCGTAGTGCGGTCCACGGGTCAGGGGCTCGGAAAGATAGACGAGCCCGCCCGACCGCGCCACCCGCGCCGCTTCCGCCAACGCCGTCGCCTGCTTGTCCACCTGCACGTGGTGCAGACTGTTATAGAAGACGACGACGTCGAACTCGCCGTCCTCGAAAGGCACGTCCTCGGCATAACCCTCGACGTAGGTCTCGTCCGCCACCTGTTCCCCGGCCCGGGCCAACTCGATCATCTCGGCGCTGCAGTCGAGGCCGACGGCATGCGCCCCCTCGCCGGCAAAGAGCCTGAGTTGCACGCCCTCGCCGCATCCGACGTCGACCAAACGCTGGCCCCGGATGGAGGGCAATCCCGGAAAGATGTCAGGAAATCCGCCGTTGGTCATGAAACTAGCCTCCCACCGATACCGCCGCCAAAAAGGGAACTCGGACGATCATTGTAAGGGCGAGGGGGCCTTGAAGAAAACCGTCAAGAGCACTTACAAAAGCTCAAGCGGACGACGGCGGCCGGGCGCACCAAGTAAGCCGCTTACCGCCGCCCTTTCATCGGTGATAGTGGTGGTGGTGGCGATCGCTCAGTAAGCGCTTTGGCGCCGCAGCGGCCGGCACGGGCCGTGGAGGGTCGCGGCACACTTCTCCGCCGCCTCGGCCCGCCGGTACAGCTCTTTCCGGCGCATCAGTTTTGCCTCGGCGCGGCGCATGACCGCGAGGTGGGTATAATCCATCGAGCGCACGCGCTTCTCGCGCCACGCATCCATCTGGCGCAGGCGTACCTGGCCCCGGTCGGTGACGCGCCGGGTGGTGCGCGGGGCGGCGCGCGCCGCCTCGAAGCCCGCCGTCAACTTCGCTGTGCGCGCGTGATCAAAGGTGGCCGGCGGCGGCGCGGTGCACCTCGTTCCACAGCCTGATAACCTTCAGTTTGTAGGAGCGGTTGTTGGCGGGTTTTCGTGAATGCTAGAAGCCCGCAGCCGCCGACCACGAGCCCGACGTCGCATACAAGTCCTTGAGGAAGCGAGCCGCGTAGGCGGCGTTGCTGGCCGGCTCGAAAGCCTCCTCGAGGGTGGCGAAAGCGTCCTTGTGGTAAAGTAGGTTTACCTGCATGCAACCGACGTCGATGTTGCGCACGCCGCGCGCCGAAAGCCTGCGCACCTCGGCTACGGCCTCGGCCTTGGTGGCGTAGTAACGGCCTTCTCCACCGGAGGTAACGGTCCATGGCTAGGCAAAACTTGTCTGGCGCTTTTCGTTCCACCGCCCCGTCTCGGCCAGCGATATGGCGCCCAGGAGATGGCTGGGAACGCCCTCGACGCGTTCTGTGCGCGAGGTTGCCTGGGCGCAAAGATTTCTTTGTTTTTCAAATGCTTGTGTGGCATTGGCCCAAGCGGTCGACGGCCCGGCCAAGGCCGTCGCCAAAAACCATAAGCCTATTCTCCACAATCGGGGCATCACACCTGGACTTCCCATCACTTCCCGTAAACTCATGTCCCACGGAAAGACTTTGCAGGGGCCGTGCCAAGTACCTGGAAACGACGGCAGAAATTCTCGGGGCTTGGCGCTGGATAGCCTTGAAATCACGTCTCCCTCACCCCACGTGATTCATTGCAGCATGCGGCTCGCGGCCCTCCCCGGGCCATTCCCCCGGCCGCCGCTGTTCTTAGACGTTTCCTCCCAAGACTCGGGCTGCGTAAGACGCGGTCCGTTTTTTATTCGCGAAGCAATCCCTGGCCGAGCAAGACGCGGCCCGGATTTTGGATTTTTGTTTGGCGCACGGCGCGCCTCAAGTCGGGGGTAGAGTGGTGTCGGCATCGCCCAGCGGGCGTTGCATGATCACCGAATCGGTCCAACGGCCGAGCTTGAACCCGGCCGAGGTAAGGACGCCGACCGGGCGGAATCCGCATTTGCCGTGCAAGTTTATGGACGCGGTGTTCGCCGAATCGCCGATCACCGCGACCATCTGCCGATAGCCCAGCGCCGTGCAGCGCTCGATCAACTCATGCAGCAACAGGCGCCCCAGGCCGTCGCCCTGGGCTTCGGGGGCTACGTAGATGGAGTCCTCGATCATATAGCGGTAAGCGGAACGCGTCCGATAGGGCGCGGCGTAGGCAAACCCGCGCGCCGCGCCGTCCACCTCAGCCACGATATAGGGCAGCTGGCGCCTCACGATCTCGGCACGCCGACGGCCCATCTCGGCGGTATCCGGTACCACTTCCTCGAAACTGGAAGGCTCTCTAAGCACGTAGTGCGCGTAGATGGCCTGGATGGCCTCCAGGTCGTCGTCGGTGGCGTCACGCACGATGGTACCACCGCCTCCTGGCACTGGGGTCATGAAGGAGCCAGTGCCGCCCCATCGACGGCGACTAGGGCTTGGATCAACTGGCCCATGCGCGCCACCAGTTCCGGCAGGCCGGGGCCGCGGGTGATGCGCTCCTCATCCATGTACAGGTTGCGGTTGATTTCGATCTGCAGCGCGTGCACGCCGTCGTAGGGTCGCCCATAGTAGCGCGTCGTGAAGCCGCCGGCGTAAGGGGCATTCCGGGTCACCACGTATCCCATGTCCGCCAACGCCTGACGCGCCATATCGGTGACCACAGGCGCGCACGCGGTGCCGTGGCAGTCGCCGAGGACGAAATCGACGCGCCGGCGGCCGCGGTCGTTGTCCATGGGTCCGCCCACCGACGGCATGGAGTGACAATCGACGAGGAGGCAGACGCCGAAGCGTTCGCGAGTCACCTCAACAAGCCCGCGCAGCGCCTTGTGGTAGGACACGTAGTATGTCTCAATGCGCCGCTTGGCCTCGGCGAAGCACAACCTGGCGTCATAGATTTCCTCGCCGCTGGTGACCACACGGGCGATGGTACCGAGCCCTGCGGCAACGCGCAGCGAGTTTGTGTTCACGTAGGACGGAAGCGCATCCTCGAACATGTTGGGGTCGAGTTCGAAGGCCTCGCGGTTGGGATCGACGAAGGCACGCGGGAACTGGGCGCGCAACAGCGGCGCCCCGGCCTTCGGCGCGGTCGCGAAAATCTCGTCCACGAAGGCGTCCTCCGAGCGCCTGACGGCAATCGCATCGAGGCGCGAGGCGGCCAGGAATTCGGTGGGGTAGTCGCGCCCGCTGTGCGGCGAAGCGAAGACCACGGGCACGGTCCGCGCGTCCGGCTCGACCACGTCCCACGGCGCCGCCGGGGTATTCTCGGCGGCTTGCGGGAGGGCGCGATCATCGTCGGGAGGCGCCACGGCAATCTCCACTGAACCGTCTCCACCGGCACCCGGACCCGTGGCCCGAGATGGCCGGCAACGGCGATTGGTTAGCCTGCCCGGAGCCGCCACGCAACGGCAAATCCAGACATCAACGTCAAATGATCAAATCCTCGGTTCCGTAAATTCATCCCTTGGCGCGCCCGATGAGGCCAATCGGCACGGCGCGCCGCGACGTTCCAACATCGATGTCGGCGCCCCCGGAGCTTGCCAAGCGCCGCCGATGGGATTACAACGCGGGCCTCGCGGCGGCCCGCCGGGCGGCCGTGTGGGCGCGTAGCTCAGCGGGAGAGCGCCGCGTTGACATCGCGGAGGTCGCAAGTTCAATCCTTGCCGCGCCCACCACCCAAATCCCAAGGCCTTGCTTCTGGCTGGAAACAGCGATAGGTATCCTTGCTACTGGGTTCGCAATTCCTGGCGTAGCTTAGGATTGGCTGTAGCGATGGTCGGTCCTGTTGCCCTTCGGTGTTGTTAAACCGTAATTACGACCGATTCGGCAATTTGCACGAGATCGGCGCGTTATGCCTTAAGCAGGGGATTTGTCATGGCTACTGGCACCGTTAAATGGTTCAACCCCAACAAGGGGTTTGGCTTCATCCAACCCGACGACGGCGGCAAAGATGCGTTCGTCCATATATCGGCTGTCGAGCGCTCCGGACTGTCCCGTCTTCAAGAAGGTCAAAAGGTCGAGTACGAACTGGCGCCCGGCCGCGACGGCAGGTCCGCCGCCGAAAATCTCGTCGTCGTCGAATAAGGCTCGACCGTCTATCGTCGAGACTGCGGTCGCGGTCCAATATTTGGAGATGGCCGTGAATTTCCACCGTCTTCCTACACAAAGGCGGACGTGGACAGCGCTGGCGCTGTAGCTTGAACAACGAGGAACACCATGGCTCGTAGGTCCAATTACGGCTTCGAACGCAGGGAACGCGAACGCCTGAAGGCGGAAAAACGCCGCAAGCGCCAGGAAGCAAAGGCCGAAAAGGCCAAGCTGAAGAAAGCCGTCCTGGCAGGGGTAACGGATGGGACCGGAGAAGCGAGCGAGGCTGGCGAAGTCAGCGGGGTTGGAGAAGCCGGCGAAGATCAATAGCCGCTGTATTCTCTGGGCGATTGCTCCACCCTTCGCCAATCGGCGTCAGCACCGCCCTCTTCCCACAACTCCGAGAAACCGGAGCAAGGAATGAAATACCTCAGACTGTTCGCCGATGACCAAGGTGAAAGCCACTTCGAAAAAATCGAGGCCGAACTGGCGTCGGTAACTTACGCGCGGCCCGCCCCGTCGTTCGACGTGTCGGCGCCGATGGATGCGACCCGCTACGTCTTCGTGCGCATGCCCTCCGGTTGGAGTGGGGACATGCATTGCACGCCACAGCGACAGCTCTTTTGCGTGATGGCCGGCGAGATCGAGGGAACCGCCAGCGACGGCACCGTGCGCACCTTGGGCCCCGGTGGCATGTGGGTCATGGAAGACACGGAGGGCAAAGGCCACGCGACCAGGGTCACGAGCCCGGAAGATGTCCTCGCCGTCATTGTCCATATGGAATAAGGCGGGTTGGTCCCCGCGCCACGGAAAAAGTAATCGTCAAAGTGCACCGCGCACCTTACAGTGGACCACGCAGGAATGGCCGCGCACGTGTACAAGGCCGCAAACCTGAGAACAGGAGGTTTCCATGACCGCAGTAGCACGCGTCACCAAGATCACCGCCGCTTCTTCCAAGAGCTTCCAAGGCGCCGTCGACGAGGGGCTGAGCCGCGCCTCCAAGACGCTTCGCGGCATCTCCGGCCTTGAGGTGGTATCCCAGAAGGCCAAGGTGGAGGACGGCAAGATCACCGAGTACCGTGCCACCATCGAGATCACGTTCATCCTCGAAGGCTAGGGCCCGCCGAGAACACAGGGGAATATTCCCTCTGTGTCCTCCGGGTAGCGGCACCCCCGACCATTGACAGGCGACGCAGTGAGCCTTATGTTCCGCGCGCCCTGGCCCGCCACCACCCGTGGAGTGGGCCACCTTGAGGACACCTCCGATGAAGGTCAAAAGCTCTCTGAAGTCCGCCAAGATGCGTCACAAGGAGTGCCGGATCGTGCGCCGCCGCGGCCGCATCTACGTGATCAACAAACGCAACCCGCGCTTCAAGGCACGCCAGGGATAAACCTGCCTTTTGGTCCGCCGGCCATGCACTGCGCCCCCGGGCGCTGTTTTATTTTTTCCGCGCTCCCCGTAAAATAGGAGCACCCTTGTCGCTCCGACTTGAAATAACAGGTCCGGCTTGAAATACTAGGCTCAGCTTGGGGTATTAGGAGCAGCAGAACTCATGCGCATGCCGGAGCCCGACGCTGAAGTGCTTGCTCGGCGCGTCGACATCATCGAGCAACTACGCGCCATCGTCCCCGGCGAAGGCGTCATCGTCGACGAGGACGAACTCAGGGCCTATGAGTGCGACGGGCTCACCGCCTACCGCCAATTGCCCATGGTCGTGGTGCTGCCCGAGACCACAGAGCAAATCTCGCGCGTCCTTCGCTACTGCCACGAGACTGGCGTCAAGATCGTGCCGAGGGGTGCCGGCACATCGCTGTCGGGCGGCGCGCTGCCCATCGCCGACGCCATCACGCTCGGCCTCGGCAAATTCAAGCGTATCCTAGAGATCGATTGCGAGAACCGCTCGGTCGTGGTCCAACCCGGGGTCACCAACCTGGCCATCACCGAGGCGGTCGAACACCAGGGCTTCTACCACGCCCCTGATCCGTCGAGCCAGATCGCCTGCACCATCGGCGGCAACGTGGCCGAGAACTCGGGCGGCGTGCACTCCCTCAAATATGGGCTCACCACCAACAACGTGCTGGGCGTCGAGGTGGTGCTCATGACCGGCGAGGTGCTGCGCCTCGGCGGCAAACACCTGGACAGCGGCGGCTACGATTTGCTCGGCGTCATCACCGGCTCGGAGGGGTTGCTCGGCGTCATCACCGAGGTCACCGTGCGCATCCTGCAGAAGCCGGAGACGGCGCGTGCCTTCCTCATCGGCTTCCCTTCCAACGAATCGGCCGGCGACTGCGTGGCCGCAATCATCGCCGCCGGCATCATCCCCGCCGGCGTGGAAATGATGGACAAGCCGGCCATCCACGCCGTCGAAGATTTCGTGCACGCCGGCTATCCGCGCGACGTGGAGGCGCTGCTCATCGTCGAGCTCGATGGCCCCGAGGCGGAGGTCGCCGACCTCATCGCGCGCGTCCAGGCGATCGCCGAGGAGACCGGGGCCGTCAGCGTCCGCATCAGCCAGACGGAAGACGAGCGCCTCGTCTTCTGGGCCGGTCGCAAGGCCGCCTTTCCCGCCGTCGGGCGCATCTCACCCGATTACTTTTGCATGGACGGCACCATCCCGCGCCGCGCCCTGGCCACGGTGCTCAAGCGCATGGCAGCCATGTCGAGCCACTACGCCCTGCGCGTCGCCAACGTCTTCCACGCCGGGGACGGCAACCTGCACCCGCTGGTCCTCTACGACGCCAACGAGCCCGGCGAGTTGGAACGCGCCGAAGCCTTCGGCGCCGATATCCTGAAACTGTGCGTCGAGGTCGGCGGCGTGCTCACCGGTGAGCACGGCGTCGGCGTCGAGAAGCGCGACCTCATGGGCGTCATGTTTACCGAGGACGACCTGAAGCACCAGCAGCGCCTCAAGTGCGCCTTCGACCCGGACGGCCTTCTTAATCCGGGCAAGGTGTACCCGACCCTGCACCGCTGCGCCGAGCTGGGGCGCCTTCATGTCAGCAGCGGGCAAACCCGCTTCCCCGACCTCCCACGGTTCTAGGCCGCCTCCCCATGACCGATATCCTGAGGCCCGAGACCCCCGAACAGTTGCGGGAGGCGGTGGCGTGGGCAACCTCCACCGACTCCCCCCTCGAGGTGGCGGCGGCGGGCACCAAGCGCGCCTTTGGCCGGCCCTGCCAGACATCGCACCGGCTCGACCTCTCGGGCCTCGTCAGCGTCACCGACTACGAGCCCGCCGAGTTGGTGATGAGCGTCGGCGCGGCGACCCCCCTGGCCAAAATCGAAGCGGCCCTGGCCGCCAACAACCAGCAACTCCTTTTCGAGCCCCCGGATTTCGGCCCCCTGCTCGGCACCGCCGCCGGTGCCGGCACCATCGGCGGCGCCATTGCCTGCAACCTGGCGGGGCCGCGCCGCGTCAAGGCAGGTGCGGCGCGCGACCACATCATCGGCTTCCACGCGGTAAGCGGACGTGGCGAGGACTTCAAGTCGGGCGGCCGCGTCGTCAAGAACGTCACCGGCTTCGACCTCTCCAAGCTGATGGCGGGCTCGTTTGGGACCCTGGCGGTGATGGCCGACGTCAATCTCAAAGTTATGCCGGCGCCGGAAAGGACACGCACCGTGCTCGTCTACGGCGCCGAGGACGGGGCGGCGGTAAAGGCCCTAGCCCAGGCATTGGGTAGCGCCTTCGACGTCTCCGGCGCCGCCCACCTGCCGGCCGAGGTCGCCGCCGGCTCGAGGGTCGACTACGTGGCCGGGGCGGGGCGCCCGGTCACCGCGGTGCGCATCGAGGGCACCGGCGCCTCCGTCAAACACCGCTGCCGGGCGCTCCGCGATAGCCTCGTCGAATTCGGCGAGACCGAAGAGCTGCACAGCTCCAACTCGGCAACCTTGTGGAGCGAGGTCGCCGACGCCGACTATTTCACCGCCGAGGCCGAAACCCAGGTGTGGCGCGTCTCGGCGACGCCCGGCGCCGGGCCGCGCCTCGCCGCCGAGGTGCGCGCCGAGACCGGCGGACGCGCCTATTACGACTGGGGCGGCGGGCTGGTGTGGCTGGCCTTGCCGCCCAGGCCCGACGCCGGCCACGACGTGGTTCGCAGCGCCCTGGCGGCGGCCGGCGGAGGCCACGCGACACTGCTGCGGGCGGCGGAATCGGTGCGCGCCGCCGTCCCCGTCTTCGAGCCGCAAGGCGAGACATTGGAGGCGCTCTCGACCCGAATCAAGGACGCCTTCGACCCCAAGCGTGTGCTCAACCCCGGACGCATGTACGCCGGCGTTTAGGGCGAGAGGCCAAACCATGCAGACTAAGTTTTCTCCGGCCCAGCTCGCCGACCCGCATATTGAGACCGCCAACGGGATCCTGCGCGCCTGCGTGCACTGTGGGTTTTGCACGGCAACATGCCCAACCTACGTGCTGCTCGGCGACGAACTCGACAGCCCGCGCGGGCGCATCTACCTGATCAAGGACATGCTGGAGAACGAGCGCCCGGCCTCGGCCAAGCTCGTCAAGCACGTCGACCGCTGCCTGTCGTGCCTGGCCTGCATGACCACGTGCCCGTCCGGCGTCGATTACATGCACCTGGTTGACCACGCGCGGACGCGCATCGCCGAGACCTACGTGCGCCCCTGGCCCGAGCGGTTGCTGCGGACGCTGCTCGCCGTGGTGCTGCCGAGGCCCGGTCTGTTCCGACTAGCCCTCATCGGCGCGCGTCTGGCGCGGCCGTTTAAGGGGCTGTTTCCGGGACGCCTGAAGGGCCTTGTCGCCATGGCGCCGGCCTCGGTGCCTGGCCCCTCGGCCATGGACCGGCCACAGGTGTTTCCGGTCCAGGGTGTGCCGCAAAGGCGGGTGGCGCTGTTCATCGGTTGCGCCCAGCAGGTGCTGAGGCCGGCCATCAACGAGGCGACGGTGCGCCTGCTTACCCGCCTCGGCTGCGAGGTGGTAGTGGCCAAGGGCGTGGGATGCTGTGCCGCCCTCGTCCACCACATGGGGCGGGAGGCGGAAACCGACGCCCAGGTCAAGGCCAACATCGCCGCCTTCGAGCGCGTCATGGAGGGCGGCGCCCTCGACGCCATCGTCGTCAATGCGTCGGGGTGCGGTACCTTAGTTAAGGACTACGGCCACATTCTGCGCACCGCCCCGGCGTGGGCCGAGCGTGCGCGGCGCGTCGCCGCCCTCGCCCGCGACGTGAGCGAGGTATTGGTCGAGTTCGACCTGGGGACGCTGTGCACATTGGACAAACCTTGGCTTGATGGCGAACCGCCCGTGGTTGCCTACCACTCGCCATGCTCCCTGCAGCACGGCCAAAAGATCACCAAGGAGCCCAAGCGCCTGCTCGCCGACGCCGGCTTCGAGGTGCGCGAGCCCGCCGAGGCCCATCTGTGCTGTGGCTCGGCCGGCACCTACAACCTGCTGCAGCCGGAACTGGCCTCGGCGCTGGGCGCGCGCAAGACGGACCGCCTCGCCGCCACTGGCGCCCAAGTCATCGCCACCGGCAATATCGGCTGCCTGGTGCAGATGACGGGCGCCGTGGGCATCCCCGTCGTGCATACGGTCGAGCTTCTCGACTGGGCGATGGGCGGCCCGCGGCCGCCAGAGCTGGGGTAGAGGTTTCGGATATGAACAAAGTTCTGGGTCTTTTCGCCAGCATCCTGCTGTTTGCCGCTTTCTCGGGAGCCATGGCGGACCAGCGCGACGCGCGCCTCAATCCTTTGTTCGAGCGCCTCAAGGCCACCACCGTCGCCGCCGAAGCGGAGGAAATAGCGACGTCCATCCGCGGCCTTTGGGCACTTTCGGGAAGCGATGAAGCCGACAAGCTGATGGCGGTCGGTCTGAGCGCCTTGCGCGACGGTGCCGTTTGGGATGCGGTACGCTCCTTCGACCTAGCGGTCTTTCGGGCGCCCGACTTCGCCGAAGGCCACAATATGCGTGCCACTGCGTACTACTTCATGGGAAACACTCCGAGCGCGATCAAGGAGTTGCGCTCCCGGCGGTAGAACGGGGTGCCGCGCCAAAGGCGGCGGCGCGCGACGGAGCACGCCTGGAATCGCTGGCCGGCGCCTTCGTCCGCGCCGCCGTCACCGACATCGATTCCGAGGAGTTCGAGCGCTGCTGGCGAGCGCTTTGCCTGGGCGGCTTTCTGGTCGGTCGCGAAACGGCGCGCCTGATGACGGCGCGCGCCGAGGCCGGAGGCACGGGCGGCACCATCATCTTCACCGGCGCCACCGCGTCACTGAGGGGCGGCGCCAACTTCGCCAATTTAGCGGTCGGAAAATTCGGGCTTCGGGCCCTGAGCGCGGGAGTTGGGGCCGCGCGGCGTCCACGTCGCCCACACAATCATCGACGGCCAGATCGCCTCGCAGCGTTACGCCGAGTTGGCCAAGGACAGGCCGGACGACGGCCTGCTGGCGCCCGACGCCATCGCCGAGAACTACCTGAACCTGCACCGCCAGCAGCGCAGAGCCTGGACCAAGGAGCTGGACCTCAGGCCGTGGGTGGAGAAGTTCTAGAAATCCCCCAGCGACGGCCTTGAAGGCAGCGTCGACGGCGGGTAGCCTTGAGACCACGCGAGGACGTTGCAACCGGCGAGGAGACCGCGACATGACCGCCCGACCTGCACCCCTCGACGACGGATTGATCGAAGCGCTCCGGAGCATCATCGGCGATAACCGCCTGTCGACGTCGGTCAGCGTACGCGAACAGCATGGGAAGGATGAATCCTACCACGCCGCCCACGCCCCCGACGTGGTCGTCTTCGCCCATTCCACCGAGGAGGTGCAGGACATCGTCAAGGTGTGCGCCGAAAGCAAGGTGCCGATCATCCCCTATGGCGTCGGCACCTCCCTGGAAGGCCATGTGGCGGCGCTGCATGGCGGGGTGTGCATCGACCTCTCGGAAATGAACGATATCCTGCGCGTCAACGCCGAGGACATGGACGTCATCGTGCAACCCGGCGTTACCCGCATACAACTCAACGAACACCTGCGCGACACCGGCCTTTTCTTCCCCATCGACCCCGGCGCTAACGCCACGCTCGGCGGTATGACCGCGACCCGGGCATCCGGGACCAACGCCGTGCGCTACGGCACCATGCGCGAGAACGTCCTCGCTTTGACCGTGGTACTGGCCGACGGTCGCGTCATCAGGACGGCACGGCGCGCCCGCAAGTCGGCGGCCGGTTACGACCTGACACGGCTTTTCGTCGGCGCCGAGGGGACGCTTGGTGTCATCACCGAGGTCACGGTGCGCCTTTACGGTATCCCCGAGGCCATCTCATCCGCCGTGGTCTCCTTTCCCACCCTCAAGGGGGCGGTGGATAGCGCCATCACCACCATCCAGTGCGGCATCCCCATCGCGCGGGTCGAATTGCTCGACGAGGTGCAGATGGATGCCGTCAACAAGTACTCGGATCTCGATTATCCGGTGCAGCCGACGCTTTTCCTGGAGTTCCACGGCTCCGAGGCCGGCGTCAAGGAGCAGGTGGAAACCGTGGGCGGCATCTGCACCGACTTCGGCGGCGGCGACTTCCAATGGGCGACCAAGACGGAAGAGCGCAACAAGCTGTGGAAGGCGCGCCACGACACGGGGTACGCGGCGGCGGCCCTGAAACCGGGATGCGGTTTTTGGGCGACCGATGTGTGTATTCCCATCTCGCGGTTGACCGAGTGCATCCTCGAGACCAAGAAGGACATCGAGGCCTCAAACCTCACCGCCCCCATCGTCGGCCACGTCGGCGACGGCAACTTCCACCTGGTCATCCTGGTCGATCCTGACAAGCCCGACGACACCGCCGCCGCCGAACGGCTCAACGAACGCATGGTCATGCGCGCCCTGGCCATGGAAGGGACGTGCACCGGCGAGCACGGCGTCGGCTACGGAAAGATCGATTTCCTGGTTGCCGAGCACGGCGAGGCGATGAGCGTCATGCGCACGCTCAAGCGATCCCTCGACCCCGACAACATCATGAACCCGGGCAAGATCCTGCGCGTCTAGTGGATAGAAACCACTTGGCCGTCAGGCGCGCGCCTTGTCGACGAAGCGCGCCACCGCTTGGCCGATCTCGTCGGGGGAATCCTCCTGGACGAAGTGGGAACCCTCGACCGTGACCTCGTCCTGGTTGGGCCAGGTCCGGCAGAACTCGCGCTGGCGGCCGACCAGGATGGAGCCCGGATCGGCGTCGATGAAGAGCTTGGGCACGTCGCTACCGGCGAGCCACGCACCGTAATCCTCGACGATGGCGACGACGTCGGATGGCACCCCTTCGATGGGTATCTGGCGCGGCCAGGTCAGGGTGGGACGGCGGCTCTCGCCGGGCTCCAGGTAGGGCGCGCGGTAGACAGTCATTTCGTCCTCGGTGAGGCCGCGCAGGACGGAGCGCGGCAGGATTTTTTCGACGAAAATGTTGCTCTCGATTACCATTTCCTCGCCGGCCGACGAGCGGAACCCCTGGAAAACGCCGAGCCCGCCTTCCGGCCAATCGTCCCAGGTAAGCGGACACACCACGGCCTCCATGTAGGCCAGGCCTTGCACGGACTCGCGGTGGCGGTTTGCCCAGTCGAAGGCGAGCGCCGAGCCCCAGTCGTGGACCACGAAGATCACGTTGCCCTCGACGCCAAGGGCGGCGAGCAGACCGTCCAGGTATTGGCGGTGCTCGATGAAACGGTAGCTGTCCGGGCCGCTTTCGGAAAGCTTGTCCGATTCGCCCATGCCGATGAGGTCGGGCGCGATACAGCGGCCCTTACCTTTCAGGTGCGGCATCACGTTGCGCCACAGGTAAGACGACGTCGGGTTGCCGTGCAAAAAGACGATGGGATCGCCGACCCCCTCGTCCACGTAGGCCATGGAGTGGCCGTGGATGGTGGCGCGCTTCGTTTGGTAACGTCTGTCGGCTGAAATCATCAGGGGCTCCTTCCGCGCCAGCAGTTCAACGTCCCTTGAAGTCGGGCTTGCGCTTGGCGATGAAGGCGGCGATGCCTTCGTGCGCGTCCTCGGTCCGCGCCATGTCGGCGATGCCGCGGGTTTCCCGCTCCATCTGGGATTCCAGGGTTTCCGTGAACCCCTGCTGGAGGAGCCGCTTGGCCTCGCCGAGGGCCAAGGTCGCCCCTTCCGCCAAACTGGCGGCCAACTCGCCGACTGCGGCGGCGAGTTCGGCATCGGGGACGACGCGGTTGAGCAACCCCCACTCGAGGGCTTCCTCGGCGGACAGGGTGCGGTTGGTAAGGGCGAGCTCCTTAGCGCGGCGCATGCCGATAAGCTTCGACAAGAAGTAGGTGGAACTGCCGTCGGGAGTGAGCCCCGCCCGCGTGTACGCCATGACGAATTTCGCCGACGCCGCGGAGACCGCCAGGTCGGTGGCGCAAACCAGGCTCAGGCCGGCGCCGCCGGCAGGGCCGTTGACGGCGGCGATGACGGGGGCGTCCATCCACACGAAACGCGAGATTGCGGCGTGAAAGTACGCCGTCACCTCCTTGACATGGACCGGCAGGCCGTCTCTCTGGGCGGCGAAGCTCTTGAGGTCACCACCGGCGCAGAACATCTTTCCGGTACCGGTGATGAGCACGCAGCGGATTCGCGCGTCCTCGTCGCAGGCGATCGCCGCCTGGAGAAGATCGATGGCTAGTTGCCTGTTGAGCGCGTTGGCCGCGTCGGGCCGGTTGATGGTCAGGTGGGCGACCGAGTCGCGCATTTCCATAATCAATGTTTCGAATTCCATGGTCGGGGTGGACTCCTGTCGGCAACGGCGGACGGGCGCCGGACCGGCGCACCGTCAAACCGCGCCACGAATCTTGCATGATTCGCCGCGCCAGAATCAAGTAGGCTTGCCGCGGGAGGGGGCGCTTTCGGAGCCGATTTCGCGAGGTGTCATCGTTTTGCCCCCATTCCGTGTCACTATGAATTGATCCCCATCGGCTCAGTCTCTACTATCCTAAGGCAGGCTGACCTTACCCGTTTGACCCATGCCGCGTGGAGCCCATCGCGTGAAGAAAATATTCTCCGGCGTCATCGGCCTGATCCTCGTTCTCGCGGCTGTCGTCCTGATTGTCCCGGGGTTCGTCGATTGGAACGAATACAAGGCCGAAATTGCCGCCCGGGCGAAGGCTGCCACCGGGCGCGACCTCGTCATTGGCGGCGATATCCAGATTTCCGTGCTGCCGTCGCCGGCGCTGATCGCCTATGACGTCACCCTGGCCAATCTGGAAGGGGCGACGGCGCCCGACATGGTGCGCCTGCGCTTGCTCCAAGTGCGTGTCGCCTTGGAGCCTTTGCTCGGCGGCAACATCCAGGTGGAAACGGTCAAGCTGGTGGATCCGATCATCGAGTTGGAAGCGCTGGCCGACGGTCGCAAGAACTGGGAGTTCCGCCCCTCCGAGAAAAAGGGAAAGGAGCCGGCACCAGACGCCAAGCAGGATGGCGGACCGGACACCGAGCCGGCCATCAGGCTCGACAACTTCACCATCGAAAACGCGACGCTGGTTTACAGGGACCAACAGGCCGGCACCGTCGAGCGTGTGGACAACCTCCAGGCCCGCATCGCGGCGGCCTCGCTCAAGGGACCGATAGAAAGTTCCGGTACCTTTGTGGCGCGTGGCATTCCCTTGAAGTTCGAGGCCTTGATCGGCAAGATCATCCACGGTCGTACGGTCCCCGTGAACCTGACCATGGAGACCGCCGCCACCCAAGGCATGGTCCAGATCAATGGCGCCCTGGTAAGCTTGGCCAAGACCCCCAAGTTCAAAGGCAGGATCAAGGCCGAGGGTAACAGCCTGGCCGCCATCATCGCCGCCATCGCGACGACCGGGCCCCTACCCGGCTTCGCCGGCCAGGCCTTCGCGGTAGAGTGTGCCGTCGTCGCCTCCGCCGAAGGCGCCGAGGTCAAGGAACTGGTTATACGCCTGGGAGACGCCGAGGCAACCGGCGGCGGCGGCGTGGAATTAGGCGAAACCCTGACCGTCGCCGGGCGGCTCACCGTCAACCACGTCAATCTGGACAAGTGGCTGGAGATGCCGGCGGCGTCTTCGAACGGCTCGGAAAAACCGGAAAAGAGCAGCCGCGTCAAGGCCTCCATCACCCTCGACCCGGCCAAACCGAAGGCCGCGAAACCGCCACCGGCGGAGGCCTTCGCGATCCCCGCCAACCTCGCCGGATCGGTCAATCTGGTTGTCGACGCCGTCACCTACAAGAGCGCCATCGTCCGCCAAGTGCGGGCGAGCGCCGAACTGGCCAGCGGGGAAATTACCGTCAGCCAACTGGCCGCCCAGTTCCCGGGCGGCTCCGAGGTCGCAGCCTTCGGGTTCGTCAGCACCATCGACGGGCAGCCCCATTTCGAGGGTAAAGTGGAGCTTTCGGTCAGCGACGTGCGAAGCGTAATGGGTTGGCTTGACGTGCCGATGCCGTCCATCGCCAGCAACCGGCTGCGCAAGCTGACCCTAGTCGCCAACGTCAACGCTTCGCCCAAGCAGGTGCAGATCGCCAACCTCGGCATCGGCCTCGACAGCTCGCGGCTGACCGGCGGGGTCACCGTCGCCCTGCGCAAACGCCTAGCCTTCGGCGCCGATCTGACCCTCGACCGCGTCAACCTGGATGCCTACCTAGCCGGGCCGGCGGAGAAGAAGGCGAGAAGCCATGCGGCGTCCGGCGATAGCGGGGCGAAAGGAGAAGCCGGCGGCGCCCCGGCCAAGGACAAGAAGCCTGCCGGCGATCCCCCAGCAGTGTTGAGCGCCCTCGATATCTTCGACGCCAACCTCAAGCTGCACGTCAAATCTTTGGTCTACCGGAAGACGCCGATCAAGGGCCTCACTCTCGATGGAACGCTGTTCAACGGCGCCCTCGAGTTGCGCCAAGCCGGCGTCGCTAATCTAGCCGGGACCTCGGCCAAAGTGAGCGGGACCATCGAGGGGCTGGGCGTCACCCCCGCCATGAAGGGCGTGAGCATCGACGTGCGCGCCGCCGACACCTCGGGCCTTTTCCGGATGGCCGGCATCGATCCGCCGGTGCCGCCCAGGAACCTCGGCAAGGTCTCCCTCAAGGGGCGGTTGGACGGCAGGATGCTCGTTCCGCGGTTCGATCTTTCCGTCAGCGCAGCGGGAGCGACCGCCGACATCAAGGGAAAGGTGACACTGTTGCCGGCGCCGGTGATCGACGTTCAGTTGATGGCCCGCCACGGCGACTTGGCGCGGCTGCTCAGGGCGCTCCGGGTGGACTACCGTCCAACCGGACCCATCGGCGGGTTCGACGTGGCCGCCGCCGTCAAAGGCGATGCTTCGCGCCTCACCGTTGGCGGGCTCAAGGGCAGCGTGGGAAAATTCCGCTTGCAGGGCGACGCCACCCTCACCCTCGACGGACCACGGCCCAAGATCGCCGCGAACCTGACGACCGGCGACATCGTCATCGACCCCTTCCTACCGGCCACTCGAACCGCCGGCCTCGCCCCGCCGCCGCCGCGTCCCTACGGGAGCCCGGGTATCGTCCCGGCGGCATGGCCGGTGCCGCCGCGCCACGACCGTCAGCGCGAACCGCTACGCACCGTCGCGGCGGCGGCGGGCGAGCGCTGGTCGAGCCAGCCCCTCGACCTTTCGGCCCTCGGTACGATGGACGCCGACATCAAACTCAAATCTACGGCGGTGGCCTTCCAGGCGTATCGGGTGGAGAACGCCAATCTCGCCGCGACCCTGACCGGCGGCGTCCTCAACGTGAACCGCCTGACGGGGATTGTATTCGGCGGCGCGCTGCAGGCCAACGCCGTCGTCAACGCCAATGGCCGGCCCAAACTCGACGCCGCCCTGGCCGTGAAGGGCGTCGATGTCGGTCACGCCACGCGCGCCGTCACCGGCAAGGCGTTGGCCACCGGAACCATGCAGGCGAACCTCAAGGTGACGACCGCGGGAAACAGCGTCTCCGATATGGTGGAGGCGCTCTCCGGCACCGGCGGGCTGGCGCTCAGCCGCGTCGACGTCAAGGCGGCCGGCAAGGGTACGGTGCTGGCCGGCGCCCTCGGCCTCATCACCGGCCTCAACAAGCTCGGTGGGCTGTTGGGCGGCAAGAAGAAGGGCGGCGGCCTCGCCAACATCAGTGGCACCTTCCGCATCGACAGGGGAGTGGCCCGCTCCAGCGATCTCGCGTTGTCGTCCAACCTCGGCACGGGCCAGGCGAAGGGCAGCATCGATCTTCCCAATTGGCTGATCGACGTGGTGGGAGAGGTGCGGCTGTCGCAGAACCTGCTTACCCAGTTCCTGGCCCAGAAGACCCAGGCGCCGCAGGTGCTGCCCCTGCGCATCAAGGGGACGCTGGATTCCCCCAACGTCAAGCTCGATACCAGCAAGATGCCGTCGGGCGGGGTGCTCCTGCCGGGCATCGGCAAACTACTCGGCAATAAGGGCATCGGCGGTTTTTTGCAAAAGATTCTGCCTGGCCAACAGTCCACCCAACAGCCCCAGCAGCAACAGCCAGGGGCCGGAGAGCCGCCACCACCGCCACCGCCGCAGGAAAAGAAGTTCCGCCCCGAAGACCTGCTCAACAAGCTCTTCAAGCGCTAGAGCAACCCCCGGTTAGTTTTACGCAGCGTAATGCCTATTCGACACGGTCGGGTCTGAGACCCGCCCCTACATTCAGCAAATAGCGCAGGGGCCGGTCTCAGACCGGCCCGCTAGCGGTGATTGCATCTAAACGGAGAAGGCGCTAGCCCCCATGACGTCCCTGCCGCCGTCAGCGATTCCGAGGTTCTGCTCGGCGCTTGCGGCGCTGATTCGTAAAGCGGGATGAATTTCGGCTCAATGATTTTCCCGCACCTCTTCGAGGACGAAGGCGCGAATGGCGCTGGAGAGATTTCCGGCGCGGCGTCTGTCGATTTCCGTGATCAGGTCGTTGAGGGAAGCGCCGCGCCTTGCTGCGATCTCCTTCAGAGCACGCCAGAAGGCCTCCTCCACGGAGACGCTAGTGGGGTGCCCGGCAACCCGCACCGAGCGCTTTCGGATGCCCCCCGCTTCCCCGTTCAAGAACTTTTCTCCTTGGTGGCGTGGCTCTTTTTCCCGCCCTGCGCGTGGCTCTCTTTCCGGCGGCGACCGCGCCGCGCCGCCTGCCATGCCAGTTCCGCCCACTCTTGCATGGCGTCTGGGTCCTCCATGGCCTCGGGCGGGGCCTCGTGATAGGGCATGACGAAGGACTTACCGGGGCGCGGCCGGAAAGGGTCCATGCCGGCCGCCTCGAAGGCGCTCCGGGTCTCGTCGCCGGTGCGCAGATAAAGCACGTCGGACCGTGTCAGCAGCACGAACATGGTCCCGTCCAGGAAGAACCCGGCGCCGCCGAACATAGGCCGCGCCGTCACCGGGCCGAGCGGCTCCAGCAATTCAAGTACGTGATCGCGAAGCTCGGGGCTGAAGGCCATGGGGCTCCTCCGTGGCGGCGCGGCGCACCCGTTACCTTACCCGGATTTTTCGCACACTACCTCGATCATCGCGATGCGGTTTTCTTCCAGGTTGCGGCGCTGGTTGCCGGCCATCTCCGCGAAACCCTCGCCCAGCAACAGGTGAAAGCCGAGCGGTGACGGCCCGCCCCCAGACTGGCGCGCCGCCATCTGGCGGAACCAGTCGCGCCCAAACTCCGTGGTGTCCCGCCAGCCGGTGATGGCGAAGCCGGCTTCGACGAGCAGCGCGCGCAATTCATCGGGGGTGACCAGGAAGCTGATGGAGGGGTCGCGCGCCCAGGGGGCAGGATAGAAGGCCTCGCCACCGGCGCCTTGCAGCACGTCGTAGACCGCGAAGCGCCCGCCCGGCTTGAGGACGTATCGGATTTCGGCATACATGCGCGGTTTGTCGGAGATGTTCATGGCGGCGTGAATGGTCCACGCGGCGTCGAACGCATTGTCGTCGAAGGGGAGATCGAGAGCATCTCCCTGACGGTAGCTCACCAGACCGTCGAGCCCCACCCAGCCGGCGAGCACAGCGGCCGCCTCGCAATAGGCCGCCGTCAGGTCGATGCCGCTCACCCGGCAACCGTACTCCGCGGCGAGCAGCCGCGACGGGCCGCCAAGACCCGAGCCCACGTCGAGGACGTGCATGGTGCTATCGACCCCGAGGCGCCCGGCCAGCTCCTTTGTGGCGGTGCGACCGCGCACGTGGAACTCGTCGATCGACGCCAGGTCGGCGGGCTCCAGGTTGACTGGGTCCTTGCCGGCGGCGCGCAAGGCCCCCTCGATGGCCACGACGAGGCCGGACTTTTCGTAGTGGCGCACCACCCGTTCGTTCATGGCCGTCTCACATCAGATGCTGGTAGATCATGAGGGCGGCGAAGGCGAGCAGCACGGCGCCGGAGAGGCGCGACACGGCACGCCTGACGGAGGCTCGGCCGAGCCAGCGGCGCACCGTCTCGGCGGCCCAGGCGATGGGCGCCTGCCATAGAACGTTGATGACGATGAGGACCACGGCCAGGGTGATCAACTGGGCCGCCACGTCGCCGCGCGCCGTCTTCACAAAGTTCGGGAAAAGGGCCAAGAAGAGCATGATCACCTTGGGATTGAGCAGGTTGCTCAGGGCCCCGTCACGGCATGCCCGCGCCCATCCGGCCGCGGAACGCGCCTCCGCCATGGCGAGGTCGCCGGTATCGCGCAGGCTCTGGACCCCGAGCCACGCTAGATAGGCGGCGCCGGCCAACGCCATCGATTTGAAGAGAACTGGGGAGGAGGCGATGATCAGCGAGATGCCGACCACGGCGAGGGCCGTGTGCACGATGAGGCCGAGCTGCACGCCGGCCACCGCAGCGAGGCCGGACTTCCGGCCGGACGTCAGGGCGTGGCGCAGGATAACCATGGTGTCCGGCCCCGGCGACATGACGAGCGCCGTCACCGCGATAACGAAGGCGCCAAGCACCGAGGTTTCCACGGGCAACATGGTGTCCGCCTACGCCGGCACCGGCGTTCTGTCAAGGATGCCGTGCTTGACAACAGGGACGATCCTATATCAATTAACCTTATGGTTAACTATCGACATACCCCAGGAGACGCCGCATCACTCGACGCCATCTTCGGCGCCTTGGCCGATTCCAGCCGGCGGACGATCCTGGCGCGCCTTGCCGAGGGACCGGCGACGGTGGGCGAGCTTGCAGAACCCCTACCCATGTCGCTGCCCGCCGTCTCCAAGCACCTCAAGGTTATTGAAAGGGCCGGTCTGTTGACGCGCAACAAGGAAGGACGGATTCACCAGCTTCGCCTCACGCCCCGCGTCATGGATGAGGCCGAGGAATGGATGGCGCGCACCCGGGCGTTCTGGGAGGCGCGCCTCGACAAACTCGAAAAGTATCTGAAAGAGGAAAAGGGGGATTGAATGTCTCCCCAGACGCAAACCGTTGAAACCGACGCCGAACCCGCAGTGGAGTTGAAACGCGTTTTCGCCGCGACGCCCGAGCGCCTTTTTTCGGCGTGGACGGAAGCCGAGGCGCTGGCCGCCTGGAAGGGACCGGAATCGATGACGACGACGGTCGACGTCCTCGAGATGAAAGTGGGTGGCTGCTACCGCTTCGTGATGACCGGCGAGGAGGGCGACATGGCAGGCGTCGAGACCATCGTCGAGGTTGACTTCAAGGCCACAGATGCCGGCACGGAAATCACCGTCCTCCACCGCCGACTGCCCAGCGAAGAGGCGCGCGAGGCCCACACGGGCGGGTGGAACAGTTCCTTCGTCTGTCTCGACCGCCATCTCGCGGAGACAGCTTGATGGAATTGCCCCCCATCGGAACTCTTAATACCTAGCCACTTCACCAGAGATAGCAAGGGAGGAACCCATGACCGATGTTGTGGTTTACGGCTTTCCCGGTAGCACCTACGTGCACACGGTACGCATGGCGCTCGAGGAAAAGGGCGTCGCCCATGAGGTCGACCCGCTGGCGCCGGGCAGCGACGAGATCAAGGCGCTCCACCCCTTCGCCAAGATCCCCGCCTTCCGTCATGGTGAGGTGATGCTGTACGAGACCCTAGCTATCTGCGCCTATGTGGAGGCCACCTTCGACGGACCGGCGTTGCAGCCGGCGGACGCCGAGGCACACGCCCGCATGCTCCAGTGGATCAGCGTCTTCAACGGCTACGTTTACAGGTCCATGGTGACCAACATCGTCGTCCAGCGCCTGATGGTGCCGCGGCGCGGCGGCAAGCCCGACGAGACACGCATCAAGGGCGCCGTTGCCGACGTTAGCCATCAACTCGGCCTCTTCGATGGCGCGCTGGCCGACGTCGACTGGCTGGCCGGCGCCGAGATCAGCCTGGCCGACTTGTTTCTGGCTCCGGCCGTCTTCTACCTGGGCATGACGCCGGAGGGGAAAGAGGTGCTTCCCGACTTCGCCCACGTCGTGCGCTGGTACGGGGCCATCCAGCAACGGCCGAGCTTCGCCGCCACCACGCCGTCCGGCGGCTGACCCGGCGCAGGAAAGGAGGATTTCATGACCCCCATGATTTTTCCGATCACCGGCGTGTTCACCGGCGCGCTGGCGCTTCTTCTGGTGGTGCTGTCGATCAACGCGCTGCGCCATCGGGCGCACACCAAGATTTCCCTCGGCACCGAAGCGGATCAGACCTTGAACGAGGCGGCGTGTGTTTTCGGCAATTGCGCCGAGTACGTCCCCGTCGGGCTCCTGGTCATGGCGGTGGCCGAGGCCAACGGCGCGGCGCCGGTGTTGCTCTAACACGCTTGGTAGCCTGCTGGCGGCGGCCGGGCGGTCCATGTTTTCGGCCTCGACGCGGCACGCCCGGTGACCGTGGCCCGCATCGTCGGCATTACCCTCACCTGGGCCGCCATCGCTCTCGGCGCCCTCGCCGTGCTCGGCCAAGCGCTCGGGATGATTTAAAGGCCGGAGAGAAAGCGCGCGATTTCGGCGATCGCCTGGTCCCAGTTCCGGCGCTCCGTTAGCCCCGAGGCGCGGCGCGACTTGGAGCCGTGATAGCCGTCCGCCAGCTAATGGATACGCACGGCGCCAGAGAGCGCATAGCCCACCACCTCGTCGGCGTTGCCGAGCCCGTTGCGCGCCTCTTGCAGAATCAGGGTCGGGGTGGCGAGGTTGGCCATGCGCCCGCCCAGGGACTTGTCGCCGATGCCCCAGCGCTAAGGTCCAAGCGCCGCGATGACGGCGCGCCACGCCTCAAGCAACACCGGCGCGCGGTCGGGCGGGCGCCTGATGCCGGTCAGTCGCCACTCCACCATGTAAGGGAACTCGAAGCGCGCCACGCGGAAGCCCTGGGCCGCCAGCCCCTCAGCGAAGGCCGCCATGAAGGGGCTGTCCATGGGCGCCCCGGCGCCGTGAGCCAGCGCAATGGTCAGGAGCGCTTAGGCTGGGCCGTCGAAGACGAGATCGGGCGCCGCCATCGCCGGCCCGCCCTCAGCCGTTGTGGATGGGCGCCGCGAACTCGGCAAAGAAGTCGTTGCCCTTGTCGTCGGTGACGATGAAGGCGGGGAAGTCCTCGACCTCGATGCGCCAGATGGCCTCCATGCCGAGTTCGGAGTACTCGACGACCTCGACTTTGCGGATGCAGTCCTGAGCAAGGCGCGCCGCCGGGCCGCCGATGGAGCCCAGATAGAAGCCGCCGTTGTCGGCGCACGCCTTGGTCACCTGCCGAGAGCGGTTGCCCTTGGCCAGCATGACCATGCTGCCGCCCGCCTTCTGGAAAGCCTCCACGTAGGGATCCATGCGCCCCGCCGTGGTCGGCCCGAAGGAGCCCGACACGTAGCCCACCGGGGTCTTCGCCGGGCCGGCGTAGTAGACGCCATGGTCTTTGAAATACTGGGGCAGGCCCTGGCCGGCGTCGAGGCGCTCCTTGAGCTTGGCGTGCGCGATGTCGCGGGCGACGATGATGGGGCCCGACAGCGACAGCCGCGTAGCGATGGGATAGCGGCCCAGAGTGGTGAGGATTTCGCTCATCGGGCGGTTGAGGTCGATGGAAACGACCTCGCCGCCAAGTTCGTCGCCGGTCACCTCGGGCAGGTACTGGGCGGGATTGGTCTCCAGCTGCTCGAGGAAGATGCCCTCGGGCGTGATCTTGGCCAGCGCTTGGCGATCCGCCGAGCACGACACCCCGATACCGACCGGACACGAGGCGCCGTGACGCGGCAGGCGGATGACGCGCACGTCGTGACAGAAGTACTTGCCGCCGAACTGGGCGCCGATACCGAGGGAACGGCTCAGCTCGAAGACTGCTTCCTCCGTCTCGATGTCGCGGAAAGCCTGGCCGTATTCACTACCACGCGTCGGCAGGGTGTCGAGATAGTGGCAGCTCGCCAACTTCACAGTCTTCAGGGTCAACTCCACCGAAGTGCCGCCGATGACCACGGCCAGATGGTAGGGCGGACACGCCGCCGTGCCCAACAAGCGCATCTTCTCGTCCAGGAACTTCATCAGGTTGTCCGGGTTGAGAAGCGCCTTGGTTTCCTGGAACAAGAAGGTCTTGTTGGCCGATCCCCCTCCCTTGGCGACGAACATGAACTTGTAGGTATCGCCAGGGGTGGCGAAGATATCGATCTGGGCCGGCAGATTGGTGCCGGTGTTGACCTCGTCGAACATGTCGAGAGGCGCCATCTGGCTGTGGCGCAGGTTGCTTTTCGCGAAGGCGTTGAGGATACCTTCTGAGAGTGCCGCCTCGTCGTCGCCACCGGTCCACACGCCCTCCCCCTTCTTGGCGAAGACGATGGCGGTGCCCGTGTCCTGGCACATGGGCAGCACCCCGCCGGCGGCGATGTTAGCATTCTTGAGGAGTTCGAGGGTGACAAAACGGTCGTTGTCCGAGGCCTCGGGATCGTCGAGGATCTTGCGCAGTTGCGCCAAGTGACCGGGACGCAGGTAATGGGAGATGTCCTTGAGCGCCTCGGCCGCCAGTAGTGTCAGGCCCTCGGCCCCGACCTTGAGCACGGACCGGCCCTCGAAACGGGCGGTGCCGACGTGATCGGACGTAAGCAGGCGATAGGGGACGTCGGCGTCGCCCAGAGGGAACATTTCGTGGTGGGTATAGGTGCTCATGTGTGGCCCTCGGGATGGCGCGCCTCGGCCCACGCGGCCAGCGGATCGGTGTTTACTTCTTGCGGAACTTGTCGAGGGCAATGATCTCGCCCGACTTCTTCTCCTCGGCGGCTTTCTCTTGCGACTGGGCCAGCTCTTCGGCCTCTTGCGACTGGGCCGGCTCTTCGGCGTCGGGCTCTTGCGCTATGAGGACCTCCGCCGGCTCTTCCTGGGGGGACTCGCCGGCGACGAAGGCCAAGCCGATATTGTCTTCTTCGTTGGAGGCTTCGGTGACCTTCAACTGCAGGCCGAAGTTGACGGCGGGATCGGCGAACGCGGTAACCGCCTCGAGGGGGATGCGCAAGCGTTCGGAGACGCCCTTGAAGGTCAGGGTGACCTCGAAGGCGTCGTCGGCCACCACCAAATCCCGGTAACGGTGTTGGATGACGATGGTCATCTCTTCCGGATGTTTGGTGTGCAAGAAATAGGGAATCTCGACGCCGTCGGCGCCGGTCTCGAAGGTGATGTAGAAATGGTGATCGCTGGGAAGGTCGTTTTCCGACACCCACGCCAGCGCCCGGCGGATGACGCCGCGCAGGGCCTCTTTGACCCATACGTCGTATCGAAGCGGAGTTTCTTCCATGACACCTATTCTTGAGATATCAGCCGCGGCAGGTCAAGTGGGGGGCTTCTGTTGCCAGGTGCCCCCCGAACCCCGCTCAGACCTTAAGCGGCCTGGGCAAATGCCTCGTTGTCATTGGCATTTGTAATGTTGGCCCGATAACGGCGGTACCATGCCGGGCGAAAATCGCGCCTTTACCACGCACGTCGATCCTGTTTCGCCCCCTTAAAGCCCCAACACCGCATGGCGCCCGGTGCCGAGAGAATTGGTGGAGGCGCCGGGTACTGCCCCCGGGTCCGTTACGCTTATTCCACACGACGTTTATCGCCATAGCCGGTTTCCCGACCCCTTTAATATAGGCACTGGGCGGGGCCTTGGAAAGGGTGGACAGTGGCGGCTAGAATGGTTCCGCCCCCTTCCCGCCCGCCGTCTGCGGGATTAGTGGTTTGGGGCGTCCTCGGGGAAAGAACGAATGCGGCAATATCTCGATCTCCTGTACCATGTCCGCCACCACGGCGACGCCAAGGGCGACCGCACGGGCACCGGAACGCTCAGCGTGTTCGGCTATCAGACGCACTTCGATCTTTGCGCTGGTTTTCCCATGCTCACCACCAAGAAGCTGCACCTCAAATCCATCGTTCACGAGCTCTTGTGGTTCCTGAAGGGGGACACCAACGTCAAGTACCTGAAGGACAACGGGGTCGGCATCTGGAACGAATGGGCGGACGGCGACGGCAATCTCGGGCCCATCTACGGCTATCAGTGGCGCTCGTGGCCGGCGCCGGACGGGCGCGGCATCGATCAGATCGCGGCGCTCATCGAGGAGATCCGCACCAACCCCACATCGCGGCGCCTCATCGTCAGCGCCTGGAACGTCGCCGACGTCGACGCCATGGCGCTCCCCCCTTGCCACTGTTTGTTCCAGTTCTACGTGAGCGAGGGCAAGCTGTCGTGCCAGCTTTACCAGCGCAGCGCCGACGTCTTCCTCGGCGTCCCCTTCAACATCGCGTCGTATGCGCTCTTGACCCTGATGGTGGCGCAGGTCACCGGCCTCGAGCCCGGGGAATTCATCCACACCTTCGGCGACGTCCACCTCTACGCCAACCACGTGGAGCAGGCGGACCTGCAACTGGCCCGCCCACCGCGGCCCCTCCCCACCATGAGGCTCAACTCCGAGGCCACGGACATTTTCGGCTTCCGCTTCGAGGATTTCGAGCTGGTGGGCTACGACGCCTTTCCGCACATCGCGGCGCCGGTGGCCGTCTGAGGCGCATGCGCCGTGCGTGTATCCATGATCGTCGCCATGACCAGGGGCCGGGTGATCGGCAGGCGCGGCGGCCTTCCGTGGCGCATCCCGAGCGACCTTCGGCATTTCAAGTCGCTGACCATGGGCAAGCCCGTCATCATGGGACGCAGGACACACGAATCGATCGGCATCGTCCTGCCCGGCCGGCCCAACATCGTGATCACCCGCGATCCCGGCTACGCGAGTCAGGGCGTCGACGTAGTTGAGGGCCTGGGCGCGGCGCTCGCCCTCGCCCGGGACTTCTCCGAAGAGGGCGAGGCCAACGAAGTCATGGTCATCGGCGGCGCCGAGATATACCGCATGGCGCTGCCCATGGCCGAGCGCCTGTACGTGACCGAGGTGCACGCCGAGGTGGCCGGCGATACCTACTTTCCCGACACTCCCGCCGACGCCTGGCGGGAAGTATCGCGCCAGGACCACGAGGCCGATGACACCGGCGCACCAGCCTACAGCTTCATCGTGCTGGAGCGCGCCGCCTAAGAGAAGCCCCAACACCAATCACCACAAGCGAGGTTACGCCATGACCAAGGTATCCATGCAGACCAAGCTGAACGTCTCCGCCGACCGGGTGTGGAGCCTGATCGGTGGCTTCAACGCACTGCCTGACTGGCACCCGGCTGTCGAGA
>PVBE010003946.1_pt1 | contig 57011 bp, 53 predicted proteins | sample 1631181 | NCBI WGS metagenome assembly PVBE01 (sample SAMN08397723, study PRJNA350692) | Marine metagenome, whole genome shotgun sequencing project. | isolation source: water | place: Pacific Ocean | collected 2012-04
CGCAACTTTCGTCGAGGACTACAACGCACACTGGCGACCGGAGAAGCTTGAATACAAGACTCCAATTGAAGCGCGCCAGGAATATGGGCTACGCCAAGTGGCGTAGCCTTAACCAGTGTCCGGGAAACCGGGGGCGGTTCATTCGGGGCTCGCACCGCGCCGCGAGGGTCTCTACTGGGAGTGAATGGAACGCCGTGCCCCTCTGTTCGCTGCCCCGGTGTGACCAGATTGGTCGGCTGCACCGAGGCGGCGACCGGGCGTCGTCAATGAAGAAAGCACCCGGAGCACCCGAGTTGGACGTGAGCAGCTGTCAGCTGCCGCATTTGTCGGCGGAGCCAGCGTAGTCATCGATGGCCAGGTTGAATTCATCGAGGCAGTTCGGCCCAAGGCCCCCGGGAAGCTCTTTCTTGATTCCGTCCGTCCCTTCATTCGCCACTGCATAGTGTTGGCACGCATCATGGCGCAGGCAGTCCATGGTCCAGCCAGTCGCAGTGTCACCGGAACCGCACTGCCCCCGCTGGCCGCCATTCTCTCCGACTTCCACGTTCTGGGTGATGGGGACTTCGTCCTCCATGGAGTAGGTCACGTCGAACTTCTCGCCCACTGTCACGCATTCGATGTGTGTGCAGCTACATAGAAGCACGGAGGACAGGGCGAAGATTGCGCAGCGTTCTCTCACGGATAGGCTCCAAGTCGGCGATTGGTGGAAGTCCTCTCGATAGCCGTAGAGTTTCGGATCTGGCGCCTGAATTCAACGGCCATGCTGAGGGCTTCTCCTGCGGCTTTCCACCCCGCGACTCTCTGCCGGTCCCAGAGGGGCCCCGTGACGGGTCAAATACGCCTCACCCGGAGCCTACCTGTCAGAAGAAGCACGTAGCGGTGGCATGGAAAAGGCGGCCTGAATCGCCTTTCCGCAAGGCCATGCGAGCTCGAAGGCCCTGCGATCTCTGCGCACGGGCTAGACGGGTGTTAAGGCACCCATGGTCGCCAGGGAATCTCTTGGTCCGTTTCTGAAAAGTCCGGCTCGCCCGCCGCACCCCACGCTGCGCAACCGCGGCATCCCACGGCCTCTCAGCCTGTCAACTTGGAGAGGATCTGAGCAACCGCCTCGCGGGCCAACTCCCTGACCTGGCTAGCAGTCTTGTCCTGCACCGGGTGCGGGACGGTCGCGCGGCGCAGCGCTGGTTGACCGTGCATTTCCGCCTGTCGTGCCAACGCTTCGCCGAAGGCATCGGTGTGAACGAGCAGGGCCGGTAGACCCATTCTTTCGAGGTTGATGGAGTCCTGCAGACCGCACGACACACAGCTTCCTCAATCGGCCAGCGCCACCACCGCGGCGTCGCAGCTCTTGGCGATCTCGCCGACGAGCTCGGCGATCGCAGGACGCGCCGTGGTTGGCTTCCGGTAGCGCGACACGCGATGCCCACGCGCGACGAGGCATGCTTCGAGCTCGTCGAGGAAGATGTCTCCCTGGGGCTTGCTGATGTCGAGCAGCGCCACGCGACGGCTGTGCGTCGGGTCCAAGGCAGGGGCGAGCTCCCAGGCAGCGCTTTGCTCACCGGCCGTGGGGTCCAGAATCTCGAACTCTTTCATTGCCAATCCTCCACACAGCGAGTCGCCGGCATGGCGCCCCGTTCGTTGGCGGGGAAGGCCGCCATCAGCATCGTCATCGAGCCCACATCACCCCCAGCATGCACGATCGTAATGTCATCGGGCGATGCCACCTTGGGGATTCCATTTGCGTCGTTCTCGAGCAGTGCCGGGTCGGCACCGAGCTCACAGCCCCGCGCGCCCGGCATCAGATCGGCGGCGGGTCGCTTCGAGCGCTCGAAGATTTCCTGCTCGAGTCGCTGCTTGCTCCATCCCGATCGGGCGAAGACCTGTGCACAAGAGGGCGGGACCACGAGTAGCGGAGACAGCAGGTTGCGTTGCTTGGGGTGGTAGAGCGCATCGACCGCCATGGCGAATGTGGCCGCCAGGCTCTCCGGCGTACGGCTCACGGCATCGGGCACGACTCGCGGGCCTTCGGCGGCGAAGACGGTCACACCGGTCTTTTCTGGCGGCAGGCCGCGTTCGACCGACAACGATTCCCAGGGCGAATCCTCGGTCCGCTCGGCAAAGCAGGCTGCCAGCTTGCCCATCTGACCCAGCGTGGCCCGATCGTCGCGACCGGGCAGAGCCCCGCCGACATTGCGCAGCGTGAGCTGCAGCGCTCGCCCGATCCCGAGATTGGCGCGATTACCCTGCCCCATGCAATTGCCACCCGAGTTCATTCCGAGCTTCGCCGCGAGCGGGCCACTGACGATCAACAGCGGCCCGACCGGGTTCGTCGTGGCGATCACGCCTTGCAAAGAGAAGGACTCTTCGCAGACCGCATCGAGGGCCGCGAGCACGATCGGCAGCGCCGGGCCCGGGCAGCCGGCCATCACGGCGTTGATGGCGATCTTCTCGACACTGGCCGGACGTTGGTAGGGCGGCAGGATTGCGACGACGTCCTGAGGGTGGCAGCTCGTGTGATCGAGCATGGCGACGACGCGTTCTGGCGTAGGCGGCACGACCGGCAAGCCATCGGTCATACCGCGCTGGTACAGGGTCTCCTGGGGATCCTCGAGTCCGCCCAGCCAGATGCTGCGTGACTGAATGCGGCCCTCTCGTCGGGCTCGACGAGCACGCAGCATCGCTTCGACATCCGGATCACGACCTCGACTCGCGCAGCCTGGGCGCTGCCTGGGTAGATCGGCGAGCTCGAGCTTCACGCCCGCCGCCTCGGCCAGCGATTCGTATCGGGCTCGATCGAAACCCTCTACCCGGTCGAGAACCCGATCGTCCTCGAGGAGCAGGAGCGTCGGCACGGCGTCCGGGTCGAAGCGCTCCGTACAGACCAGAGATCGATCGAGATCCAGCGGCGCGAGTCCGAGGCGCGCGGTCAATGCGTCGCTTTCATCCCGAGTCGATTGCGAGAGAATGCGAAGCACCCCGCCGGAGCGAAGCGCCCGATCCAGCGCCGGCAGCACGAGTTCGCAGGTCGCGCAGTCGTGCTTGACCAGTGCCAGGAGTTCACGCGCCACAAGAACCTCCCTCCACCTCCCTCGACCTCCCTCCGCCTGCCTCCGCCTGCCTCGAAGAATTCGGCCGGACGGGGTCAGGCGTCGTCCGCGTACAGGCCGACGGGGTCGCGGTATGGACCCGCCAGGTGGCCGCCGTCGATCACGAACTCCGATCCCGTACAGTAGGTGCTCTCATCCGAGGCCAGGAAGAGCACCGGCGAGGCGACCTCCTCGGGACGCCCCAGCCGGGGGATCGGCTGGCGATCCATCAAGCCCTCGATCATCTCGCGGGCTTCGGCGGAGTCGCGCAGGCCCTCGGCGAGCAGCGGCGTCTCGATAAAGCCCGGGTGAACGGAGTTGACGCGGATGCCTCGGCGCCCGAGCTCCAATGCCGCCGAGCGGGTCATCCCGCGCACCGCGAACTTCGACGCGACATAGCTGCTCAGATGGGTGACGCCGGCCAGGCCGTCGATCGAGGAGATGTCCACGATGGAAGCGCCATCACTCGCGCTGAGCGCCTCGACGCAGCTCCGCATACCGAGATAGACCCCGTTCAAATTCACGTCCAGGATTCGATGGTGATCCTCCAGGGCAATACTGTCGAGACGACCCACGACCCCGATGCCGGCGTTGTTGACCAACACGTCCAGCCCGCCGAAGGCCGACAGCGTCTGCTCGACCGCCCTCTCCCGGTCTGCGATGTCGGTGACATCGAGATGCTGGTAGCGCGCGCACGCGCCCAGAGACCGGGCTTCGGCCTCCCCGAGCGCGTCCTCCACGTCGCTCAAGACCACCCGCGCACCCTCCTCGACGAAGCGACGCGCAGTGGCGACGCCCATGCCCTGTGCCGAACCGGTGATGAGTGCAACCTTGCCCTGGAGACGACCGCTCATACCCTGGTTGCTAGCGCGGATCATTGATGGGCGCTCTCTTGCGAAGGCCGGGAGCAGCGAATGTCCACGACCCTCTGGCCTCCGCCGTAACGATCCGAGGTGATCGTCGTCGCCCTGCGAAGCGATCGCATGATCGGGGGCAGGGTCGAGCTCCGCCGGACGTCACGTCAGCGAAGTGGCTCGAGGACCCTGGTGTCGCGGCCCGGCTCGTCGCGCAGCGCCTGCGCCACGCGTTCCGCGCTCTCGAGCACGCGCAGCAGATTCTCACCGAGCAGCTTGCGCACTGTATCCGCGGGGTGGCCACGCGCGAGCAGACCCGCGGTGAGGGATGGCAGCTCGGCTATGTCTTCCATTCCGACCGGCATGCTCGCCACCCCGTCCCAGTCGCCTCCAATCCCCACATGGTCCGGCCCGGCGATCTCGATGGCACGATCGAAATGATCGAGCAGCACGTCCATCGACGTTTGCGGCACCGGGTAGCTCGAAAAGTGCTCGGCCATCATCACGCGCCGCAGAGCCGGATCGCCAGCCGCCTTCGCAGCCATCTCCTGCAGCGTAGGGCCGTGTTCCTCGAAGTAGCCGCGCGCCTCGTCGCGGGCCTCCTCGTCGATATACACCGGGTAGAAGTTGATCATCACGACGCCGCCGTTCTTCGCCAGAGCGCGCAGCATTTCATCGCTCATGTTGCGCGGATGCTCGGCGACGCTTCGCACCGAGGAATGTGACGCGATGACCGGCGCCCGACTGACTTCGAGCGTATCGAAGAAGGTCTTGTCGGATACATGGGAGATGTCGACCAGCATCCCGATGCGATTCATTTCGCCAACGACCCGTTCGCCGAACTCGGTGAGTCCGTCGTGGATCGGCTCAGGCACTTCACGTGTTCCCGACGAGTCGGCCCAGGCGGTGTGAAAGGAATGGGTCAGCGTCATGTAGCGGACACCGAGTCGATAGAAATTTCGCAGCGCGGGGAGACTCCCCTCGATGATGTGACCGCCCTCGATGCCCATCAAGCTGACGAATTTTCCATCGGCTACGGCTTCGCGGATCTCGCGCACGCTGCCGGCCAGCACGACATCCTCGGGGTAGCGCGCCGCCATTTCGTGGACCGCATCGATGCGTTCCAACGCTTCGCGCAGCCCCGCACCGGATGCTTCGAGCTTGCCCATGTAGATCGACCAGAACTGCACGTCGAGACCGCCTTCACGGATTCGTGGCAGATCCATGGCGCCATCCGCGGCGCTGTGACGTTCGCCGAAGGACCAGCTCGGGTCTTCGAATCTGGGCGTGGTGTCCGAGTGGCCGTCGATGACGATCGAGTCGAAGTGAAGCTCGCGGGCTGAGTCGCCGGTCGGCGCACATGCGCAGAGCAGCGCCGTGAGCCCGAGGGCGCCGAGGACGCGAAGGGCGCTCGGCATGGCATCGAAGCGCATGGAATTGGAACTGGACATCGGAGGCCTTTCATCGGCAATCGGTACTTCGGAGTTGTGAGTGTCCTCGTGTCTCGGCTTACGGATCGGGTCTCGGCTCAGTCCAGGAGCGCCGCGTTCACACCCTTCAGCAGCTCGGCGCGAAGCGGGTAGGTGCTGGAGATGACCAGCTGCGTCATGAAGACGACAGCGATGTCCTCTTCGGGGTCGACCCAGAAGAACGTACTCGCGGCACCGCCCCATCCGAAGGTGCCCTTGGAGACCGGCAGGCCAGTCGAGGCCGGATCGGTAATCACGCTGCCCGACAGACCGAAGCCGACGCCGAGGCCGCCGTTGGCGTAGGTCCCACCGACGGCGTACTGGAGCGGACGCGCCCCGAAATCCTCCGGCGGCAAGTGGCTCGACATGATCAGCTCGACGCTAGGCGGGCTGAGGATGCGCCGACCGTCCAGCTCGCCGGCGTTGCCGAGCATCAGGGCGAAGCGCATGTAGTCGTGCGCGCTGGCGACCATGCCACCGCCCCCGCCGGGCATCGCCGGGGGCTCGCGATATTCACTGGTAGCCGGCGCATCGAGCAGTCGCAACCCGGCTTCGGGCGTTGGGCCATAACACGCAGCGAAGCGACCGATCCGATCGTCCGGTACGTAGAAGCCGCTGTCCGTCATGCCGAGCGGCCCGAAGAGATGCTGCTGCAGGAAGTCCGGAAAGGATGATCCGGAGCTCACCTCGATGAGTCGGCCCAGCACGTCCATATTGATGCCGTAATGCCATGCGCTCCCGGGCTGCATCACCAGCGGCAGCTTGCCGAGCCGCTCGACCATGTCTTCGAGGGTTGCATCCAGGTCCTCGCCGACCGGGCCCAGCGGGGTGTCCGATGGAAGGCCTCGAATCCCCGGCGTCAGACTGGCATCGATGTATTGCTGACCGAGGGGAGGCGGAGCGATGAAGCTGTAGCTGATGCCAGAGGTATGCCGCAGCAGGTCGAGGATCGTGATTTCGCGCTGTGCGGGCACGATTCGAATCTCGCCATCCTCGCCCCACTCCATCACATCGGGTTCGGCCAGGGCCGGCAGGTATTTCGAGATCGGGTCGTTCAGGAGGAAGCGGCCTCGTTCGTAGGCGATCATCGTCGCGACGCCCGTTATCACCTTCGACATCGAGTAGATGCGATAGATGGTGTGCGGATCGAGGGCTCGAGCGGTCTCGATCTCCATCGAGCCATACAGGCTCTCGTGCACGATCCGGCCGTAACGCGCGACCAGGAGCTGATAGCCCGGAAGCTGGCCGCGATCGACGTAGGCTTCGAGGACCGCGTCGAGGCGACCCAGCGCTTCGCTCGAGAGCCCGAAGGATTCGGGCGTCCCGGCCAGCCCGCTGCCGGCCCCCGCCTCGATCCCGGCGAAGTCAGTCGCACAACCGAGGCTGAAGCTGACCAGGAGGATCAGACTGAGCCCGGCCTGCGCGAGTGCTCGCAGTTTCCGATTCATGGGAATACCTCGACTGGCCTCGAGCCGCCAGCTTTCTGACCCCGATGCTAGCGTTATGTCGATCCAGTTGAAGCGGCGGGGGGAGATTCGCCCGGGTCGGCGGAGAGCGGGACGACCGCGGCGAACTCGACCCTCCGCCTCGCCCTGCAACCGAGGGATCCGGCGGGTAACCCGGAGCGACCGTCGATCGCCAGCCTCAGCCCGCCCGAGCCGGCCCTGAATCGGCTTTCGGTTGCGATATGCTGCCATTCGAGCACCGCGAGGCCACGGTCCGCATGCTCACCGGTTGCGCGAAATGTGGGCGCCGGGTGGCGCCCCGTGCCCCCGGCCGCACTCGAGATGTAAGAGGTAGAGGTAGAAGGGTGGAGAGGTACCCCATGTCCCAGGAATTCAACTCTCTGGAATCATTCGCCAAGGGCCAGCTGGATTCGCGTGCCGCGAACCACTCGCCCGAAGAGATTCGCACTCGCCGCAAGCGGGATGTCGCGCTCGGATATCGTTTGCTCGCCGCCCAGAATTGGGGCGACAACGGTGATGGCCACATCAGCGCTCGCGACCCCGAGCGGACCGACTGCTTCTGGCTGTTGCGCTACGACATCTCGTTTCACCGGGCCAGGGTCCGCGACCTCGTGCTGGTCGGTCCGGACGGTGACCTCGTCGAGGGCGAGGGGCCCATCAACTCGGCCGCCTACCACATTCATCATCCCCTGCTGGAGGCCCGCCCAGACGTCGTGAGTGCCACACATGTGCATACGGGCTGGGGCACGCCCTTCTCGGCGGAGCGACGCCCGATCCTTCCCATCACCCAGGAGTCCTGCCTCTTCTTCGAGGATCACGCGCTTTTCGACGAAGAGGTAGTGACGGTTCAGGGCGTCGACGGCGGCAAGCGCATCGCCGACGCGCTCGGGCGAAACCGCGCGGTGATCCTGTGCAACCACGGTCTTCTCACCGTCGGGGCGAGCGTCGCCGAGGCGGTCGGAAGCTTCGTGACCCTGGAACGCGTTGTCGAAACTCAAATGAAGGTACGCAATGCAAAGCCGCTCTCCGCGGAGGCAGCACGCTATTCCAGGGGCGAACTCGTGCGTTATGGCGCAGGCAGTATCCCGTTTCGCGCTCTGGTGGCGCGACACATCGGAGACGTGAGCCTGGTCGGCTAGAGCATTTCTCCCGACCGACCCCAGGGCGTCAGCTCAGATCGGCGAAGCGCGCGCGAAGCTGCGACTTGAGCACCTTGCCCGTGCTGTTGCGGGGCAGCACGTCGACACACTCGAGCTGCTCGGGATGTTTCTGCTTCATCAGACCCGCCTCGCTGCAATGGGCCGAGACGTCGGCCAGCGTGAGCCGTTCGCCTGTCTTCGACACGACGACCACCGCGCAGCAGCGCTCCCCGCGCTCGGGGTCCGGCAGACCGATCACAGCCACATCGGCCACCGCGGGATGCGAGGCCAACAGATCCTCGATCTCCTTGGCGCTGATATTCTCTCCCTTGCGGATGATGATGTCCTTGGCTCGGCCGACCACGCGTAACTGACCGGCCTCGTCGAGTCGCCCGAGGTCGCCGGTGCGCAGATAACCCTCGGTGTCGAAAGCCTGGGCGTCGAGGCTCGCATCGAGGTAGCCCCGAAACAGCATGCTTCCGCGGACGCGGATCTCGCCCTCCTCGCCCGGCGCGGCCTCGCGTTCATCGCGGCGCACGATGCGGATCTCGGCACCCTCGACGGCGCGTCCGTCGGTGGCGAGAACAGCGTCCGGATCGCCGACTCGGTTGTAGGCGAGCGCCGGGCACTCGGTGAGCCCGTAGCCCGAGAGAATCGGAACGCCGAGAACCCGACGCGCCTCGGCGTGGAGATGCGCGGGCTTCGCCGCCCCACCGCCGATCAGCGCACGCAGATGGGGGAAGAGCCGCCGCTCTGGCCGCTCGACCTGGGCGCGGATGAAGGCCTGCCAGAAGGCGGGGCCGGGGCCGGCGAGGCTGACCCGATGCCGCGACAGCGCACCGATCACGACCTCGGGCGCGAAGGTCTCCGTCAGGATCAGCGCAAAGCCCACGCGCAGCGCCGAGAAGAGCAGCGACGGTCCACCGATGTGGGCATAGGGAAAGACCAGCGAGACCCGGTCCTTCGATGTGAAAGCGTGGGGCGCTTCGATGCCGATCGCCGAAGCGAGCAAGCTGCCGTCGGTGTGCAGCGCGCCCTTCGGATCCGAGGTCGTGCCCGAGGTGTAGAAGATCCAACGGATCGGATCGTCAGCGGGGACGACGAAGGCCGGCAGCGCGGCAGGATCTGCCTCGGGCAGCTCGGGCGCCGCGCGGAGCCGATGCGGCGCCCGCCAATCCGCCGGCCTCGCGTCTTCGATCGGGGAGTCCTCGATCTCCAGCTTCTCGATCAGCGCTTCGTAGTCGGTGCCGTTCCAGACTCCGGGCACCACGACCCACTCGGGCGCCGCCTGCCGCAGGATGAAGCCAATCTCGCGCGGCCCATACACAGGGATCAGCGGGACCTGCTCGCAGCCAAGCCGCGCCAGGGCAACCGTGAGCAGCATGGCTTCCAGGCGGGTCGGAAGAATCCAGGCGATGCGGGCCCCGGGGCGCATACCCATCTGTAAGAGGCCCGCGGCGACGCGCTCACCGCGTTCCCGAAGCTCGCCGAAACCGAGTCGGCGGTCGTGCTCGTCGAAGGCGAGCGGCAGCTCCGGCGTGCGGGCCGCCCTCCATTCCACCCACGACCAGAGATCCCTCGGCTCTTCGACCGTCACCAGAGCTCGTCCAGATGGGCGCGGCTCCCACGAGCCGTCGGGATGAATGGGGCGACCAGCGCCGCGCGACCGCGCCCACCCCGACGGAGCACATCGCCCAGTCTTGCAAAGAGCCGCTCCCAGACGCCCTCGGGCGAAGCCTCGAGGAAGTACATCAGCAGCAGACCGCGTCCGACCCACGGGTTGGGCGCAACGGAACCCGGCGTGAGAGAAACGCCTTTGGGCGCTGCCGGGAAGTCGCGCGGTGCGAAGATCAGGACCTGGTCTACGGGTGAATCCCCCAAGACTGATGGCAGATGCTCTCGCCTGATCCAACCCTCGAGCTCGTCCACTGAGCCCGAGGGCGTGGCCTCGGCCCAGACCATCACCAGGCCGTCGTAGCGGTGATCCAGCGCGATCTCCGGTGGCACCGACTCGGGGCTGCGGGCGACGCGTCCGCGGTAGTCACACAGCCAGGTCAAGACCAGATCGCGGTCGGGATTGTTGCGCCCAGCGGCCCCGAGCTTCTCACTCTGTGAAAAGGACCAGGCGAAATGCTCTTCGACGCTGCCCTCCGCGAGGAAGTAGAGGGCCACGAAGGAGCCGATGTCGAGGGATGCAAAGACGCCGCCATCTTCCGGATAGCGCAGCGCCTTGAGTGCACGCGTGGCCAGATAGCGCTCGGCTGAGAAAGCGCCGGGGCCGATCAGTACAGCGGAGTACATATGATCCCGCTCGAACCAGCGGTGGTAGGCGTCGAGACCGTCGTGGTGCGGCTCGGCGATCGCAATCAGGACGTGCCCGAGGCCGACATGGGGATCGTGGATCACGCTGACGCTCCTTCACCGTCCACTAGTCGTCCCTGCTCTTCTGGAATTACTGCATGCTGGCTTCGAAGGCCGGCCCGGGACTGAAGACCGCGATGCGGTCGATGTGGCGCTGCAGATTCCGATCGTGGACGTCGTGGCCTCGAACTCATCGTAGAGCAGGTGATGGCTGCGGTCGTTGCGTCGGAAGTACCCTTCAAGCATCTTCGAAGCATAGAGGCTCGGGCTGCGGCATCCCAAGAGCCCGTGACCATGATCTGACCGCTCGAAAGCTCGACTCGTCGCGCATCGTCGACTGATCGGGCTCGGCCTGGGGCCACGCTCTGGTAGAATCGGCTGATGCATTGCGCTTCCTCGTGGATGTTCGTGGATATTCGTGGATGTCGCAGGAGGAGCTTGTGCCCGCCGATACCCGGTCCGGCTTCTCGGGATGGCGCATTTGCGCGGCCGCCATTCTCACCCAGGCCGTCGCAATCGGTTTCGCGTTAGGCAGCGTCGGCGTCTTTGTCGCTCCGCTCGCCGAGGAGCTCTCGGTATGAGAACGAAACTCGCCCTTCTGACGGTCCTGGTGATCGGCTGTTCGACGAAGCTCGGAGATTTGCCCACCGAGATCGTCACGACGAAGATCGGGACACAAGGGGTCGCCAGCGTCGCCTTCACCGAGGGCCCGACGGTCGATCGTGACGGCAACGTCTATTTCTCGGAGATGTTGACGGGGCGCATTCTCAAATACACCCCTCCCGGCGGAGTCGAGAGCTCCCGTGCCGGATCGAGCGACGCGAGACGCAGCCTGAGAAGCGCGCTCGGCGGGGTCGAGACGTTTCGCAGCGAATCGAAGGGCGCCAACGGGTTGGTCTTCGACTGGCAGGGTCGACTGATCGCGGCGGAGGGCGACTCCAGGCGCGTTACCCGCACCGACATGGTCACCGGCGAAATCGAGGTGCTCGCCGAGAACGATGCGGCCTCCCCCCTCGAGATGCCCAACGACGTCACCCTCGATGGACGCGGCCGGATCTACTTCACGGACTTCCTCGGCCGGCGCGTCTACCGGATCGATCCCGATGGCCGCATCGAGCAGATCCTGGGCAGTTCCGATGTCGAGGCGCCCAATGGCATCGTCGTCTCGCCCGACGACAAGACGCTCTACCACGTCGAGGCCAACGGCCGTGAGGGCGGGGCCCGCAATATCCGCGCCTACGACCTCGCGGAGGACGGCACAGTCAGCAACATGCGCGTCTTTCACGATTTCTACCCGGGGCGCAGCGCCGACGGCATCAGCATCGATCAGCAAGGCAACGTCTACGCGGCCGGCGGTCTCAACCGGCGCCGCGGATCCAGCGAAACCCTCGACACGAGCGCCGGCATCCACGTCTTCGCCCCCGACGGAAGCCAGATCGGCTTCTACCCCATCTGGGAAGACACGGTCACCAACTGTGCCTTCGGTGGCGAGGACATGAAGACCCTCTACGTGACCGCGGGCAAGACCCTGTTCTCGATTCGAACCGAAGTGCCCGGAACGGGGCGTTGAGGACTCACCCGGCTGCTCCGTACAGAATTCGGGACCGCAGCCGTTATTGGGCAGCGCCCTCGCATCGACTCGCTACGAGTCTTGCTCGGGGTCTTCATCATTGGCCCATCGCCATTCAAAGTCGAAGATCATCAGGTAATGCCCCCCTGATACGATCAATGGAACCTCCTTCGTCCGCGATTTAGCCAGTGCGATCGCCTCGATTGCCCAGGTTGCCAGCAGCGGATGGGGCATCTCGAGGACTCGGATCTTTCTGGGCCTTCCATTCTTCGAGAGATCAAAGGAAAGCACGACACGGCCCACGAGCTTGGAACGTCGCGCGTAGTCGCTATAGCGCGGCGACTCAATCTCCAACCACGCAGGGGGAGGGTCGTAGTCGTGGGGTTTGATGTTCGCGGCGCGAAACACGGACGACCCGTCTGGCTCGGGAATCGCCATCGGCTCAGTCGCATAGAAATCTGCCAGCAGTCGACGATGTGCACTCGCGAGCTCCGGTCGGGCCAGTTTTTCGTAGCAGCGAGAGCGGGCGGCCGTCGACTCTCGGGCAAAGGTGCCGATCTCCAGCGCCGCCTGTGCGCGGTCGAGCAAGTGCAATCCTTCTTCGCAATGTCCACGTCGGATTTCGTTGCGAGCGCTTTCGAGCGCGAAAAGGCGCTCGCCTTCACGTACGCGTTTCCACATCGGGCTGCAACCGCTTTGCGCGATGCCGAGAAGCAGCAAGAAGGTCGCGAGCAGCGCGGCCCCAGCCGGATTCGCAGCGCATCGAGCGGGTAGCAATGCGTCGAGCCTCGGTCTCGTCATGCCGCCTCCGGTCGATCTCCGAGATCCCATTCGGCATACACGGTTCCGCGGAAATCTGGTCGCCGTCGGGTAACGCCCCGTCGGGTGACCCGTAGAAAATCGTCCCCTACGTGATTTCGATATGCGTGATCCGGACGGGAAAAATCTCCCTGCGGCTCGGGATGACCTGGCATGACCACCCCCAGTCGGTGTGTATCCAAGTCGATAACGATCATCGGACCCCTATTGGCTACCTTGCGGCGGGGCTCGTACGTCCTCGATACCACGACGCCCCTTCAGCGGCTGATCGGCTTCCCCAACAAGTCGAGCCGCGCCCGTGCGAGGCGATCCTCCGGATCGGCGAGCAGGACTCGCTCGAGGATCGCACGCGCTTGGCTCGAATGCCCCTGGTCGGCGAGGGCCATGCCGAGCCCCCGCAGCGCTGCCGTCGACTTCGGATCGATCTCCAGCACCGACCGGAAGGCAGCCTCCGCCTCGGGCGCGCGTCCCGCTCGTCCGAGCGCCTCCGCCAGCGACTGCCAGGCCGTTGCGTTGCTCGGAGCGAGTTCGACGGCGTCGTGATACCGGACGAGCGCCTCGTCCCTCCGGCCCGACCGCTCGAGGATGCGTGCCATTCCGAGCCTCGCCCACGCCACGGGCTCCGGACGTCCCCCGACGAGCGCATACTCCGGCAGGGCCTCGGCGGCGCGGCCTTGCCGCTCGAGGAGCAGCGCCAGATTGAGTCGCGCCTGGCTATGATCCGGCGCGAATTCGATGATTTCGCGGTATTGGCTGATCGCCTGCTCGAAACGGCCCTGATTGGTCAGGATCGACGCCGTGTTGAAGAGCATCGCCACTCGATTCTTCAAATCGACCTTGGGTGGCGACGCCCGACGACGGGCCAACAGCGCGTCGAAGTCGGCGAGTGGCGTCGTAGCGCGGCTCTCGACGAGGCCCATTCCCAGCAGGTTCTGCAGAATCGTGCGCGCGATCCGCTCGTGACCACGGCGCGAGGGATGGACGTAGTCCTCTATCCATTCGAAATCAGCTGGATCAACTCCACCCGAGCCCCGTTCGGATCTTCCACGAAGGCCAGCTTGATGCCCGAGCCCTTCACCTCGATCGTCCGCGGCTCGGCGAGAACCTTGTGACCGGCGGCGCGAATCCGCGCGACCAGCCCGTCGAGGTCCGGCACGCGGAACGCGATGCGGCTCAGGCCATCGAAGACGGGGGGCTCCGTACGTGAGGCCTCAAAGTTCAGCACCAGCGATGCCTCGGACGCGTACATCTCGCCGGAAAAATTGAGGGTGACCTCCTGATGAGCATCGCCCTCCTCTCCGATCCGGAGCGTTGGCTTCATCCCCATGATGCCGATGTAGAAGGCTTCCGCCGCCCGCATGTCCGGAACGTTGATCGCGGGAAACATCACCGCTGAACTCGGGACTTCGGGTGCGGACATGGCACTCTGTGCCGTCGGGGCGCTCGTCTCCTGCTCGGGTGTGTTCGATGGCGGCGAGTCGCAGCCGCCGAGCAGCAGCGCAATGCCGAGTGTCGCGATGGCCCTGATCATGATCCCTCCTGAGGTTTCCGGGAGGCCGCCTAGCTGGCAGCTGCTGAGAAACTAGAGCCCGTTTCTGGAGCGATCGCCAGTCCTGGCGAGCGCAAGCGACTCGAAGCGCGACCCCCACCGGATGGCATCCAGAGCGAGAATCACGAGCCGATTCGCGGGCGTGCGCCCAACTCGAATCGGGCTCGTCAGGGCTCTGCAGAGGCGATTGCAGCGATCGATTCCGATCGCAATCACGAAGCGTACCGTCGGCATCGTCGAAAGTGGTGGCCCGACATAGCGGATCGCCCCATGCAGGGACCGCTCGAGCACTGCCAGAGCGACGCGCTGGCAGCGAAGAACCGCGCCAAACGCCCAAAGGCGCCGAGAGAACGGAATCCAGATCTATGCAGAGCCACGGTGGTGAGCTTTTGGTCGCGAAGCATGCCATTGTCACACGACGGGAGGTCGATCTTGATCATTGCTCGACGCGGGTTGCTCGCTCGGATGCTTCGAATGATGCCGATCGTGCTCGGCGGGCGCAGACTCGTGAACGGAGGCCACTTCGGCTCGGGAACGACCTGTTACGACTCGCAAGCGTTCTCGACGCCTGAGCTCCAGCGACGAAGCTCACAAGGCGATCCAGACGTCTCGCCCCACGGCGAGGCGAAGCGAACCGGCGGCTGCCAGTGCTTCCGAGCGGGGGAGGTCCCAGGCTGCAGGCATTGCGAAGCTCTGGCTGGCCCTGTCACTGAGACGAGCCATTGCGGCTCGTGGCTTGCTGCGAGGCCGGCTTGATCGATGGACCTCGCCCTCGAGCTGCTCGAAGACCCGGCCTATCGCCACGTTCTGCTGAATCATCTGCCGAGCACCGGCCTGGCCATCGCCTGGCTCGTTCTCGCGTGGGCGATGGTCGAGCGACGATGGTCGTCGGTCTGCTTCGGTCTCGTGCTCGTGATGTCGATGTCGGGGTCGTCGTTCCTGGTGACCTCGGCCGGCGACGATGCCCATCCCTTCATATTCGACACACTCGATGGCCCGGGACGCGAATGGCTCGATTACCACACCCATCTCTCCGATCGGTGGAGACACGTGCTCTCTGCCAACGCGGTCGTGACTGCGCTCGCGATCGCAGCCGGCGTCTGGAGAGAACGGCTGCGGACGTCGGTCGGCGTCGTCGTCCTCGTGTCCACGCTGGCCGGGCTCGTCGCGGTCTCCGTCATTGCCGAGGCGGGAGGCAAGATTCGCCATCCCGAGTTCCGGCTCAGCGATCCACCGGTTTTTGACTCGCCCGGGCGACTTCGATAATCCTCACATCGAGATCGAGTGCTTGTAGAGTTTGCCGTCGATGCGCTTCGATTCTCGGGCGTTATTCGCTGTAGCCCTTGATGCTTCTCGATGAGGCTCGCCACGAGTTAGGTCATCGATGAGTTCCACCATCCTTTCCGGTTCGGACAACTCCGAGCGTTGAAACCCGCTCTGGCCTCGCTTCAGCTCATGTCGAGGTGAAGACGCCGCCCAGACTAGGCCCCTCTATCTCCGATCATCCTGGAATTGCCCAAGGCAGCACGACCGACGATCCAGTAAACCTCTGCATTTCCAGTGACTTACAGAAATTCATGGACCCCCGCTCGGGGCGACTGCGAGCCTGGCTGGGCCGCGGATCCAAACCGCACCAGCGCGCTGCACTCGGGCTTCGGGGTGCGGAGAATCGGTGGCATCCGCCCTTCAAAGCTTTGCGACGTCCGATCGCGATCTCTATATTTACCGCTCACTCGACACGACCTGATATTTTGGAGCAGCGTGTTTTACGTCTTCCGAGCCATCCTATTCCGACCGATCCTGACAGGCACTCTCGTCGTATTTCTGGGGCTTGGCTGCTCTTCGATCGAGGAACGTGGGGGGCCCGTCGCGATGCGTCGCCTCACGGCAGCGCAGTATCGGCAGGCGATCGCCGACGCGTTCGGCTCCGAGATCGAGGTCGTCGGCCGTTTCGGGCCTGATAATCGTCGTGAGGGGCTGATCGCCGTCGGAAGCGCCTGGGTGACGGTGACGCCGAGTGGTTTCGAACAGTACGAGGCGATGGGCAACTACATCGCCAAGCAGGTCGTGTCCAAGGCCCACCGCGATCGACTGGTTCCCTGCCAGCCTCGGTCGGAAGCCGAGCCGGACGCGGCGTGCACCGAGGCCTTCCTGCGACGCATCGGCCCCGGCCTGCTCCGCAGGCCACTCGATGACGGGGACCTTCGCTCCCGGGTCGCGGCGGCCGACGCGGCGGCGGAGCTGATGGGCGATTTCTACGCAGGCCTCGAGCTCATCGTGACGAGTCTCCTGGTCGCCCCCGACTTTCTGTTCCGCGTGGAGGTGGCGGAGCCCGACCCCGAATCCGTGGACGGATTGCGGCTCACCGACATGACCCTCGCATCGCGACTCAGCTACCTGCTCTGGAATGCCGGCCCCGATGCAGAGCTGCTCGAAGTCGCTGCGCGGCGGGGGCTGTCGGATCCCGAATCCCTCGGCCGCGAGGTCGACCGAATGCTCGCTTCGCCGCGTCTCGAGGACGGCATGCGCGCCTTCTTCGATGACGTCTTCCACTTCGACGCCTTCGAGGATCTCAGCAAGGATCCAATCCGATTTCCAGTCTACAGCGCCCAGGTTGCACAAGATGCGCGAGAACAGACGCTGCGCGTCGTCGTCGATCATCTGATCACGCAGCAGGCCGACTACCGGCATCTCTTTACGACGCGTCGATCGTTCATGACACGAGCCCTCGGACCGGTCTATGCCGTGCCCGTCCGCGCGGAGAAGGGTTGGGAGGCGATCGACTTCGCTGACGATGATCCGCACTCGGGCCTGCTCTCGCACGCGAGCTTCAACATGCTCAACGCGCATCCCGGACGCAGCTCGGCGACCCTTCGAGGCGTGTTCCTGCGCGAAGCGCTGCTGTGTCAGAACGTCCCGGAGGCTCCCGCGGACGTGGACTTCGGTCGGTTCACCGACGACGTCAAGGCGGAGAACAAGACTGCGAAACAGCGCCTGAAGGCTCACTCGACGGAAGCGACCTGTCGCAATTGCCACGAGCTGAGCGATCCGATCGGCTTCGGACTCGAGATCTTCGATGGAATCGGAAGCTACCGCTCGACGGAGAACGGGGTTCGAATCGACACGAGCGGGGTTCTAGACGGTCGAGCCTTCGCGAATACGGCCGATCTCGGTCAGGCGTTCCACGACAGCCCGCTGATCGGCGCGTGCCTCGTCGAGAACGTCTATCGCTATGGGGTGGGACGCGACCCCGTGAACAGCGAGCGCCGCCTCTTGCGGCGTCTCGAGAAGCAATTCGAGAGCTCTGGCCATCGGCTGCACGCACTGCTTCGCGACGTGGCGATGAGCGACGGTTTCCGCACCGCGACGCGCCCTCGCAAGGCCCCCAAGGTCGAGGAGCTTGCGTCAGGGGTCGCAGCCGAAGCTGACAGCCCGACGTACTAGGAGGCGATATGAGTACCGGGATCAGAATCACGCGCCGCAGCGTTCTTCGGACCGCCTTGCGCGGCAGCCTTGGTGGGGCTTTGGTAACGGTCGGCCTGCCCTTCCTCGACATCTTCTTGAATACGAATGGAGATGCCCTCGCGGCGACCGGTGCGCCGCTGCCGCGCCGATTTGGTACCTGGTTCTTCGGCTGTGGGATGAACCCATCTCGTTGGAATCCGGCCCAGGAGGGTCGGGACTTCGAGCTGCCCGCGGAGCTCCAGCCGATTGCTTCGGTTCGCGAACACCTGAGCGTATTGAGCGGCTTCAATGTCATCCTCGCTGGCGAGACGAATCAGGTGCACCGAACGGGTGCGATCGGGACCCTCTGCGGCGGGGCACCGCCGAGCACGACGGAAAACAATGGACCGACGCTCGACATCCTGATCTCCGATGTGATCGGCTCCGCGACCCGTTTTCGCTCCCTCGAGATGGCCGCGACGGGTGTCGCAAAGGACAGCTTCAGTCGGCGCAGCGAGAGCGCGGTCAACCCGAGCGAGACGACACCGCTCTCACTCTACACGCGGATCTTCGGTCCAGGATTTGCCGACCCGAACGCCGCCGAGTTCGAACCCGATCCGAAGATCATGGTACGACGCAGCGTGCTCTCGATCGTAAGAGACGATCGCAAGCGTCTCGAGTCGAAGCTCGGTCAGCTCGACCGCGCGCGACTCGATGAATATTTCACGGCGCTCCGCCAGCTCGAACGTCAGTTCGAGCTCCAGCTCTCAGACCCCCCGCCGCTCGAAGCCTGCTCGGTCCCTTCGCAGCCGCAAGAGACGCCGGTCTCGCGGGAGGTGGGCCAGGTCATCGAAAATCACGAGCTGATGGCAAAGGTGCTCGCGCTCGCCCTGGCCTGCGACCAGACCCGCGTCTTCAACACGCTCTTCTCCGATGGCGCGTCGAGTCTGCATTTCCCGGGCAGCAGCGACACCCATCACACGCTCACGCACGAAGAGCCCCGTGACCCGGAGCTCGGTTACCAACCCCAGGCGGCTCGGTTCATCATGCACAGCATGGAGGCGTGGGCGACCTTCGTGGGGATCCTCGCGTCGGTGCCCGAGGGAGACGGAACGCTCCTCGACAACTGCCTGGTCATGGCGCACTCGGAGACCTCCGAAGCCAACAGCCATAGCGTGACCGGCCTCCCGATCATGATCGCGGGGCGCGCCGGGGGGCGGGTACGGCCGGGCGTCCACGTGCGTGGGGCCGGCGACTCGACCGCTCGGGTCGGGTTGACCCTGCAGCAGGTCATGGGCCTCAACCTGGCCTCGTGGGGCACGAAGGCAAACAAGACGTCTCGACCGGTGACGGAGATTCTGGCCTAGCGCGGCAGTGGCTGCGAGCGGGCGGGAGGGGGGCGGGGCGGGAGGAAGCATGCGGCAGAAAAAGATTCTCGAGATTCTGACGGCCTCGGTCGTCGCAGTCTCATGCGTGGTCGCTTGTGACTCGGCGACGAAGACCGGGACCGGGATGGAGGTCACGACGCCGAAGGTTCGGGGCTACGTAATGTCGTATTGGTCTGAAGAGATCCCCAAGATCGACCCCGGCGAATGTCCCGAAGGCCTCAACGTCACCGAAGCGGACTACTACCCCGAGCAATGGGCGACCTTCATGGCGGCGCGCAAGCAGATCCGCGATGACGGCGGGTATCTGCGTTGGGACAACGACCTGTTGCCGCCCGACGCGTGTCAGAACCCGCTCTCCCAGCCAGACCCGGGTTTCCTCACCCTGGACGGCCCGGCAACCGTTCATGGCTTCGACCTCGACGGTATCGATTCGCGGCGAGCGGGTTCCACCGCTGCGAGCTGTGCACACGACGATTTCGTGGGCCACGACGGGGAGGCGGGCATCGACAATCAGTATTGGCGGCTGATGGGCTGCATCGATGGCTACCGACCGAACGGCCTGATGGACCGGCTCTTCGAATCGAACTCGAAAATGACGGAGGGGAGCTACGCGATCCTGATCGAGATCTCGGGCATGGACGATCCGAAGAACGACGACGAGATCGAGGTCCAGCTTCTCTCTGCAAATGCCCCGGCCACGGTCGACGCGAACGGAGGCATCATGCAGAACGTGAGCGTGGCTGTGCACGAAGACCCCCGCTACCACAATCCCGTGGCCAGGGGGAAGATCGTCGACGGCATCCTCACCACCGAGCCCATCGACATCCGGATCAAAGAGAAGCAGCAGACGAGTGACAACGAATACTGGTTCCGCGAGGCGCGGCTCCGGGCGGAGATCCTCGAAGACGGAGGCATCAAGGGCGTCATCGGCGCCTACTGGGATACCACCAACTTGTACTCCTTCACAAACGAACAACACATCGGCGAGTATCACCAGGGGCGAAACGCTGCCTACAATCGCGGCTTCATGTGCGCGGGGCTCTACCACGCGATGGCGAGGGTCGCGGATGGTCATCCGGACCCCGAGACGGGTCAGTGCACCTCGATCTCGACGGCGTTCCTCTTCGAGGCCGTTCCCGCCTTCGTGATTCGCCCGCAGCTCGCGGCGATGGCGGAGTGATCCGCGGTCGTGCCGGGCGTCTGCTCCCTTTGCTGCCAACTGAGGATGGGGTGGCCAGGCGACCAGATCGACCCGCAGCGCATTGATGAGAAAGCTTCTAGTATCGAAGGCATCGAACTCATGACGTGAATCTTCCATTCCCCCCACTCTCCCCTACCCACTTCTTTCCTTCGCTCTTCTCTCTTCTCTCTTCTCTCTTCTCTCCTTCCCCCTTCTCGCGAGGTCCTGCAGTGCACGGAAGCTCGGTCGTCGTCGGCATCGGCGAAACTCAGTATTACAAGCGAGGCGAATCGCCGGACGCGGAATTCAAGCTGGCCTGCCAGGCGATCCGCCGCGCGGCGGACGATGCCGGCATCGACGTTCGCGAAATCGATGGTCTGGTCTCCTACATGGACCAACGCAATCCACCGGTTCGGCTCGCCGCGGCACTCGGGCTGCGAAAGCTCAGCTTCACGGCTGACCCCTTTTCCGGCGGCGGCAACAACACGGCCGCGTCGATCCAGCTTGCCGACGCAGCGATTTCCGCCGGCTACGCGAAGCACGTCGTCGCCTTTCGGTCCATCGCGCAGGGCCAGTTCGGTCGTTTCGGTCAGTCGCGCGAGGGCGGCGCGCGAGTCAACCCGGCGATGGCGTGGAGCGGGGTCTACGGACTGCTCTCGGCCGGCATCGAATGTGCGCTCCACACCCAACGATTCATGAACGACCACGGAATCTCTCGGGAAGCGCTCTGCGACATCGTACTTGCGTGCTACGCGAACGCGCAGCGCAATCCACGCGCGCTGCGCAACGGCACCAAGCTCACACGCGAGAAGTATCACGACTCGCGCTGGATCGTCGAGCCCTTCCACCTGTACGACTGCTGCCCGGAGAACGACGGCGCAGCGGCCGTCGTGATCACATCGCCGGAGCGCGCGCGCGACCTGGCTTCCAAGCCGGTTTCGGTCGTCGCGGCCGCACAGGGCCTCGGCCCGCGCTTCGGGATCGCCGCCTTCCAGCCGCGCTGGCTCGGGGGAACCTTCTATAGCGACGCGGCGGAGACACTCTGGCAACATGCCGGGATCCGACCTGCCGATGTCGACGTCTCGCAGTTCTACGAGAATTTCTCGGGTCCGGTCATGATCGCACTGTGTGAGATGGGCTTCTGCAAGCCAGAGGAGGTCGAGGCCTTCGTCGCGAATGGCGCCCTCGAAGGCCCGGACGCTCGGACGCCCTTCAACACCAGCGGCGGCAACATCGGCGAGGCGTACATCCACGGATTCGAGCTCATCAACGAGGCCGTGCGTCAGGTGCGCGGCGAATCGACCTGCCAGGTCGCCAAGGCCGAAACCTCGCTGGTCGTCGCCGGCCCCGGCTACTCCCCCGGTAGTACCGTGCTGTTCGGACCCGCCTAGCAATGATCAAGGAAGAACGATGACACGAATCCTCGGCGACAGCTGGCTACTCCCTGAGCTGGATGACTTCAATCGCGACTGGTTCACGCGCGGCAGCGTCTGCATCCAGTGCTGCAACGCGTGCAGCGAGGTTCAGCATCCGCCCGAGGTGGTGTGCCTGGCCTGCGGAAGTGACGACTTTGGTTGGCGCGAGAGCAACGGCGCCGGCCGCATCGAAAGCTTCGCCCTCGTACACCATCCCGTGCATCCAGCGCTCGCGGAGCAGTGCCCCTACACAGTGCTCGTCGTTTCCCTCGACGACGTGCCGGGTGTCCATGTGATCGGAAACCTGAGCGGCGATGCGGCGACGCCGCTCGAAATCGGGCAGGCGGTGCGCGCAGTCTTCGAACACGTGGAGGATCCCGAGCAGGGCAGGCTCGAGATCCCACAGTGGGAGCTCGCAAGCTAGCCGGCTGCGTCACACGGGTGCCAGCATGGTGCCAGCAAAAAGGGGCCGGCCGCTGGCCGACAGCGTCGCAGAGCTGTTCGGAGTACGCTGTCCCAGGTCTCGCGAAGACACTGTGGACGGCGCTGTGAACGGCGCAGTGAGAGGAGATTCGTGATGTCCCTCCACCTCGACTCCGGATGCAATCCCGCCAGGACACGAGCAGCGGCCCGAACCATGGCCCGTCTGCCTCCGCTTCTCGTGCTCGTGGTGCTCGTCGGCGCCCTGGGCCCCGTGGATGCCCGGGGCGAGGGCTACGGCTACTTCACCGTCACGCCCGACCCTCGTCTGTGTCCCGCGCCGCTCTGCGGCGGCTTCCACCTGCGGGCGGTCAACCAGCCCTCGACGAGCTGTGCTGACGGCTCGCAGCAGGCGTCCTGCTACGTGGCGAGCGCCGACTTCGGGGCTCTCGAGGCACCGCCGAGCTTCGCGCCGGGGGAGGTCGTCGTTCGCGGCCGAATCACAGCCGGCCAGTACCCGGGCTTCGAAGACCTGGGGCAACTCGTCGCCGAGTCGGCGTGGACGGGGGCCACTGATCAGAGCGTGAATGGGAGCTTCTTCCGGGTTCGCAATCTCGGCATCGTCTGTGTGACGTCGCCCTGCTTCTCGATCGAGGCGCGCGTGCTGAATCAGACCACGATCCTCGCGCTCTCGACTCTCGACCTCGGCGCGGTCGACGCCACACCCGCGCAGCTTGCAGCCGCGCAAGCGGCCGCCCAGCGAGGCGATCTGCTGGTCGCCGGGACGACCGGCCCGGATCCGGGCCCGGCCGGCGAGGGCCTCGCGCTGATCGCGTCCCAATTCTGGCTGCCCGAGCCCGCCTGGCCCCGCTGCCTTTCCGACGCGGAGTGTTCGACCGGCGCGCGCTGCAACGCCGCCGAAGTCTGCTTCCCGCTTCCCGAGTGCGAGCCCGGGGATCCCTGCCCGATAGTCTGCAGCGGCTACTGCGAGAACGCGGCCTGCGCGAGCAACGCCGAATGCGACGCCAGCCACTACTGCGCGAGCGACGCTGTCTGTCGCCCAGACAGCACCTGCCACCTCGAGGTCGACTGCAACCTGCCCGGCAACGACTACCCGCACATCGAATGCGTGGGTCACGGGATCTGCGAAGCGAGCGGCGCAAACGCGTGCGGTTGGGAGTGCGCGAACCCGATCTGCGTGGACCTGCTCGGCTACGACTTCGGGGCCTGCGCTGCGGTGCTGGGCTGGGGGGTGGTCGACGGAGCCTGCGTCGCGCTGAGCGGGTGTGATGCCGACCCCTTCGCGCTCTTCGCATCGGGGGACGAGTGCACGGCCGCCTGTCTCCCGGCCCACGCTGTCCCGGCACTGGGTCTGCCGGGGGCCCTGGGCTCGGCCTGGTGCTGAGCGGTCTGGCCGTCACGTGGTCGCGTCGCTGCACTGGGACCGTCCCTCGGCGAGACGATTAGGGAGGCGCGAGCGCAGACGACGGCGAGTCGACGGAGTCTTTCCTCCCAGCGGCTCTGTCGATCCCGACTACCCGAGCAGTTGGGCCGTATCCCGCGTGAGATCAGCGACCGCGAGCTCGGCCGGACACGCGCCGACGCAGCCCTGCGCCGTGCAGCCGACGCATGCCGAGGCGGCATTTCCGAGCTTCGCGTAGTCCTCGCGTGCGAGCGCAATGTCGCCGTAGCTGCGCGCATACATCCGAGTCCGCAGTACTTCCGAAATGGCCACACCCACAGGACAGCTCGACTCGCACGCATTGCAGCCGTGCAGGCAGAGCTCATTCGAGGCGATCGCGTCGTAGCGCCGCAGCATGGCCTTGTCGCCGGGTTGCAGACCCGTCGCGCCCGACGCGCCCAGATACTCGTCGATCTGCTCACGGCTCTTCATCGAAACGACCAGCGCCGAGACCGAAGGATTGCCGAGCACCCAACGGAAGGCCGCCTGCGAAAAGGTCGAGCCGGGGGCTTCGTAGGGGCGCATGTCGTTCAGCCGCGCCCCGCGCAATGTCTTCATCGCGATCACTCCGACGTCCTGACTCTTCGCCTTCTCGATTACGCGCGGCAGCTCGGGCAGCATGGCAATGAAATCCAGAGAGCGCGTGAAGCGCGAATAGAAGCTGGGGTCCTGGCCGAAGTTATAGGCGCACAGGATGACGTCGACGAGATCGTGATCGAGTGCGTAGTCGATGCACTCGACCAGGCGGCCACCGTGTCCGGAGAGCCCGCTGAAGCGGATCTTGCCCTGCGCCTTCGCCTGCTCGACGAAGGCATGCCACTGCTCGTTGCGAAGCCGGGCGACGTCGTTGACTGCGTGACTCATGTAGATGTCGACACGATCCGTGCGAAGGCGCCGAAGACTCCCCTCGAGCGCGCGCATCATGGTCTGGCTCGAGGTCGAGGCACCGGTCATCACTTTCGACGTGAGGATCACCTCATCGCGGTGGCCAGCCAGCGCGACACCGAGTGCCTCTTCGCAGGCACCCCCCTTGTAGCCCTCGGCGGTGTCGAAGTAGTTGACGCCGCGCTCGAAGGCGTAGCGCGCCACGGCGGGATCGGTCGTGCGGCTCGAGCCGAAGGAGATGTCCGACATCTCGAGCCCCGTGCGCCCGAGGCGACGAAGGCTTCGGATGGCGGGGGCACCCGAGGGCGTGGAGGCAGCCTGCGCGACACCGGAAAGCGGAAGGCCACCGAGTCCGAGTGCTGCAGCGCCGCCGATCACGAAGTCGCGGCGCGCGATTCCCCTTCCGGGACTCTGCGGATCATGAGACTGACGAGCTCGACCGTGCATCCCGCACTCCTTCGCTCTCTCCACCCACTGACTCCAATAATGCCACATCGCGGCCACTGCGCCGAGCCGCCCGATCCGACGAGTGCGAAAACGACCTGAGCGCGCCTCGACTTTTCAGACGTCCTTTCTTGCAACGACGATCCACAGGGGGTCTGCGCCGGCCGGCGATCGATCGATCTGCTGCAGATCGTCGAACCCCGCGAGCTCATGGCAGCGACCGATGAACTCCATGCGCTGGAGTCCTGGTATGAGGTGAAAGGCGCGGATCGCCTTGGTCGGAAAGCAGCGGTGCGACATCGCGACGATCGAAACGCCTCCGGGCCGAAGTACACGGAGGATCGACGTGAAGACAGCCACGGGATCGACGAGGTACTGGATCGACACCGCGTTCAACACGGCATCCAAGCTCGCGTCGGCGTAGGGAAGCTCGGGCTCTCGGTTGAGATCGTGGACCGTCCAGTCGCTGAGCCGGTCATTTGCCGCCAACTCCTGCGCATTCATGCCGAGACCCGCCACGCGTCCGAGTTCCAGCTCCCCGGGGAGGTGAGAGACCCAGGAGGACATCAGGTCGAGCACATTGCTGCCAACGAGGAGCGTATCTCGGTAGAACTGCGTCAAGGCATGGATCGTGGCGTCGTCGATGTGAGTGACCATTCTCGGGGAGACGTAGAACAGCTCGTCGGATGATTCGTCCTGACGATCGAAGAGTTCGGCGGGAAACGCGGGATCGCTCGCGGTCATGATAGAATCCTTCCATACTGCGACCGGGTCGGGAAGTAGGAAGCGGAAAGTAGAAAGTCGATTCAGGCGCCGCCCCGAATTCCACCTTCACACCCCACTCCTCACAAGAAACGAGGCATGACCTTTTCCGTGAAGAGTTCGAAGGACTCGTGGCTGAGCGGTGTGCACATCAGATAGTCGAGCGGCAGTCGCCCCTCCAGCTCGTGAAGGTCGTCGATCACCTTCTCCGGCGTCCCGCAGATCACGACCTCCTTCACGTAGCGCTCGACCCTGTCCTGCTGCGGCGCGCTCTTCGCATCCGCAGGAATGGACTTCGAGGGGTTGGCAGCGCCGACACCGGGGGGCAAATACGACCCGAACATGAACTGCGCGCCGCGACGGGCCACGTCTTCTGCCTCGCTCTGGCTGCGGCCGAGAGCGATGTTGCGCGCCATCGGGATCACGCGTCCCTGGATCGAGTGGCCGGCCTTGATCAGCTCCGTTTCATAGAGCGCTCGCTTGATCGCGATGTCCGCGTGGGAGGCGTGTGGGTCCATCAAGATCGAGTAACCGTGCTGGGCGGACCACTTGATCGCCTCTTTGGAGGTGGAGGCCAGCCACACGGGTGGATGAGGCTGCTGGATCGGTTTGGGAAGAACCTCGACGTCCTCGAAGTCGTGATACTTCCCGTGGTAGGTGAGCCTCCCGCTCGTCCACGCCTGCATTACGATCTCGACGTTCTCTCGAAACAAGGGGTAGCTGTCTTCGCGCTCGACGCCGAAGCTGCGGTATTCCGTCTCGTCGAATCCGCGCCCCGCGCCCCAGTTGACGCGACCACCGCTGAGGACGTCGAGCAGGGCGACCTCTTCGGCGAGTCGCAGGGGGTGGTAGAAGGGCGTGAGGGAGACCGCGGTGCCAATTCGCAGTCGCTCGGTTCGCGCCGCGATGTGGGTCCCCATCATGTGGATGGAAGGGCAGACGCTGTAGGTGCTGAAATGGTGTTCGGCGAGCCAGACAGCGTCGTAGCCTGTCTGCTCCATGACGTCGATGCGCTGGAAGGCTCGCTCGTACACGGTGGGCAGGGAGACGCGCTGCCCGGGCCAGCTGAAGAACTGGAGAACTCCGAACTGCATCACCTCTCCATCCATGCCCATTCGTGCTGATTCATGTTCACGGACCCGATCACGACTCCGCACGGCGACTCATGACTGGTTACATCACACCCAGAAAACTAAATCGCGCCGTACCGCGGCTGCCCGGATCACATTCGGATCGCATTCGGATCACATCCGGATAATAGTGGAAATCGGACCCGATCGAGGCGGCCGCTGACGAGCAGCGTGGTGACTGGTCTCCCGGGCTCGCGGAGCCAGAACCCGCGTGCAGAAGCTGCGACGCAAAGCTCAGATCTGCGGAATTCCGGGACTTCGCAGGATGAGCCGTGCACACTGCTCGTGAATGCCGACTCTTTCGCGGGCACCCGGGTGGAAGGCTGCGCGGCTTCTCATCTCGGCGATCAAATCCTTCAGTCTTCACCATTCTTCACTACTATTCGTGATTCTTCACTCTTCTCCAAGACGGCAACCAACCTGGAGCGACTCTGGGATCCTCGACCTCTCACAGCCAAGCCGGACCCGTCGCCTACCAACGCTATGCATTGGTTCTGATGGCAAGCATGACCGTACTCAATGTGATGGACCGGCAGCTGCTCGCCGTCCTCATCGAGCCGATCAAGCACGACCTCGGCGTATCGGATGCCGCGATGGGATTGCTCACCGGGACCTCTTTTGCCTTGCTCCACGCGATCGCGGCCATTCCGATCGCGCGATGGGCGGATCGGGGGGTACGCCGCTCGATCATCGCCGGGGGCCTCGCCCTCTGGAGCGGGCTGACGCTGCTCACCGGATTGGCGCGCAACTTTGCCGAGATATTCGCGATTCGAGTGGGCGTCGGAATCGGCGAAGCGACGGGCGGCGCTCCAGCCCAATCCCTGCTCTCGGACTTCTTTCCCCAGGAGCGTCGAGCGACCGCATTGGCCGTGCTCGTGATGGGCGGTCCCTTGGGATCGATGGTCGCCTTCGCAGGCGGCGGCTGGCTGGCCGAGAGCTATGGCTGGCGAACGGCCTTCTTCGTCTTCGGGGTGCCCGGAATCCTGCTCGCCCTCGCGATCCGGACCACCCTCCCCGAGCCACGACGCGGCGCGACAGAGCCCGTGCCGCTTCCGCCCTCCGCATCCCTCTCCCTCGGGCGCTCCCTGCGCTTCCTCTGGGCTCTGCCGTCCTTCCGGCATCTCGTGCTCGCCTGCACCTTCAACTCTGCGGGCATCTACGCGGTGATGATCTGGGCCGTTCCCTACCTGATGCGTGTCCACGCGATGAGCAACACGGAAGCCGGGCTCCGGCTCGCGATCGGCTCCGCCCTGTTCACCGCACTCGGCACCTTGGCCGCAGGACCGATTTCGGATCGTCTCGGCATGTACGACATCCGCTGGCTCGTCTGGCTACCGGCCATCACCTCCGCAGCGGTGGCCCCCTTCGCCTGGGGCTTCGCCTTCGCCCCGAGCGCCGCGATGGCCAGCTTGCTCCTGGCGCCGGCCTCCTTCCTGGCCGGAACCTATTTCGGTCCACTCTACAGTGCCCTCCAGAGCATCGCGCCACCGCATATGCGAGCTCTCGCGCCCGCTTGCGCAGCGATGGGCAACACCGTGCTGGGCCTCGGCTTGGCACCACCGTTGTTGGGATGGCTGACCGACATCTGGACACCGCGTCTCGGCGCCGAGGCGATCCGCTATTCACTCTCTGTCATGCTCCTGGTCCATTTCGCCGCAGCCGCTCATCTTCTTCTTGCCGGCAGGACCTTACGTGCAGATCTCCATACAAAGGGCGGCTCCATTCCCAACTGATCCTCCTGGAGCTATTTCGAACCCCATCAAAGACCGAGGCCTTAAGAGGAGAACGAGATGATCGAATATTTCGGCTACATCACGACCATGAGTTGGCGAGCCGCGATCGCGCTGGAAGAGCTGGAGCTCGAATATCGCTTCAGCTCGGTGAACATCGGAGCCGGCGAACAATTCGAGCCGGAGCACACCGCTCGCAACCCCCAGCAGAAGGTCCCCGTCATCATCGACCACGATCCGGCAGACGCAGGCGACCCCATCACGGTCTTCGAATCCGGAGCGATTCTCTTCTACCTCGCCGAGAAGACCGGAAAGCTGATGCCCCGGGGTTCACGCGAGCGGGCGGAGTTCCTGACCTGGTTCTTCTGGATCGTCAGCAGCTACGGCGAGGCACTCAGCCTCCCCGGCGCGACCTTTCACACGGACCCGAAATATCGGCTCTTCGACAAGACGGACTACGGCGCCTCGACCTACGAGCGCTTCACGAAGGCCAGCGTCGCGGCCCATGCGAGGCTGGATGAACGTCTCGAGAATCGTGATTTCATTTGCGGGGACTACTCGATCATCGACATCGCGGCGATCGGTTCGACCGTGCCGCTTCTCCTCCACGGCGTCGAAGACATCTCCCAATTTCCGAATCTCGAGCGCTGGTACAAGAGCGTTCGAAGCCGCCCGGCGGTGGCGCGCGGATTGGCCCTCGGAGACGAGGCCAGGTCCAACCTTCCCGACTACTACGCCGCGGCGCTCTTCGACGATCGCGGATCGGCCTGAACTCCCAATCCGGATTCGAACGCTCAGTCGGATTCGTCGAAGTGGTACACCCGTGCGGCGTTGTCGTGAAGAACCTTCACGAGCGTCGCGTCGGACAACTCGCCAAAGGTCTCCCGGAGGTAGTCCCGGGGCGCTCTAGCAATGCTGGCTGGACCGGGAGACATGCTCGTCGGGTGCGGGTAGTCGGTCTCGTAGAGGATGTTGTCGGCGAACTGGTCGATCACGCTCAGAGCCGACTGCTCCTCGAACCAGAAGCAGGCGTAGATCTGCCGGCGAAAATACTCGCTGGGCAGGAGATCCAACTCCGGACGCTCGCGCCACACCCCGTAGCTGCCCCAATGCCAGTCGAGCGCCTCCAGCAAGAAAGGCAGCCAGCCGATCCCGCTCTCGACGGACACGAAGTCGAGCCTCGGAAAACGGTGGCAGATTCCGGACGTGATCACCTCGATGATGTGGCGTGAGTTGGCCATGAAGGCCGAGACTGCGAGCTTCGCGTAGTGGGTGATCTCTCCGGTTCCCGCATAGCCGGGTGCAGGCGCCAGCTCGGTCGCAGAGTTACCGATGTGAAAGTTGATCGGCAGGCCCAGGTCCTGGGCGCAAGCCCAGAGCGGATCCCAGTAGGGATCGGCGAGGTAGGGCTGGTCGAAATTCTCGGGCTCGCCGGTCATCAGGATGCCCTTGTGACCCAGCTTCGCGCAGCGCGAGGCTTCGGCGATGCTGGCCTCGAGGTCCCAGAAGGGCAAGGCTGTAATCGGCAAGAAACGCGTCGGATCGACCTGGATCCAATCGACGAGAAAATCGTTGTATGCGCGCACACAGGCGAGCTGCAGCTCGGGGTCGCGGAGGGCGATGAACTTGCCCGACCCGAAGCCCCCGAGATTCGGGTAGAGCACCTGCGCGAAAATACCGTCCGCGTCCATCCGCTCGAGTCGAGCCTTGGGATCGAAGCAGCCGGGGTCGCCTGCAGCGAGGGTGGGCGGATGCGCGGGGGTGAACTCGGGCCAGCCGGCGGCGGACATCAAGCCAGTGGGCAACGAGGGCTCCCCCGCCCACCACCAGACATCGATGCCGCGTTCGTCATCGCGTCGCACGTGGGGAACGAGATCACCCCATTTCTGCGTCGACACGCGCGAGGTCCAGAGATCTTCGGGCTCGGAGACGTGGGTGTCGGTGTCGATGATGCGAATCTCGTCGAAGATCGGACTGGCCATGATTTGACCCTTTCTGGGTTGTCCCTCATCGGGTGGTTCGGGAGTCGGTCAGGGATGTGGGCCCGAATCCCTGAGAGTCCGGGCCAGTCGGTTTCAGATCGTAGGTTGCGGGTTGCCAGGTTGCAGGTCGGAGATCGTGTGGGTCGTAGGCCGGAAACGATAGAGGCTCTGCCCGTCACGACGGTCCTCCCAGACGACTTCGACCGGAAGGTCGACGCGCAGCGCATCGTCCGGACAGTCTACGACGTTGCTCGTCAGCAGCACCCGATCGCAATCTTCGAGCTCGATGACGGCGACGTTATAGGGGAGACGATCCTGCGCGATGGGATGGGGGCAGTGGTGGGCGATCGTATAGGTGAACACGCGTCCCCGACCACTCGACTCACTCCATGCACACTCGAAGGATCCGCAGCGCCAACACACGGGTTTCGGCGGGCTGCGGTGCGCACCGCAATCCGCGCAGCGCTGCACCAGCAGGCGGTGGTCGCGACAAGCCTCCCAGAAAGGTCGGGTATCGGGGTCCAGCCTGGGTTGGGGCATGCCTTGCGCAAAGTAGGAATCATCGGGTTCGACTAGCATGAGCACCTTGAATCCTGGCTCCGCCCCAACGCTCAGCGCAAGCGGCGGAGAATCAACCCACCCGAGTAGGGCCCGATCGCCGAGACGACGAGCCCGTGTTCCGCATCCGCCACCTGGGATGTCGAGGTTCCGCGCATCTGTCGCACCGCTTCGAGGACGTGGCTGAAGCCGTGGATATAGGCCTCGGCCAGGTTACCGCCAGCGGTATTGACCGGCAAGGAACCGTGAGGCCAGTCGATCGCGCCGGATTCGACGAAGGGGCCTGCTTCTCCCCGCGCACAGAATCCAAAATCCTCGAGGTGCATGATCACGTTGCCCGTGAACGCGTCGTAGAGCTGGGCGACCTGGATCTCCTGCGCGCCGATCCCGGCGCGGCGGTAGAGCTCAGCGGCGCTGCCAGCGAGCCCGCCCTCCGCCCACAGCTGGGCCGGACGATTGTCGACGCCGTGAAGTCTCTCCATGCCGTGCGCGGCACCGGCAATGCTGACGACCTGATGGGGACACGAGCGAGCGCGCTCGACGCGCGTGACCACGACCGCGGCGGCACCATCGCTCTCCTGGCAGCAGTCGAAGAGCCGATAGGGATCGGCGATCATCCGCGATGCCTGGTGGTCAGCCAGCGTGATGGGCTTGCCGTACATCACCGCACGCGGGTTTCGCTGGGCGTTGTCGTAGCTGGCGACCGCGACCCGACCGAATTGCGCGCTAGTCGTTCCGTAGAGCGCCATGTGACGTCGGGCGCCCAACGCGTACAGCTGGGCCGCGGTGAACATGCCAAAGGGGCCGGCGAAGTCTCGCCACGCCGCCTGAGCCTGCTCGACGGGGTCCTGCAGAGATTGTCCGTAGCGGCCGAACTGACCCTGGCAGATCGAGCGGTAGCAGACCACCACCTGCGCCTCGCCCGCCGCCAGCCCGGTCAGCGCGTGGTGCACGATCCCGGTGGCTGCATTGCCGCCACCGGGGTAGAGGGCAGCAAAGCTGAGGTGCTCGAGGCCGAGGGCCTGGGCAAGGGTGAGTGGGTCGCTGTGCTCGTAGCCGTAACAGCACAATCCGTCCACGTCGCGGGGGCAGAGACCCGCGTCGTCGAGAGCCTTCGAGACCGCCTCGCAGGCAAGCGTGAACTCGGGCTGCGCAGCGCGCCCGGCGCGGGTGTACTCGGTCTCCCCGATCCCGACGATCGCGAAGCGGTCCCGGAGCGGCCAACCGGAGTCGCCCGACGACCCGAAGACGCTAGTCATGACGAGCCTCTGGCGCGCCGCCGCGCAGCGCGTCCAGGATCTGTGCGTTGTGTTCTCCGAGCCGGGGCGCCCGACGCGCGATGCGCCAGGGCGAGGCACCGAAAGCGATCGGTGCACCGGCATGCGTCACGCTGCCCTCCCGCCGCTCGTCGTAGACCTGCGTCGGAAAGCCCCGGGCGACGAAATGGGGATCGTCGAAGAGCTCTTCCGGGGCGTAGATCACGCTCGTCGCAAGGCCACGGCGTTGACCGTCGACGAAGTAGTCGTAACCGTCGAGGCGACTCGCGATCAGGATCAGCGCCTCGCGTCCGGCAGCGTAGATCGCCTGCACCTCGGCGTCTTCCGACAGATCGGCGATGTCGACGCCACCGCGCTCGACGCCGAGCTCCAACAGGAATGTCTCGGGAAACTCCGCGCGCAGACCGAGGTCGTCGATCCACGCCAGCAAGGCGCTGAACTCGGCGGGCGAGCGCGGCGGCGCACCGGTGTTCACGGGCCGACCGAGGGCATCCGGCGCCATGGTCGGCATGGTGGGCTGCGGGCTCGCGTGGCGACCGGTCTGGCGCTGCACGGTCTGCCCGGCGACGAGCCAGCGGAAGGTGGCCTCCTCGGTCGTCACGTTCAGCGCCGCGTGAAGCGAGACATCGATATGCTGACCGCGACCCGTCGCCTGCTGGTGAAGCACGGCTGCGAGGGTTGCCGTCACCGCGTGCAGGCCACCGCTGTGTATCGCCTGGTTGCCGCCGCCACGCACCGGCGGCAATCCGTGATCATCGTAGCCACAGCTCCACACCGGGCCCGCACCCGCCAGCAGCGTGAGATCGGTGACCGGTTCGGCCGAGCGGGGGTTGTCGCGACCGAAGGGTGTGATGGAGACCCAGATCAGCGCGGAACCCGGCTGGCTAGCGTCCGACGCGTCCGAATAGTCGAGCTCGAGCGCGGCCAGGCGACCGGGCGGCTCTCCCTCGAGCACGAGGTCCGCGCCCGCGACGAGTCGTCGCAAGCGCGACGCGTCTTGCTGATCGTCGAGATCCAGTGTCACGCCGAGCTTCGAAGTCTGATAGTGCCACCACCACAGGCTCGACTCACGGTCCGGCCGGTCCTCGCAGAAGGGGCCGTAGCCACGCATGGGGGCACCCTCGGGCGGCTCGACGAGCACCACCTCGGCGCCGAGGTCGGCCAACAGCTTTCCCGCGTAGGCCGTCCACTCGCTGGCGAGCTCGATGACGTGCAGACCGGAGAGCGGCCCGGGTGCCCCATCCGGCGGAACCGGGCCCTGCGGAATCCCCGTCATAGAACCCCCGATTCCCGCAGCTCGAATATCTCGTCGCTACTCAGACCGAGCAGTTCGCCGAAGACATAGTCGTTGTGCTCGCCGAGGCAGTGGCCACCGCGTTCGATCCGCCAGTCGGTCTGCGACAAGTGGAAGGGCAGGCCGTCCACCCGGACCCGCCCCATCTTCGTATGCGAGACGGTCGGCCACAGACCGAAGGCCTGGGTGCCAGGGTCCTCCTCGATCCGTTCGGCCGGCGTCTGGACCGCGGAAGCCGGCACACCGGCGTCGCGTAGCCGCGCCGCGAGCTCGAACTTATCGAAGCGTCGGGTATAGCCTGCGACGAGCGCATCGAGCTCGTCCTGCTGGGCAAGGCGACCGGCCAGGTCCTCGAAGCTGGCGCGCATGGCCCAGGGCTCGCCGGTCGCGCGAGCCAGCGCCTGCCAGTCGGAGTCGTCGCGGCATGCGATCGCCAACCACGCGTCCTCACCGCGCGCCGGGTAGATATTATGCGGCGCCATCTGCGGCGACTGGCTGCGGTTGGAGTCGGGCATGCCCTCCCGGCGCAGCGGTCTGCCGTTCACCGTGTAGTCGAGCAGAGCCGGTCCGCACAGCGTGGCGCCCGCGTCGGTGCACGACATGTCGACCCACTGACCCTCGCCCGTGCGCCCCCGGTGGATCAACGCGGCGAGCGTTGCGACCGCCATGAAGTTTGCTCCCTGGTGGTCCATATAGGAGTAGCCCCAGCCAGCCGGTTCGCGACCGGGCAGCCCCGACGAGAAGGTCAGTCCGCACACGGCCTGTACGATCGGACCCCAGGACTTGAACTCTCGGTAGGGGCCCCGATAGCCGAAGCCGGAGTTCGACACGTAGACGATGTCGGAGCGCAGGGCCTTCAGCTCTGGATAGGAAAAGCCCAGACGAGCCAATACGCCGGCCGCGAAGTTCTCGGTCACGGCGTCGGAGATCTCGACGAGCGCTGCGAAGAGCTCGCGACCCCGCTCGCTTCGCAGATTCAGGGTGACGCCGAGCTTCTCGACGTTGTGGTTGTTGAAGCCCGCGCCGAGGTCGATGCCGCGCCGCTCATCGACGAAGGGCTCCAGTCAGCGCAACAGGTCCCAGCGTCCCTGGCGCACCGGATCCTCGATGCGAATCACCTGCGCGCCCAGGGCCGCGAGCAGCCGAGTCGCTCCAGCGCCAGCAAGCTGGCCCGTGAGATCGCAGATGCGGATCCCGGCCAATACCTGCGCGCCGGGCTCTTCGTTTCCCTCGCGTTGGCCAGCGTGACCCGCGCGCGGCGGCGCAGCGTCGATCCGGGCTATGACCTCGCCCCCCTCTTTGCAGGCTGCGCGCTTGCAGACAGCACGTCCGGAGACGCTGTGTCCGAAGACCCTGCGCCCGGCCGCTGCAGCGTCACCGGAATGGCGCTCATCAAGGGCTGGCCGGAGCGAGGATCGAGCTGCCCCGCGTTGGACACGAGGCGACCCGTATTGGATCCGGTGCTGCGCAGCCGGTCGTCCTCGCTCGGCGCTCCACCCCAGGCGTGCGCCATCGAGACCACACCACGGCGTACGTCGGGTGCCTGCTCGACGATGCCGAGGATCGAGCCATCGGCCGACGTGATCTCGACGACCTCACCGGGCTCGAGCCCGAGCTCTTCGAGATCGTCCGGGTGCATGAAGGCGGGGTTGTAGGCGTACTCGCGCGTCAGCCGCTCGATGTGCTGACCGCTCGAGTTGTAGAAATTGTGCATGCGCCGGCTGATCAGACGATGGCTGTAGACCGGCGTTGCGGAGTAGCCCGCATGCCCGAAGAATTCTTCCTCCCGGACCTCGTCGAGCTCCCGCATCATCTCCGCGGCCCCCACGTCGAGCCTGCACTCCCATCCTTCGCGACGAGGCTTCGCGAGCACCGGCGGGTCGTCGAAGACGTGCCCGATCGGATATTTCTTGATCTCCTCGAGCGGGATCCGCCCCCCCTCACAGAGCATCTCGATCAGCTCGTCGCTGCTGGGCTTGTTCTGCATATCGAGCGGCTTACCACGGATGTCGAGCTGCAGTCCCATGCGCTGTGCGAGCCCATAGAAGAACTCCCATTCTTCGATGACCTCGGAGCCTTCCGAGGGATCGACGACCTTTTCGGCGTATTGCCCGTAGGGCGCGGGATAGCCATGGGACACGCCATAGAAGGCGAGCATCTCGTGCATCTGGGTGATCGCCGGCGATTCCAGAGAGAGCTTGGGAGCGATGATGTAGTCGCAGAGCTTCGCTGTCGCCGACATCGTCAAATCGAGGGTCAGGCTCAGCTCGAGCTTGCTCATCGCAGCCCAGGTCCGCTCTTGATCCGGCCAGGCGGCCATCGGATTTCCACCTAGCACCAGCAGAGCGCGGATCTGCCCTTCGCCCTCCAGCAGGATCTCGTCGGCCACGGCCGAGATCGGAATTCCGGCCACCGATTCGGAGAGGCCGTGAACGCGCATCTTCTCGCCAAAGCCGTAGATCTGCTTGGGTCGAGGCTGGGCCTGGGCCTTGTTGGACATCTCGGGCAGCGTCACCAACGGGTTCGTGACACGCTCACCCTCCCGAATCCAGCGACCGCACAGGGTGTTGATCACCAGCACGAGGTACTCGGTCAGGGTTCCACGCCGGGCCATATTGGGCCCGGTGCCACAGCTCACCATCCCGCGCTCGGCGCCGGCGAAGATGCGCGCCGCCCGCGTGATGCTCTCAGCGGGGATGTCGGCGCGGGCCGCGACGTACTCGGGCGTAAAGCGCTCGACGGCCGCGCGAAGCGCCGCCAATCCCTCCGCGTACTCCGCCAGGAATTCGCCATCGCCCAGCTCCTCGTCGAGGATCACCCGAACCATGCCGGCCAGGATCGTCGGATCTTCACCGGGCTTCGGCTGGATGAAGCAATCGGCCTTCTGTGCGGAGTCCGTTCGCCGCGGATCGATCACGATCAGCTTCATGCCGCGCTGCTTCGCATCGTAGAGCTGCTTGGCGGGATTCGCGTGCGGAATCCCCCCCCACCTCGAAACGATCGGATTGGTTCCGATGAGCATCCAGACATCCGAGTCGGAGAACGACTGAGGGCCTGCATCCCAGCGACCGTGATAGGCGATCGAGAGCGGCTTCCCGGGTTGGTCGATCGTCGAGGGCTGGAGCTGCATCGGCGAGCCGATGGCCACCATGAAGGATCGCGCGAGCTCTGCGCCAGCGGTATAGAGGAACGAGTAGGTGCCGGAATAGAGCGCGACCGAGCGGGGCCCGTGTTCCGCGATCATGGCGGTGAGCTGATCGGCCACCTCATCCATCGCCAGCTCGACCGGGATGCGCCGATGAACGCCATCGGCCCCACGCGTCAGCGTATGCAGGATGCGATTCGGATCGTTGTGCTGATCCGGTAGCGCTCGCCCCTTGATGCAGGTGTACCCGGCGTACATCGTGTTTTCCTTGATGCCGATGATGCCGGTGGCTCGCCCTTCCTCCAGCGTGACCTTGATGGGGCAAAAGGCGCCACAAAAGCGGCAGAACGTGATGCGTTCCTCCGACAAATCGAGTTCCTCCGACGACTTCGATCGGCCCGAGGTGGCGGGCCGAACGCGAACAGCCGAGTGATGCGTCTACATGATAGCCGCCGTCACAGCCCTTCGATTGGCCCTGGCGGGCCCAGGCGAGACTCGCGAAGCCGGCGTGTCGGATCCTGGCCAGCAGCCAGTTGAAGAACCCCCGCTGTCGCCAGACACGCGCCTCCTGATGAGGTGAAGAGGGCACGATCTCTGCGTTGCGAAAGCTTGCCCTAGCCAGCTAGGGCTGCCACCGCGCCTTGATCTCGCACGAAATCCACGCGTGGCTCCGCGGGGGTTCTTCAACTGGCTGCTGAGGTGTAGGATGGAGTCTCCAACTTCTGGGGGCTCTTCCATCATGGCGATCGATGGCATCGTTCTGGTTCACGGCGGCTTTCACGGCGCGTGGTGCTGGGAGCGTCTGCTGCCCCACCTGGAAGGCCCGGTTCTAGCCGTCGACCTGCCCGGACGCGGGAAGCACCCGGCGGCGATGGCCGAGGTGACGGTCGAGGCCTGTGTGCGCTCGGTGATCGCCGACATGGACGCCGCCGGGCTCGGGCGCGTGCTGCTGGTCGGTCATTCCCTGGGCGGGGCGACCGTGCCGGTGGTGGCTGCGCGCGTGCCCGAGCGCGTCGCGCATCTCGTGCTCGTGAGCTGCATCCTGGCGCCCGAGGAAGGCGCGATCATCGACGCTTTCCCCGACGAGACGCGCGAGCTCACGCGGCGCCGTCTGGGCGATTCCCAGGACGCCGAGACGGAGATGAGCGAGCAGCACCACCGCGAGCTGATCGGCGATGAGCTCGACGGGAAAATCCTGCGCTCGGTGCTCGACCGGGTGGGCCCCGACTCGCGTCACCTGTTCACGGATCGCGCCTCGCGCACCGGGCTGCCCGACGATCTGCCGCGAACCTATGTGCGGCTGAAGCGGGATCTGGCCGTACCCTGGGCGCTCCAGGAACGCATGATCGAGCTGCTTCCGGGGCTCCGAACTGTAGAGATCGACGCCGGACACAACGTGATGCTCAGCCAGCCCGAAGCGCTGGCAGTCGTATTGAACGAGATCGTGAGATCCACGTAGCGCATGGGCCCAATCGTGTTGGTCCCGACAGGCTCTGGATCGCGGCGGATCGACACGCGTCCCCCGCCCCGCAGCGTCGCTTCATGTCTGCTCGAAGAGCCTCGAGCGCGGGCACTCAAGTTATTACCATTGCAATAGACCGAGGGCCCTTCAGTCGAGATACTCGTAGACCCCACCATACGAGGCCCGCCATGAAACTCGACCTTCTCTACGAATTCCAACCTGCGGTCGTCCCCTATGCCGCCAAGCCCCACCCCTACGGACAGCGCGACGCCGAGGTGCAGGTCTACAATGAGGCCTTCGAACAGATCCAGCTGGCCGACAAGCTGGGTTTCGAGACGATCTGGTGTGTCGAGCACCATTTTCGTGAGGGGCGCTCCGCGAGCCCGACACCCGAAGCGATCCTGGGCGGTCTCGCACTCACGACACAGAATATCCGCCTCGGCTTCGGCGTGACCTTGATGCCCTTCGGCTTCGGACATCCCGCACGGGTGGCGGAAAGGGTCGCGACCGTCGACATCATGAGCAAGGGGCGGGTCGAATGGGGAACCGGACGATCGACCCCGATGGAACAGACCGCCTTCGGCGTTCCGACCACTGAGCAGTCCAAGGATCAATGGAAGGAAGCGGTCGAGATCGTCGTGGGGATGTGGGAGCAGGAGCGCTTCTCCTACGAGAGCCCGAATTTCTCGATGCCCGCGCGCGTCCAGACACCCAAGCCCTACCAGGACCCCCATCCAGCCTGCTGGGTCGCGGCAGGAAGCCCGCGAAGCGCCGAAATCGCCGGCGAGAACGGCCTGGGTCTACTCTCCTTCTCCCTGTTCCAGCCGGTCTCCGCCATGGCGTCACACATCGACATCTATCGCGCATCGCATCGAGGCTGCACGCAGCCTCTGACCAGCGTGCCGAACGATCGAGTGGGCGCCTATACACTGGTCCATTGTTGCGACGACCTCGATGAGGCTTCGAACTACGGTCTCTGGGACTCGGTGAGCTGGTGGTACCACAACCTCGCCGAGTTCACGTTGGAATGGGAGTTTCCCAATCTCTCGAAAGAGGAGCAGCAGGACGTCTTTCCGCTTCTCAAGCCTCAGATCGACGGCGAGGTCGACGTCGAACGCTATCAGGAAGAGGACATGATCATCTGTGGCACGCCGGATATGTGTCTCGAGAAGATCCTCCGCTACGAGGAAGCCGGCGTCGATCAGCTCCTCTGCTACATCCAGTTCGGAATGCTGCCCCACGAAAAAGTGATGCGATGCCTCGATCTGCTCGGCACCAAGGTCATCCCGCAGCTCGAGAAGCGGGGACATCGTGTTGGATCGGCCGTTAGTCGCTGATTCGATGGATTGCTCATTCGATGGGTCGACACGGGCGGGTCGATAGATCGACAGGAGGCTCCAGCATGGATCTGATCTCTACACTCCGTTATGCGGCGAAGGCGAAGAAGAAGAAGATCGCCGAGGCAAAGCAGGACGAAGACGCCGAGGGAAAGCCCGCGCAGGAGCGGCCCAGCTCCGAGCGCACGGACGAGCCCGAGGACTCGACGGATGATGGCGGAGCGCAGCGAACGACGCAGTCGTCCTGAGCTGAAAGGGTCGACAGATCGTCCCGTGCGCCGCGCTGGACGGCGTCAGCGACTGAGCTCGGCCAGCGAATGAGTCAGGGCGAGCAGCTCTTCGCCGATTTCGCTGATGACCCGTCGCGAGGTCCGTCGTTTGAAGCCCTGCAGCGAGATCGAGAGAACCACCTCGCCTTTGGCATCGATGACCGGAGCCGTGATGGTGCTGATCAGGATCGAACTGCCCTGACCTTTCGAAAGCTGGTAGGGCCCGTGACCGAGTTCGGCAATTCGACCGAAGAGTTCGCTGCGAAGTGTCTTCGAATGGGGGTCTTCGGCGAGCTCGGCCAGCAGTGCTCCGATCCGTCGTCTCTCCTCGACCTCGAGCGCAACCGAGTATCCGCGCTCCCGCACGATATCGAGGATCTCGCGTAGCTTGCGTTCTTCAGCGCGCGGCGCGCCGCCAGCGAGCAGCCAGCGATCGACCTCGACTTCAGAAGACCACGCGACCCATGCCGATGCCAGGGGCGCGACGAGGGGGATGCGCTGTCCGACGCGGACGACCGTTCCGGCTGGGGACTGCGGGCCGGCTCGCGCCACGCAGAGCGTATCGCCACCCGCGCGCACGAAGGCCAGAGTTTCGAGGCCGAGCTTCCGACTCAGCGCGCGCATGCGGCCGCGTGCCTCATCGATGACGGGGTTGCGATCGAGGGCCGCATCGCCGATGGCGACCAGCACGGGGCCGAGCACGTAGGTATTGTCGATCGGGCTTCTGCTCAAGAACCCGGACTCGGTCATCGCGACCAGGATGCTGTGCATCGACGCGAGGTTGACCTGCAGACGTTTCGAGAGCTCGGAATAACTGAAGCCTCGATCCGGGTGTGCGGCGAGGAAGGCGAGCAGATCGGTTGCCCGCGTGGCGGAGAGGGCTCTTCTCGACATCCGTCCACGTTATCACTCATGCGAGAGGGCTCCATCGGGCTGACGGCTCCATCGGACGGGCGGGCCGTTGGGGCCAGCCTTGGAATACGCCCGCCGATGCTCCGGCTCATCCGCCCCGACAGCGCGTGCCATCGCGGAAGAGGGCACGGCTGGAAGGGCGTCTTTTTCGTTCTGGCTGAACCATGTGGAGGGATCGGCTCGAAATGGGCTAGAGGGAGGATGCTGCCAATTCTTCTGGATGGATGATGAAGGCCGGGACCGCCGCGAACTGGATGGTGGTGGACAGAGAGGTGCACTGTCCGGTCTCCGGATCCAGATGCCCGTCCGCCAACCGCGGCAGGGCGTGATACACACCCGCGCACATGTAGCCGCCGGCGTTTGCGGCGGCTCGGCCGAGATGAATCGGACCGAGGTAGACCTCGGTCAGGAAATCGAAGAGGTTCTCGATATCCCAATAACCGCCCAACACGCCCTTGACACTGCCGTCCGGCAGCATCTCCGCTCTGATTCGGGCATCCCGAAACCAGTAGTGATTGTCGATCGCCTGGACGGCGAAGCGGAGCTTGAGATCGACGGGGCCGGCAATCAGCACACCGTCCTTGATCTCACCCTCGAAGGGCTCGCTGTGATACATCGCGTCTTCGTGGACCGGCTGGCTGGTATGCCGCACGATCGCACCGTTCGCGTCCGTCGTGACCGATCGGGCACCAGTGAACATGCGCACCTCTACCCGACCCTCGTCCCGGGTCCCCTCGACGAGTGTCATCTCGAGCAGCGTCGAGAGGGCGCCCTCCGTGATCGCCGTGCCGGTCTTGAACAGGCGGTCGAACAGGCCGCCCGGGCGAAAGCCCTTCACGCAGCCCATCAGTCGCCAGTATTGGTTGTCGATGCCTCGCATGCCACCCGGTCCGACGAAATCTTCGTGGGCGCAGCGATCCCCGGAGTCACGCTCGGAGTGCATATCGTCGAGGTCGATCCCAGCCACCGTGGCGGCGCCGTCGAAGGTCTTGTGCCCAGGATCCGGGCGCACCATCGGGTCCTTGCAGGCATCCGGCGGCAAGAGACTCAACGCGCCCTCGCGATCGCCCGCCTCGTATCGGCGCTTGACCTCGGCGCTGACCGCCTCGAATTCCTCTGAGAGATATTCGCGCTCGGAGACGTTCAGCCCGTCGGGGCACTCTCCCGGGTCGTCGTATGGAATCTCGTACGCCCAATTCGTGAAGACGAAGCCCCTGACCTCACCCGTCGCGGCCGCGTCGATCGCCTCGGCGGAGGGAGGCGGCGGTTCGGGTGCATCGCAGGCCAGCAGAACGAAGAGCATCGACAGGGAAGCGTAGACGAGTGCGTTGGGTCGCATTTTTCCTCCTGAGGTCCTCCGGCGTGGTGCGGGAGCTCTAGACTTCCGATCAGTCTGCCATCGCAACCCGCGGCCGGATCAGGAAGGCCGGCACGGCCTCGAAGTGGATTGCGGCCGAGATCGAGGTGCACCGGCCGGTCTCGGGGTCCGGGTGCCCATCGGCGACGCGCGGCATCGCGTGGTAGATCCCCGCGCACATGAAGCCGCGGGAATTGGCCGCGTTCCGACCCTGCGGATGATCGCCAATGTTCTGGTCGTTCAGTACAGAGTACAAATTCTCGATGTCAAAAAAGGCACCGACGACGCCCTTGACTCGACCGTCGTCCAGCACCTCGCCCCGGATCCGCGCGTCGCGAAGCCAGACCTCGTTGTCACTGGTCTGCTGCTTCTTCTTGATCCAGAGGTCGACGGGCTCGGTGGTGAGGATGCCGTCGACGATCTTCCCCTTGGCCACTGGACTGTGGTATCGGGCGTTTTCGTGCACGGCCACGCTCACGTTCCGCATGATGCCCCCGCTCGCATCCACCGTGGCCGGGCCGTTCGCGGAGACGAGCTGGATCTCGACTTCGTCATCGTTGCGCGCATCGTCCATGCCGCTGATCTCGAGCAGGATCGCGTAGCCCCCCTCCTTGATGTGCGCATTCGAACTCTGGAGTCGGTCCATCAGGTCGTTCGGTCGAAATCCACGGATGCAGCCCGTCAACCGCCAATACTGATTGTCGATGCCCGTCGCTCCATCGTGGCCCGCGAAGTCGTCGTGTGCGCAGCTCGCAGAGGTCGAAGCCGCGCGCCGCGAATCGACACCATCGAGGTCGAGGCCATGAACGGTGGCCGGCCCGTCCAGGGTAAGGAAGCCAGGGTCTGGCTGGGAGAGCGGATCCTGGCAGGCGTCGGGCGGCAGCAGATCGACGTCCCAACGTAGATACCCGCCGGCCGTGTGGATCCGCTTGCGTTCGGCCATGAAGACTGCCCACTGCTCGGGGTAATAGTCCGCCTCCGTCACATTGAGCCCGTCTGGACACTCGCCCGGATCGATATCGGGGATCTCGTCGTGCCAGCGCGCCATCACGTAGCCGCGAGTGGTGGGTTGCGTGATGGAGGGCTCCGCCTCTCGCGTCGTCCGCGTCGTCGCTGAGTCGCAGGCCAAGGCCAGCGTGGCGAACAGCCCCATCGTCAGGATAGCTTGGCTGCGCATATTCTTGCCCCTCTCCTCCCGGTCGGCCTCGCCCCGCGTCACTGGCGCCAGGCTGACGCTAGGCGATAAACTACTATTCGGTAGCGACGTCTCGTTGGCCTTGCGACCCGAGGGCATTCAGCTCCAACGCCCAAGGCCCCATGCCGGCCGATCCGGCCTTTCGAGCAGCCCCTTCCCCTCCGCAGATAGTAGCGATCATGCCAATTGTTTCAGTGCCGTGGTGAATCGAGACCCCTCACAGAGCCCAGCCCCACCAGGCACTATCTCACACCTCTTGCGACCAGCGTGAAAGAGGCCGGGAGCCGACCGCGCCATGGCTCCGGCAACTCCCACGTATGCTCAGATGTCTCCTCCATGGCCTTCAACGCCGGCCAGACACATCGGGCGGATTCCTCGAGCAATTCGATCCGCAGGCCTGCCTCGACCAGACTCGTCACCATGTCGCCGAGTGGGTGGACCCACTGAGCGGTCTGGCGGTGGACGAAGCTCTTTTCGGTGTCGGCATACGCCATCGTCGTCGAATATCATCCGTGGACTATCGAGATAGGGGTAACGCAGAGCGAAGCCGGGCTCACCCGCGGCGTCATCGAGAGTGCTGAGCATCGGGTGGACATCATTCATGAGAAGCATGCCGCCGGGCTCGAGCATCGCTGACACGACCCGCGCCCACCTCGCAATATCCGGCAGCCAGCAGATCGAGCCGATCGGCACCAACACCACGTCGAAGGTCTCCCCAACCACCGCCGGTGCGTCGTACACGTTGGCCTCGAAGAACCGCGTGTCCAGCCCGAGTTCGTCCCGAAGATGTTCGGCCCTCTCGATCGCCCGGCCAGAAAAATCGACGCCGACCGCCCTCGCGCCGAGGCGCGTCCACCCGAGCGTCTCCATCCCCATATGACATTGCAGGTGGATCAGCGACTTACCGTGCAGCTCGCCGACCCGGCTGATCATGGAGTCGTCGAGGCCGTGTCCGCCGGCCCGCAGCGCGTCGGCATGCCGGCGGTACATCTCCGACTCCCAATGCGCTAGCACCCGTTCATCCCAAGAGACACGATTCCATTCGAAAGCTTCGACATCCTCTGTGGGGAAGTCGCCTATCATCGGGCCGACTCATGGGGAAGACTCTTGCTCGGATCGGTGGGCATGCGACTACGCTCCATCGATTCGCATCCGATGCAGAAAAGGCTCCATTGGATGGCTGTCTTCGTCACAGACGGGTAGCGAGTTCCACTCACTCATCCGGTGGCCTCCGACGAGGGGGGATTGCGGTCACGATAGCTCGCCTCAGGATGGCGAGCCGGGTTTCTCGACAGAACGGAACTGTCTATCCCAGACCTGGACGCAGAGATCTCGATGCCCCTGTTCTGTCCGGCGAGGAATTCAGACGATCCTGCTCGATGGTCTACTCGGGCTGGTCTGCGCGGCCGGAGTATGGGTGGCCAGATGGAGTCGGAATGCCAACAGCGTCCATCAGCTGACAGAGAAACTCTTCAGCGCTAAAAAGGTGCTGAATCGGAGATCCCGAGACCCGCTGGCCCAATCGTCCGAACCAATGATTAGACGTCGACCGGCTCATGCGCCTGATGCCGATGGGTCATGGAGCACAAATACGATGCAGAGTATTCAAACGCTGGGAAAGTAGATGCTGCCGGAGCTTCTGGGTTAGGCGACGGGCTGGACTTGCGGGTCGACCCGTCCGGCTCTTGAGCGCGCAGTTCGACAACCCCTTTCCGGCACGCGGCCCGCGCGGGCCCCTGGCCAACCAGGACGAGAGGTCGCGCCCTGTGCTCGAGACAATCGCCTTCGACGAGGACTCCCTACTGGCCCAGGCGCGCCAGATGACGGGGCTCGACGATTTCGGTGACGAGCGCTTTCACGAGCCGCTGCGGCGGCTCCTCTACTCGCTCGACCACGAGGCTCGGCTGAGCCGGGCGGGTCGCGCAACGCAGCGGGCGCGGATTGTCGGCAGCCTCGTCACGCGCCTCTCCGCCGAAGCCTTCATCGCAGGCCATCCGGAGATCCTCGAAGAAGAGATCAGAGCACCGGTCGTAATCGCCGGTCCCACCCGCTCCGGCACGACGCGGCTGCATCGAATGCTGTGCGATGATCCAAGACATTTCGCCGTCCTGTGGTGGGAGAATCGCAGCCCGGTGCCCTACCCCGGCAGCGACTGGCGACGCGACGACCCACGCATCCGCGATGCGCAGGACGAGGTGCGCCGCGTGCTCGAGGCAGCGCCCGAACTGAGAGCGATCCACCCCTGGGATCCCCTGGGACCCGATGAGGACGCCCTGCTCTGCGAGCATGCCTTCCTGTCCTACGTGCCCGAATCGGGCGCTCACGTCCCGAGCTATCGCGACTGGATGCAAGAGCAGGATTTGACCGCCGCCTACGAGTACCTCGCGCGCATGCTGCGGATCCTCCAGTGGCAGAAGAGGCAGCGGGGTGAACGAGCAGAGCGCTGGATCCTGAAGACGCCCCAACACCTCGGCTTTCTCGACGCGCTCGTGCGAGTCTTTTCAGATGCACGGATTCTCCAGACCCACCGCGATCCGCTGGTCGCGGTGCCCTCTGCCGCCAGCATGTATTCGACTCTCTGGACGATCGCCTCGGACGAAGTGGATCGCGGCGCGGTCGGGCGTCAGGTGTACAACCGGCTGGCGCTCGACCTGGCCAGATGCCTGGCCTTTCGAGAGCATGAGCAGGCGGATCGCTTCTGCGACGTCTGGTTCGACGACATGCAGCGCGACTCGATCGCGGAGGTCGAGCGCGTCTACACCTGGCTCGGCACGCCCTTTGGATCGCAAACGCGTCGCGCCCTCGAAGCCTGGCTGGTGCAAAACGCCCGTGAGAAACGCCCGGCACATCGCTATACCCTCGAGGACTTCGGCCTCCGAGAGGACGGACTGAGGCAGCACTTCGCCGAGTATCGGGAACGCTTCATCCTCTCGCGACCCAACTGACCGGGACGCGACGCCCGTGCATCGATGCTCTCGGCGGGCGGGTCATGGCGAGATTCTGGAGGGAACATGGGGAAACTGAAAGACAAGGTCGCACTCGTCACCGGGGCGGGGCGGGGGCTGGGACGCGGCATCGCCCTCGAGCTGGCGCGGGAGGGTGCGGCAGTCGTGATTGCCGAGCTCGACCCCACTACGGCCGGGCAGACTGCAGAGGAGATCGAGGCTCTGGGAAGCCGCGCGCTGGCCGTCGCGACCGACGCAGGTAAGCGCGATCAGGTAGACGCCGCCGTGGCCGCGGCCGAACAGGCCTTTGGCCGCATCGACATCCTCGTCAACAACGCCCAGACCCAGCGCCAGCAGGTGAACTTCGAGGACACGACGGACGACGACATGCAGGTCGTGCTCGCGTCGGGCGTGCTCGCCACCTTCTACTTCATGCAGGCCTGCTTTCCGCTGCTCCGTCGACGAGGGGGCAAGATCATCAACGTCGCTTCGGCGGCGGGCCTGGTGGGCTACCCGGGCTGGACCTCCTACGCCGTGTCCAAGGAGGGCATCCGGGCGCTCACCAAGGTGGCTGCCAACGAGTGGGGACAGCACAAGATCAACGTCAACGTGATCTGTCCAGCCGCCGAGACGCCAAGCTTCGAGGAATGGAGCGGCAATCATCCCGATCTCGCAAAGCAGATGATCGGCTCGATCCCACTCGGACACCTCGGGGATCCAGAGGCCGACATCGGCCGCGCCGTGGTGTTTCTGGCCGGTCCCGACTCGGACTTCATCACAGGCCTCACCATGATGGTCGACGGCGGACAGACGATTCTGCACTAACAGACTGCGAGCAACGCTAGCGAGCGCGCCCTGCCCAGAGTTCGATTCACCTCGCCTCCGGCGCGCGACCTCCGGCCCGCGCTCATCGGCGAGCGTGCGCTGTCGTCTCGCCGTGGGTCGGTCCACTGGCCACGCGCGTGAGCTATTCGATCGGGAATCTACGGCGTCGCCGAGGCAGCAATCCATGCATCCGCCATGAACCTACCGACCGCAGCGCCTCCACAGACGCGACAACAGACCCTTGCTCTTCTCCTCTCGCAACCCGAGGAGCCGGAGCGCCTGGCTTGCGGCCTCGCAATCGGGGTTCATCTCCAGTGCGCGATCGAAGATCCTGCGCGCCGTTTTCAGATTGCCCTTGGCCTGGACGATGCGACCGAGATAGACGTAGGAGAGTTCACGGTTGGGCGAAGTCTTGATGGCCCTCGCGATATGCTCCATGGCTTCACGCTGCACCACGTCTTCGTCGGGATTCGCCAGGTACAGGGCCCATCCCAGGTGTGAGAGGTAGTCGCCTTCGTCGGGATCGAGGTGGGAGGCCATTCCGAAGGCCTCCCCCGCCCTGTCGTACTTCTTGGACTTGAGTAGGTCTTTTCCCTTGCGGAACCAGCGCTCTGCTTCGAGGGACCGATCCGCCCAGGCCCGCTCTTGTTCGTCCCGCCACTTCTCCTCGCGCAGTTCGACATGGGCGCGACGAGCCTCCGAATCCTTCAGGTGTAGATAGGCCGCGTCGATCCGCTTCCGGACCCGCTCGGCCTGGTCGCGAAGCACATCGTTCGCAGCCACCTGTTGCGCGTCGGGAATCTGCTGGAGAAGCCGCTCGTAGGCCGCGCGCACGTCCCGGTCCGCGGCTGACAGAGAAAGGCCCAGGGCTTCGAAGTCATCCCCTGCCATGACCTGGTCCGCGAGTTCACCCAAGCGCTCGTCGATGACCTTCTCCGCGGTCGAAATCTCTGCGCGAGGGGGCGCTGCCCCCATCGACGCCCGACTGACTCTCGCCGACGACAGGGCCCGCGCCTTCTTCACCACGCGACGCACGAGGTTGCCGCTTTCCGGCGGCAGAGTGGGCTCATCCTCGGGCGGTGTAGTCGAGGGGCCGGTGACCACGGTCACTTCATAGAGCTCGACACCCGGCTCGTCGCGGATCACCTCGCCGAGACCCGCGTCGATCTCCTCGCCGAGACCCGCATCGATCTCCTCGCCAAGACCCGCGTCGAGCACCTTGTCGAGTTCCTTGCCCCGCTGCGTGCCCAGCTCCTCGTCGATCTCCTCGCCGAATTCGACCTCCAACAGGTCGTCCAGGTCATCCAGCTCGTCTTCGAGCTCGTCCTCCAGGTCGAGTTCCGGAAGGGTCAGGGCCAGCAGGGGCTCGGTATGCAGCTCCATCCAATTCGCAAGAATGAGCCCGTACAGGAGGCGTTCGCCGAAGAGCCCGGAGTCGGTCAGATCGCCGAGGGTGCCCTCACCACCCAGTTCGGTCAGCTTCTGCACCTGCTCCGGCGAGAGCTCCGCGGCGTCCAGGCGTTCTCGACTCTCGGCAGAGCTATAGATGTAGAGGGTCGCTCGTTTGCGTAGCCAATCGCGGGCCCACTGGAGCGATGAAGCCTCGAGGACACCGGCCAACAATAGGCTGCCGGTGTCGCGCGAAACTTCGAGCGAGGAGTCCGACTTGAGCCGCCGCTTCTCCGCGAGCTTGTAGCTTCCCTCGGTCCAACGGAAGGCGTCGAAGATCTCTGCCTCGGCCCGACGAGCGATGGCGCGCGCCACTTCCTCCTCGGATATGTCCTGGGTCCTGTCTCGCCGGGCCTGGCGACGCCTGGACTCGATGGCCACCACGGATCCATTGCGAAGCTGAATCCCCATCTTCGCCTTACCACTCGTAGCCAGAAGCACCCCGCTCGTACCCCGCCGATGCAGCCTGGCCAGGACCTCGAACAGGGGCTCGGCATCGAAGCTCCCCGCTGACTCCGACTTCGGTGACTGGCGCGGCGTGGCTCGCGCTTCGACCTTCGGCGGCAAGGGCGCGGCCTCGCGAATAGTGCTCAGAAGCTCGGAACGATTCGCAGGCTTGCTGAGGAAGTCCACCACCCCCAGAGCGATGGCTTCGCTGTGGAGCACGGACTGACGCGGTGCACGGGTCAGGACCAGAATCGGGACCTCGCCTCGCTCGCGTGAGCGAATGTCCGCTATCAGATCCGGACCATCGCAGCCGCGGAACTCCAGCTCCATCAGGACCAGGGCCGGCTTGCGCTCGTCGAAGAGCTTGATGGCCTCCTAGGGGTCAGTAGTCTGAACGAGGCTGTACCCCTCCTCATGCAGGGTCTTGGTGAAGCCCTGCGGAAGTTCCAGCCGCTCATCGATGTGAAGGATAACTGTGGCCATTCCACTCCAATCCACCCTCTCTAATCGAACGTATGCACCCATCGAATGAGCGATTAAGCGGCCTGGAGCCTATTTCCGGAGCGAAGCATCAGAGTTCGCGGTTCGCGAAGTGCTGTAGCTCTTCCACTAGCAACGGAGCCAGCGCGGTGGAGGAGCGGCCCGAACCTGGAGCGCCGCGAGTGGTCTCGCACACATCATATGTAGACTTGGTGACTGCAGCCGCAATGCGGGATCATTGCACGCTAGTTGCGGAAGCTGCGATCCCGAGTCATGTCGGCGTGTCACCAGCCAGCTGCCCTGTGGAAGCGAGAAGGTTGCCCGCGGGCTGGGCGGGGTTGTGGCCCCGGGGTTCGAGGGCGATCACCGAGCCTTCCGAGGCCGAGCAACAGACGAACCCAGACCGCAAAGGACAAGCAACAATCAAGACGAGTTTGGACCAATTCTGCATCAATCTGACCGATCTCGAAAAGTCGGTGCACTTATACGAGACATTGCTCGGTTTCGAGGTCACCCATCGAGTTGAGATCCCCAATCTGACCGGGGTGGTTCTGGCGGGTAAAGGCGGCAACCGGATCCAGCTGGCCTGGCACCACGATCACGAGGGGCCCATCGAGCATGGCAGCGCCCTGTGGAAGTTCTATCTGAGCACCGACGATTGCGAGGGCCTCTATCAGCGCTGTATGGACGCGGGCATCGAATCGATCTCGCCGCCAGAGCGGTTGGACGACTGGCCCGTCACCGCCGCATTCGTTAGCGACCCGGACGGCTACCAGGTTGAAATCCTGCAACACCACGCGCCGACTCCCCAGGGACTCAGTGGTCCCGCGGCGAATAAGTAGTCGGAGGGAAAGTAGTCGGACGGACGGACGCATTCGCACTGGACCCGAGCGCTCTGCACGGTGCCCATCGTCTGACCCCGGGTGGCCGCACTGCCCGTCGGCACGCACGATGTCTTGCGAGATCGGTGCCGCTGGGTGGAGATCGCTCGCCAAACAAGCGTCGAGGGGGATGGACGAGTCGAACACGTGGACCACATCGACCAATCGACCGATGCTGGGTCGCGTCCAGCCCACTCCCTGCTCGCTCAGACGGCAATCCCCAGCAGCTCGGCAGGGTTCTGGCACGCCATCCGGATCAGCTGGGATTCTGGCACGCCTTCGGTCCAGAGGGAGTCGAAGAAGTCGCGCAGGCCGGCAGCGGGATGTGGCAGGGTGTCGGACCAGCCGTAGTCGCTCGCCAGCACGCAGCGCTGCGCTCCGATGGTCTCGATCATCTGGAGCATCTCCGGCACGGTCTTGTCTGGCGCATCGCCCAGGATTGGGCTGCAACAAATAGCGGTCAGCTCGATGGTCGCACCGAGATCAGCGAGCTCTCGACATTGTGAGGGTGAGAGCGCGGGGCCGGCCGACCGGGTGCCGGCGTGGGTCACGATCACGCGCCCGCCGCGAGCGAACTCCCGCACCGCCGCATAGTGCTCGGCGGCGGTGGTGTGCCCGGTGGCGAGCACTGCCCCGAACTCGCGCACGAGGCCCGCGATCTCATGCACGACCGGCAGGACCTTGCCGCTCTCGTCGAGTACAGCGATCCCGGGCGCTGGGTAGCCGAGCTCGCGAGCGAGCCCGGACTGGTAGTCCTGGACACTGGCCAGGGTCGGCAGCCAGACGATCTTCGCCCCGAGGCGCAACGCGCTTTCGACCGCCGCGGGATTCAGTCCCCCTGCCTGGTGGTCGAGCGTGATGCCGCCGAAGATCCGGATCCCCGGCACCAGCTGCTCCAGTGCGTGGGCCAGCGCCGGCGTGGCAAAATCATGAGCCTTCAGCACGAGGGCTGCATGGCCCGACTCGGCCGCCTCCTGCGCGGCCTCGACCGCAGTGACCGAGTGTGTCGCGCCGTCGAAGACGCCCACCATGTCGGGGCCGTAATGACAGTGGAGGTCGATGGCGCCTTCGATCTTGAGTGTGCCCATTAGAGCTGAGGATAGGCGAGCCGTGCCCCTCCCAGCTACCGGCCGAGCGGTTACGCGAACTGCATGGTGATCGGGCCAGTCGATGGAGGCGCAGGGGTGAGCTCGACCGGGTCCCGCTGAGTCGAACGGAGATCCGCGCCGCGCACCTCGCCACCAGCGGCAGCAAGAGTCGGAGCGCGTGTCTGGGCGGAGCCCGCCGAGGTTGGCTCGGCGAGCTCACTGTGTTCGACTTCGATCAGTCTTCTCCGACAGGCAGCTGGGAGAACGGCGAGGCTTTCGGTCACCGAGGTTGCGAATCGGCGCGGATCTGCCGAAAGCGGAGCTCCAGGCCTGGACCACCCCTTGCGCCGAGGGCGTCCGCCCCACCAGAGCAATTCGCGAAATGAGCTTGAAAATCGCCCCAAATAGGGGGATAAAGACCCATTTAGAAGCTGATTGCGATATCACACTCTGCGGAGAGAGGGAGGACGCAGCCCAAAACTGATGCCATAACGCCACGTGTATTTAACAACTCGTATTTGGTCGATCCGTGTATAGTGAGCCTTCGGTCCATCATCTGTGCTGAGGTTCAATCCATGCAGAAGATTCTCTCGCTCACCGTCGCCGCCTCGATCCTATCCTTCGCTACCACGCCCGCACTGGCCGGAATCGCCGCCCCCGTCCCGAGCATTGGCCCGGCTGGTCTGCTCGTCCTCGCGTCCGGGATCGGCGCAGTGGCCTGGCTCGCGATCAAGAAGCGCTCGTAGCCGGAGCGGCGCTCGGTTCTCAGAGGCATGGAGCAGTTCCTCCTCGATCATGCGGGCAGCGTCCGAAGTGTGGCGTTCTCCGGAGCCCTCCTGGGGCTGGCATTCTGGGAGCTGGCGCGCCCGCGCCGGAACCTGAGCTTCTCGATCGGCCTGCGCTGGCCTAGCAACCTCGGACTCGCGGTGCTGAACGGTCTGCTGACCCAGTGGCTGACACCGGTCCTCGCGATCGGCGCCGCTTGGATTGCACAGCAGCACGGCTGGGGAATTCTTCGCACTTTCCCCCTACCCGGCCCATTCGCCCTCGCGCTTGCCCTGATCGCCCTGGACCTCGGCGACTACGCGGTCCACCGCATCTTTCACGCCGTCCACGTCTACTGGCGTCTGCATCGGGTCCACCACGCCGATCTCGACGTCGACTTCACGACGAGCCAGCGACACCACCCGATCGAGGTCATGGTCGTGCTTTGCCTCAAGCTGGTGGTCGTGACCTCGCTAGGCGCCCCGCCCGCCGTGGTCTCGATCCATGAAGTCGTGCGTCTGACGATCGACGTATTCAACCACGCCAACCTGAGGCTCCCAGAACCCGTGGATCGCTGGCTTCGCTGGGTCGTCGTGACGCCCGACATACACCGCGTCCATCATTCCGCACGTCAGGTCGAGACCGACAGCAACTACGGCGGCCTGCTGCCCTGGTGGGACTGGTGCTTCGGGACCTACTGCGCGCAACCCGCAGACGGACACGACGCGATGACCCTCGGACTCGAGGGCTTTCGTGAGCCCAGAGATTTGTGTTTTCAGCGCATCCTCGTGCTTCCCTTCCTCGACGAGGGCGCAGATCCGAGCGAAGAGTGGCTGCGCGCCGATTGATCGACAAGCAGTCGTCGAGCTGGCTCTGCGACAGCGGCTGGCGACGTACGCTCAGACGGGGGCGGAGCCCAAGCTCAGCCCCCTGGACCCCGCCTTCTGGGTACGCCATTTCGCTTCCGGCAAGGCAGCGGGAAGGAGTCCCGCAATTCCGAGAGTCAGCTTGATGGGGCGAGCCCCAATCAGCCGTGCTCGGACCATCGATGTCTACTCGGGAGCGCTTCGTCGGCGCCGGGCTCGAACTGAGTCGCGACAGGGCTAGTCGTCGTAGAGTCTCGTCTCGACCTCGCAGTCTCCACAGAACCGAAAGCCCACCCGGTAGTCCTGTCCGCAGGCCTCGCAATAACTGCCCGCCGAATCGTCGAGTCGGCGCCGGGGCGAGAGGAGTTCACTCGCGTCGAATCCACGCGCGTGCGCAACGTCCAATAGATACCTGCGCTCCGCGGCGCCCCCCTGAAAGCGTGGATTCTCGACCCTCCCCAATCGCAGCCTCAAGAATCTCTCGCACCCTTCATCGTCCAGCATCAGCGCCACGATCTCTACGAAGCTCCGATCTGCAAACGCCCGACGAAGCATCTCGGTTCCGGCACGCATCAAGGCAGGCGGGTAGAGGGAGGCCATGAAGAGTGAGCTGGCCAGGCCGGGCAGATCCGCGAGAACCACTTTGTGGGCGCGAAACATCAGAGCGAGACCGATCAGATGCAGCAAAGAGAAGGGCGCGACTCCGAATAGAATCGCGGCCTCGGGCCCAATCAGCAGGGCTGTCGAGGGGCCAACGACACCGACGAGAAGAAGCTGTGCGCACCCAACCCATCGCAGGCTACGCGTGTCACGGATTGCCCGGTCCAATTTTTCGCCGAGCGATTCGAGCTCCGCGGCCGGCGTGTCGACCGGGATCGCGTCGTGGCCGCCGAGCGTGATCGCTGTCGGCAGAGGATTTCCAAGCCGCCATCCACCGCCGGGAATCATGAAGGCACGGTGCCGAGCCGGCTGCTTGCCCGCACGGCACCGGAAGAGTGCGATCGATTCATTCGGAGCGACCCAGATAAGACACTGCGCAAGGTAGAGCGCGATCAGGGTAAAGAAGAACTCCAAGGATCGATCAGACTCGCGTTACAGGCGAGTCCTCTGCACGCGTTCCGCCAAAGAGGCGTTTGATTACTGCGCCCGTTCCAGCCAAGGCGACGAGAATGAGCTTCCAGAATCGCGCCAACAGGCCGCTATTCACGAGCGCCGCTCCGGCACCGCCCACGACGAGCGCCGCCAATCCGACTTGGGCGAGCTTGTCCGTGCCTGGAAGGTACTCAGCATAGGTACTCCCCGGCTGAAACCGATAGTTGCCGAGCAGCGCTGCGAGCTGACGATCCGCCGCACCGAGCTCCTCTTGGGAAGAAACCAGAGTGACGGTCATGACTCCGCGTCGACCGAGAACCTTTACGATTCGATTGATGGTCCTCGATCCCTCGGAAACACCAATGATCGCCCACGTCAGATTCCTGGTTCCAGGGTCGTATCGAGGCGCATCATGCCAGCCGGCAATCTGCATCGTTGGCCAACCCATCTCGATACGACTTTCATTGGCGGCCTCGGTTCCCTCTCGAATCGAACTCAGCAACGCGTCGGCGTCGAGATCCGAATCATCATCCGGGACGTACCCGAGCTCATCGAACTCGAAGACGATGAACCAGTTCTCAGCGTCGCTGGCGGGCAGTACGGTGCCCTTCTCCGTTCCGGTTTCGGGATTCTGGTAGAGCTCCATCAACCGAACAGTGTCACGCTGGTCGAGGAAGACGTAGCCCTCGGACAGATCGATCTCGGCAAGATTCCCACCCATTGGAAACGTAGCCGGCCCCCGTTAATAATTGAGCTGAGGACCTTCTTGTGCAACGGAAATGCCGGCAACCAGTCCCGAGATAGCCAGCACAGTCACGATGAACGAACACGCATATCGCCCGACCATGCAATCCCCCTATTCTTTTGACTCAATGATCGCAATCCGAAATCGACACATAGAGCAACGAGGGTCTAAAGCCCCGGAGATCTACCGCGACCTGTCCAGCAGAATGCTCCGTATCGGCGGTCGCAGAAGCCAACTTGAATTTTCCACTCCCACCATCCCCATTCGGCTGATCTGGATCGACCCCGAGAGTCCGTTCGCTCGCCGATCCTGATTCGAGGTCGAGCAGGGTGATTCGAGAATCGATGCTAGGGAGGAGAAATGACAGCGGAGCCGGAGACGATCACTCTCCTCGAACAGGAGGATCCGATCTCCCTGCTGCCCACAGCACGCGACGCCAGCGGAGTCGGACCGCTCGACTTCGCGCAACGAAGTCACCAGACCTGTTGGACGCAGCGCGCGAGGTCGTCGGTGGGGGTGGTGGCATCTCTCCACGTTCCGGGTACAGAATCCCGTGCCCTCGCTCGGGCCCCTGGCCCTCGCGATCGTGGCGCCGGGCCTCGCGTCCGTGGCCCTGGCTGTGCGCGGCCGTCTGCGCGCTGAATGCGCCGGGACTGGTATCCTGTCCGATGACTTCCCTCGAGCCGCCACCGAACCCATGGGATCAGAGCCGATGACACGAGGACGTCGCGCAGACGGCCGCTACATGAGCAAGACCGACTGGCGCCGCTTGTTCTCTGAATCGGACGAGGGGAGCGCCCGACTCCAGCCTACGCTCACACTCGACCGGCTCACCACTCTGGACTTCTCGATGCTGGAGGTCCGCGGCGGCGACGCGAACGTGCCCCTGCGAGAGGCCGCGCGGGCATGAGCCGACGCACCCTGCAGCTGCTCCACACCTCCGACGTCCACATCGGCGAAGGCCGCACAGCGGACGAGCGCCTGCGCGGCCTGCGCGGCGTCGTCGATGTGGCGAAGGGTCGTTCGGTGGATGCGCTCTTGATCGTGGGCGACCTGTTCGACGAATCGCGTGTGCCCGACGAGCAGATCGACGACGCGGTAGCCGAGCTCGCGCGTCTCGACATTCCGACCATCATCACCTGCGGTAACCACGACTCCCTCGGCGCACCGTCGGTCCACGACCGCCTGGCGCTGTCGGATGCGGGCGAACATATCCGCTTCGCCGCAGCACCCAGGGGCGAGCACATCGTCTTCGAGGAGATCGAGCTGGCCGTGTGGTCGCGGGGCATGGTCGAGCACACCGCGGACAACCTCCCCCTCGACGGCTACACCCCACACCCGGGCGACCTCTGGCGGGTCGTCCTGGCCCATGGGCACCACGTCGCCGACGCGAAGGACGATTCCCACCGCTCCTCGCGCATCAGCGTCGCCGACATCGCCGCCCTCGAGTGCGACTACCTCGCTCTCGGCCACTGGCACCGCTTCTTCGACGCCAGTGTGGGAGGGGTGCCAGCGTTCTACTCGGGATCGCCGTCGGAGTCGGGCGGCAGCTTCGCTTCGGTAAATCACATTACGCTCAGAGCGGGCCGCAGCGCGCGTGTCGAACGGGTTGCGATCCGGGACGCCGACACATAACCTCGCTCGAGGCGCAGCGATCGGTTGGCCGACGGCCGGTCGCCGAGCGAGCCGTGCTATCGGTGGCGTACTATCGGTGGTGTGTTGTCGGTGGTGTGTTGTCGGTGGTGTGTTGTCGGTGGTGTGTTGGAGATGGCGTGTTGGAGATGGCGTGTTGGAGATGGATGCGCCGCGCAATCCAGTCGCTCGAGCGCATCTCAGGGTCATGACCCATGAGCGAGTCGGGCATTCCAGAGAAGGCGGACTCGGCAAGCGCCGCCGCTGTAGCGGGCGAGGGCAGCGCGCCGATTTCTGACGCGTACGCCAACTACGTCGTGGGCGTGCTCTTCGTCGTGATGATGTTGAACCTGATGGATCGCTCGATCCTGGCGATCGTCCTCGAGCCCATCAAGGAGGAGCTCGGGGTTTCGGACACCGCCCTGGGTCTTCTCA
>PVBE011190931.1_pt1 | contig 56982 bp, 56 predicted proteins | sample 1631181 | NCBI WGS metagenome assembly PVBE01 (sample SAMN08397723, study PRJNA350692) | Marine metagenome, whole genome shotgun sequencing project. | isolation source: water | place: Pacific Ocean | collected 2012-04
CCATTGAAATATTGATAACTTCCTTAACGCTTCGCTAGAAGTTACCAACATTTCAACAGTCAAGAAACAACATCAAAAAAAGTAAAAGTGTCTATAAATAAAAAAGCTAAATTTGTCCAAGAGGGTTTGAAGTCAAACACTTGGAGTCCCTGTAAGAGTAGGTGAAAAGGTTATAGGATCTTTGGCTATAGTTGACACAATTGTAAGAGAATTTACCGAGGATGAGATAGAAACAATTTCAAATCTTGCTTTGCTTATTATGCTTGAGGAAGAGCATATATTGACTAACGGTATATTGAAGAAAAGCGAGGATAAATACGATGCAATATTTGATAATGCTAATGACTGTATAATGTTGTTACAGGATGATAAAATAGTAAACATCAACAACAAAGGCTGCGAATTATTTGGATATGATCGTGATGAGTTATTAGGCAAAACTACTCATGAACTTTCTCCAGACGAAAATAAAAAAGAGAATAAACAAACCATTAATCAAAAAGGATATCTGGTTAAAACCATGGAGGGAAAACCCCAGCGTTTTGAATGGGTGCATCAAAAGAAAAAAGGTTCATTATTTTATTGTGATGTAAGCTTATCCAAACTTGAAGAAAGTGATGATTACAATATTCTTGCAATTGTTCGTGATATAAGCGAAAGAAAGGAATATGAAAGGAAACTGATTAAAACAGCAGAGAAAGCAAAGGAATCAAATAGATTGATGTCGGTATCACTTGCCAGTATGTCGCACGAACTTCGAACACCATTAAATTCTATTATTGGCTTTTCAGATTTACTGCTTGATGAGGACACAACCGAAGATGAAAAAGAAATGTTCTCAAAACTTATTCAAACAGCTGGTAAATCTTTAATGCAATTAATTGGTGATATTATTGATATTTCAAAGATTGAAGCTGGAAAAGTAACAATTAAAAAGACAGTTTTTAATGTCAACAGTTTTCTTCAGGAAATATTTATTGCTTTCAAGCAAGAGAAAAAGAACCGGGATAAAGCTAATATTGAGCTCAAACTAATACTTTCAGATCAGGCTGCTGATTTGAAAATTAGAACAGATCAGCATCGGTTAAGGCAAGTATTCAGTAATTTGTTAACAAATTCTTTAAAATTTATAGATAACGGTTTTATTGAATTCGGATATTCTAGTATTACTCCCGAAAATATACAATTTTATGTTAAAGATACTGGCGTTGGAATAGCTACACTTCAAAAGGGCAAGATCTTTGAACAGTTTAGCCAAGATAAAGATACTTATGATCGTAACAGGGAAGGTACAGGATTAGGATTAGCTATAAGTAAATCATTTGTTGATCTACTAGGGGGCAAAATATGGGTTGACTCAGAATTAAATGAAGGATCAACATTTTATTTCACTATCCCGTTTGATATTAACTCAGCCCTCTCTGATAATAAATTAAGTGGATTATTAAATATAGGTGATTCTGACTGGTCTAAACTGACAATCCTAATAGTTGATGATGTTACTCAAAACTATGTTTATCTAAAGGGGTTATTAAAGAATACAAATGCTACTATTTTAAGAGCGGAAAATGGCTAGGAGGCTGTTGATATTTGTACGAACGAATCTATAGATCTTGTTCTTATGGATATTAGGATGCCTGTGATGGATGGCTTTGAAGCTACTAAACGTATCAAAGCAAATAACCCTGATATCCATATTATAGCACAAACAGCATTTGCAAGCTCTGAAGACAAAATAAAGTGCTTTAGTATTGGTTGTGATGATTACATTAAAAAACCAATTGATTACAAGCAGTTGTTTTCTATCATTACTAAATACTTAGGTTAATTTTTTCTTACCTTTACAATAGTTATTTGCGATTAATAAAAAATAACTATCTCCATTATTATGAGTTTGGAAGCAAAAAAAATACTTGTTAGCTATTGGGGCCATTCTTCGTTTCGACCAATGCAAGAAGAAATCATTGATTCGATACTTTCAGGTAAAGATACTCTTGCTTTGTTGCCAACAGGAGGTGGAAAGTCAATTTGCTTCCAGGTGCCAGCATTAATGAAAGAGGGCACTTGTATTGTTATTACGCCATTAATTGCATTAATGAAAGACCAGGTTTCTAACCTAAAAAAAAGCAAAATTAAAGCAGCAGCTATTTATACAGGGATGCACCGCGATGAAATGGAATCTATTTATTCGAATGCAATTGCAGGAAACCTGAAGTTACTGTATATGTCCCCTGAAAGACTTTTAACGCCTGTGGCACAAGATGTGATAAGTAGAATGAAAGTAAGTCTACTAACAATTGATGAAGCACATTGTATTTCTCAATGGGGTTATGATTTCAGACCTCCATATCTCAAAATAGCTGAAATCAGGCCAATTATTCCAAATATACCTGTACTGGCACTTACTGCCACAGCAACCCAAACTGTTGTTACTGATATTATGGAAAAACTTAGTTTCCGTAAACCTAATTTATTAAAAACAAGTTTTGAGAGGCGCAACCTATCATACAATGTTTTAAATGAATTTGATAAAACTGGGTTCCTAATAAGGAAATTGAAAGACGACAATAATACTGTGATTATTTATGTCCGTAATAGAAGAAAAACCAGGGAGTTAGCTGAGATATTACAAAAGAATAATATTAGTGCGACTTATTATCACGCAGGCCTCAATGCTAAAACCCGCGATGAAAGACAAAAAGATTGGAGTTTAGGACGTGTAAAGGTTATTGTTGCCACTAATGCTTTTGGGATGGGTATTGATAAGTCAAATGTAAGATACGTGATTCATTATGACCTTCCCGATTCTATTGAATCATACTTTCAGGAAGCCGGGAGGGCTGGGCGAGATTTACAACCATCAAAAGCAACCCTACTTTACAATAATAATGATATTGTACGTGCAAAAGATAGGATTAAATCCTCCTTTCCTCCAATAGACTTTATCAAAAATGTGTATAATGCCCTCGGAAATTATTTTCAAATACCTGAGGGAAGTGGCAAAGATCATGGTTTTGACTTTATGATAGCCGACTTTTCTAATCAATACAACTACAACATATTACAGGTGTACAACTCAATTAAGTTTCTTGAAAGAGAAGGGTTTTTGCATTATATTCAGTCGGCAGGTCAGTATTCAAAATTGTTTGTTCCAATCAATAAAGAGGAATTATACAGATTTGTTGTTGAAAATCCAGGTGTCGACAGGTTACTCAAAGAAATTATGAGATCGTATTCTGGAGTTTTTACTGAGTTTATTAATGTTAATGAAACATTGTTGGCAAAACGGGCCGAAATGAAACAAGAAGATGTGGTAAAAAAGCTTCTTTTTTTCGATAGTCAAAAAATCATCAGCTATATTCCTATTAAAACAAACCCTCAGATAATATTTACTTACGAAAGACTAAGTTCTGCGCATATACAACTTTCAAATGATAATTATCAAAATCTTAAAAGGGCTTCAGAACAAAGGTTAGGCGCTATGCTCGACTTCGTTACTAATTTACTTTATTGTAGAAGTAAGTTATTATTGGAGTATTTTGGAGAAAAAAAACCAAGGCGCTGTGGTATATGTGATGTGTGTGTTGCAAAAAACAAAGTTGATTTGAACGAGATTGAGTTTGCGACTATTGAAAAAATAATCAGGGAAAAGCTTAAGGATAACTCGAAGCACTTATATGAATTAATTTCATTAATTGATGATTTTGATGAGGATGAAATAATACAAGTTGTTAGATGGTTAATTGATAATAATAAAGTTATAAGGCTTAAAGATGAAAAATTAACGTGGCATAGCCAATTGGATATTTCATTTGATTAATAATCTGTACTTCAAACAGAAAGTATTTTTTTATAGATTTGAAAAAAAGTATCTTATGAAAAAATTAATTATTGTATTATTGTTCATAGCGCAAATTTCTTTTGGACAGAGTGTAAACCGCCAGTTTATAGGACTTTCCATTGGTCCGTCTTTTCCATTAGATGATTTTAGTAAAGCAGTACTGGATGATTCAACTTCAGGTTTTGCAAAAACGGGCGTCGCACTCGTGTTTAATTATGCCTACAGGGTTACACATAATTTCGGATTTCAGCTAATAATTAACTATAGTGGTAACAGTTTAGATAATAACAAGTATAAAAGTGAGCTTGAAGCTGCACATCCTGATTATGGAGTTAGTGTGGAAAGTACAAAGAATTGGAGTAGTGGGGGACTATTTGTTGGTCCTTATTTGCGATTTCCTATTACCGAAAAACTTTCATGGGATGTTCGTGGCTTAGTTGGTTTTTTTGGGTCATACTCACCAAAAGCTACAATTAGAAGAATTAAAAAAGACGACCCAAATGCAAAACTTGAACCATATTACATAGAAAGTTCTCGAGCTTCAAATTTTGGTTACACATTTGGAACAGGACTAAAATACCGTATTGGTTCTTATTATGCGTTGCTTTTTGGCGATTACGTCACTTCTGATCTAAAATTCAAAGATGTATCAGGTTGGGATTGGGATAGTGAACCATATACTACCTCGTTTAATCAGAAAATCAATTATTTCACGGTTACAGCAGGAGTTGGATATATTTTGTAGAAAGACTTTATTTTGAATTAGCAATATACAAAGCTTTTATTCTGTATTTATGTCTAAACTCCCGTTATCATATTATATAGATAATGATGTTGAATCTATTGCCAGATCATTATTGGGTAAGATACTTTTTAGCAGGATAAATAACAAAGTAACAGCTGGAATAATAACAGAAACAGAAGCATATAAAGGTATATTTGATAAAGCGTCACATGCTTATGGAGGAAGACGTACTAAGCGAACTGAGGTAATGTATAAGCAAGGTGGGATCAGCTATGTATACCTATGTTATGGAGTTCATTATCTACTGAATGTGGTTACTGCTGGCGTTGATATTCCACATGCTGTACTCCTTAGAGGAATACATCCGTTAATTGGGATCAAATATATGTTGGATAGAACAGGAAAAGCGAAAGCAGATAAATACTTAACAAATGGCCCGGGTAAAATTACTAAAGCGATGGGCATTAATATTATTCATAATAATATGAGTTTTCAAAGTGATGAATTGTGGATCGAGAATAATAATGTAGATGTTAAACAACATAATATTATAGCAGGTCCGCGTATAGGAGTTGGATATGCAGCTGAAGATGCGTTTTTACCTTATAGGTTTATACTTAAGCTGACTCAGTAATTCATTTTCATCAAAATCTTTATAATTTACTTTGAGAATGATGAGTGCAAAAAAAAAAACGCTCTGAATCTCAGAACGTCTTTTTTTTTGCTTTAGTAATTGTTATTTAACAATTTTCGAGAGATCAGCACCAGCTTTAAACTTAACTACTTTTTTAGCAGCTATGTTTATTTCCTGACCTGTTTGTGGATTACGTCCTTTTCTAGCAGCTCTTGTAGAAACTGAGAAAGATCCAAATCCAACTAATGCAACACGGTTGCCGGCTTTTAAAGAATCACCAGTAGCACCGATAAAAGCTTCTAGTGCTTTTTTAGCATCACTTTTGCTGAGTCCAGCTCCTGATGCCATTGCGTCAATTAATTCCGCTTTGTTCATTGTTTAAGAATTTAATTAATAATTAAGGCTGTACTTTGAACAAATGTAATGCTTATAGTTGAAAAAGCAAGGAATACGGGCGAAATACATCACTATTGTTAATAAAACAGCCTAATTGTTAATAAAAACCAAAGAAAATAGCTCAATTTATGGCAAATCGCACCATGTAATTAGGCTGAAGTGCCCATATAACTAAGGTTTGATAGTTGTGACAACATTTATGCATACATATAATATATGATCTTTTTAGCAGGAAATGTAATTTTTTTGAGTATTGAAATTCAGGTTAGAACTTAAACTACAATTATTTTACTCAAAATGATAATTGTCAATATCAGAGAAGCCTCTTAAGAAATCTGATATACCCATTCGAGTTTTGCCTGAAAGCTGTAATTCCAATATACTAACAACTCCTGATCCTGTTATAACATCGAGATATTTTTTCCCATCTGTAATAATACTCCCTGGCATACTATTTTGTACTGAAGTAGTATCAACAGAAACTTTGAATATTTTTACAGAGAGTTGAACTCCTTTTTTTGTTGACAGTACTGTGAATGAGGCTGGATACGGACTTAATCCTCGTACAAAGTTATATATTGTGATAGGGCTATTTTCCCAATTTATACGACAATCTTCTTTATGTAATTTGGGAGCTGATTTTAAAGATTCACTTACTCCTTTTAATGTACTCTGACTTTGTAGCTTAACTTTATTATCCAGTATACATTCAACTGTTTTAAGTACTAATTCTGCGCCTTTAACCATCATTTTATCGTGAAGAGTACCTACAGAATCTTCATTACTAATTTCAACCTTCTTTTGACAAATGATTTTACCGGTATCAATCTCATTATTAAGAAAGAAAGTTGTAAGTCCTGTAATCTTTTCTCCGTTAATAATGGCATGATTTATAGGTGCTGCACCCCTGTATTGTGGCAATAATGAAGCGTGAAGATTAAAAGTCCCTAAGGAAGGCAGAGACCATACAACTTCAGGTAACATTCTAAAGGCAACAACAATCTGAAGGTTACAACGAAGATTATTAAGTTCATCAATAAAACTTTGATCTCTTAGTTTAGGAGGTTGTAATATACTTAGCTCGTTATCAAGAGCAAACTGTTTTACTGCCGACATTTTAATTTTCCTTCCTCTACCAGCTTGTTTATCAGGAGCAGTTACAACACCAACGACATTGTATTCATTATCAATCAAAGCCTTTAAAGAAGAAACTGCGAAATCGGGTGTTCCCATAAATACTATTCGAAGATCCTGTTTTTTCATTCTATAAAAATAAAAAAACCTGGCAAGTAAATTACCAGGTTTAAAATCTTTGTTCATACTAATTTATTGCCGTTCTTGAAGTGCTTGTACGCGTGCAATATTTTTTTCGATGCTACGTCCTTCATTGCTCTTATAGTAATTAGTCTTAATTCTGGTATATATGCTAATAGCCCTGTCGTAGTCTTCAAGTAATTCATATACTTGTCCAGCTTTATAGAGGAATAGAGGGGACGTGAAACCATTATCATCCAAGTTAGCAGCTTCTAGATAATATGCTGCAGCTTTATCCTTTTCACCGAGTTCTAGATAAGCATCACCAATTGCTCCTGTGGCCATTGGGCGAATTAAATGATCATCTGCATCAAAATCTTCCAGATAGTTAATAGCCATTTCAAAATCATTCTTCTTCAAATATATCATACCGGCATAGTAATTTGCAAGGTTGCCAGGTTTTGTCATTCCATATTCACTTATTATGTCAAGAAACCCCAAACTATTTCCATCACCATATAACGCTTTGTCAAGTGAATCAGTTGCAAAATAATTTTGAGCATGAAACATTTGTTCAGTTGCTTCTATTGTTTTTGGTGCAATGTAATACCGGCTATATCCAAAAGAACCTAGGATTACTATTATTACCACAACAACGATAATCCCAATAATCTTTTGATTATTAAATATAAACTCTTCTGTTTTACTAAGGGTTTCGCCGATATTCTCTAATCGCTGATCACCTGATATTTCTTTGTGTTTCTTTTTAGCCATAAGTTTCAATTTGAGCCTGCAAAAGTAATTTTTTCTTCTTAATTATGAAAACACTTGCTTTATTTTTTTTTCTAAGCAAGTTCGGTGTTTAAATATTTGTGTATGAACAAAATACAAGTGTAGTAAATTATTTGTGAGTTAGGTTCATATGCTTAATTTCTTTTTTGGTATAACTTGTTGTTTATTGAGATCAGTAATTATGATTCAGATGGTTAACATAGGTGCAATATACAGACGAATTGATGGTTATGTTGTTGTATTTAATGATCAATGTTTGCGCTCGAAGAATTAATAAAATAGATGGGGTAGTTCTATATCCAACCTTTCAATTTGTAATATGCAATTGCCAAGTATTCTCTGTAAACTATAATTTGATATGTAAAATGATTCCAAAACTGATACCTTAATTGAGTATTGTTACCAATGTTAGGGATGTATTTAGTTCCACCTAATTCGTAATCTTCATATTCTAAAATAGATTCAATCGCACTTTCAAAAGCTGATTCGCCAATAGTATTTTCCATCCCTAAAGTCTCAAAAACGCGGATTGAACGATACATATGCTCTGGAGATGTGATGATAAGTATATTTGATTTTACATCAATCAGTTTTGAAATTTGTAAGGCCTGCATTCTTGTATTTAAACCAATAGGCTCTAATATAATTTTTGATGAATCTATCCCTCTGGAAATTATTTCGTCCCTCATCAAGTTAACACTGCTTGATGTGTCAGTTATATCGCCAGGTAAAGCAATTATTATCTCTGCATCTGGATACTTTTTTGAAATATTAGATGCTTTATATGTACGCATTAAACCTGATTCACTGGGTATTCCTCCTCCTCCTAGGACAATTATATAGTTAGGGTTACTTTTAATAATTTTGTGAGACACACCAAGTTGATAATACATCCAAAATGGTAAAGTTGTAAAACTTAAAATGATCATAATAGAAAAAAGAAATCCTAAACAAATGAATGTATTCTTTATGATTGCCATTATTATTTTCTTAAATCTTAAAATCATAGTATAACAACTAATTTTCTTATAATTTAATAGTACTTATTTTTCTACTTAAAAATGGAATTAATTTGACTATTTATGTGTAAAAGTAATTTTTTCTTCTTAATCATGAAAACACATACTATATTTTTTACTTTTGTATTACACAGATTATTAAAGATGTATAAATGAGTATTAAGTTTCGCTAATAAGCTATAAATGAATAAACTACGATTTTTGATATTGTTATTGTTAATTCACGGAAGTACATTCGCAGGTTGGGTGATAAATGAAGAAAGTACGGATCTACATGGAAACAAGTTAATACAAACAATTTATATTCAGGATAATCTAATTAGGTATGAAACTCCATCTTCAATTGCAATAATTGATTTAAATAATAATTTTATTACAATAGTCTTTTCTCAGTATAAAGTGTTCTGGACAGGGACCATAGATGAACTTAAAGCAAGTAGTTTAGAAACTTATAAAAAGCAAATGGAAGAAATACTTGCCGTATTACCCCCAAGTGAAAGAAATGAATTAGATAGTATTTATCTAGAGATTGAAAAGCAAATGCTGGATACAACAAACCATGTCCAAAGCAATAACTATGAACTCGTTGAAACGAATGACAAACTGGAGATACTCGGATATAACACAACTAAATATAATATACTAACAGATAGCATTGTGATTGAATCAATATGGCATACTACTGAGATTCAGCCTTATAATGACGTAAATCTACATCGTATGATGGTGTTTATGAAGCAACTAAATTCTACTTCAAGTAGTGGAATAATAACTCAAATAGATGAATATTTCAACCTTCTAAAAAGTGGTATATTATTAAAGTCTGTTGAGTTTTTGCCTGATGGTAACCGATACGAAGCAAATGTTACAAATATTCGTGAGGTTAATATTGTGTCTGACTTTTTTTTACCACCAAGAAACTATCGTAAAACTGCATTATCGGATATACTTGATTTAATGCCTGAGATATCAGAATATGGCCCAGATTGGTAATCACATAATACTACGATATCTTCCGGCAACTCATTTAACAACAAATTCAAGTAATTTGTTGCCTTCTAGATAAGCTTCAAAATGATCATTTATTGCAATTGGACCAACTCCTGAAGGAGTACCTGTAAAAATAAGGTCACCATCTACCAGGGTAATAAATTTTGATATGTAAGCAATAATATTTTCAAAAGAAAAAATCATATCGCTTGAATTACCTTTTTGTTTTTCTTCACCGTTAATTGTAAGCGAAAAGTTTATACTTTCTTGATTATCAAGTGTATTTCTTTTAATAAACTTACCAATTGGCGCAGATTGATCAAACGCTTTTGAAATTTCCCAAGGTAATCCTTTATTTTTGCATTGAGATTGCACATCTCTAGCTGTAAAATCAATGCCAATGCCTATTTCCTGATAATAAGTATGTGCATTTTCTTCAGAAATGTTTTTTCCAGTTTTACTGATCTTCAATACAATTTCCACTTCATATTGCACATCACTGGAATGCTCAGGATAATAAAATGGTTCATTGTTTTTAACCAGAGCTGTGTCTGGTTTCAAGAAAAAGATTGGTTTTTTTGGAACGGGATTATCAAGTTCCTTTGCATGATCAACATAATTACGCCCAATACATATTATCTTCATAGTTATTTCAAATTAAGCTTAATCTTAGTCATTAAGTTTTTAGTGTATTGAGGAAAATCAGCTTTCATTATCCAAGAATAATAGGAGGGATCCTTTGAAAATATTTCTTCAACCGTTTTTCCCTTATATTTTCCAAAGTTAATAGTTTCCTTGCCTTCTTTATTGAAAATTATCTGTCCCATTAAATCAGCATTCTTATGATGGCTCGAAAAGTCGTTAAGAGACTGAATATCATTAATAACCGGAATAGATGTATTACCTTCCTTATCTTTATATTCAACATCAGCATATCTATCTAGCTGAGCTTCCAGTATTTCAAACGTTGCTAATGTATCAGCCTCAGCATTGTGAGCATTTTTTAGTTCTTTGCCCAGATAGAATCGATAAGCGGCATTCAATGATCGTTGTTCCATTTTCATAAAAATATTTTGCACATCAACAAGTCGTCTTTTTTTTATCTCAAAATCAACATTTGCTCTTAAAAATTCTTCTACCAGCATAGGGATATCAAATTTTAAAGCATTGTAACCTGCTAGATCACAGCTTGTAAGAAATCTACTTATATCTTTGGCTACCTGTTTAAAAGTTGGTTTATCAGTCAAGTCATCATTTGAATAGCCATGAATCATTGAGGCTTCTTTACATATTGGATATTCAGGGTTTAGAAGCCAGGTGCGTATCTCTCTGGTACTATTGGTATTTAGTTTGAGAATACTTATTTCAACAATACGATCCTTTGTAACATTAAGCCCTGTTGCTTCTATATCAAAAAAAGCAATAGGTTTTTTAAGGTTAAGTTTCATACTAAATAATTGTGTCTAGGCTAAAGTTTTCTAGAAGTTCTTTCAATCTCTTAAGGTACATCCCTGCAAGCGCCCCATCTACAATTCGATGGTCATATGCAAGAGATAATATCATAATGTGCTTAATGCCAATAAAATCACCTTTATTTGTTTCAATAACCGCTGGTTGTTTCCTGATTGCACCTATTCCCAGAATGGCAACCTGAGGTTGATTAATTATAGGTGTTCCTGTGAGGCTATCAAAAGATCCAAAATTAGTAATAGTGAATGTACCTCCCTGAATTTCATCAGGTTGAAGTTTATTAGCCCTAGCTCTACTGGCCAGATCATTGACAGATTTTACAATTCCCAACAAACTTTTCTGATCGGCATTCTTTACAACAGGTACTATTAAATTACCGTTTGGAAGAGCTGTAGCCATTCCTACATTAATTTCCTTGCGATATACGATATTATATCCGTCAAGTGAAACATTAATTTGTGGATAATCCCTCAATGCCTGAGATGATGCACTGAGAAATATAGGAGTGAATGTAATTTTTTCGCCTTCTCTCTTTTGAAAGCTATCTTTAACTTTATTTCTCCATTCTACAATGTTCGTAACATCAACATCTATAAATGATGTAACATGAGGTGAAACCTGCTTCGACATAACCATATGATCGGCAATTAATCTTCTCATACGATCCATTTCAACAACTTTGTCGCCAACCATTGATGATATTGGCGTAGAAGGACCTTTTCCTACAGTAGTAGAATCAGATCGACTACTACTTCCTTTACTATTGAGATATTCTTGAACATCTTTTTTTGTTACTCTGCCTTCTTTACCACTCCCTTTAATATTATCGAGTTCACTAATGTCAATTTTTTCAGCAGCAGCAATACTTTTTACAAGGGGTGAGTAAAATCTTGATGAATTTGAATAATCACTTTTAATTGATTTCTTATCAATTTTTTTCTCATCTTTACTATTGACATTATTCTTGTAATTAACTTTCGTAATTACGTCTTTATCAGAGTCTTTCGTTGAAGTAATTTCTGATTCTGCTTCATCACCATCGATGTCTACAATTGCTATTACGGTACCCACAGCAACCACGTCTCCTTCCTTAAATAAAAGTTCAGAAAGTTGTCCTTCAACGGGACTAGGGATCTCCGAATCAACCTTATCTGTGGCAATTTCAACAATTGAATCGTCCTCCTCAAGTTGATCACCAACATTTTTAACCCATTTGGTAATTGTAGCTTCTATTATGCTTTCACCAAGTTTGGGCATAATAATCTCAAATTTTGCCATTATCTATTTATTATAACATTCCATTACTAAAATATTTTCATGTATGGAAAATAGGGTAGAGGCTATATCCATGAATCTGCAAAAATAATATTATTATTTGTAATGATTATAAAGAACGAAAACTATTAAGGACAAATACCAATTTGTGCGAATAATTAAGAGTAATTGGGCTAAAAAGAAACTGTAATTTTATATATGATATATTAAATGTACATATGTGAACAATACACAAATGTAAATTGTGAATATTAGGCTTAAGTTATATATAATAGATAAACAGACAGTTATCAGCGTTATGTAAAATAGAGAAAGATTAAATTATGTTACTAGGACAAATTATAATACAGGTTAAATTAATAATTTGCATTATAGACTTTAATAGACGTATAACCAGATATATAGATGTTGTTAACAGTAAGATACTTTAACATATTACTATTATTGAGTATTCTGTAGTTATTAAAGTATAGGGAATATAATAGATTGATAAACAAGTATAAAGATTACTATATCTATAATGGACTTTATATATGTTCATATTTCACAAATGTAATTTTGATAATTATTATGTTTCAGATAACATATGTAAATTACAGTAAACTATTGTTATATTTGTAAACAAAAAATTATGATAGATCGAATTCGTAAATTAATAGCTTCGGAGCAAATGAATCCTTCTAAATTCGCTGATGAAATCAAGTTTCAGAGGTCATCATTATCACATGTGCTGTCAGGACGGAATAAACCAAGCCTTGATTTTGTGATGAAAATTAAGCAAAGATTCTCTGAAGTAAATCTTGAATGGCTAATATTTGGAGATGGTGATATGTTATTAACTAAGCAAGATGAATCAGTTCATAAGTCAGATAATGATAGCACATTTAACGAAAGTGACGAAACTAGACATCTGATTAATATAGAATCAAAATCACAGACCGAGTATTCTAGTAAGTCAAAGGAACCTGAATTAAGTACTCAGAATATGGAAAATTTTGAACTAAACACAAGTTCAGGCATGGTTGAAAGGGTGATAATTTTCTTTAATAACGGTACTTTTAAAGAATATGTGAAAAGTACAACATAAATGGTTTTTCAAACAAATGTTGGTGATTGCAAAACGATAACCTAATATCTCTCAAATTCTGAAAAGAAGAAATTACCTTCTATTACAGCATTTTCATCACTATCAGAACCATGTACTGCGTTTGCCTCAATTGAAGTAGCATACAAAGCACGTATTGTTCCTGGTTCAGCTTCTGCAGGATTAGTTGCTCCAATATATTTACGGTAGGCTTCAACAGCGTTTTCCTTTTCAAGTATTGCGGCTATAATAGGACCGGAGGTCATAAATTTAACCAAATCGCTATAGAAAGGACGTTCACTATGAACTGCATAAAATTTCATAGCTTGTTCTTTAGTTAACCTAGTGTATTTTAAGGCTTTAATTCCAAACCCACCTTCAATAATTTTAGTTATAATATTTCCCATGTTGCCATCAGCAACAGCTTTGGGTTTAATCATTGTAAAAGTTATATTTCCAGACATCATAGTTAGTTTTAATTTTCGGGGCAAAAGTAAAAATAATACATGAATTCCATCTAAAATTGTAATGGAATTTAGCCTATTCTCCTTTTGGATTCTGTTTAGCTTTTAAAAAGGCTAATCATGACCACTCTGATACATGTATTGGCATTCGTAATTAAGTAACTTGGTGCTAGAACTTTTGAGATTATTAATAGAAAATATCCAAAGTTATTAACACTATAATAATGCCATTATCATTTTAATAACTTTGCAATACTCATGCGTAATTTCTAATGAGCACATTACCAGGTTTATAACAAAATCAAGCGTTCTTGCTGATTAATTTAAAGTTTTTCATTGGTAATGGCTAATATATATTGGTAAAAATAAGCGTGGGTTTAAAAGAAAACAACTATTATTATTCTAAAAAATTTATTGCAAATATGTTCCTGATTTTTGACACAGAAACTACTGGTTTACCACAAAACTGGAAAGCTCCTCTTGACGATTTTGATAATTGGCCACGATTAATTCAATTAGCATGGCAAATCCATAATAATAAAGGTGAACTTGTTGATGTTCAAAGTTATTTGGTAGTACCGGATGGTTTTATTATACCCCGAGGATCTGAAAAAATTCATGGAATATCAACGGAAAGAGCCACTAAAGAGGGAAAACCGATCGAATTTGTACTTAAAGAATTCAATAAAGCTCTTAAAATAGCTAATACAATTGCTGGCCATAATATTGAATTTGATAATAGTATCGTTGGGTCTGAGATGCTTAGGGCTAAAATTGACACTACTTTATTTGAGAAGAATGCGCTAGATACAAAAAACGTTAGTACTAATCACTGTGCATTACCTGGTGGAAGAGGAGGTAATTTTAAATGGCCAACATTAGAAGAGCTTTATTTAAAACTATTTAACGAAAACTTTGTAGCAGCTCATAATGCAATAGCTGATGTTCAGGCCACTGCCCGTTGTTTTTTTGAACTTATCAGGATAGGTATAGTCGATGCTAACATGTTAAAAATAGACACTTCAGGCGTAGATGAGTTTATCAACAATAATCCCGATATTATTCAATCTGGAAGTATTGAAGTAAGCTCATTTCATGAAGATGAAAAGAAAGAAGATGAGATATCTGAGTCGGAAAACCCTAAGGACGAAGTTGTAGCATCCGATACTCCTAAGAGTGTTTTTACACACTTACACGTTCACACTCAATTTTCTGTACTCGATGGTTTGTCAGATATCGATGAGATGCTAAGTAAGGCGAAAGATGATGGAATGGAAGCAGTCGCCATTACCGATCATGGGTATATGTATGGAGCAAAAAAGTTTTATGATGCTGCATTAAGAGTTGATATAAAGCCAATTATAGGATGTGAGATGTATGTTGCACGCAGAGGTATCAGTAAAAAAGAAAATAAGACTGACGGTTCAGGATGGCACCTTGTATTACTTGCAAAGAATTTAGCGGGTTATCATAATTTAATAAAGTTGGTTTCAATTGCTTCAATTGATGGCTTTTATTATAAACCGCGTGTTGATAAGGATCTACTGAAGCAATATTCAGAAGGAATTATTGCATTAACGGCCTGTCTTGGCGGTGAGATATCACAAAAGATTGTAAACGACGGTGAGTTAAAGGCAGAAGAAGCTTTACAGGAGTATAAGGATATTTTTGGTGATGATCTCTATTTGGAGCTACAGCGTCATCCAACAGGTGATCCGGAAATGGATAAAAAAGTATTTGATGATCAGGTTTATGTTAACAAAGCCCTATTAAAGTTTGGAGAGAAACTTGGTGTAAAGGTTGTAGCAACAAATGATTCACATTTTGTTAACGCAGAAGATGCAGGAGCTCATGATAGACTAATTTGCATAGGTACAGCAAAGGATTTGGATGACCCAAATCGTTGGCGATATACTAAGCAGGAATGGTTCAAAACCCAGGCAGAAATGCATGAACTCTTTAGCGATATTCCACAAGCACTGGAAAATACGAAGGAAGTTGCAGATAAAATTGAGGTGTATGACCTTAATAAAGAAGCTATAATGCCGGAGTTTATCATCCCTGATAAATTTAGTGATGCTGATGAATATCTGAAACACATTACTTTCATTGGAGCTGAGGAACGATATCCGGAAATCACTAATGATATCCGCGAACGAATTGATTTTGAACTCGAAACAATAAAAAAGATGGGTTTCCCCGACTATTTTTTAATTGTTTGGGATTTTTTAGTAGCTGCCCGCGATATGGGAGTAATTATTGGCCCGGGTAGAGGAAGCGCTGCAGGGTCAGTTGTCTCATATTCTTTACGAATAACTGATATCGATCCACTTGAATACAACCTGCTTTTTGAAAGATTCTTAAACCCTGATAGAATTTCTTTGCCTGACATTGACATAGATTTTGATGATGACGGTAGAGATAAAATACTTGAATGGGTTAGGGATAAATATGGTGTTAATAGGGTAGCACATCTTATCACTTTTGGTACAATGGCGGCAAAAATGGCTATTCGAGATGTGGCCAGAGTGCAACGTTTGACATTGTCAGAGGCTGACAGGCTCGCTAAACTAGTGCCAGAAGTTCCCGGTATTTCACTTACTAAAGCGATTAAGGATATCCCCGAATTAAAAGATGAGCTTGAAAAAGGTAAACCAGAAATATCTTCAGTTCTAAAAAATGCTATTACTCTTGAAGGTTCGATAAGAAATACAGGCACACATGCCTGTGGAATAATCATCAGTAAGGAAGACCTTAACAAATATATACCTGTAACATCCGTAAAAGACTCAGTATTAACTTATGCTACTCAAATAGACGGTAAGTATATAGAATCAGTGGGGTTGCTTAAAATGGACTTTTTAGGCCTAAAAACGCTATCAATAATTAAGGATACTGTTGAGAATATTAAAAAATCAAAAGGAGAAACAGTTGATATTGCTAATATTTCTTTTGAGGACGAACTTACTTACAAACTTTTCAGTAAAGGAGATACTGTTGCATTATTCCAATTTGAGTCAGATGGAATGCGAAAGCATTTAAAAGAACTAAAACCTTCAAGGTTTGAAGATCTTATAGCGATGGTTGCATTATACCGTCCAGGCCCAATGGAATATATCCCCAATTTTATTGCCCGTAAGCATGGAAATGAAAAAATTGCATACGATTTCCCAGAAATGAAGGATGATCTTGAAGAAACATATGGTATCACTGTATACCAGGAGCAAGTGATGTTGTTATCAAGAAAGCTTGCAGGTTTCACCCGTGGAGAATCTGATTCACTGCGCAAAGCGATGGGTAAAAAGAATAAGGTTCAAATGGAGAACATGAAGCTAAAATTCTTCGAGGGATGTGAAGCTAATAACCTTCCCCAGTACAAAATTGAAAAGGTATGGAAGGATTGGATTGCTTTTGCAGGTTATGCATTCAACAAATCACATGCAACATGTTATGCATATTTAGCTTATCAAACTGCCTATCTTAAAGCACATTACCCTGCTGAGTTTATGGCTGCTAACCTTGGCCGAAACCTTCATGATATTAAAAAAATAACTCATCTTATCTCTGAAACAAAAAGGATGGGCATATCTGTTCTAGGACCAGATATAAATGAAAGTTCGGCAAGTTTTACTGTTACAAATGATGGTATAATCCGTTTTGGATTGGCTGCTATAAAAGGTGTAGGTGAAGCTGCCGTTAGCCAGATTATCACTGAAAGAGAAAAAAATAATTTCTTTTCAAATATATTCAACTTTGTAAAAAGAGTAAGCTTGAAATCAGTAAACAAGAGAAGCTTGGAAGCCCTTGCTAAAGCTGGCGCGTTTGATAGTTTTGCAAATACTCATCGGGCTCAGTATTTTTTTACGGAAGGTGACAATTCTGTTATATTTATCGAAAAAATAATTAAACATGGTGCATCTTATCAGGAACAACAACAATCATTACAGGTTTCACTCTTCGGTGATACTGATACTTTTGAAGTTCGTGATCCTGAAATGCCAGAATGTGAACAATGGAGTCTTGCTCTTCAATTACAATTTGAAAAGGAGGTGACAGGATTTTATATTTCAGGTCACCCACTTGATGATTATGTAGAAACCATGAGAAGATATTGCAAAATTAGAATTGAAGAGCTAAGGAACAATTTAGAAAAGTTCAACAATCAGCAAGTTTCATTTGGTGGTATGGTAATCGATTCATCTCAGAAAATATCAAAAAATGGTGACCCTTATGGAGCATTTACTTTAGAAGATTTTTCGGGTAGTATAAACCTCGTACTATTTTCTGAAAATTATCTTAAGAAAAAGCACATGCTTGAGCCTGGTAATAATATCTTTATTAAAGCACGCGTAGACGAAAAGCGTTATCAGCAAGGTAGTTTGCAAATTAAAATAACTGATATTTATTTACTTTCAGAAACAATAGCTACCCTTGCAAAAGCTATAAAACTTTATGTTCCAGCAGTTAGTATTAATGGAGATTTTACAAATAAGATGACAGAATTAACAAAGCTTTATCAAGGGGATACACCCCTTCAAGTGGAGTTATCCGATCCAGAAGTTAATATGAATATTCTGTTAAAATCATTAAGCGCAAAAGTTAACGCAAGGTTGTTCCTTAAGGCACTTTCTGAGGAGGGTAGTTTGGAATACACAATAGTTTGATTTTTTTTGGGAAAATGGTTGGTAGGTTATTTTTCTTAATTACTTTTGACGATCAAAAAAATAATATCTAAAATTATGGCATTAGAATTCACAGACGCTAATTTTGAGGAACTTGTAATAAAATCAGATAAACCTGTAATAGTAGACTTTTGGGCGGTTTGGTGTGGTCCATGTCGAATTGTTGGACCTATTGTTGAGGAAATAGGAAATGAATTTGAGAATAAGGCTTTAGTTGGTAAACTCGACGTTGATCATAACCCCGAAACAGCTAAAACATACGGAATTCGAAATATCCCAACATTACTGTTTTTCAAAAATGGAGAAGTAGTTGATAAACAAGTAGGAGCTGTTCCTAAGCAGGTAATTGTAAACAAATTAGAAACATTAGTTTAGTTGTTAAGTTGATTGTTAATAAAATTTATTTATTAAACCTTTCAGCCATAGTAATTCTTTTCTTCTGGTAAATTAATGAGTTATTCTATCGATCATAACAGGATACATCCATTAAGTTCGCTCGAACTTATGGCCAATCAAGTTGTTGAAGGTTTTATAATCGGATTGCATAAAAGTCCATTCCACGGGTTTTCTGTAGAATTTGCTGAACACAGACAATACAATGCCGGTGAATCAACTCGCCATATCGATTGGAAACTTTTCGGACGATCAGACAAAATGTTTGTAAAAAGATTTGAGGAAGAAACAAACCTAAGATGCCGTATTATTATTGACAGATCATCTTCAATGTATTTCCCAAAAATGGATGCTCCTACAATCGATAAACCAAATAAGATTGTTTTTTCTGTTTATGCAGCAGCAGCACTTATGGCTCTAATGAAAAAGCAACGAGATGTTACTGGTTTGAGTTTATTTACCGATAAAGTTGAGCTACACTCGCAAGCACGATCAAGTACTATACACCAAAAATACTTATATACTGAACTTGAAAAACTACTGGATTTAAAGAGCTTAGGAACAGATAATTATACTAATGTTACAGATTCGTTGCACGATATTGCAGAGATGATTCATAGGCGGTCGTTGGTAATTATTTTCAGTGATATGTTTGATGACATTAACAGACAGGAAGAAATGTTTTCGTCTTTACAACATCTAAAACATTATAAGCATGAAGTCATTTTGTTTCATGTTATTGATAAAAAGGTGGAGGAGGAGCTCGAACTAGAGGATAGGCCATACAAATTCATTGACATGGAAAGTGGCGAATTATTGAGAGTTAATCCTGTTGAAATACGAGAAAAATATCAAGAGGCTGCAAAAACGGCTAAACATGAATTAGAGATGCGTTGCGGCCGATACGGTATAGATTATGTTGAAGCTGATATAAATAATGGTTTCGAGGGAATATTACTTCCTTATTTGTTGAAAAGGAAGAAGTTACATTAATAAAGCTCTAACTGATTCTATTATTGTTGTCAGATTCTACTTTTTAAACTCAAACTTTCTGAAATAAAAATCAGCTTTTTAAACCTACAATTCAGTAAATTATTACTCTGATATTTTTGTTATTGATATATCTTTGTTTCCTACAATAGATTTATTATGAGTTACTATCATATTATAATGGTTGTTATTACTGTATTAGTAATTTTTTTATCCTACCTTACTTTATCAATTATTATTGCAAGTAAAACAACAAATTCTCAATTAAGCTTTATAAAACTTTTTCTAATAAGTTTTTTCTTAACACCTATAGTAGGTACAGCTTTATTAATCAATTCGAAAATGAAATCATTTAATAATTTATATCACTACAAGTGTCCTAGGTGTAATTATTATTTTACTGAAGAACAGGATAGTTGCCATCAATGTGTAAAAGATGGCTTTAACCCGCCATTAAAAAAAGTTAAGAAATTAGGGCTGCCTAATTATTATTAACGAATAAATAATTATTTTTAAACTGTGTGTCAATTAATTTAAAGCGAAGATCGTACCTATAAAGTAATTTTGAGTTCAATCTTTACTTCACTTTTCGAATTTCCATCAATAAGATCGTTACCAGTGCCAACTGTATTTTTATTGAAGTAAGTAGTTCTGGCAAATCTTAACCACATTGAAAGCTGTGGTATTATTTTCCATTTTAGCATTAGGTACCATCTTTGTCCGTTACCAAAATATGATGGGACACTAAAAGCATATAATACATCATTTTCGTATGTATATATACGGCTATTGTAACTATCGGTAGCAAAAAGTGCATATCTAAATGTTGCTTCAAGAGGAAAATTAACAGACCGGTATAAGACATCCTGATAGATTAACCATCCTTTTTCAGGAGCATTAAAACTATTCTTGTAAACAACCATATCAATCCTGTTTTTCAGAATGATGTTTTTGTAGGCATTGTATGAAATAAAGAACCTCAATTCATGTCGTTTAATATCACTTATTAAAGGTATATATTGGTAATCTTTTTTATAGTTTTCCTGCTTGCTTTTTGTACGGTATCTTAAATATGCATTGATATCTTTTTGAGGACTAAAATTTATTTGTGCAAGATAATCACGACCGGTTGATGGGGAACTAACTTGGTATTTTAACCATGGAAATTGATAGTGATCAATATAGCCCGAAATGGAAAAGAATTTGTGTACTAACGCTTTAAATCCAAAATAAACCCCAGTTTCGTTAGCAATTGCACTGCTTTCAGCAAAAGGGTTGGAATAAATATTTTGATAATTTTTTCCATAATTATGATAAACTATTGTTAAGAAAAAACGTTCATCAAGAAAGGTGTTGATTCCAGTAATTCCAGCAAGACCCCCATTCGACGAACCAGAGAACTCTCCAAAAAAATTGATATTCTTGATATTTAAAGCCATATCTACTCCAAAATTTGCAACTTCATTACCTTGGAAATTAAATTGTTTATATATCTCATCTGAGAGTACCAAAGGCTTGTTTAACTCTGTGTTATATATTGTTATTCCTGTTGCAAACATTTTGTGTTGATATCCTATATGTCCTCCAAAGGCCGTAATGTTAATTGTGTTTTTGTCAAGTAATTCGTTAATTGTGCGATGCATACCGGTTTCAATAATGCTACTCACACCCTCCTGTTCATTGTAGATCAAAGGAATAATATTACCATCAACATTATTTGATGAATAAAATGGAGTAATGGAAAAGCCATTCCAGTTAATTGTTGTTGCCACGCCTCTGAAAAATCTGTTTTCATTGGCCGAAGTATTCGGACGTATTCCCCTTCCGAATTTTTTCATTAGAACACCATCTGCTGACTTACCGAATGATAGTCCACTCCATAGCGTAAGTCCCTGACCAAACTCAAGGTGGTAATCTCCAACCACAACTTTTTTAATCACACTTAAATCTTCTGCGTAAGCAAAAGCTGATAAAAAATCATAACCATTGCCCAATTTATTACTTATCAACTCCTTCACGCTGTAGTTTAACTGACCTTTAAACATTACTTCACCGGCATCCTTATCCATTGTAATACCAAAGCGGATTTTATTTCTGTAACTAAAAGAATAGCGTAAATAATAATGTTGAGGATTACCAAGATATACTGATCCTGGGTGTGCAGAGGCGGAGTCGGAGGGGAGTGAAAATCCTTTGCGAGTTTCAAGTATTTGGTCTGCCCTTAGAAGTAACTGGTGCCTACCATATTTAAAAAGTTGTTTTGCTTTATACTTCTTAGTGTCGCTAACAGATTCAATTACAATAAATGGCTGTAACTTTTTAACAGTTTCTTCATCAAAACCACTTATTGCAGTTAATTCGTAAATAGAACAAAGTTGTCCGAATTGCTGAATGTAAAGTCTTAGATTGTTTAACTGGATATCATTTATTAGATAAATATCTCTTAATACATATACGTTAGAACCATTAATATTAATCGGATGCTTTGCATAATACAAATAGTCATCAATGAGATCAGAATAATCAAGGTTAATATTCGAAGCTTGAGCGATATTTTCTAATTGGTCGGTTATAAATTCAATATTAACTGACTGTAAAGAGTCATTTTCCTGTGCAGAAATTGAATTGCAAAGGATGTATAATTCCAGCAGTATAAGAACAACTATCTTACTTATCGTTTTTATGTTACCAGGCATATTTTAAAAATGAAATATTAGTGAGGATTGAGGTGAGAAACCCAATGTTTCATGCATTATTGCACTTATATTGAATGTTATATGTTTAATATATAATCCAAAACCAAAACTGAATATTTCTTTTCTTGTAGCGAATCCTGTTCTAAAAAAGAATCTATTTTTTAGCTCATATTCAAGTCCTCCACGAAAAGTAATAGGATTAATTGCAGTATTTTTTTCAGCCTCGATTGTTGCTAAAAATACTTCCGAAATGTGCCATGCAAAACCCAAACGAAAAACAGCAGGTAGTTTTTCATTATCAAACTCAGCAAGCTTTACCATTATAGGGTTAAACACCCAGGCACCTATAGTAATTTGATCCGAAATATCTGACTGAATTCCGAGTTCGAAAGTAACATTACCTTTACTTCCATAGTTATTGCCCAGTACTGTTTGAATATAATCCAACTGAAGTCCCACCCTAAACATGTTACCAAATGCTCGTGCATAGGTTAGTCCTATTTTTTGGTCATTATAAAGTTTATAACCAAAGTAATTATATGAAGCGGCTATAACCCCGTATTTTAACGGCCATATTCCAGCTACACTTTTTGTACTCAACTGATTCAAAAGGAATCGATTTTCGTAATAAATACCCACCATCGGTTTGTCAAATAATGCTATTCCAGCTTGGTTGTTCATCACTCCCCAGAAATCAATAATAGCTACAGATGTTCGGCCCATAGCGGCTGAACGTGAGCCGATTGGGTAAATATTACCAGAGGCATTAGTGGTTAAATAAAAACACAATACCACAAGTATAATTGTTAAAAATTTGACAAAATACTTAAACATCGAAATATTGGGTTATTTTTGAAATTACAGATGTTTTAGGAGCATCTGTAATAATGTTGTAAAAATACAAAAAATATTTATACTAGAATATATATGGGATCAAAAGCTCTTGAATTTTTAGTTGAACTAAGAGAAAACAACAATCGTGATTGGTTTAAAGCAAACAAACAATATTATGAAGAAGCAAGAAGTGAATTTATTTCTATGATAGAAAACCTAATACCTGCCCTCGCAGCAACTAATCCATTAATTGGCAATTTGGCTGTAAAAGATACAGTTTTTAGGATTTATCGAGACGTTAGGTTTTCGAAGGACAAAAGTCCTTATAAAATAGCCTTTGGGGCTTATATGGCACCCGGTGGTAGAAAATCAATGCTACCTGGCCATTATTTTCACATCGAACCTGATAACAGTTTTCTCGCCGGTGGATCACACAATCCCGCTGGTGATCGTCTCAAAAGTATCCGGTCAGAGATCTATTATAATAGTTCAGAATTCAATTCAATTATTAATGCTAGTAGTTTTAAAAAATTGTTTGGTGAATTAAGTGGCGATAAACTGGTACGCCCTCCAATTGGGTTTCCCAAGGATTTTGATGATATTGAATTACTAAAATTTAAGGAATATATTGTTCTTCATAAGATCAAAGATAGTGTCGTCACCAGACCTGATTTTCTTAATATTTCTGTAGATATTTTTGAAAAGATGAATCCGTTTATTGCTTTTCTAAATCGTGCACTAAGAAGCTAAGTCCATAGCCCTCAAGAACTTCAGATTCAAATAGCATTGACCTTATCTGAGATATTTCACATAAGGAGAAATTAATTCTGAAAATTATTGGACTTTTTTCAATATTCAGCATATTTTCCAGTTTATATATTTTTATCAATATTTTAATTTCTGCAACCCTCGATATTTAATTTTGTCATTGATAGCAGAAGAATAGTTAGAGAAGTGTATCCTGAAAAGAACAGGGAAATAATAGAAGAGAGCCGGAAAGGGAATCCTAGAGCCCAGTACCGTTTATATAACCAATATGCGAAAGCTATGCTGAACGCAAGTTATAGAATAATGGGAACAGTTGAGACTGCTGAAGACATACTTCAGGATGCCTTTACTGAAGCTTTCAGGATGTTACACACCTATCGTTATGATTCAGCATTTGGTGCGTGGCTAAAAAGAATTGTAGTTAATAAATGTATTAATGAGTTAAAGCGTAAAAAAGCAGATTTACAATTTTACGAAGATATGGGGCAGTTTAATCAAAATACAAATGATGATGAAGAATTACCTGAATTAAGTGTCGCATCAATAAAAAAAGCAATGGAACAACTCCCTCAGGGAAATAGAATTATTTTCTCACTGTACCTACTTGAAGGTTATGACCATAGGGAGATAGCCCAGATTCTAAACACAAGTGAGAGCAACTCTAAATCACAGTATATGAGGGCAAAAAGGAAAATCAAAGAAATTTTAAATACTTCACAAGATGACTAAGGACAGATTAGAACAATATATTCTGAATAACAGAGATGAGTTTGATTCACTTGAACCTTCAGAAGGTATATGGAGTGGTATTGTTGAGGAAAAACAAAGGCCCAAACAAAAGTTAATTACGATTAATCAGTTCAAATGGGTAGTTCGTATTGCTGCTGCTGTATTAATATTTGTAGGCAGTTACTATTTTCATGATTTTAGAAGTCAACAACAACAATTAAGTCAAACTAACGCCTCGTCAAATGAAGGGAGTCAACTTTACAATAATCTACTTGAGGCTGAATATTATTATACAGCTCAAATTGGAGTAGAAACAGAAAAACTATATCAATTAACGGTAGGAAACTCAACTGTGCGTGAAGAGATTCAAAATGAATTAAAGGAATTGGACAAGGAGTTTCGCTTATTAAAAGAGGATTTAAAGGATAATGCAGATAACGAAGAAATTATAGCCGCTATGATTCAAAATTACAGATTGAAACTCAGTATACTTCAGGATATGATGTTTCAGTTGCAAGAGGTTAAAAAAGAAAAGGAAAATAAAGATGAAATCAAACTTATTTAAAATTAATCCCGTATTGTACATGCTCTTACTGTTTTCATTATCGGTAAGTAGTCAGTCGTTTACAAAAGAGAACAAACTTGTTCGCTCATTTGGATTGACTGATGAAACGGAAACTGTAATCACCAACAAATATGGTGACATAACATTAGAAAACTGGGATAAAGATTCTATTAGGATTGAAATTAGTTACAAGGTAACTTCTACTAAGGAATCTAAATTAGACAAGACATTCGATGTAATTAATTTCGATTTTAAGGCAAATCAATATTATGTTGTAGCAAGTACAGTATTTGAAGGCAAAGGATCATTTTGGACAGATGTGTCTGACATTGCTAGTAATCTGTTTACAGGAGGCACTAACACTACTATTGATTATACCATTTATATTCCAGAAGATAAGCATATTAGCCTGAATCTTAAATATGGAAATGTTTATATTACTAATCACGTAGGTTACTTTAAGCTATCATTGTCTAATGGAGATTTTAAAGCACATAATTTAACTGGTGATACTGAATTGGATATTGAGTTTGGCGATGCTACAGTAAACAAAATAATTGATGGGTCAGTAAAGGTACGATATGGTACATTCAACCTCGAAAATGCCAATAAGATTTTATTAGTTGGGCAATCTGCAGAATTCTATCTAGGTGAGATTGATGAGTTGACAATTGATTCAAAACGTGATAAAATATCATTAGAATATGTAGGTGTGCTTTCCGGGCAAACTTATTTTAGCCGAGTAGTAGTAGATGAAATTGAAGATAGGCTAGATCTATCAACAAAGTATGGTAGTTTTAAACTTAATGAAATCGGAGCACATGTTAAAAACGTCAAACTCACTTCATACAACACATCTGTTAACTTGTATTTCCGAAAAGCATATAATTACTATATAAACCTTATTAGTGATGATAAAGCAGAAATCACATATTCAGCAACTTTGGGTGATTTCACAACAAAAAAGTTACCAGGAAAAGAAAAACTTAAGCAGGCTGAATGTGTGATTGGTGAGCGTACAAAGGCTATACCTATTACAATTGATATCAAATCTGGTTTATTGACCTTAAAAATTAAGGATTAATTCTTGCACAAAATGTGACCCTTGAAATATTAGTTTGTCCTTAAGTGTAAATAAATACATAAACAATTAATTTAATCAAATGAAAAATAGAAATATCATAATAATAGTTTCCTTTTTGTCCGTAATCATTTTATGGAATACGGGATGTCGAAAGTTCCCTTTTCTCGAAGGAAATGGAAATGTAACAACTGAAACAAGAACCACGGTCTCTTTTAACAAAATTGAAAACCAAGGTGAATTCAATGTATATTATGTCCACGATACAGTTTTTCGGGTTGTGATCAAAGCAGAATCAAATCTAATACCTTATATTAGAACTATTGTGCATGGAAATACACTGGAGATTGATAGTCGTGAAAATCTTAATCCAAATGATGCAATGAAGATTTGGGTGCATACACCAACGTTAGTTGGAGTTAAGTTAAGTGGTTCAGGATTAATTAATGCAGAATCAGTTACGGCTGCAAACTTCGAAGTTATATTGAGTGGATCAGGATATGTGTACGGAGATGCTATTACTGGCCACTTCAAATCTACTCTGTCAGGATCAGGAGAAATTGATTTCGATTTAAATTCTGAAATTACAAGTGCTGTTTTAAGTGGTTCAGGAAGAATAAAACTTTCAGGCGAATCACCAACTGCAGATTATATTATTTCGGGTTCAGGAACTATTGATGCTGTTAATTTACAGCTCAATGAATGTATTGCAAAAATAAGTGGATCTGGAAATATTTACACAAGCGTAAGCGATTACCTTAATGTAACCATTTCAGGTAGTGGAAATCTTTATTATTTTGGTTATCCTGATATAGATAGTAATATTACTGGTTCAGGAAGTGTAATAACAAATAATGAAAAAACTTATACCAGTAATATTACTCACAATAACTGGATTGTTTGCTCACTCCCAAAGCTTTGAAAGTCAGCTAGGAGTTAGACTTGGACCCACTTCAGGTATAACCGGAAAGATAATAAAAAATAAAAAGACAGCTATTGAAGGTACCTTAGGTTTTCGAAAAGGCGGTGTTCAATTATATGTGTTACTTGAGTCATATAAAATGTTGAATAAAAACACAAAACAAAACTGGTTCGTATACTTTGGCGGAGGTGCTCATGTAGGTTATCTTAATGGATATAATAAGGTTCGTAGATGGTCGAATACTCAAGGTTATTATTGGGAGGAAGAACATACTCTTGGACCTGTAATAGGGCTTGATGGAGTTATGGGAGTAGAGTATAATATACCGTCAATACCGATAACATTGTTTTTTGAGTTCAAACCATTAGTTGAGTTACAGTCGTTTAACAAGATTCGAGCTAATTTTTACGATACAGGATTTGGAATAGTATATAGATTCAATAATAAATTAAATTAATAAATATGAAAACATTTAAATTAATATCAGTAATTTTTGCATTAATAATTGGCTTTTCAGCCATTGCACAAGAGAATTCAGAAGAAATGAAAACTCTGTTTAAGAGGTCTGGAACAGAAAAGATAAGTAATGGAGGTTATGGATCGTTTAGTATTGGCTATACAAGTATCGATTCAAAAGATGCTCTGCAATTAGGTGGAAGGGTAGCCTGGATTGCAAATCATCGATTTGCTCTTGGCCTTGCGGGTTATGGTTTCGTTAATAATCTTCAAAAGAATTATAATAGTAATGATGATCCTTCCAAATATTTCTTGGCAGGTGGATACGGAGGTATATTTTTTGAACCCATTTTAATGCCTAATAAACCTGTTCATGTTTCTTTCCCGGTTATTCTGTGTGTTGGTGGAATAACAGCTGTTGAATCAAATAACTGGGATTATTCTAACAATAATCATAACCAAAACTATTACTACGACTCAGATGCTTTTTTAGTTTTCGAACCAGGTGTTGATGTTGAGTTTAATATTGTTAAGTTTTTTAGAATAGCTCTAGGGGCATCGTACAGATTAACAAATAATGTAAATTTGACATATAAGTACCTTGATAATAATTATGATGAACATATTGTTCAGATCGATAAAAACGCTCTAAACTCATTCAATTTTCATATAGGTTTTAAATTTGGTTGGTTTTAGAATAATTCGGCATTAAAAATTTATACCAAATTCAGAGGCTCTTGCTTGAAACAATTCAGGTAAGAGCCTTTTTGTTTACCTGGTTGCTATCATTGCTACAGGAGTATCTTTTTTAAGCAATCCAACTACATTATCAAATTCCAGAAAAATGTTAGTTTGGCCACTTGAATAAGGTGCAATTTCATAACTGTTGTATACGAAGCCTATCCCATTACCATTAATATAAATATTATGATTTGGTACTATCTCGTCGACAAAAAATCCCGCTTTTTTTAGTGGAATATCATCAGGTATCTTATAATCTTTGCGTAGTTTATGTGTAAGAATTGAGGTTAATGAATCCTCAGTATCTTCTTGAAAAATATCTTTGTAAGCCAATAAAGTACCATTATTCAGGTTAATAATATCATACGCAATATTACTCATTCCGTGAGCTCCACCCGAATAAGCGTATTTAAGATATTCTAAACAAACTAAATAATTAGAATTGAATGCAACCGACATATTTACGTTTTTTTGCCAGCTAAATGAAGCCCCTTTACTGTGCCAATCCTCATTTTGTTCTTTGTAATTTGTAAAATATTCAGTTTCAAAGTTAGTCAACATTGAATCGGGATTCTTTTCATAAAAATTATCACCAAAAAAACTATGCGCAATAATTTGTTTTACCGAGTCAACTATTCCTGATTGAAAATATTCATCTAAAGGAAAAATCAGTGTAAGTTCAATTTCCGCGATTGGCGAATTATTATTATCAGGTACTAGTTTGCCCTCCGAATGCAGATAGTATATATCAAAAGGAAGTGTTCCCTTTGGATAATATTCTTTCATGTCAAATGTAAGTTGTTTGTTGTCAGGAGTATTCCAAACGCCAATAAAAGAATCTTGCCTCAAGATTCCAGTGAAAGTAATTGATTCCTGACCCATTTCTTTCAAATCTGCCTGTTCATCGTTGACATCACCATTTAGGTTAATAATTTTACCATAATACATTTCAGTATCTTCGTTTATAAACCGATATTGGTAATTTCCTGAAAGCTTATCAAATAACCTTACGATATTTGCTTTTACTTGAATATTGTTTCCTATAACTCCTTCAAACCTTGTATAGAAAATATTATCGCTTGATGAATACTGTGCTAGTACAGATATTGTGGAAAGAAATAGAAAAGTAATTATTAGTCGCCGCATTTGTGTTGAAATTGTTTGTAGTTGTTTTGTTTAATATTATTATATCATGAGTGGCAAAATTAATACTTATTAAACACTCTAAGCTATATTATTTAAAAGTAAAGTAACTAATTACGATTTACCTCAAATTAAATTATCCATTAGTTTTGCAGTTTGTAATGCAATCATTAAAATCTAGTGTAATAATTTTATTCAATATACTAATTTGTTTTTATGGAAATTAGTGAATATAACACCTTGCTCGGTAATAACGATGGTTATTATAAAGATAAAGGAAGTAAATTTATAGCGTTGGCTTATAATGTAAAGAGTGAGCAGGATGCAAAGGAGATTCTTAATACTGTTAAGAAAAAGTATTACGATGCCCGACATCATTGTTATGCATATCGAATTACACCTGAGAAAGAGTTTTCAAGAAGCAGTGATGATGGTGAACCTTCTGGTACGGCTGGTAAGCCAATATTAAATCAATTGCTATCGTTTGAGCTGTTTAACGTTATGATTATTGTTGTAAGATATTTTGGGGGAACAAAATTAGGAGTTAGTGGATTGATACGGGCATATAAGGCAGCAACCCGAGATGTAATTCAAAATAATAAAATTGTTAAATCATATATTACTCGGCAGATAAAACTATCTTTTGATTATCCAAAAATGAATCAAGTTATGAGGATAATAAAAGAGGAAAATATTAAAGTAATTGAGCACGATTTTGCGACGAATTGTAAAATTATTATCGAAATAAAAAAAAATGCAAAAAAAAATGCCCTTATAAAGTTTGAAAAAATCAGGGGTATTTTTATAACCTGTTTGAAAAACAAGCAGATATAATTTTTTTGGACTGTACACATTTATAACAATAATTTTAAAAAGTCAAGTGTTTTTGAATTTTTTTATTCAGAATTTTTAATTGATATTTGTTTTCCCTAATAAAATTACTAGTATTTGGCTTAAGTAGGCTGAATTATAACACGTTAGGTTTTTTACTAACTAAATCTTTATTATTTCGGTAAAATTCTACTAATAAAAGATGAATAAAAAGCATGTTGAAGTCTGGGAAAAATGTTTAGCAGTAATTAAAGACAATATTCCCCCTCAAAGTTATAATACGTGGTTTGTTCCAATTGTGCCAATTAATTTGGAGAAAGATGTGCTGACTATTCAAGTACCAAGTCAATTCTTTTACGAATGGCTAGAAGAACATTATATTGCTTTATTGAGCAAAACTATTCGTATGCAACTCGGTGCTAGTGCAACGCTTGAATATAGTGTAATTATCGACAACAACTACCATAAATCAAAACCTTATGCTGTGAAGTATCCGGCAACTAATAGAAAGGCCACACAAAACAAACCCGTGTCAATGCCACTTGATCTTAATAAAGGAAAAACCAGGGATATTCCAAATCCATTTATTATACCAGGACTTAAAAAGCTTAAAGTAGAATCACAGTTGGTGGATACATATTCATACGACAACTTTGTTGAGGGAGAATGTAATAGGCTAGCCCGCTCTGCTGGATGGGCTATTGCTGAGAATCCTGGTAAAACAGCTTTTAATCCATTATTAATTTATAGTAGTGTAGGCCTTGGTAAAACTCACCTCGCACATGCCATTGGTCTGCAAGTGAAAAAAAATTATCCGGACAATATCGTACTATTTGTCAAAACCGATCAATTTATGAACCAATATATTGATTCGGTTAGAAATAATAACCAAAATGATTTTGTACATTTCTACCAAATGATTGATGTGCTTATTATTGACGATATACAATTTATTGCTGGGAAAGAAAAAACACAGGATGTATTTTTTCATATTTTCAACCATCTTCACCAAAACAATAAACAAATTGTACTTACTTCTGATAAACCACCAGTAGAGTTAAAAGGAATGGAACCCAGGTTGTTATCTAGGTTTAAATGGGGCCTTGCTGCTGATCTTCAGATGCCAGATCTGGAAACAAGATTTGCCATCTTAAAAAAGAAACTTTACAAAGATGGAATTGAAATGCCATATGAAGTTATTGAATACCTGGCATATAGCATTACAACTAACATTAGGGAAATGGAAGGTGCATTGATTTCGATTCTTGCCCAATCAACACTTAACAAGAAAGCTATTACATTAGAGTTAGCCAAACAAATGATCGATAAATTTGTGAAAAGTACAACCCGCGAAATCTCAATCGATTATATTCAAAAAGTGGTTTGTGATTATTTTAGTGTTGCGCTTGATATTCTTAATTCGAAAACAAGGAAACGAGAAATTGTACAGGCAAGGCAATTAGCCATGTACTTTTCAAAAATGCATACTAAAAATTCGTTAGCCACCATTGGATTACATTGTGGTAATAAAGACCATGCAACTGTATTGCATGCATGTCGAACTGTCAATAATCTTATTGAAACCGATAAGCAGTTTCGGGTTTATGTGGATGATATTGACAAAAAATTAAAATTATAATTATAGTACTGGTTTTCTAGAGATTAGCCAAATTATCTAAATTATTGAGAACTTTGTTATTTGCTTTTTTCAAATAATTTTAGTACTTTTCGCAAAAAAATAAATAATTAAACAATATGAATGTCCTATTTGTCTGTAAGGGTAATATATGTCGCTCGCCTTTAGCAGCAGCTTTTTTGAGAAAGAAGTATAGTGAAAAAAACATCGATGGAATTGCTCAGTCTGCTGGTTTTTCTCCAGAAACAATTAATGATCCTCCTGACTACCGAGCAGTTGTAGCTGCAGAAAAATATGATATTGACTTAAGCGGTTCTTCAAGAATATTTGTAAAGAAGGACTTTGATAAATTTGACAAAATATATGTAATGGATACCTTAAATTTTCGTGAAGTTAAATATTTGGCAAGAACCAAAGCTGATGATGCGAAAATTGATTATGCAATGAATATATTATATCCAGGAACTAACCAAACAGTTCCTGATCCAATTTATAGTGGTATTGTTAATATGGATACTGTTATGGATATTCTAGATAGGATTACTGAAAAAATTACTGAGGATAGTAATTAGTCTAAACTAATATTTAGGTGTTACTTTCCAAACCTGATAAGGCTGACATCATAAATGCTTATAATCGAATAAGTGATTATATTCATAATACACCAGTATTAACATCTGAAAGTTTAAATAAACAGTTTGAAACAAAACTGTTTTTTAAATGTGAGAACTTCCAGAAAGCAGGCTCTTTTAAATCACGAGGTGCTGTAAATGCTGCCCTTTCAATTCCCAAATCTGATTTATCATTAGGACTCGCAACTCATTCATCTGGAAATTTTGCACAAGCATTAGCTAGGGCAGCACGGATATTGAATGTACCTGCTTATATTGTTATGCCAAAAAATGCGCCTGATGTTAAGGTGAATGCAGTGGTTAGCTATGGTGGAGAGATAACTTTTTGCGAACCAACACTTTCAGCAAGAGAAAAAACTCTCGAAAGAGTGGTTGAAAGAACCGGAGCTAAAGTAGTTCATCCATACGACGATTATAATATAATTGCAGGACATGGGACAGCAACTTTTGAATTTTGCCAGCAAGTTGATAATCTTGATATAATCTTATGTCCGGTTGGTGGCGGAGGATTATTAAGCGGTACAGCACTTTCTGCTTCATATTTTAGCAAAAATATTACTACAATAGCATGTGAACCTAAAGGTGCTGATGATGCCTATCGTTCGTTTATGGCTGGAAAAATAATTCCAAGCGTTAATCCGGATACTATTGCTGATGGATTACTTACATCCTTGGGAGAACGCAATTTCCCAATAATTCAAAAATATGTTACTGAAATAGTTACTGTTAGTGAAGATGCAATAATTGCAGCTATGAAGTTAATTTATGAAAGATTGAAAATTGTGATCGAACCATCATCAGCAGTTCCTATAGCAGCAATTATTGAAAACAAAGTAAAGATTAGCAAGAAGAATGTTGGAGTAATTGTTTCAGGTGGTAATGTTGATTTGTCGAAGATTGCATTTTAATTATGGCTAACAATACAAAGAGTAGTGGAAAGTTATATCTGATTCCTACAACATTAGGTCATCTGGATACAATCCGTGAAGTTTTACCGGAATACAATACTCAAATTATTCATAGTATCGATATTTTTATTGTAGAACAGGTACGAACAGCAAGAAGATTCTTAAGCAAGCTGAAACATTCAACAAGTATTGATAAGATTGTTTTTTATGAGCTGAACAAACATACTGATGAATCGGAAGTATATTCTTATCTTGATAGTTTAACTGACGGAAAGTCAATTGGATTGCTGTCAGAAGCTGGAACTCCTTGTGTTGCAGATCCTGGTGCCGTAGTGGTTAGAATTGCGCATGAGCGTGGTATTAAGATAATACCTCTTGTAGGCCCAAATTCAATAATTTTATCATTAATGGCTTCAGGATTTAACGGACAAAATTTTGTTTTTCATGGTTATTTACCAATTGACAAACAAGAGCTTATTAAAAAGCTAAAAGTAATTGAACAAAATGCATTTAAGTTAAATCAAACTCAGATATTTATCGAAACCCCTTACCGAAATGATAAACTGTTTAATTCAATATTGAAAGCATGTTCAGGAAATACTTTATTATGTATCGCAACTGATCTTACCCTGCCCACTGAAAGTGTTATTTCTTTACCTATTTCTAATTGGAAAAGAATTAAACCTGACTTACATAAGAAACCCTCGGTATTCTTGATTTACAGATCTTAATCAGATTAAATACAATAAAGGAAAAGAAGATTTTACAAAGGTAATATTCTATTTATTTGGATCACGATTCAATTTCCACCTTCGATGCGACCATAACCAGTTCTCTGGTTTGATAAGTATTGCTTCTTCAAGTTTCTGTGCATAGCGTGTAGTGATTTCACCCTCGGCGGTATTTTTAGGATTGTCAGAAATAACTGAGCATGTTAATTCATAATATCCCCTCTTTACGCGTTGAATATCAATAAATACAATAGGTATATCATATCTTCTTGCATAGAATTCAGGGCCATGTAAAAAGGCCGTTTCGCAACCAAGGAAATTAACCCAATATGCTCTTCTTTGGCTTGAAGGACTTTGATCGGCTACCATAACGTACCCAACTGCCATATCAGCATTTCTTTCAAAAACTTTAGCTGTATTATAAATTGAAACAAGCTCGCTACCCGACTTGGAACGGATGTTTCTAATATAGCGGTCAACATACTTATTGCTCAGTGGTTTATAAAATACATACATATCTTTTGAAAGCTGTAGGCTTGGTGATGAAGCGCCCCATTCCCAATTACCATAATGGCATGGAACAGAAATAACACTTCTATTTAGCTTAAAAAAATGTTCAATGACCTCAGGGTTTGTTATTTTATGCCTAACTATAATCTGTTTGTCGCTCATTGCAAAAGCTTTGATTCCTTCCATCATTATATCAGCCAGATTTTTATAGAAAAGATGTAATATCTTATTGATCTCCTTAACCGATAGTTCGGGAAAACATAATTCAAGGTTTTGTTTGATAACATCTTTCCTGTATTTGAATACTTTTTCCAAGAAAAATCGTAGTATGTCAGAAAAGAAATATAGTAGCCAGAAAGGGATAATTACGATGAAAAATCGAAAAGCTAAAAATATAATGGACAGAAAAAAATTCATGGGTCAAAATTAAGCCTTCTTTTTAATATATCAAGAATGTACACTAAATTTGGCGATTCGATATTAACAACTATCTGATAGACATTATGGGTTTTCTTTTCAACAAACTCGAGATGAATAAGGCTGAGCGAAGAACTTTTAGTATTCATACAATTTATATGATACTAGAAGGGATTGTGCTTGGTGTTCTGGCTTTGAACCAGTTTGTTTTTATCAAAAGTTTAAATGGAACTAATTATCAGCTTGGATTTTTATTTCAATTCAGTGCCCTGGTGTTTCTATTTTTGATAGTTATTAACGAATTTCTAAAAAGGGTTAAAAATAGGAAAAAGCTATTAAGGATTGTAGCAATAACAACAAGACTACCACTAATTACATTGCTGTTTTTTCCTGATAATCTAGCTGACATCTTAAACTTTGCTTATTATCACTATATATTTTTATTCTTGTTTTTAGTCTATTTCTCAGGTAATATTTTCATAAATCCAAATATTAACTACCTGCTAAAAGTAAATTATAGCCACGTTAATTTTGGCAGGTTATATAGTTATTCAACGAGTGTTAATAAAATTGTAATGCTAATCATCACATTCGCCTATGGTTATCTCCTTGATTATAACAACTTTGCATTTATCTACATTATACCTGTAACAGCAATATTTGCTACTATGTCAGTTTTTATTTTATCAACAATACATTATCCTGAGGAGGACATACCAATTCAGAAAAAAAGTATTTTTGCTTCCGTGAAAGCCTCCGTTAGTGAAATGATTCTAATTCTCAAAAAAAATATTCCTTACAGGCATTTTGAAATAGGCTTCATGTTCTACGGTTTTTCCTTTATGTTAACTATGACTGTTATTACAATATATTTTTACGAGGCATTAAACCTAAATTATGCTAGTGTAGCCTTTTACAGAAATATTTCTAACATATTGGTAATAATATTATTGCCATTCTTTGGAAGGCTAATTAGTCATATTGATCCCAGGAAATTTGCTGTGATAACATTTTCATCAATAACTTTATATATTTTCTTTTTAATGATTACATCTTATTTCCCATCTCATTTCGAGTTCCTAGATGTTACAATTTACTATACACTTTTACTATATATATTATTCCACGGAATTTTTGCAGCAACAATGGTGTTACTATGGAATATTGGATCTGCATATTTTTGCAAACCTAACGAGGCCGGTACATACCAGTCGTTACATTTATCATTAACGGGAGTTAGAGCAATATTTGCGCCATTAATAGGAGTGCTATTTTATGAATTGTTAGGATTTACACCTACGTTTTCAATTGCAATTTTTTCGTTGCTTATTGCTATATTATTGATGCTCTGGTCGTATAGTAGGGATGCAAGGATAAAATAGGATAGTAATTTGTCTTAATTATTTTTTCTATCTTTACAAAAATTATAGTTTTGATACCCATATCCAAACACGAACTTATTTAAAATCTTATACCATGAAATTAACATTTTTAGGATTTCTAGCAATTGCCATACTGGCAACAATATCCTGCCAAAAGGATAATGGAGAAATGACTGATGGACAACTAATTGCGGCAATACAAAAAGCCACTAATAAGCAAAATATTGAAATAACTGAATTACCTTCCGCATCTAGAAATATTCTTGACCAGGAATATGCTGATAACAATATTGATGGTGCAAAACTTGCTCCCGAATTGGGATACGAGGTTGATATGATAAGATTAAGTGGACCAAAAGCGAGTGAGTTCATAAATGCATATTTTAATTTAAGTGGAAGAGAATTGAAAGGAGACAAGGGTGGTAAAGGCGACAAAGGAGATAAAGGCGATGGGGACAAAAGAGATTGCTTTGAACTAGTTTATCCTGTAACCTACATTATGCCTGACGGAACTGAGATTACTGTGAATAGTAAGGATGATGCTGGCTGGGCCGAAATCAAAGAATGGTACGCAGCACACCCTGATGTCAAAAAAAGACCTGCTATCCAATTTCCTGTTGATATAAAATGGAAAAATGGCACAGTTATAACTATCAATAACAGGGAAGAGATGCGCCAGGCAAGAAAACGGTGTAAAGGTGATGGTGACAAAAGAGATTGTTTTAAACTAGTTTATCCTGTAACTTACATTATGCCCGATGGTACAGAAATTATCGTTTATAGAGATACTGAGGATGGCTGGGCAGAAGTTAAAGCTTGGTATGCAGCACACCCCGATGTTAAAAAACGACCTGCAATTAAATTTCCTGTTGATATCGAATGGAGAAATGGTAAAATTATTACCATAAATAATAGAGAAGGGATGCACAGGGCAAAAAGACGTTGTAAAGGTGACGGAGGTGATAAAGAAAGATGTTTTGAATTTATTTATCCTGTTACATACATTATGCCTGATGGCACAGAAATTACCGTGAATGGAGAAGATGATGGAGGCTGGGCTGAAATTAGAGCTTGGTATGTAGCACATCCAGATGTAAAAAAACGACCTGAGTTTAAATTTCCGATAGATATAAAATATAAGGATAACGATGCTATAAAAACAATCAATAATCGTGAGGAATTGCGTAGGGCATATGAAGAATGCAAGGATAAAGATTAAAGATAAACAAGCGCGCTTGTTTTTTAGCAAATATCTTTAAAAGGAAAGGTGACTGAAATTCTATTTTGGTCACCTTTTTTGTTTTCTCAGGAACTAAATTCTTTTTGTTACTAATCAGGATAAAGCCTCAGAATAGAAAAACGATGTATGGTTCTGATATTGAATGCTTTTGTTTGACTTTGTGCGTCTTAGTGATGTACTTTGTGCACCCTGCCTGACATGCCTTCGGCAGTTAAACTGGCAGGCAGGCTTTGTGGTAAAAACTTTACCACTAAGTAGCACTAAGGTATGCGCAAAGTGAGCACGAAGAAAAAATATTATTTACAAACTAACTGATAATTAAATATTTCAACATACTGATTAGTTACTTCTTTTTTAATTGTAGCTTATCTACTAACAGCGAATGCATCTCCAAATTCAACATTTCCTTCTGTTTCAATTTTATATGGAAAATAATAAATAGGAGGGGGAGCATCATTTTTATCAACAATATCGATTGCAATAGTATCAATTTTTTCGCTATCAACTTCGAGCTGAACACTTGCTTCATAAGTTAATCCATAAGCTTTAATTCTTAGCTCCTGAAGCTCGGTCTCACAATAATTTTTAAGTCCTTCAATAACAGTTTCGTTATTTGGGACATTCTTTTTATCTATCTCTAGTTCAAGAGGGTGCACTATTCCAGCATTATCAACATAAGCGCCAAACGGATAACATTGTCCTGTGTCGGTAAGCAGATCTTTAGCATATTCAAAGGAGTGGTCGATAATTAATTGTGTATCGTTATTCATAGTTATTTAGTTTACAATTTTATCAAAGGCTAATTAATATCCATATTTTGATTTCCATCTTTTCAGTAGCTTCTTTCTATCTTCATTTTCACGAATGTTATTGCCAGGCTCATAAAACTTAGTTCCACTAATCTTATCAGGAAGAAACTCAAGATCTACAAAATTATCTTCATGCTGATGAGCATATTTGTAATCCTTTCCGTAGCCAATATCTTTCATAAGTTTTGTTGGTGCATTTCGCAGATGGAGCGGTACTGCTAGGTTACCCGTTTTCTGAACGATTGATTGGGCATCTTTTATGGCCAAATAAGAGGAATTACTCTTCTCTGAATTAGCCAAAAAGACAGCTGTTTGTGATAATATTATTCTGCCCTCAGGCCAACCTATTTTATTGATAGCATCCATACAAGTATTGGCAAGTAGGAGGGCATTAGGATTAGCATTTCCAATGTCTTCAGATGCTAATATCAACATGCGCCTTGCAATAAACTTTGGATCTTCACCAGCTTCAACCATTCGCGCAAGCCAATAAACAGCAGCATTTGGATCGCTACCACGTATCGACTTTATAAAAGCTGAAATAACATCGTAATGCATTTCGCCTTGTTTGTCGTAGATAGCCAGGTTCTCCTGGATAATTTTTTTTACAAGATTATTAGTAATCTTTATTTTCTTTTTATTTGTTTTTTCCTGATAGACAACAAGCTCTAGCGCATTATATAATTTACGTGCATCACCTCCTGATAATCTGAGGAGAGCTTCATCTTCATCAACTGTAATTTTAAGATCGAACTTTTCTGATAAGGATTGTATTCCATTTTTAATTAGAGTTCTAAGGTCATCAGCTTCTAGGTTACTAAGAATATAAACCTGGCATCTTGATAATAATGGTGAGATAACTTCAAAAGAAGGATTTTCTGTTGTTGCGCCAATAAGTGTGATCGTTCCTTTTTCAACAGCGCTCAAAAGAGAGTCTTGTTGTGATTTACTAAAACGATGTATCTCATCAATAAAAAGTATGGCATTACCATTAAACATAACAGCCTGTCTGATTACATTTCTAACGTCCTTTACACCAGAGCTTACCGCACTAAGTGTATAGAACTCTTTGTTTAAGGTATTGGATATAACATTGGCAAGGGTTGTTTTTCCAACACCGGGTGGTCCCCACAATATCATTGATGGAATATTGCCCGATTCTATGCTTCTTCTAAGTATTGCATTTTTGCCTACTAAATGCTGTTGCCCAATATAATTATCAAGTGTTTGAGGACGAAGGGTCTCAGCTAAAGGTGTAGGCATACTTTGTAAAATTTATTTAGTCACAAAGTTACAGTATTTTACAAAACACTTACATTTGAGGTATGTTTGAAAAGCTCATTTCTGAAGTAAAGTATAAATTTAGTCGAAGCAGTGGTCCTGGTGGACAATCGGTAAACAAAGTATCAACTCAGGTGGAATTATTGTTTGATATTGATAGTTCAGTTTTCCTTTCTGACAAGGAAAAAATAATAATTTCGGAAAAATTAAAGAACAGAATTACCAATGATGGAATTCTTGCCCTAAAATGTGACGAAACACGCAGCCAATTAAAAAATAAGGAGTTAGTACTCCAAAGGTTTTTAAAGCTGGTAGAAGAAGCCTTAAAGCCTGAGAAAGAAAGAAAACCAACAAAGCCAAGTCCGGCATCCAAAGAAAAGCGACTTAGGAATAAGAAGATTCAATCGGAAAAGAAAAAGGATAGAAAAATTACAGATGATTAACTAAATTGACTTTTTCATCCAAATTAATTATGCATCACTCGGGCTTTTTCAATAAACACGACCTTTACTAATTGTTCATCATTAATAATATTATAGAACTCATCTAAATATTTAATAACCCGTTTTTTAACTTTTTTATTTAGAAGTTCAGAATTTTCGAACAATTGATAAATATCAGCTTTTTTATTATTGAATGTTTTAATGGTTTGATAAACTATTTCCGGATCCTTTTTAAACCCACGATAAAGTCTATCGGTAACTTTTTCCAAATTAAACTGAGGATGTGGAACTGCATAATTTGGCAATACTAATCCACACAAATCAAAATCATAAGGGATTGCAATTGGTGGTGATTCATGATTGCTATCACCCATCAGTTTAATATTATGTTTCTTGTAAGCCGAATAATCAAGGTTTCCAATCATATATTGAAACATATCCATCAAACAGGCATGAGTAGCATTTAGACGCATTGGATGAATCTTAATAGATTCTAGCTCGATTGCATTTAAACGCTTGGCCAGATGTTTATCTTTTTCAATAAAAAAAGCAAACTTTTCAATTGGCCCTTTTTTACTATTACTATAAACATAAACTATTTTTGCTTGCCTTACTTTAAAAGAGCTGTCGGTTAATATGTTAAATGCCTTATAAATTAGATATTCAAGAATTATATATTGCTCATTTGCATTAGCTTTTTGACAATGAGTTACAAGTTTTATGGTGCGCTGCTCATCAAATACAGTGTTCGAAGTTTCTTTCTTAGGGAATCTTAACCGTAAGGGTGAAAATTTGCAAACATCCTCGTCCCGACGTGCATGACCACGTGTTCTGGTTTTCAATTTAATATCCTTGATTTTCCCGTTGTTATCAGCCATGGAAATCTTGGCAGGAAAATATGTAGAGTCATCTGTAACAGAAAAAACGGTAGTAAAGTCAGCTTCTAATCTTAGGTTTAACATTTCTTCAGATTGAAATAATGGCTTTGGTTCATTTACATTACTTTTCTGAGCCTGAACATTTCCAATAAAAATTAATCCCAGCAGTATAATTAATGAAACTAGTTTATTCATACTAATTAATAAATAGGTGTTCTTGAAATAGTTATTCATAAAATAATAGAATATAACAAGTAAAGTAATTATCTAAAAATATGACTCACAGCATCAAAAGTACAAATAATAATTCCATATATGTAAGGAAATGCGTTTGTCAGGAAAACATCAAACATAAGTCGAATTTTTGAGTAACCAGGGCCTATTGATATAGAAAATTTGTAGTATTACTTAATATTCTTTTTACTAAATTGCCTCCCATAAATATAAAACCATGAAGCTATTAATGATATACTGCACTAAATTTGCTTTTGATCCTACAATACAAACACTTGAGGAGTTTCCTGAAGTGAAAGAAGGAGGTCGGTACAATGATATGTTAGTTGCGTTTATTCATGCCGAAGCACATGATGAAGAGAATGCAGTTGGCGTTGAAAGAAAATTGATCAAAAACCTGAAATGGGCTGCGAAAAAGAATAATACTAATAAAGTACTATTACACTCATTTGCCCATCTCGCAGAAACAAAAGCAGATCCTCATTTCACAAAAGAAATATTTGATAGGGCAGAGGCTAGGATGAAAAATGCTGATTACGAATGTTACCAAACTCCTTTTGGATATTTTCTGGATCTGGATATCCAGGCACCTGGAGTTTCACAGGCCAGAATTTTTAAAGGATTTTAGTTGCTGGTATTATATTTACTCTACCCTATAATTATTATAAGTTACAGAATTTTAGGAAGTCGCGCCATTAGTTTATAATATAGTTCATGTAACATTTTTTAACAATTTATGTAGAATATAGTCGATTTAATATTGTTTATTTGTAGAATATTAAAATTTAATGTTTAGGAAAATATCACATATAATCTTCGCAATATTGTTGTTAACAACAACGATGGGATTCTCTGTATCTAAACATTACTGTGGTGCACGGTTAATTGAAGTATCTATAAATTCTACGATTGAACCATGTTGTGAAGATGGTGGGACATCAGGCTGTTGCCACGATGAAACGGAATACTATAGATTTGATAAAAATTTCGTAGGCCCAATTATTATTGAGGATAATAAAATTACCGACATTGATATTCTGTTTCCTTCTCTATTCATATGTTTATTGAACGAGCCGGTGATGATTGAAAGTGAAATATTAAATTTCGCTGAATCACCGCCACCGCTCACCTTACATACCAAATTATCTTTGTTTCAGACATATCTGATTTGATATTCTATTTATTGATTGATGAATTGTAATCGTCAATAGCTTTTGGCTATATGATGAGTTACATTCTGAATTTATTGTTTTTAAGCAATACGTACATCAATTATAAATTGAATAGATATGTTAAACAAAATAATTAGATTCTTTTTAGAGAATAAACTGGTAACCATACTAATTATTCTTGTGTTTATCGCATGGGGCATAGTAACCTCACCATTTGGTTGGGATACTGCATTCTTACCGAGTGATCCGGTACCTGTAGATGCAATACCTGACATCGGTGAGAATCAGCAAATAGTATATACTGAATGGCCAGGCAGATCTCCGCAAGATATCGAAGACCAGATATCCTATCCATTAACAACAGCATTGCTGGGAATGCCAGGAGTGAAAACTATTCGCAGCAACTCCATTTTTGGTGTTTCAAGTATTTACATAATTTTTGAAGATGATATAGAGTTCTACTGGAGTCGTACCCGGATATTAGAAAAGCTAAATTCATTACCGGCAGGAACACTTCCTGATGACGTTAGTCCTGCATTGGGGCCTGATGCAACAGCTCTTGGTCAAATATATTGGTACACACTTGAAGGAAGAGATAAAGATGGTAATCCTTCCGGTGGATGGGACCCACAAGATTTAAGAACTATTCAGGATTTTCACGTTCGATATGCATTAACTGCAGCATCGGGAGTTGCAGAAGTAGCATCAATAGGAGGATTTGTTAAAGAATATCAGATTGATATAGATCCCAATGCTATGAAGGCTCACGGTGTAAATGTAGCTCAAATAATGGCTGCCGTGAAGAATAGTAATCTGGATATAGGTGCCAGAACCATTGAGTTTAACAGGGTTGAATATCTGGTAAGGGCATTAGGATATATCGAGAATCTTGAGGATTTAGAGAAAAGTGTAGTTGCTGTACGAAACAATGTACCGATCAGACTGAAAGATGTTGCCAAAATTAATTTCGGGCCTGCAACACGAAGAGGAGGGCTTGACAAAGGAGGATCGGAAGCAGTAGGAGGAGTTGTAGTAGCACGTTATGGTACCAATCCATTGGAAGCTATCGAAAATGTAAAGGCTAAAATTGCTGAAATAGCCCCAGGTTTACCTGCAAAGACTTTAAAGGACGGAACAATTTCTAAAGTTACGATTATACCATTTTATGATAGAACCGGATTAATAAAGGAGACTCTTGGAACCTTGGAGGAGGCTATCTCACTTGAATTACTCATTAGTATTCTTGTAGTTATTGTCCTTGTACTGAATCTAAGAGCATCTTTTTTAATTTCCAGTTTGTTACCCATGGGTGTATTGTTGGCATTTATTCTAATGCGCTTATTAAATGTTGATGCTAACATTGTTGCATTATCAGGTATTGCCATTGCTATTGGAGTAATGATAGATGTGGGTGTGGTTTTTACGGAGAACATAATCCGGCATATTCAAATGCCTCACAATGTTGGGGCAAGAGGTAAACAATTGCTAAATGTTGTTTATGATGGTACCGTTGAAGTATCTGGAGCAGTTCTCACAGCTTTGGCTACGACAATAATTAGTTTTTTACCTGTATTTGCAATGGAGGCGGCTGAAGGAAAACTGTTCAAACCACTTGCATATACCAAAAGCTTTACCATGATAGCTGCTTTGCTAATTGGCTTAATTATCATTCCAACCCTTGCTAATCTGATTTTCTCTATACGATTCGATAAAAATAAGTACAAGAAATTATGGGGTTTACTCCTAATTATAATTGGTATATTAATTACTCTAACCACTGGTTATTATGTTGCTCTGGCTATAACAGCGTATGGCGTAACCAATTTGTTCTCTGAAAAGTTAGCCAAGTTGAATGGGTCATTAGATAACATTATAAATATTGCTATCACAGTAATAGTTGTCGTATTTTTTCTTGCAAAAGAATGGATGCCGTTGGGTGCTCAAAATTCTCTAATGGCAAACTTATTATTTGTAATAGCAATTGTTGCAACTGTATTAGGTGCTTTATCTGCTGTAGTGTTCTTTTACTCAAGAATTTTACGGTGGTGTTTGAATAACAAATGGAAATTTCTGACTGTTCCAATCTTCATTGTAGCATTTGGAATAACTAGCTGGCAAGGTTTCAACAACCTGTTTGGTTTCATGCCTGAATTCATCAAAAAATCAAGTATATATAAAAATCTAGACATATCACTACCGGGTATTGGGAAAGAGTTTATGCCTTCTTTAGATGAAGGTTCTTTTTTGCTGATGCCCACTACTATGCCACATTCTGGAATTGAAGAAAATATTGAAGTAATTCGTATTCTTGATAAAAGAGTTAATGCTATTCCCGAAGTGGAGAACGTAGTAGGCAAATGGGGTCGTGTAAACTCTGCTCTTGATCCTGCACCAACATCCATGTTTGAAAACCTAATCAATTATAAATCAGAATATATACTTGATGAATCAGGACGTAGAATGCGCTTTAAAGTAGATGGAGATGGAGCTTTTATTTTAACTGACAGTAGTGTTTATAATCCGGCAATAGATGATTTTCGTGTGATTGATAAAGAATCCCTTACTATTGATAAGAACGGAGAGTATTTCAGGCAATGGCGCGAAGAAATAAAGTCGCCGGATGATATTTGGAACGAAATAATCAGCCAATCCAGTATTCCAGGTTTAACATCTGCACCTAAGTTGCAACCTATTCAAACTCGTCTGGTAATGCTTCAAACAGGTATGAGGGCACCTATGGGGATAAAGGTGTTTGGACCCGATTTGGCAAGTATTGAGAAAGTTGGCTTCGAATTGGAAAAACTTTTAAAACAAGTTGAAGGTGTACAACCTATGGCTGTGTTTGCAGATAGAGTAGTAGGTAAGCCATATCTTGAAATGGAAATTGACAGGGACGCAATTGCGCGGTATGGTTTATCGGTTAAAAACCTACAGGATGTACTCAGTAGTGCTATTGGTGGAATGCAATTAACAACTACTGTTGAAGGACGTGAGCGCTTTCCTGTTCGTTTAAGGTATGCAAGGGATTACAGGGATAATTCTGAAGATTTAAAAAAGATACTAATTCCAACTCCATCGGGTACACAAATACCTTTAGGAGAATTAATGACTATTACCTATACACGTGGTCCCCAAATGATTAAAAGTGAAAATACCTTCCTTGTGGGTTATGTTATTTTTGATAAGAAAGATGGATATGCCGAAGTAGATGTGGTTGAAAATGCACAAGAATATCTCGATAAAAAACTAGAAACAGGTGAATTTGAGTTACCTGCTGGAGTTAGTTATGTATTTACCGGTAATTATGAAAATCAGATAAGGGCCACTAAGAGGCTGATGATTGTAATTCCAATCTCTTTGATAATAATTTTTCTGATACTTTACTTTCAATTTCGGTCTGTTACATCTACAACACTGATTTTTACAGGTATAATTGTGGCGTTATCGGGAGGATTTATTATGCTTTGGCTTTATGGTCAGCCTTGGTTTTTGAATGGTAATGTTGCTGGTATGAATCTTAGAGATTTGTTCCAGGTGCATACTATTAATTTAAGTGTTGCAGTTTGGGTTGGCTTCATTGCTCTTTTCGGAGTTGCAACTGATGATGGTGTACTGATAAGTACATACATAAAACAGTTGCAGGATAAGCACAAACCAGGTAATGTAAAAGAGGTGAGAGCATTAGTCCTTGAGGCTGGAAAGAAAAGGGTTCGTCCCGCAATTATGACCACTGCAACTACCATAATTGCGCTATTGCCAGTATTAACTTCTACAGGAAAAGGAGCAGACATTATGATACCAATGGCCATTCCTTTATTTGGAGGTATGACGATTGAGGTATTAACCATATTCGTAGTTCCGGTGCTTTATAGTATGTGGCAGGAAGGCAGAGTAAAAAGAGAATTAAAGAAACTTAAAGTATAGAATCATGAAGAAGTATAGTATACTAATCGTAATGCTCTTATTGCTGATTTCTTCATTGGTTTCGGCACAAGATGAGTTAAATATATATTTGCAAACAGCGGCAAAGAATAACCCGGGACTAAAGGCAAAATTCAACGAATATATGGCAGCGTTGGAAATTGCCCCCCAGGTTAAAGCACTACCCGATCCCAACATCGTATTTGGGTATTTCATTCAGCCGGTTGAAACAAGAGTTGGTCCTCAGAGATTCAAAATATCTGTAGCACAAATGTTCCCTTGGTTTGGTACTCTAAAATCGAAAGAGAATGCTGCTGTTCAACAGGCAAAGGCCAAATATGAAGTTTTTGAAGATGCCAGAGCCAGCCTGTTTAATGAGGTCAGGTCAAACTATTATAACCTCTACTTCAATAAAAAGGCTATTGACATCACAATCGAAAACATCGAAATACTTGTCATTTTTCAAAAATTGGCTACTATAAAAGTGGAAGCAGGAATAGTGTCAGCTGTTGATGAATACCGAATAGAAATGGAGATTGGAGATTTAGAAAACCAACTAGCCCGATTAAGGGATAATCAATTTGTACTGGAAGTGATGTTTAACAAACTACTGAATGTTGATTATGATAATGAGGTGTTAATTCCTGATATATTATGGGAAAGTGATTTTAACTTTTCGAGGCAAACTGCTTTAGACTCCATTCGAACTAGTAATCACCAATTATTGAGCATTAATTTTCAATCAATCGCTTTAAGCTATAAACGTGATGTAGCCAGCAAGATGGGTAATCCTGGTTTTAGTTTAGGTTTGGATTACATAGCAATAGGAAAAGGTGATAACAATCTGGCCGGAACAGATGCTTTTATGTTTCCAAAAGTGGGCATAACAATACCTCTCTACCGCAGTAAATACAAGGCAATGGTTCAAGAAGTCATCTATCTGGAAGTTGCCAAGGAAAATGAGAAAATCGAAAGGACAAATGTTCTGGAAGTACTTTTTGAGAATTGGTGGAAAGAATACCGAGATGCAGAGAGGAGAGTCCAACTGTATTTTTCACAATCGGCCTTAGCTCATAAAGCATTGAATTTGCTTGAAACTCAGTATGCTACTGGAAATAGTAACTTCGAAGAGGTATTACGAATGGAACGTAAAGTACTTAAATATAATCTTGAATTGGAAAAAGCGCGAGCCGATAAGCAGGCAGCCATTTCATTCATCACTTATTTAATGGGAAATTAATAAAATAGAAATCATGAAGAATATGATATCATCAATAAAGAATAATTATAAGCTGATCATAGTAGCAATATTTGTGGGTATCTTTTTTGGCTGGCTTTTCTTTTACTCTTCAGAAGAAGCCACTTTGGTTAATCCTGATACAGTAAGCCACGAAGGACATGACCACAGTGCCGAAGAATCGACAATATGGACATGTTCAATGCATCCCCAAATTAAGCAGAACAAACCCGGTAAATGTCCTATTTGTGCTATGGACTTAATTCCATTAGCTTCGATGAGCGTAGAAGGTGACGATGTTGATCCTTATGAAATTGTTATGACTGAATCAGCTGCAAAACTAGCTGATATTCAATCTATGGTAGTCTCAAAAGGAGTACCAGAAAAAACAATTTATTTACAAGGGAAAGTTCAGTCTGACGAACGTAATGTGGCTGTTATAACAGCTAGGTTTGGAGGAAGAATCGAACAGCTGTTTGTGAATTTTACGGGACAAAATGTTCGTAAAGGAGAAAAATTAGCAACTATCTATTCCCCTGATCTAGTGACAGCTCAACATGAATTATTGGAGGCTGTTACTTTTAAGGAGAGCAGACCATCACTATATAAGGCTGTTAGGAATAAGTTAAAATTATGGGATTTAACTGATAAGCAAATATCAGCTATTGAAGTAAAAGGTGAGCCACAATATTATTTCGAAATCCTATCGCCTATTTCGGGTACTGTAATAATGCGACATGTTGCAATAGGAGATTATGTAAAAGAGGGAACAACACTTTTTAAAGTAGTGGATCTATCTAAAATTTGGGTAATGTTTGATGCTTATGAATCCGACCTACCCTGGATAAAATTGGGTGATAAAGTAGATTTTACGATTCAGGCTTTACCAGGAAAGAATTTCTCTGCTAAAGTAAGTTATATTGATCCGTTTATAAATGCCGAGACCAGAGTAGCCAAAGTGCGAGTAGTGGTGCCAAACCCAAAGCTTAATTTGAAACCGGAAATGTTTGTTAATGGTTTACTGGAATCAAAAATAGCAGAAACTGCAAACGAAATTCTTGTACCAAAATCATCAGTACTATGGACCGGTAAAAGAGCCGTTGTCTATGTTAAAGTACCTGATCGTCAGTCCCCGTCATTTTTGTACCGTGAAGTAGTGTTGGGTCCAGAAGTTGGCTCCTTTTTTGTTGTAACTGAAGGATTAGATGAAGGTGAAGAAATTGCTACAAATGGTGTATTTAAAATTGATGCAGCTGCTCAATTAGTTGGGTTTCCAAGTATGATGAATCCTGATGGTGGAAAAACTTCATCAGCCCATAACCACGGAGAAGGATCAATGTCAGACGAAGAAATTAAGGAAATTGAAGAAACTGAAAATGGTGCCATTTATTATTCAAAATATGTTTCCGATAAGTTTAAAAAGCAATTAGGCGACTTAATCGACGTTTATCTGAAAATGAAAGATACTTTTGTTGCTATTAATGAAAACGAAGTAAACCTGGAAGCAAAAAAAGTACTAGCCAGTTTAAACAATGTTGATATGACGCTTTTAGTTGGTGATGCTCATATCAGCTGGATGAAACTTTTAGCAAACCTTGAATCAAATTTAAATGGGATTATTAGCATGAATGGAATCGAAATGAAGAGAAAGCATTTTAGCACTGTTTCTGATGATCTTATTGATGCCATTAAAAAGTTTGGTATGCCTAATAAAAAGGCAATCTACGTTCAATTCTGCCCCATGGCTTTTAACAATAAGGGTGCATATTGGTTAAGCGATAAAAAAGAAATCCGAAATCCATATTTTGGGGATAAGATGCTCAAATGTGGTGAAATTAAAATGGAGTTTACAAATAAATAATTTTATTAATTTAAATCTTTTAAGTATGAAAAAGAATGTATTAAGTTTAGTAATGTTGTTCCTATTTGGAACAATGTCTGTTATTGCAAAAACAAAAACAGAAGAGTTTAAAGTGTATGGCAATTGCGGAATGTGCAAAAACCGGATTGAGAAAGCTGCAAAAGCAGTTGAAGGTGTTACAAAGGCAGATTGGGATAGTGAAACCAAAATGATTAAAGTAACTTATGATGATGCAAAGACAGATGCAGATAAAATCCAGTTAGCTATTGCAAACATTGGGCACGATACTAAAGAGCATAAAGCAGATGATAAAGTTTATGATAAACTTCATGGTTGCTGTAAATATGACCGACCTGATGCTAAAGAAGGGGAGGAGAAACATGATGGACATGATCATCATAAAGATCATGATCATAATTAATCTTTGAATTAAAGAGGCTGTCTTTTATGGACAGCCTCTTATATTTATTAACTGGAATAAAATTAATTCAATAATAATTGTCTGAAAGTATTTTTGGTTTCAGATCAGTTATATATGTAACATCTTCTTAATATTCTCAAGATAAATTTCAAACTCACTTCTTCCTAGTTTAGTGATACAGCACTCAGTATGCGGATAGTTTCCTTTGAAGGACTTCTTAACTTTAAGGTAACCTGCTTTCTGCAAGTTGGAGATCTGAACGATTAAATTACCCTTACTTGCAGAAGTGATTTCAATTAATTTATTGAAATCAGCCCATTCAACGCCAATCAGAAAACTGATTATCGATAAACGCAATTCTTGGTGTAATAACGAATTAAGCTTTGTCATTTTCTATCCTCCGTAAAATTAATCCTGGAATTACATAGCCTAGTAGTATGCTACCTGCGAAAATCAGGCCGTGATATTCTGGCCCAAATACGAATGCGCATAATATAGCACCTATTTCAAGTATTACTCCACCCCAAATAAATGGGCTAAATTTAGAAATTCCACCGCTGATAAATGTAGCTGAACCAGCTAACATTAATACCATTGGAGAAGGCGAAAGATGATTATTCACAGTATAAACAATTATATCACCTGTTGAAAAGCAACTATTGCTTGCCGAGTTAGATGATAAAACTTTTCTAAGGCATACCAATAATGCAAACAATGAAATTTACATTTTAAATAGCAAAAATGCTCCTAATGTTTTAAGAGAAATAGGACGTTTAAGGGAAGTTACTTTTAGGGATGCCGGTGGAGGAACAGGAAAAGAAATTGATTTTGATGAATTTGACAGCGGTGAAAATGCCTTTATGCAAATGATAGTGTGGGATCCTTTGTAAAAAGAAATTGTGGGGGGATATCGTTATGTTCTTTGTAAAGATCTTTCCATCGATGAAAATAATAATGTTGCTTCACCAACTGCCAGTTTATTCAGATATAATAATAATTTTATAGATCAATATTTCCAGTATACCATTGAATTAGGTCGTTCGTTTGTACAACCCTTATATCAGCCAACCTTTAATTTACGCAGGGGAATATATGCTCTTGATAATCTCTGGGGTGGACTTGGTGCTCCTACAATAGAATATCCTGATATAAAATACCTATTCGGCAAGGTTACTATGTATATCGAGTTTGATAAACTGGCCAGGGACATTATCCTTTTCTTTTTTGATAAGTATTTTCCTGATAAAGAAAACCTTATTTCACCCTTGAAACCACTGAGCAGAACTACCAGTGATAAGGTGTTAAACAACATATTCACAGGTTGTAATTATGAAGAAGACTATAAAATAATGGTTCAAAAAGTACGTAAACTAGGAGAGAATGTACCTCCCCTTTTCAATGCATATATGAACCTTTCATCAACAATGAAAACATTTGGCACAGCACTAAACGATCATTTTGGAGGTGTTGAAGAAACCGGAATCTTGGTAACCGTTGATGATATCTATGATGTAAAAAAAGAAAGGCATTTAACATCCTATCAAAAGAAGCAAAAATAATAGGAATTAGTCATCCGAAGACGAACAACCATCACTTCCTAACTCATCGCCACCTTCTCCGGAAAATGCAACTGTAAGACTTCCGTCCTTTACTGTTCCTTGTGCAGTAATAGAAACGCTTGTTCCTTCTTTGGCATCATCAACTTTTTGTGTCCATGGCAAACTTGGATTCGTAATAGTACTATCTCCCTCACTTGTTTTGTATGAAAGGGAATTTATCACTCCATCACCTGTTTTACTTGCTGTGAAAGTTATTGTCATATCCTCGGGAAGTTGATCTTTGTGAGCATCCAGATTACAAGTTATCTCTTCATCTTTTTTGCAACTTTCAAACACTAATAATACCATTGACAGAACAATAAATAACATTGCATACTTTCTCATAATTGTATAATTTTTTGCTTTAATATGGATTTAAAAAATAAAGTCAAATATATAATTTTAGTACTAACTATTTCCATAGGTAGATAAACAAAAACCTATTCTCTATAATTTCAATACTCTGTGATGTTTCCATTTTAGTTTAAGTTTTAAATTCGCGACGAATGTAGACTAGTTTACAATATAAACCTAATATTTTTCAATATATTTTTGATAGGGGAGGTTATTATTGTTAATTGTCAAGATAAATTAAATTAAAAAGAAACTACAAGGATGCTAAGTCTGAGAACTTTAAGTTGTATGTGTTAACAAGAATATTTATTAAAAGTGGAATGTATATGATTACGTAAGTTGTTTGAACGAAACATAAATTAATAGGACCTTAAAGTTGTTTAAATAAAAAATTTTGGCTTTGACTTTAATGCATATAAATAATCTCTCAATTAAAAATTTTTAGCGAATTGAATTTTTTTTTGGAAAATTAACAAAAATCTCTAACTTTGCTTTTTAAATAATTCGTTATCGATGGAAAAAGGAACAGTAAAATTCTTCAATGAAACCAAGGGATTTGGATTTATCATGGAAGATGAGTCAAAAAAAGAGTACTTTGTACACGTATCTGGATTAATTGACAAAATTAATGATGGAGACGCTGTAGAATTTGAATTAACCGAAGGTAAAAAGGGATTAAACGCAGTAAATGTTAAGCTGATTTAATTTCAAACCCTTAATTTTATTTTCATAGAAAGAACCTATCAAGGTTGATAGTCTTTATTGTTTTGCATTCATTATTGGTAATGTATTAGATGTGATAAATGTATGTGTATTTTTTAAATGCACGTATCTCTTTCCCTTTTAATTAATTTCAATAGTTTAGTTGTATTTAAATCTCTTTATTAGAAAAATTTAATTTTTAATATTGATTATTAGTTTTAAAATCATTTATTCTTATTTTTGAGTTATATCTTTAGTACTTGGCCGAAGAAAAATATATGAAACTGTTGTTGATCAACCCCTTTAACAAGGCTAAGAAGGGTGAAATGTTTGATTCACGTAGTATTTCACCACCCCTTGGACTAGGCATTATTGCTGGTCTAACACCTGATAATTGGGATATAGAAATAATAGATGAAAATTTTGATGATTTTCAATTTAAGAAGGCTGATTTAGTTGGCATTACAGTTCTAACTTCTGCCGCATACAGGGCATACGAAATTGCCGAAATTTATCGAAAGAAGGGCATCACTACAGTGCTAGGAGGAATTCATGTTTCAATGTTGGCTAAAGAAGCAGAGCAATATGCTGATGCTATTGTAATTGGAGAAGCTGAAGTCGTTTGGCAACAGCTTCTTAGCGATTTTCAGAATAGAAAACTCAAAAAACGGTATGTAGGTGAATTAGTGGATTTAAATAATAGTGTGCATCCCAGGCGCGATTTATTTCATTCTGATTACACGTATGTGAACATTCAAACCACTAGGGGTTGCCCAATGTCATGTGACTTTTGCTCAGTCCATACATTTAATGGTAGCAAATACAGAGAAAGACCTGTTGAAGAAGTATTGGATGAAATTGAAACGATTAAGGATGATCGTCTCTTTTTCGTTGATGATAATATGATTGGATATACAAAAAAATCAGCGGATCGAGCGATAAGGTTGTTTAAAGGTATGATAGAGCGTGGCATTAAAAAGGACTGGTATTGCCAGGCATCGCTAAATATAGCGGATAACGAAGAAGCACTGCATTACGCTGCAGAAAGTGGTTGCAGGATGATCCTTATTGGTATTGAATCGGAAAAAGTGGATCAACTCCAGGAAACCAATAAAAAGATGAATATCAAAATTGGTGTTGATCATTACGAAGAAGCCTTTCAAAAGATTCATAAACACGGGATAAGTGTTCTGGGTGCCCTTGTTTTCGGATTGGATTCAGATTCATTAGAAGATATTCAAAATCGAACTGATTTTGCTATTGAATCAGGAATAGATGCAATGCAAGCAACCATTGTAACTCCTTTACCCGGAACCAGTTTGTTCAAACGTCTTGAAAGCGAAAATCGATTGTTATATACTAATTTTCCAGAAGATTGGGAGCATTATCATTTTTTAGAAGTAAGCCATAAACCAATTAAAATGACACCCAAAGAGCTGACCAATGCTATGCACGAATGCTGGACCCAGCTTTGGAATAAGAAAACAGTATATAGCAAAATGCTTAAAACTTTAAAACAAACTAGAAATGTCAAAGCAGCTGCTTGGGCGTTTGCATCAAATACTGAACGACACAATTTAGCTTTTGGTCAACAAAAATCACCCTGGGATATAGATAAAATACTAAGCTTAAAATAATTAATAGAGTTTTCTAACCCACTATATTTCTAGTTTCTTACATGTAAATAGAATATCTACTGACCTAACTTTCTATTCCTCATTGCTTGTTCATTTTCTGTAAATTTACAACCAGAATCTTTTAACACTAGTCTCATCTATTGACCTATATTATTTTTATGATAGTTAAATCAAAAGAATCAAAAAAGAGAGAATTCAAAGGAGTAAACTTTGAGCTTCTATCGACCGGACAGAAATCGATGATTACCAAAATGAACTATAAACAAGGTAACAAAGTTCCTTTTCATAGTCACCCTAACGAACAAGCTGGTTATGTGATTTCCGGAAAAATACGAATTCAGTTTGGGAATGAAGATCAAATCTTAACCACCGGTGATTCTTATGTAATCCCTGAAAATGAGAGCCATAGCGTTGAAGTAATTGACTCCGGTGAAGTAATTGACGTATTCACACCGCCAAGAGTCGATTATATCTAAAACAAAAAATCACTTGATACCCATAAATAATTAAGAATGGAAGACAAATTAAAAGAAGTTTATAATCCTGAAAATTTTAAACAGGTTGGATATGAATTAATTGATTTAATATCAGGTTATCTTAAGGACGCTGAACAAGGAAATATCCCGGTCAATAATTTTGAAGAACCCGAGAAACAACTGGAGTTTTGGAAAAATTATGAATTAGGAGATAATCCTCCCGTAAAACTTTTTAAAGATATTATTGACAGGTCTATTCATGTCCATCACCCAAAATATATGGGGCATCAAATATCACCTGCCGCACCTGTATCAGCTCTCGCAAGTATGCTAAGTGCGATATTAAACAATGGTATGGCGATTTATGAAATGGGCAGTGTAGCAACGGCTATTGAGAAAGTTGTTGTTGATATGATTGCACAAAAAATAGGATGGGGTCAGGAAGGTGATGGTTTTTTAACTTCTGGAGGAACCATCGGTAATTTAACGGCACTGCTGGCTGCCAGACAGACAAATACTAGTGAAGATATTTGGGAGAATGGACTTGAGGATAACCTTGGCATAATGGTTTCTTCTGAAGCACATTATAGTGTTGATAGAGCGCTTAGGATAATGGGGTTTGGAACTAAGGGCATCATAAAGATTCCGGTGGGAGAAACATTTACAATGAAAACCCAACTCTTGGATGAGTACTATGAAAAAGCTACACTAAATGGAATTAAAGTAATTGCTGTTGTAGGAAGCGCTCCGTCAACTTCAACAGGAATGTACGATGACCTGGAATCTATTGCAAAGTTTTGTGCCAAGCAGAAAATATGGTTTCATGTTGATGGTGCGCATGGTGGAGCAGCAATTTTTTCAAGTAAATACAAGCATCTATTAAAGGGTATCGAGCATGCCGATTCGATAGTTATTGATGGTCATAAGATGTTAATGACACCATCGATAATGACATTCTTATTATTTAAAGAAAAAATAATTCCTATTCAACTTTTAGCCAAAAAGCTCAATACTTATTAGGGAAATCGGGAGAAGAAGAGTGGTATAACATGGCTAGCAGGACAATTGAATGTACAAAACTTATGATGAGCATAAAGTTTTATTCAATTTTACAATGTCATGGAGAGGAAGTATTCGGGCAGTTTGTAACTCAGCTTTACGATATTGGAAAAGTATTCGCTCGTTGCCTCAAACAACGAGATTGTTTTGAATTAGCTCTTGAACCAGATTCAAATATTGTTTGCTTTAGATACATAGTTCCTGATCTTTCTGATACAGAATTAAATGAATTGAATAGTCATATTAGAAACGAGATCCTGAAGCAAGGCAATTTTTACATTGTTCAAACAAACTTGAATGATAAGGTATTCTTTAGGGTAACCTTAATGAACCCACAGACTAATTCAGAAATATTAGAAGAACTATTGGATACCATTGAAAAAATCGGTGCTAAATAGTAAACTTGTTTATATATAAAATATATACACCATTGTGATGTGAATACTAAGATGGTTGAAGGGTAATTCGAGTATCGAGCTAACCGATTTTGAGCTAAAGGATTAAAATATTGAAGTTACCCCATAATTTATCAGTTACTTCTTTCAATCCCTTTTAAATAAAGGCACACAAGATTTTGCCAAGTGGAAAAGCACATTTTTTAAAAAAATGGGGTAACTTTTTGTAGGAGTAAAAGAAAAACATCCTCAC
>PVBE010354641.1_pt1 | contig 56930 bp, 41 predicted proteins | sample 1631181 | NCBI WGS metagenome assembly PVBE01 (sample SAMN08397723, study PRJNA350692) | Marine metagenome, whole genome shotgun sequencing project. | isolation source: water | place: Pacific Ocean | collected 2012-04
CCGGAGATCGAGATGTGCATCCCGAGCTTCAGCGCCCGCTCGCACTCGGCGGGTCCGCCTGCGAAGCAATGCACGACGCCGCCTGCCGGGACGCCCACGTCATCGAGCAGCGCGAAGGCGTCCTCGAAGGCGTCGCGGATGTGCACCACCACCGGAAGGCCCACCTCGCCGGCGACCTCGAGGTGGCGACGGAAGAGCGAACGCTGGCGCCCGCGGTCGGAACGGTCGTAGAAGTAGTCGAGCCCGGTCTCGCCGACGGCGCGCACGCGCGGGTCGGTCCACAGCTCGGTCAGCGCGCCCCAGTCCGCGTCGTCGAAACGGTCGGCGTCGTGGGGGTGGACGCCGGCCGAGGCCCACACGCCCGCGTGGCCGTGGGCGAGGTCTCGCGCCCGGCGCGAGCTGGCCAGATCGGTGCCGATGGCGACGACCGTGTCGACGCCCGCGTCCCGCGCGCGCTCGAGCACCTCGTCCAGATCGTGGCGGAACCGTTTTCCGTCCAGATGGGCGTGGCTGTCGATGAGTCGGGTCATGGCGCGGATAGTAGCGATTGCGTGGCTGTTGTTCAGCGTCGCGTGCTCAGTCCCCGAAGAGATCATCGACGCGGGCATCTCCTGCGACGGCGGCTGCGAGGGCAACTCCATTCGAAGTTGCGGCGACGGGGGCAGCGTCGCGCTGACGGAGTGCCTGGAGGGGCAACGCTGCGCGTCCGACTCGCCGACGCCTCAATGCGTGTCGATAAACGCGCTCCCCTGCGAGCCCGATGGTGGTGGGCCGCCGCCCTGCAAGGGCGACGCAGGATCGACCGAGTATTGCGACGAGAGCGCCCGCTACCTCATCGATGTCCCCTGCGACGACCGGCCCTGACGGTCAGGGGTCGAAGGGCTGCCGGTCGCGGCAGGGCCCCTCCTCCAGCGCGAGCCCGAGGCAGAGCTCGAACTCCCGCATGTTGTCGGCCTGGTAGAGGTGGCGGCGGACCTGGCCGTCGTTGATGCCGAGGTGCGGGTAGCGGTCGGCGACCGGCAGCCAGAAGTGGGTGCGCCGCCAGTCCACGTCGATGTAGTCGCGCACATTCTCCTGGGCGCAGATGGCCCGCCAGACCGCCGCGTGCTGCGTGCGCACGTAGCGCAGGTAGGTCTGCACGAAGAGGAAGAACGAGACCGCGCCGTCGCGGCCGCTGACGCCCAGCACGTCGATGTGGTCCCCGAAGGCGGCGTAGGTGACGAGGTCGTCGATGTAGCAGTTGAGCTCTTCGAGCAGTTCGAAGAAGCCGCGCTGGCCCTGCTCGCCGGTGAAGTAGGTGCGCGCGTAGAGGTCGGTGCTGTCGTCGGGCAGCATCCCGCGCAGGGCGGACCGCGCGGGCGTCTCGATGATGTCGACCGGGAAGTCCAGGTCGGTGCGCGTGTAGTAGGTCACGAGCTGTTGCCACAGGCCGTTGTCGGCGTGGAAGCCGTGGGTGTTCTCGTGCATCACGGTCGCGGCCGAGTCGAAGAAGGTGGTGGCGTTGCTCGGGTCGAGGAACCCGAAGAACGTCTGCGGCGTCTGGGTCAGCCCGATGCCGCCGGGCCAGCGGATGCGCAGCGCCTGGCTGCGGAACAATCGCGGGCGCGCGGGTCGCACACCGAGGCGCGCGGGTCATTCCGCCGGGTACTGCGTCTGGAGAGCCTCGGAGATCTTGTTCGCCTCGGCGATGCCGCCGTACACGCCGGCCACTTCGCGCGGCGTGCGGATCTTCTGCGGGTCGTCCGGATCGATCTCGTAGAGCCCGAACCTCAGCCCGTAGCCGTGGTTCCACTCGATGTTGTCGATGAGCGACCAGAAGAAGTAGCCCTCGACCGGCACGCCTTCAGCGATGGCGCGGGCGAGCCAGGTCAGGTGGCGCACCAGGAAGCTCGACCGGATGTCGTCGGGGCCGAAGGTGCCGTTCTCGGTGATGATGATCGGCACGCCGTACTTCTCGTCGATGTGCTTCGCCATCTCGTACAGCCCGCGTGGGTAGTCCTCCCAGAGCGTGAGCGTGAGCGGGTTGAGGGTGAGCAGCGGTGAGAGTGCCGGGAAGAGCGAGCGGTCGATGCCCTCGACCGTGACGCGCGTGTAGTAATTGAGCCCGACGAAGTCCATGCGGTCCTTCAGGTCCTCGCGCTCCTCGGCGGTCCCGTCGATGTCGTGGTCGAAGCGCCCGAGCGCGACCGCGTCCATGTAGACGTCGTTCCAGATGTAGAAGAAGTTCTCGGCCGCCTGGACGTCGAGCGGGTTGTCCGGGTCTTTGGGTCGAGCGGGCGTGAGGTTGTAGACGACCCCGACGCGAGCGGTGTCGTCGTGGGCGTGGATGGCGTCGTAGATGCGCGCGTGCCCTTCGACGAGACCGGCCAGCACGATCTTCGCGTCGTCCACGGCGAGCTGCCGCGCAGGCGGGTTGGTGCGCTCCTCGCTGGGCAGCAGATAGCCGGGGAGCAGCAGCGCGAACGGCTCGTTGAGGGTGACCCAATCGTCGACCTCTTCCCCGAACTCCTGGGCGAGGAAGCCCGCGTACTTCGCGATCTCGCGCACCGTCCGGTCCTTGTCGAGCCAGCCGCGGGGCTCGCAGGTGGCGGGGTCGACGTGGCAGCCGACGCCGTCGTGGATCCAGGTCGGCAGCGTGTAATGGCTCACGGTGACGAGGGGCTTGAGGCCGCGCGCCTTCAAGGCGGCGAGCATCGCGTGGTAGCGCTCGAGGGCGGCCTCGTCGGCCATCGCGCGCAGATCCTCGAAGGACTCGACGCCGTCGGTCGCCTCCGGGAAGACGCGGCTCCACTCGATCGACATCCGGTAGGCGTTGTTGTGGAGCTGGTCGCGAGCGAGGTCGAAGTCCTGCTCGAAGAGCTCCCAATGTCCGGGCCCGGTGCTCGGCGGCTCGCCCGAGAGATAGGCGGTGCCGCTCTGGAGGGTCTCTTCGGAGGTGATGAAGGCGTACCAGTCGCTGTTGCGGTCCTCGCACGCCTCGGCCGGCATCGTCGGGCAGCCCATCTCGACCTGGAAGCCGGCGGTGGCCGTGCCGAAGAGGAAGCCCTCGGGGAAGGTCAGCGCACCGCCCGCGTCCGGCTCGGGCATCGCGTCGGTGTGCGGGCCCGCGTCGGTCGCGACCCCCACGTCGCCTCCGGTCGCGGCAGCGTCGTCGTCGTCGCACCCGAGAGAGACGACAGCCAACACCGCCAGGAGGAGTGGTAGCCGAGAGAACTCACCGTGAGTCACACGGGGGGCCCCCCAAACAGGAACTTCGAGCGCGGCGGCGCGTTGTTGCGCAAAAAGCGACCTCACGGGATCACGACCTGTAGTTCCACGCGGTTGCCGAAGGCGTCCTCGAGGGTCAGCGCCCGTTCGCCGCTCGCCAGGCCCGCGACGGCCACCCGCGTGGTGGGCCAGCCGCTGATCTGCGTCGTCCCCTCCTCGCCATCGGCCGTTCGCGAGGTCACCAGCTGCACGTCCTGCCCGGCGATCTCGATCGCCACCTCGGCCGCACCGCCTCCGTCGATCGTGACCCGCAGCGGCGCTCCGGGCGACAGCGGACCGCCGAGCACGAAGCTCCAATCGCGACCATTGCCCGGCGAGTCGACCTCCTCGCCCCAACGCAGCCAATGTCCGTGCATCTCCAGGGCCTCGAAGGTGTTGTCACCCGTGTCGTTGCTCGGCCCGTTCGGATAGCCCAGCGAGATCGTCGCGGTGTCGCCCTCCACGGCGACCGCGTGAACCTGCAGCGTCGCGCGCTCGAGCAAGAACTGCTCGGTCGTCGTGTCGTACGGGCCGGACAGGCTCTCACCCACCATGCGCAGCCGGTACGTGCCGAGCGGGAGGTCGAAGGGCAGCTCCCAGCGCGCCGCCCACGTGTCGTCGCCCTGGTAGTCGCCCCGGTAGATGGTCAGCGTCTCGAAGCCCTCCTCGTCGAACGGCCGCCCGCCCGGCCGGAGCGCGGTCTCGAAGCCGTCCTCGCCCTCCAGCTCGAGGGACACATACGGCCGGTCGACGCCCGGGTGCCCGCCTGTCCACACCGCCTCGAAGAGCGCGCCGCGTGTCATGGCGGCGGGCGGCTGAACCAGCATCTCACCCGAGGTGCCGGCGGTGGGCAGCGGGGTCACGGTGACGTCCTCGAGGTTCGGCCACCACGTCGGCTTCACCCCGGTCGTGTTGTCTTCCTTCTCGTCGGTGAACAACTGGAAGGCGAGCATCCGGCTCTCGTCGATGATCAGCTGCCCGAGCCGCCAGCCCCACAGGTTCTGGGCCGCCTCGTAGCCGCCGTAGAACCAGTCCTCCTGCTTGAGCAGGTACAGGTGGTGGTCCTGCGAGTAGCCGAATTGCATCACGCGGATGTCGTGCCCCTCGGCGTCCGCGTCCGCCTCGATGAGCTCGGACAGCTCGACGCCGAGCTCGGAGGTCGGCTCGCCGGGCAGAGTGGTGATGACCAGGTCGTCGAGCCGCGCCGCGGTCAGCAGCGTCTTCCCCATCTGCGGGATCGGCGCCCCGAAGAACTGCTGGATGTTGATGGCGCAGCCCAGCTCGCCGTCCGTGTAGGACTCGTTGGGGCCGCGAGAATCGCTCACGCATTGGAACGCCCCGTACTCCTGGACGCTCTCGTCGTTCCAGCGGAACTCGCCGTCTTCGTATCCGAGCCGCGCGTAGTCGATCGGTACGTGGCGCGTGACCACCTCGAGGTGCACGTCGGCCACTGTCTCGATGTCGTCGAACGCGGTCTTGATCGTGTTCCACGCCAGGTGCCCGACGCGCTGCATCTTCGCCCAGTCGACATTCGAGGCGTCGTCGCCGCGCGGGCTCGCGTTACCCGCGTTGCCGTTGATGAACAGGAACGGCACGTTGCGGTTGTAGGCCGCCGACATGCGCTCGGTGGCGACCACCTCGATCCCGCCGGGCGCGTCCGCTGTCACCCACGGATACTCCATGTGGGTCCCGTGCATGGCGAAGTTGACGACGCCCGCGATGGGGTTGCCGTCGGTGTCGTCCACGCGCCACAGCAGCATCCGGTCGTCGAGGAACTCCGGGCTCTCGCCGCGCCGGTCGCTGTGCACCCGGTGCTGCGGGTCGAAGCCGTCGATGAGGTGCCAGCCGAAGCGCGCCGGCTGCAGGTTGTCGAGGGCGTCGGCGATGCCTTCGGCGAAGCTCTGCGTGTAGCGGTGGACCATCTCGTTGGAGAAGCGCCCGTACCCGAAGATGCCGAAGCCGACGCCCGGGACCATGTTCCAATAACGCGCCGGCTGGCTGTGCGAGTGGGTCGCAGCGGTGATGATCTTCCCGTGGTAGTTGACCCCGGTGAGCGCCTGCAGCTTCAGGGCGATCAGCGTCGACATGTAGTCCGTCGACCAGCTCAGCGGCAGGCGCACGAGGATCAGGATGTCCGCGTCGGTGGTCAGCACCACGACGCGCACGTCCTGGCCCTCGAAGACTCGATCGCTGCCGCCGAGCGACACGTTGTACGGCGTGCGCGGTCCGGGGCGGCCGCCGTAGCCCGCCATCGAAACCCCGACCGGGAAGTCGAGGCGCGCGCTGCCCACGCCGGCATAGAGCTGCCCTGGCATGCCCAGCGGGAGCGGCGGATCCCCCGTGAAGAGGTCGTCGGGGTAGGGCGTGCACTCGCCCTCGAGGCAGTAGCCGTTCTCGGGGCAGTCGACGTCGGTGACGCAGTTGTTGATGCAGAAGCTGTCGTGGCAGCTCATGCGGCCCGGGCAGTTCACGTGGGCGGCGCAGGGCCGTGTCCGCACCCAGCAGCTCCCGTCGAGCTCGCAGTCGGTGAAGCAGTAGTAGCCCTCCTCGAAGCCGCCGCAGACCTCGCCCTCGTCGCACAGCGACTCGTCGCCATCCGGACAGCGCTGGGGGATCTCGTTTCTGCAGACACCGTCGATGCAGTCACCCATCGGACAGTCTGCCGGCCAGGTGCACGGCTGCGGCTCGGGCGCCATGTCCGGCACGGCGGCGTCCGCCAGCGCGGCATCACCTTCTTGCATCGCGGCGGCGTCGGGCGCGGGCGGTCCGACACCATCCCCATCGGCTGCTTCTTCAGGCAGGCACCCCACCAACAACACGGCCGCTAGACAGAAGCCCTGGCGCATTTCTCTGACCCCCGGACGAAACAGCGCATTCTGCCAGGACGGGGCACACGCTTTCCAGGTGCAGTACAGGGCAACTCTTGGCGATGGTTGGGGGGTCTCGGCTCTGGGGGCCCTTATTGCGAATCCTGTTGTCTCTCCTCTTGGCGACGCCCGTCGTCGCGCAGGGCTTCGAGCGCGTATGCCTCGAGGCCAACGATGTGAACTTCGCGCTCTCGCTGGCGGTGGATGACCGCGGGCGCGCGCACCTGATCCACGTCGACCGCATCTTCGGTGACCTGCTCCACACGGTGCTGACCGCGCCGGACGGGATCGAGTCCGAAGTAGTGGCCGTGCGGATGAGCCTGCTCGGCACCTCCGAGGTGCGCGACAGCGGGCTGGTGATCGTCGACGACGTGCCGCGCGCCTGCTTCTACGATGCCCGCGCGCGCGCCCTGAAGGTCAGCGAGCGCATTGACGACGAGTGGTCCCCCACGGTCCTGCGCGAGGGGCAGCACGTCGGTGACCAATGCGCGATCGCGCCGGTGGGTGACACGCTCGGCGTCGCGTTCCACCAGGCGGGGACGCTGCAATATGCCGAGCGCGAGGGCGACGAGTGGCGGGTGGTGGAGGTCGACGCGAACGCCGACTACGCGGTCGGCCTCGAGCCGGCCATCCGACAGGTTGGCCGCACGCTCTACATCGCCCACCGCGGTGAGGGGGCGCTCGACCACCTTCGCGTCAGCTGGCGCCGCGACGGTCCCTGGCGCACGGAGGCGCTGCCACACCCGGAGTTCGAGGCGGGGCTTCGTCCCCGGATCAGCACCGACGGCGACGGCGGCGTGTGGATCACGCATGGCGTCATGCCGCTCGACCTCGACGTGACCTCCGACAACGGTTTGATGCTCGCGTCGGGCCGGCTCCCCGGCGGCCTCGAGCTGAGCTGGCCCGTCCAGGACCCGGCCGGCGGGAGCCACGGTGCCTACCGTCGCGATGACGAGCTCCTCGTCGTGTCGCGGGAGCGATTGCGCAGCCCCATCTTCGGCCAGACCGACGCCATCCGCGTCTTCAGGGGGCTCCCGATCGATCCTGCGTTCGAGGCGCTCGAGCACTTCTCCATCGCCGACCGCCGGCACAACTACGCGCGGGTCGACGCGCATCCACATCCGTTCGGGGAGCCGGTGATGGCCTTTGCGGACGACCGGGGGGCGATTGCGGGCATGCAGCCCGAGTCGCGGGTCTGCATCTTCCGACCAGTGGACCGCGACGGCGATATCGTGCCCGACCTCGAGGAAGGCCGGCACGGCACGCGACTGAACGACCCCGACACCGACGGCGACGGGCGCAGCGACGGCCAGGAGATCCTCTTCGACTTCAGCGACCCGCTCGTCCCGGACGAGCCCGGGCTGCCGCCGGACGCCGGGCCTGACGCCGCGTTGCCCGATCCCGACGCCGCGTTGCCCGATCCCGACGCCGCGCTGCCCGACCCGGACGCCGCGCTGCCCGACCCGGACGCGGCGCTGCCCGACCCGGATGCTGCGCTGCCCGATCCGGACGCGGCGCAGCCCGACCCGGACGTGGCGCTGCCCGACCCGGACGTGGCGCTACCCGACCCGGACGTCGCGTTGCCGGACCCCGACGTCGCGCTGCCGGACCCCGACGCGACACCGGATGCTACGGAGACGGATCTCGCGCGAGACGTGGCCGAGCCTGACGTCGCGCCGGACGTGGCCGAGCCCGATTCGGCCGTGGAGCCCGAGGCCGCGCGCCCCGATCCCGACAGCGGGCCGTCGCGAGAGGACGGCTGGCTGGCGGAGCACGAGGCGGGCCCGGCGGACGGGGCCGCGGCGGACATCTTCGCCGACTATGACCTGCCGGAGTCGAGTGACCGGGGCTGCGAGTGTGATGCGACGGGCGGGGGCGGGTTGTGGGTGTGGCTGATGCTGGTCGGGATCAGGCGTCGGCGAGGAGCAGGCGCCTGGCGAGCGCGAGCGTGAACTCACCCTGGCCCCACAGATCCTCTCCGACGCCTGCGCCGCGGCGCAGCAGATAGGTCGCCACCAGCTGCATCACGGCCGCGCGAACCGGAACGCCCGGCGGTGCCGAGGGCGCGAGCGCCGCGGTGATCGTGTCTACGAGCCCACCGAGTCCGTGGATGATGAGCGGCCCGCCGGTCGCGCTCGGGTCGACCAGCTCGCGCAACACCACCGAGATGGCCCCGGGATTGTCGGCCGCGAAGCCGGTCATCGCCCCGACGACGGTCTCGAGGCGCTCGGCCGGGCCAATGGCCACCGTCGAGAGCGCCTCCGCGAGGGAAGCGCCGACGCGCTCGAAGGCGCCCCGGACCACCGCGTCGTACAGCGCCTGTTTCGAGTTGAAATGGTAGAGCAGAGACGGCCGACGGATGCCGACCGCCTCCGCGATGTCGGCCAGGCGCGTGTTCGCATAGCCCCGGTCGGCGAAGGCGCGCTCGGCGGCCCGCAGGATGAGGACATCGGTGTCCTCGCGCGTCGGATCCTTCGGAGGACGGCCCATCGCGCTTGTTGTAGCAGACCGCCGAAGGCCTATCAGCTGCCCCGTCCCAGGAGCAGCTCCATCTGGACCACGCGCCCGTCGTAGATACCGGGCACGCGCCACGCCGTGATCGCCGCCAGGAACGCGATCTCGGCGAGCAGTCCCAGCCACGCGCCGACCGCGCCCCACCCGGCCCAGATGCCGAGCGCGAACACCGCCGGGACCAGCAGCGTCCAGGACGCGAGGCTGGTGACCAGCAGCGTGTAGCGCGTGTCACCGACGGCGCGCAGCACCGACAGGTGGACCATCGCCACCGCGTCGAAGACCTGGAACGCGGCCGCGACGAGCATCAGCTGGGCTGCGAGCGCCACGACCTCCTGGTCCCGGGTGAACATGCTCGCGATCTCGGCGCCGCATAATGCGAAGAGCAGCCCGCACACGCCCATGAAGGCGAGGGCGAGGCTGCGCGACGTGCGCAATGACCTCTTCGCAGCGTCACCGCTGCCGGCACCGACGTAGCGCCCCACCAGGATCGCGCCGGCCTCCGCCAGCGCGTAGCCGGGCAGGAACGACACGCTCACGATGTTGAGCACGATGCCGCTCGCGGCGAGGTGAACCGGGCCGACGCGAGCCAGCACGATGTTCATCGTCGCGAACGCGATCGTCTCTATCAGCGCCTGCGAACCCGCGGGCAACCCGACCGTCAACGCGCTGCGCAGGACCTCCGCTCCGGGGAGCCGGGGCATCCCGAACAAGCGGCGGTAACGCCACGCGTAGACCATCAGCATCACGAAGGCACCGATGACCGTCGCGAGCGCGGCGCCCGCCTCCTCCATGCGGGGGAACGGACCGAGCCCGAAGACGAGCACGATGTCGAGCCCGATGTTGACCGCGTTGCCGGCGACCGACGCCTGCATCCGAGCCTTGCTGTCGCCGAGCCCCTGCAACCCGCTCATCAGCCCGAAGGCCGTGAGCGTCAGCGGCAATCCCCAGACGCGAATGTCGAGGTACCGCGTGGCGGACGCGACCATCTTCGGGTCGTCCACCATCAACGGCAGGGCATGCGCCGTCGCCACCGCCAGCAGCCCGGCGGCGATGACCCCGGAGACGAGCCCCATCAGGACGCCGGCGCCACCCGCGCGCACCACGCGGTCGCGATCACCCGCCCCGTCTGCGGCCGCCACGAGGGTCTGCGCACCCGAGGCGGTGCCCCGGAAGAACGCCATGAACGTCCACACGAACGTGGCACCCAGCCCGACGGCCGCCTGCGCGACCGTGCCGACGTGGCCCATGATGAGGGTGTCGGTGACCCCCATCAGCGTGAACGAGATCATGCCGACGGCGAGCGGCCACGCCATCGCGGTGACTTCGTTCCGTCCCCCCTGTTTCTCGCTGTCCCGGAACAACACGGGACACCTCCCTTCGACGACCCGACCGGACTTCCGTCAGTCGGGGCTGGGGCGGGCCGGCGTTTCGGTCGGTGTCGGAGCGGGGTCCAAAAACCGAGAAAGGCCGGTCCGCGCTGCGAAACCGGCCTTTCGGCGGATGGTTCGAGAGCGCGTGCTAGGTCGCGATACCGTCACGTCGGGACACCTTGGCGGCGCACGACGGGGTCATGTAGGCGAGGCACTTGCTCATCGAACGGATCCTTCTCTCGGCGAGATTCCAGTCAACGTTGGCCGCGGCGTCGCGACCGTGTCAATCCCTCAATGGCAATGACGCGCGTACCCTCGGATCTTCGCGCGCATTCTCTTCGACAGCCACGGGCTCGACGGGCCCAGGGCGCTCAGGATCGTGTCGGCTTCGGCGCCGTAGCGGGTGCACTTCTCGGGCGTCCAATGGGCGGGCGGGGGCTGGAGGTTGGTGATGCGGTCGGCCAGCTTGACCATCCACACCTCCTGCGGCTGCTCGCGGATGCGGCGCAGGCTGTCGGGCATGCGCTCCGGCTTGGGCAGCGTCGGGTCCTTGGTGAGGGCGGCGACTCCGGCGGCGATGGCCTCCCCGAAGCGGTTGGCGACGGCGTCCAGCGTGGCGCCTGTGTCTTCGATGGAGTCGTGCAACAAGGCGCAGAGGACGGCGAGATCAGGGTCGGTCGCGGGCTCGACGGTGAGGGCGGCGACCACCTCCTGGGAGACCATCTGCAGGTGGAGGATGTAGGGCAGCTCGCTGCCGGGGACGGTCTGGCCGAGGTGCATCTCGGCGGCGTAGCGGCAGGCGGCTAGATAGCGCTCGGGGTCGTAGAGGGGGGCGCTCAATTCGGTCGAACGGCCGCGGTCAGCAGCTCTTCGTGGGCCTCGCGGTCGAGCGGTTTGTTTCGCCAGTAGAGGAGGCGGCCGTCGGCGGAGACGACGAGGAAGAGCGGCAGGCCGAGTCCGGCGCGGTCGATGAACGCCTTGGGCAGCCACTCGATGTGGGCGTCGTCGCGCTGGAAGATGGGGTAGTGCCACTCGTCCGCGCGGCGGTGCCGGCGGACCTTCTTCAGGTCGTCGATCGCGACCCCGAACAGCGCGCTGCCCAGGCGCTCGAGGTCGCCTTCGAGGCGGCGCAGCGCGGCGAGCTCCTTCCGGGAAGTGCACGGCTTGCACCACGTCGCCCAGTACGCCACGACGTAGCGTGGGAATTGGGACGCGAGGCGGTTGAAGTCGGCCTTCTTTCCGCGGTCACCGGGCCTTCGCAGCACGGTGCAACGCCCGGGCTCGAAGCGCATGCCGCCGGGGATTCGCCGGAGGTTCCGCGGGTTGAACGGCTTCAGTCCGACGCGCTGCTGGGCGACGTCGAGGCGCGCAAAGAGCCCGCGGCGCTCGTCGTCGGCGGCCGCCAGGCGGTCCTCGAGGTTGGAGATCTGCTCACGTTGCTCGGCGATGATCCGGTCGCGCGGGTCTGGGCCTTCCTTCGCCTTCTTCCTCGCGAACCCGCTGCAGGCGGGCAGCATCACGAGGGCGAGGATGGCGACGGTGCGCACGGGCGGTGACCTAGTAGCCGTAGTCGGTGTTCTGGCCGCCGTAGTCGTAGGGCGCCGGCTTCCCCTCGTAGCAGGGGTACGCAAAGACCAGCGCGCTGCGGTTGGCCTGCTTGATGGTGAGGCGCTTGTCGCTGAGGCGCTCGGCGTCGAGGTCGGTGAGGTACATCTTCTCGTCGCCGTAGGTGATGAAGCCCACGCGGCCCTGGTCGACGCCCATGTCGTTGACCATGAAGCGCCGCGTATTCTCGGCGCGCTTGAGGGCCAGCTTGATGTTCTTCCGCCAGCTGCCGTCCTTGCTCGCCCGACCCACGATGATCACGTAGCCCTTCTCGCCCTGGATGAACTCGAGGAACTGCTGCAGCTGCTCCTTGTCGCGCTTGTCGAGCCTGGTGTTGCCGGCGCGGAAGGTGACCAGCGAGTGCGGCAGGCGCTGGGTGAGCATCATGTACTGCGAGCGGCTGATCTGCTCGGCGTCGTCGAGCTGTTTGCACTCGCCCTGGTGGCAGGCGTTGACCACGCCGTCGACGTGCCCGGTGAACTCGGTGTCACCGCAGAACGCCTCGCGGGCGTACATCGCCTCGGTCTGCGGCAGGCAAACCTGGTGGTCCGGGTAGTCGACGCAGATGACCTGGAGCCGGCGGCGCTGGTCGTCGACCTTGGTGCGCGCGTCGGCCAGCTTCTTGTTCGTGTCGATCAGCTGCCGGGTCTTCTTCTCGTACTCGATGATTTGAAGCTTCTGCTTCTCCTCGTCGCTGAGCTCCTCGGGCTCGTCCTTCTTCTGGCTGGAGCCGCAGCCCCAAGCGAACGCGATCGAAATAACCAGCATCCAACGCATCGGTTTCCTCCGCGAAAGCGACGCACGGTCTTATCATGACGGCCGTGTCGAAACGGAGAACGATAGGGACCGTGTGCCTCGCGGTGGTGTTGGCGGTCGGTTGTGACGCAGCGCCGCCGCGACCGCCGGCCGAACCTGCGGCGCCCCCGGTGCAGCCGGAGGTGGCGCCGCCGATCACAGACCCAGCGCTGTTCGAGCGCGACATCGCGAAGTCGGAAGCGGCGGCGTCCGCGGCCTACGAGCACTTCAGCGGGCCGATGTGTCGGGCGCTGCGAGCCAACGAGCGGCACGCCATACCCGGGCTTTTGGCGCCGGGCGCGACGGGTCGATGCATCGGCGCTTGGAAGCCGGTGGGCTCGACCGACCTGGTGTCCGTGCGTATCGCGTCGCCGGAGACGGCCGCGTGCGACCTCGAGGCGGGCTTCCTCGCGCTCTCGGCGGAGCTGGCGGCGGTCGAGCGCTGCAAGCTCAAGGTCTTCAGGTCAAAGCTCGCCCTGCCGGGGCGCGACTCGCTCCACGTCACCTTCATCACCGAGGTCGTCGGTCAGGCCGAGGACGGTCGCCGGATCGTCCGGCATGGCGAGATCCGCGCCCGACTCGCGCTGCACGAGGAGCGCTGGAAGGCGGCTCAGATCGAGTTCGGCGCGCTCGAAGAGGTGTCCGGGCGGCTGCGCTTCCACGACGTGTCGGGGCAGGTCGGCGTCGGGATGCACCGCGCGCAGCTCACCCGCACCGCGCTGAAATTCCACGCCGACGCGCGTCGCCTCGAGACGATCGGCGGCATCGCGGTCATCGACGTCGACCGTGACGGCGACGACGACCTGCTCGCGTGGAACCGCCTGCGCAACTTGCAGGCCTTCTTCAATGACGGCCGCGGCGGCTTCAGGCGGGTGCACGACCTCATCCCGCAGAGGCAGGTGGGCAGCTTCGTGCTGGTGGCGGACCTCGACGGAGACGGGCGCAGCGAGGCGGTCTCGACCGAGCTCGTCTCGTGCGCGGGTGGGCTCGCGCGCTTCGGGCTCTTCCGCGCCGAGGGCGAGCGTTGGGCGGAGCTGGGCGCGCTCGAGTTCGCCCAGGATTGCAACCAGCTCCCGCTGGGCATCTACGAGCACATCGCGGCCGCCGACGTCGACCGCGATGGACGCACCGACCTCTTCTTCAGCGGCTACCAGGGCGCGCACTCGAAGAAGCACACCACCCACAACATCTTCCAGGCCACCGACGGGCAGCCGAATGTGCTCTTCCTGCAGGAAGCGCCCCTGAAGTTCCGGCCCGTCGTGCTCGGCGACAACGCCTTCTCCTACGCCGCGACGTTCCTGGATCTGGACGACGACGGCGACGACGACCTCTATGTCGCGAACGACTATGGCCGAAACGAGGTCTGGCGAAACGACGGGTCCGGCGGGTTCACGCCGGTCCCGAACCACCCGCTGGGCGCCAATGGGCAGTCGATGGGCGTGACAGTCGGGGACTTCGACGGCGACCTCGATCTCGACGTCTACGTGTCGAACATGTTCTCGAAGGCCGGCAGTCGCATCGTCCCGCTGGTCCGCGGGCAGGTGAACGAGGCGACCTACGACGCGCTGACGCTGCTCGCGCGCGGCAACACGCTCTACCGGCGAGATGGCCCGGACCAGTACACCGAGGTCAGCGTCGAGTCCGGCGTCAATCGCGCAGGATGGGCGTGGGGCCAGGCGCACTTCGACATCGAAGGTGGCGGCGCGCGGTCGATCTACGTCGTCAACGGGATGACGAGTCATAGCGACAAACGGGCGCCAGACTTCTGAACTTACTTTTGGCGGCAGATGGTCGCCGGAGCGAAGGGCCACGAGGCGAAACGGCCGGCGTGGGACCTGATGACCGACTCGACGAAGAAAGCAGCGGAGGACTTCCGCGGCAGCTTCAGCGGGTTCGAGCGCAACCGGCTCTTCGTGGACTGTCCGGGGCTCGACCGACGCGTGGAGGCGGGCGCGGTGCTCGGTCTCGACTTCGACCACGACGGCCGCGCGGTGGCCCCGATCGACGTGGACGGGGACGGTGACCTGGATCTCGTGCTGCTCAGCCTTCAGGGCGTCCAGCTCCTGCTCAACACCTCGCCGCCGCGCGCATGGGCGCGGTTGACACTTCGCGCGACGAAGACGGAGGCGCTCGCGCTCGGGGCCACGGTGACGGTGCGCTCCGGCGGCCGGGCGCAGCTCGACCGGGTGCGGTTGACCGCCGGCTTCCACACGCAGGTGTCGCCGGAGATGCACTTCGGACTCGGCGCCGCGAAGACGTTCGACGTCGAGGTGAAGTGGCGCTCTGGTCAGGTCCAGAAACACGCGGGGCTGGCGGCAAACCATCGCTACACGCTGGTCGAAGGCGAGGCGGCGGCCACTGCGCGCCCCCTCCCGTCGTGGCCCGAGGCGACGCGTCCGCTGGTCGGCCGCCGGTTCGACGCGAAGGTGGCCGTCGACGACCTCGACGGTCAGACCACGCCGCTCGCGGAGAAGGGGCCGGTGCTCGTGAACTTCTGGGCCCCGTGGTGCGAGGGCTGCGACCGGGAGATGCCGGCGCTCGCGGCCCTGGCGAAGCGTGGCGCCGTGACCGTCGTGGGTGTGTCGGCCGAGACGAAGGACAAGGCGTCGGTGCGGGCCTTCATCGCCAAGCACGGGATCGACTATCCGCAGCGACTGGCGAACGACGCCGCCGTGGCTTCCTTCTTCGGGGCCGGAGGGCGGATGACGCTGCCGGCGAGCTTCCTCTTCGACGGCGCGATGCGACTGCGACGCACCTGGTTTCGGAAGGTCGATGTGGCCGAGATCGAGGCGGCGCTCGCCGACGCGCCGGTGTCGGCCGCCGACTACACGGCTCAGGCGTCGATGTGGCAGAAGGCCGGGGACAACGTGAGCGCGCTGCAGGCCATGCGCGAGGCGGCGCGGATGGATCCCGACGACTTGGTGACCCGCTTCAACCTGGCGACGGCGGCGAGCGTCGCCCGGCAGTTCGACGAGTCCGAGAAGGCGGTGCGCTTCGTGTTGGCGCGCGCGCCAAAGCACGTGCTCGCGTGGGAGGTGCTGGTCAAGACGCTCGACAGCGCGGGCCGGGTCAAGGCGGCGCGGACCGCGGCGAAGAAGGGGCTGCGCAACGTCCCGAAGCACCCGTTCCTGACGAAGTATCTGCTGGAGGGCGAACGATGAAGCTGCACCTCGGTTGCGGCCGCCGCCACATCCCGGGCTTCGTGCACATCGACGTGGTCGACCACCCCCACATCGACCACCAATGCTCGGTCGACTCGCTCTCGTTCCTGGCGGACGACAGCGTCGAGCTCATCTACAACTGCCACCCCGGCGCCTTGAGCGACGCCATGTGCAGCGCGCCCGCCACGAAGAGCGGCAGCCCCCAGCGCAGCGGACGCTTCCACTTCATCCCGAACGACGCCGCGACCATCGCGAGCAACATCGCCGAGGCGAGCAGCGCGACGCCCATCGAGGGCGCGTGGTCGACGAACCAGCCGGGCCAGGGGAAGCGGTCGGCCAGCGCGAGCAGCGACGCACCGGAGTGCAGGATGGCGCAGAACGCGCCGGTGAGGCCGAGGCTGCGACGGTGCGACCGGGGCGCCACCATCGTGATGCCGATGAGCAGGAGCGCGGTGACGGCCACCGCCTTGTTGACGATGTGCAGGTTCACCTCGCCACGGCGCAGGAAGAGCCAGGCCGTCCCAGCGATGGTGAGGATGACCGCGAGAAGGGCCGACCGAAGCGTTTCTTTGGACATCGGAGCCTCCTGCGCTCATCTGCATTCACAGACCCTGGGACCGCTGGTTGACCACGCCCGATCCGGTGCTTCCGCCCTGGAGCCTCATCGCGGCGGTGGCCGCCCTCGCGCTCTTCGCCGCGCGCCAGCGTCGTCAGCCGGCGCCCGCCTCGCCGGTCTGCGTGCAGCCGGGCTGAGCGCGCTGGCGCTGCTCGCTCTGTCCGGCGTCGCCGGGGCCGAAGAGGCGCCGAAGCGAGGCATCGAGATCACCGGATTCGAGTGTTTCGCCAAGGGAAGCGAGCCCCTCTCTAAGCCTGGTGGCGGCCCAGGCGGCAGTCATTGGAATGTGCACGCGCTGCGCTGCGAGGTCACGCTCGCGTGGGGCGAGGCGAAGCCGAATGGGGCGCAGGTCGAGCTGCGCTTCGGTCAACGCGATCTCGCGCTCGTCGACCGCACCCTGGTGGTCTCGCCGAGCACGCTCCCGGGCGAGAAGGCGCCTGCGAAGCCGCACATCGTCACGTTCCACATCCCCGATGTCATCGTCGACGCGGCGCTGCGGTCCAAGCGGATTCAGCGAGAGACCGGTGCGGAGGTGTACTGGGTGCAGGCGTTCGTGGAGTTGCGGCCCGTGGACGCCAAGGGCAAGCTCGGCCCGCGTCAGGGGCGCACGCTGAACGCGAAGCTGTCCTTCGGCGAATAAGTCGCCGCCTCAGCCGCGCATCCGGATGTCCGCCTCCTTCAAGACGCGGAGCAGCGCGTCGAGCTTGTCCTCGACCGCGCGCGCTTCGCCGAGGTGCTCGAGGCTCGTCTTCACGAGCGGCACGAGGGTGCGCTCGATGATCGCCACCTGCTGGGCGAGCAGCTCATCGACGCCGGGCGGCGCCTTGTTGTGGATCGTCACCTCGAGTTGCGGCTCCGCGAGCGCGGACAGGGCCTTCGACAGCTGACGCAGCACGGGTCCGAGGCCCTCGGTCGGTGACGAAGCCGCGGGTGCTGCGACCGGCTCGGGCATCGTGATCTGGACCGGCGGCGGAGTGGGCGGGGGCCTTTCGAGCGCCTCGGTCGCTTCGCTCATGGACTTTCGCAGCGCGGCGAGGTGGCCCGAGACGGAGGCGCCGACGTTGCCGAGCGTGTCTCCGACCGCGCTGAGGGTGCCCACCACCCGCGTCGCCGGATCATCCTCGGCGCCGCCGATCGTCTTGAGGCGCTGGAACCCCTTCTTGATCTCCGCCCACCGCTCGGCCTCGGTCTCGTCCAGTCGCTCGCGCATCTCGGCGAGCTTGAGCAGGTTGTGCTCGGCGCCCGAGGTCAGCGTCTGGGCTTCGCCGCGGTAGTGGTCGTCGACGAGGGTCTGCACCTCGCCTGTTGTCATCGCGGCGACCACCTTCTCGGCGAGCTTGTTCATGTTGCGGTAGCTGCCCTGCAGCTTGAACGTCGGCTCCGTGCGGAACGCGTCGTCCGTCGCCGCGCTCGCGATGTACTGCTGATTCACGCGCAGCACCACGTCCTGGCACAGGAACATGCGCTCGAGCACCGCGGTGATCTCGCTGACCTCCACCGCGGAGTAGCCGTGCTTCAGCTCGGTGCTCGGCACCTCCTCGCCCTGCGCCATGCGCACGAAGGCGTACACGTCGCTCTGGTCGCGGGTGGCGAGCGGCGCCAGGGTCTGGTTCGAGGTCAGCGAGTTTTCGACGTAGCTCAGCGCGAAGACCTCGTCGCGCCCCTCCAGGATGTCGCCCAGATTGTAGGTGTCGGCGCGGTTCGCCAGCATGTCCGGGATCTCGAACTTCGCGCCCGACTCGGTGTACGGGTTGCCCGCCATCACCACGCAGAACTTCTTCCCGCGCAGGTCGTAGGTGCGGGTCTTCCCCTTCCAGACGCCCTCCATCTTTCGCTGCCCGTCGCAGAGGCTGATGAACTTCTGGAGCAGCTCCGAATGCGTGTGCTGGATGTCGTCGAGGTAGAGCATCACGTTGTTGCCCATCTCGAGCGCGAGGTTGATCTTCTCCACCTCCTGGCGCGCCGTTGCGTTGGGCGCTTCGGCCGGATCGATGCTGTGCACGTTGTGGCCGAGCGCAGGGCCGTTCACCTTCACGAACGTCAGCCCGAGCCGGCTCGCCACGTACTCCATCAGCGTCGTCTTGCCGTACCCCGGCGGGCTGATCAGCAGCAGCAACCCCATCAGGTCCGTGCGCTTCGCGTCGCCGGCGGCCCCCATCTGCTTGGCGAAGTTGTCGCCGACCATCGGCAGGTACACGTCGTTGATCAGCTTGTTGCGCACGAAGCTGCTCATCACGCGCGGCTTGAACTCGGCGAGGCGCAGCCGCTCGCGGGCGCTCTCGACCAGGTCGTGCCGCAGCCCGCGATAGGCGCGGTAGGCGGGCACGCGCTGCTCGACGAAGCGGGTCAGGCGCTCCCGGAAGGCGTCGAGCCGCAGCGAGATCACCCGGTCGCGGATGCGGGGATGCGTGCCCAGCAAGCCGCCGACCTCCGCCGATGTCGGCGCGCTGCTCGGCTCCCGGTCGAGCGGATCTCCCGCGATGATGACCGCCGTCTCGAGGCGCAGACCCGCGTCCGAGCCCTCGTCCGCCGCCTCGACCCACGCCAGCGCCAGGTCGAGCCGCCCGGCCAGGTCGGCGCCGAGCGCGCGCAGGTCCTCCTCGAAGCCGCGGCGCATCCCGGCCGCCTCGAGCGTGGCGCGCACGCGCTGCGCCATGTCGACGGCGTCGCGGCTGGTCGTGAAGCGGGGCTTTTCGGCCGCGAGCTCCTCCACCAGGTAGCGGGCGGCCAGCATCGCGTGTGGGACCAGGTGTTCCGCGATCTCGGCCGCGAAGGTCGATAGCGCCGCCTCGAAGGTCGCTGCGAGAGCCACCGCCGCAGGGGGCGTGCGCTTGAAGGTGGCCTTCAGGCGCCCGAGGTTGCACGCCTTCAGATGCAGCGCGCCGCTGACGTCACTCGTCTGGACCGCACCCCAATACAGCGCCGCGAGCGCGCGCGGCGAGGCGCCATACCGCAGCAGGCCCGCGGACTCGTCGAGGGTGATGAGCTTCTCGAGGATCAGCGTAGCGTCGTGGTCGTGCAGCCCCCGCTCGTAGCCCTCGTCGTAGCGGCCCTGTGCCGCCTCGGTGACGAGCGCCGCGAGCTTGTCCTCGCGCGCGGTCTGGTGCAGCGAGCCGTCGTCCGCGAACAGGAGCGTCGCCGCCAGGTACTCGGCGCGGTAGACGTCCGGCGTCTCCGAGACCACCGTCTGCGACCAGAGCTCGCGGGTCGCCTCGAAGGCCTCGTCCTCCACCGTCTCGTAGAAGTCGGTTCCCGTGAGGTGGAACGCGATGTCCTCGCCGCGCGGCACCATCGTCAGCTCGAGCGGCTGCGTGTTCACGCTGAACCGGTGGTTGCCGAGCTTGATGAGGTTGCCGTCCTCGAAGAGCTCGAGCTTGTCGCGCAGCCCGCGCAGCGCCTCCTGACGCGCCGTCTTGAGCCGCGCCAGGACCTCGTCGGCCTTCACCGCGTCGCCGAGCTCGCCCAGCTGCTCCGACAGCTCGCGCAGCTTCAGGACCATGCCGTCGGCGGCGAAGAAGGCGTTCATCTCGTCGGCGTCATCGAAGGTGCGCGAGCGGCGCGTCAGGCCATCGAGGATGCGGTCGGTCGCGCTGACGATGTTGCCGACCCGCCGCTGCCGCTCGTCGAGCAGCGTCTGCTTGCGGGCGCCGAACGCCTCGAAGGTCTCCTCCCGCTTGGAGGTGAGGTCCGCGAGGAACTCGTCGAACTCGCTGAAGCGGGCCTCGAGCTCCTGCAGCTGGACCATCAGCCGCGACAGCTCGGCGTCGCAGCGCTCGGGCGTGTCGCACATCGACAACGCGCTCGAGACCGACTGACCGAAGAGCTTGAATTGTGCTGCAAATTCCGCGCGTGACTCGGTTGACCGGAGCGACTTGCTTTTGCCGTCGACCGTCGCCCGCACGCGGTTGAGGTGGGCGAAGACGCCGCTGATGTTCTCGAGGATCGAGGTGCGCGCCGTGGCGTCGTCGATCTGCAGCCCAGAGACGATCTCGGTGAGCAGGTCGAGGCCGCCGGCGACCTCTTCGGTCCGCTCGCGCAGCGGGATGATGTCGGCGGCCTTCTCGACCGCCTCGACATTTGTCAGCAGCTCGTCGAGGTCGGTGACCAGCGGCTCGAAGGCCTCACCCTCGAGCAGGAAGCGCACGCAGTCGCCGGTGGTGCGCTCGAAGGCCTCGACCACCTCGGCTTCGAGAGCGTCGATGCGCGCCAGGTCGATGAACCGGATCTCGCGCATCGTGATGAGGTGACCGCGCAATGAACGCAGCGCCGTCAGCCCCTTCATGAATGCGTCGACGTCGGTGAGCAGGTCCGGGCGCAGGTCGGCGATGACCGCGCGCTGCTTCGTCTCGGCCTCGTTGAGGGTCTCGGCCGCCTGCTTGCGCAGGGCCACGACCTTCTCGAATTCGTCGACGATCAGCTCGGCGGTGCGCAGCAGCTCGTCGAGGGTCGCTTTGAGGTCGCCCACCTGCGCGTCGGCGATCCAGAAGTAGGCGTCGCGCATGCGCTGGATCGCGCGGATCAGGTCCTCGTACGTCTGCCGCGTCGGGTGCGGGTGCTCGCTCGCGCGTCCGATCGACAGGGCGTCGCTGATGCCGCGTACGAGCTCTGCGTTGCCGACCTTGCCCAGGAACGACCCGTCGGAGGGTGCGGCCGCGGCGTTCTCGGCGGAGACGAATGGCGTCTGCCAGACCTGCACGGGGTGCACCCGCGTCGGCTCGTTGTTGACCGACCGGAAGATCACCATCCGCCCGTCGTCGAAGACGCTGTAGCCGTGGCAGTGGATGGGGCTCTGCACCTCTTTGCGGATGAGGTTGTACGGCAGCAGCACGTAGTGACCGTCGCGTCGCCGATAGAAGACGTAGAGCACGTCCTCGCCGTTGGGCGCCTTCACGACCTTCTTGAATTCGAGGCCCTCGATGTCGACGTCGAAGACCTTGTGGTCCCCGGTCTGCAGGTAATAGCCGCCCGGGAAGATGATGCCGTGGTCTTCGGGCAGCTGGACGCAGGCGCGGCCGATGGCGTCGATGCGCTGCACATCGTGGGAGCGCGTGTTGAAGACGAGGTGGCGCCAGGCCTCCTCGCGGTAGGGCTTGATGCGCAGCAGGATCAGCGTGCCGAGCGCGGCGTAGTGGAACTCGGCGTCGTCGAGGGTCTGGTTGTGGTCGTCGACCGGCTCGGCGTAGATGCCGCTGCCGTCCGCGGTGTTGTCCTCGATCTTCACCGTGAGGTCGCCGCCGACGGTCTCGACGAAGACGGTGTCGAGGATGTTGACGTGCGGGTGGTCCCCCGCCGTCTGCGCCTCGCGGCCGGCGACGGTCCACTCGAAGTCGTGTGAGGCCGGGAACGAGTAGTCGCGGTCGCCGCGGTTGTCGACGTAGCTCAGGCCGGCCGCCGCGGCGTTCCAGCGGAAGACCTTCAGATCCTCGTGGCTCGCCCCGATCTGGAACACCGCCAGCAGCTTCGTGTCGGTGGCGCTCAGCTGCAGCATCGAGGCGTCGCGGTAGTAGCGGTAGAGGTCGGTGAAGTCCTTGGCGAACTCCTCGTTCGCCAGGTACGGCACCCGGTCGAGCGGCACGTGCTCGAAGTCGGCGCCCTCGGCCGGGAACTCGTGCACGCTGAAGACGTCGCTGACCGCCGTCTCCTGCTTGAGACCCATGTGCACGTTGAAGCCGAGCAGGAGCTGACCGTCGACCTCGACGATGTCGCGGGGGACGCAGTTGTTCTCCGTGCGCACGCGCCCCTGTGCGAGGACGGCGAGCTCGGTGCCGCCGAAGGTCGCCTTGCGCTGGTCGTTGAGGGTCTCGGCCTTGTCTTTGAGCGCGCTCCCCTGCGCCAGCAGCCGCTGACGGATGACCTCGTAGCTGCCACCTTCGAGCGCGGCGTCCTGCGCCTCGCCGGTGTCGGCCTCCTCGGCCATCAGGTGCTCTTTTGCGCGGGGTGATCCACGGGGCAGCTGAAGGTGCCGCGCACGTTGGTGTCACCACGCCCCCGCCGGCGGGCCTGCGGGAAGGCGAAGACCTTCCCCCTGGGGAGGGTGACGCGGATAGCGCACCCGCACACCAGTCGCAGATGCGCTTTGTAGAGGTCCTCCTGGTACGGGATGACCTCGAGCACCTCGAAGACTTCCTGCTTCGCCACGACCTCTACTCCCCCTTCGTCTCGCCACCGTCGAGGCCGAGCGCGCGGGCGTGGTTCGCCAGGCGGCGTAGCTTCTCCTTCGTGTCGTCGTCGGCGTTCATGGCGAGTTGCCCGAGCACCGCGGTGAGGCTCAGGTCCTTGAGGGACTGGGCGGACGTCCCGGCGAACACTTCGCGCACGTCGTCGGTGAGCGACTTGTCGCCCGAGAGGTAGCCGTCGAACGCCTGCTGCGCGGTGTCCGAGTTGTCGATGAAGCCGTCGAGGGACTGGCCCAGCGAGACCGCCTTCATGAAGCGCTCGAAGAAGGCGCCGTCGCCGCCGACGATGTTGATCTTCGACTGCTGGAAGGCGTGGCCCATCACCTTCGCCTGCTCCTCGGCGATGTTGACGTTCGCCTGGATGCGCTCGAGCTCGATGATGCGCTGCTGCTCGAGGCGCAGGCGGTACTCCTCGTGGTCGCGGCCGACGCCGTCGAGGGCCTTCATGGCAGCGGCCTTCTCGGAGAGACCCGCGGCCTCGGCCGTCAGCTTCTCCTTCACCGCGGCGGCCTCGGCGATGCCGCGCTTCTCGATCGCGGCGGCCTCCGCCATCTGCACCCGCGCCACCGCCAGGCCCTTCTCCTCGTCGCCCTTCGCTTCGGCGAGCTTCGTGCCGCGGACCACGTCGGCCTCGGCCTCACCTTCCTTGCGGGTCGCCTCGGCCTTCGCCTCGCGCACCGTCGCCTCGGCGAGACCCTTCTTCTCGCCGCCCGTCGCTTCGGCCTCCATCTGCTCGCGGGTGACCTTCGCCGTGGCGAGGCCCTGCTTCTCGATGGCGAGCGCCTCGGCTTCGGCGACGCGCACCTTGGCGAGCCCGCTCGCGGCCTCCTCGGCCTGCACGCCTTCGGCGAGGCGCATCTTGGCGCGGGCCTGCTTGTCGGCGGCCTCGAGGTCGGCGTCGGCGAGGACGATCAGCTTCCGGGCGTCGAACTTCGCGACCTCTTCCTGGGCTTCGGCGGCCTTGATCTCCTTGACGAGGCCTTCCTCCGCTTCGCCCTCGGCGCCGACGACGCGCACCTTCTTGAGTCGCTCGGCCTCGGCGTGAGCACGCAGGTCCTTGATGCGCTCCTCCTCCTCGGCGACGCCCTTCTCGACGGCCACGCGGGCCCGCACGACGTCGGCGATGTTCTTCTTCTCGACCTCGAGCGCCTTCTCCTTGTCGATGCGGCGAAGCTCGACCTCGCGCTCGCGACCGATCTCTTCGAGGTCGGAGGCCTTCTTGACGCGGACCTCCTCGACCCCGATTTCGCGGGCGCGGGCCTTCTCGGCGACCTCGACGGCGCGCAGCTTGTTCTGCTCGCCGATGTGGACCTCTTCCTCGGCCTTCTGCTGGGCCAGGGCGGTGCGCTTCGTCTCGTCGACCTCGACGCGGCGGGCCTCGTTGGCCTCGCGCGTCTGGGCGATGGAGATCTCCTTGGCCTTCTTCGCCTCGGCATCGGCGCGGGCCTGGTCGAAGCGGTAGATCGCCTCGTCGGCCTTGAGGTTCTGCGCGCCGAGCTCCATGCGCTCGGTCTGCTTGAGCTCGTTGGTGCTGATGTTCTGGATCGTCGTCAGCTCGGTGATCTTCCGGATGCCCTGGGCGTCGAGGATGTTCTGGGCGTCCATCGAGGAGAGCGGCGTCTGCTCCAGGAAGTCGATGGCGGCGTCCTCGAGCACATAGCCCGACAGGTCCTTGCCGATGACCTCGATGATCTGGTCCTTGAAGTCGTCGCGCTGGGTGTAGAGCTGCTCGAAGTTGAGCCGCTTGCCCACCGTCTTCAGCGCCTCGGAGAACTTGGCGATGAAGAGCACCTCGAGGGTTTCCTGGTCGCTCGCGCGCGCACAGCCGATGTTGGAGGCGACCTTGAGCACGTCCTCCAACGTCTTGTTCACCTTCACGAAGAAGGTGACCTTGATGTCGGCGCGGATGTTGTCCATGCAGATCAGGCCTTCCTGGCCTTTCCGCTCGAGCTCGATGGTCTTCACCGAGATGTCCATGACCTCGGCGCGGTGCACGATGGGGAGCACGAGGCCGCCGGTGAACTTGACGTCCGGCTCCTTGCTCACCTTGTTGATGATGAGCGCCTTGCCCTGGTCGACCTTGCGGTAGAAGCGCGTGATCATCACCAGCATCCCGGCGACGAACAGCACGACCGATACGATAACTACGGCCACCATCGGGTCAATCATCAGCCGTTCCCCTCCAGAGGCTCGACCAGGTAGGCCTCGCGCTCGTCGTCGTAGTGAATGATGAGGGCTTCCTGCCCTCTGCTCGGGGCGTTCGCCCCATCGCATCGCACCTGAATCAGCAGGTGGTCGGTGCCCACGACCGCCTCGGCCTGACCGAAGCCGCCGTCTACCCGGCCCGTCGTCACGATACAGCTCTTACCGGTCAGCTCGGAGCGCCGCAGACTCTGCTGTTGCGACCGGAAGATGGGTCGCAGCGGCCGGGTGAGGATCGACGTCAGCGGCATCGCGACCAGGAAGGCGCCAAAGCCGAGGGCCGTGCCAGATAGCCAGCCGCTGAGTCCGAAGTGCCGCAAACCGAGGATGCACACGACCCAACCGATGAGGCTCATGAAGCTGAACACCACCGTGACCGGGGCGTTTCGCAGGCTGAGCACGCTCATCAATCCGAGCGCGCCGTCCGCAGCCTCGACGACCTCGGCCGCCCCTTCTGCCGCGCCCTCCGCGGCGCCTTCAACCGCGCCATCGACGTCGACATCGAAGTCGAAGGCGTCGATGTCGAGCGCGCCCAACATCACGAAGATCCAGTACAGGCAGGCGAGGCCCAGGAAGACCGTGTAGACCAGCGCCGGGTAGGTCAGTGCGGTTTGGAGCAGATCGCCCATCAGGCCCAAGGCGATGGAAAGAGGCTCAACTGTCTACCCGCCCCAGAGGCCGGTCAACCCCCGTGTGCCGGTCGCAGCGCCGCCCAGCTTCGAAGGAAGTTCTCGCCCAGGCATTTGCGGACGCGGTCGTCGGTCCAGCCGGCGTCGAGCATGTGCTGGATGAGCCGCGGGTAGGTGTCGGCCGAGCGCAGATCCGTCGGCGGGTTCACTGCGCCGTCGTAGTCGGTGCCGATGGCCACGCAATCCTCGCCGCCGACCTCGATGAGGTGGTCGAGGTGCTCGACGACGGCGCGCCCGTCCTTGGGGCCGCCGGGACGGCACAGAAAGCCGCGATGGAACATGACGCCGACGACGCCGCCGCTGTCGGCGATGGCCTTGATCTGGCGGTCGTCGAGGTTTCGCCAATGGGGGTTCACGCCGTCGACGCCGCTGTGGGTGACGATGAGGGGGAGCGAGGCGTCGTGGGCTTCGACGGCGTCCCAGAACGCGTCGGGGTGGATGTGCGCGAGGTCGACGAAGACGCGCTCGGCGTCGAGCTGCTGCACGAAGGTCCGGCCGAGATCGGTGAGGCCACGCGCTCGGCGCAGCTTCGAGACGGGCGACGAGGACGCGCCGTAGCACGCGTTGGTGAGGTGGACGATTGTCACCCGCGTGAGCAGGCGGTCGGGGACCACGGCCGGACCCTCGTCGGGCGCGGCCTCGAAGGCGTTGCCACCCTGGACCGCGAGCAGCACGGCGTGGACGCCGCGGGCACGGACCTCACGGTACTCGGTGATGTCGCGCGCGAACGCCATGCGGCCCTCGGAGCGCTCCACGACGTCGCGGAAGCGGGCCAGGTTCTTCTCGAAGACGCGTAGTCGATTGCCCTTCGGCCGGAACGGGTTGGTGGTGATCGACCACATGCCGGCGGAGAGGCCACCCTCGAGCATCCGGGGCACGTCGAGGTGCCCGAAGAAGCGGCCGCCGGGGACAATCGTGCGCTTGTGGCGCTTGAAGAGGTCGTACCCGTAGAGCCGCGACGGGATGAACGAGTCGAGGTGCAGGTCGATGAATTCGGCGTCGTGCGTGAGCGCGACCGCGTGCTCGGAGACCCCGAGTCGCTCAGCGATTTCCGGATGGTCCATGTGCGCCGACATAGGGTTCGGGCCGGGAGATGTCCACCCCGATCGAAGAAACTGCGCAACAACAGGTGCCTGCCGCCGAAGATCCATCTACCGGCGCCAGATGACCTCGGCGGAAGTCGCCACCTGACGCAGTCACTGGGACCTGATATGCACCTCGGCATGCACGCTGCCACACACGTCGACCTCTACCAGCTCACCTCGCTCGTCCCGCACTTCGACGCGGGCATGGCCGAAGCGCCGGTGACGATGAGCTTCTTCTCGCGCCGGCTCCCGAAGGACGCGTCGGGTCAGCCGGTGCGCGGGTATCTGCTCTGGGTGGGGCTGCGGAAGGTATTGGACTGGCTCGCTCGCGCGCGCTTCGACGAGGACGCGCTCGACACGCTGAAGGCCCACCCGCTGCTGGGCCCTGCGCTCACCGCGCGTCCGGAGCTGGTCGAAGCGCTGCGGCGTTGGCGCTTCCGCGGGGTCATCGACGCGCCGCTCGAGGTCACGCCGCTGTGGGCGGGTCCGGCGCTGGGAACGAACGGCGAGCGGCTCGATGTCGACGGGGTGCGTCCGGCTGCGCAGACGCCGTACCTGGTGGTGCAGACCGACGTGCTGACGGCGAAGCTCATCGAGACGCCGCTGCTTTCGACGATCAACCACCAGACGATGGTCGCCTCGAAGGCGGCTCGGGTCGCGCGCGCGGCGGGTGAGCGAGCGGTGCTCGAGTTCGGTACGCGGCGCACGCATCCCGAGGCCGCGGTCGACGCCGCCTACGCGGCCTATGTGGCGGGCTGCACCGGCACCAGCAATGTCGAGGCCCACCGCCGCTACGGCATCCCGGTGCTGGGCACGATGGACCACTTCGCGATCCAGGCGTGGGAGCGGGCGGGGGTGCCGCGGCACGAGACCGAGCGGGCCTACTTCGAGGCGTTCTACCGGGCCTTTCCGAACGACGCCTTGCTGCTGGTCGACACCTACGACTCGTACGGCGAGCGCACGGGCATCCGCGCGGCGGTCGAAGCGACGAACGGCAAGCTGACCGGCATCCGCCTCGACTCGCTGATCACCGGCCCCAACGTCCTGCGGGCGCGGGAGATGCTCGATTCTCTGGGCGCCCCGCAAGCGCGCATCGTCGTGTCGGGTGGGATGGACGAGTACGCCATCGCCGAGCTCGAGGGCGCGCCCGTCGACGCGTTTGGCATCGGCGAGCGCATCGTGACCTCGCCGGACGCGCCGGTCGGGGTGGGCGCCGTCGGGAAGCTCTGCGAGGTCGAGGGCCGCGCGACGATGAAGCTCTCGCGCGGATCCGGGAAGGCGACGCTGCCGGGTCGGGTGCAGGTGTTCCGGAAGGACGGGGTCGACACGGTGGCGTGTCACGACGAGGTGCTCGAGGGCGAGCCCCTGCTGGGCCGCGTGTGGACGGGCGACGCGGCCGAGCCCCAGCCGACGCTGGACGAGACGCGCGCCCACGCCAAGGCGTCGATATCAGCGCTGCCGGAGTCGGCGCGGACGGCGCGCACGGTGGAGGTCCCGGTCAGCCCAGGCATCGAAGCGCTCGTGCGCAGGCTGGTGGAGGAAGGCAAATGAGCCCAGCGGCGATTGAGCGGAGACAACAGTGAGCCTCGAGACGCGGCTGCCCATCTCGCTTTTGACCGTCGAGCTCGGTACGGGCCCGGTGGGCCTGGTCGTGGTCGACGTGGGCGTGGGCTTCACCCGCGAGGGCAACCTCGCAGACCCTACGCACATGGTGCCGATGGTGGCGCGCATCGCCGAGACCTGGCGGGCGCTGAAATCGGCGGTCGGCGAGCGGCTGCACACGATCTGCTTCCTCGACACCCACGAGCCCGACATCCCCGAGCCGCCGTACCCGCCGCATTGCATCGTCGGCACCGGCGAGGAGCAGATCGATCCCGACCTCGTGTGGCTGCCGGAACAGCCACAGGTGACGGTGGTCCGGAAGGACTGCATCAACGGCTTCGTGGGCGCCATCGACCGCGACTCGGGCCGCAACGCCTTCTGCGAGTGGGTGAAGGCGAACGGCATCCGCACTCTGCTCGTCACCGGCGACTGCACCGACATCTGCGTCTCCGACTTCGTGGTCACCGCGTTGTCGGCGCGCAACCACGGGCTGCTCACCGCGGCCTCGACCGACGACCGGGTGCGCTACGTCGGCGACATCACCGGCCTGCGCATCGTGGTGCTGGCGGACGCCTGCGAGACCTTCGACGCGCCCGGCTTCCACGAGCGCGAGGCGGCCCACCACGTCGGCCTGTGGCTGATGGCCTCGCGCGGCGCCGTGCTCGCCTCGGGGTGGGAAGCCTGAAGTGCATACGGCGGAGGTAGCCGTCCCGGTCCCGCTTCGGCAGACCTTCCACTACGCGGTGCCCGAGCGCTTCGACGCGGGGGCGCAGCCAGGCGTGCGCGTGCTGGTTCCGTTCGGGCGCCAGAAGCGGGTCGGCTACGTCGTGGCGCGCGACACGCCGCCGCCCGAGGGGGTGAAGCTCGCGAAGGTCGCGGACGTGCTCGACGACGAGTTCCCGACCTTCGGGCGCGACCTGATCGAGCTGGCCGTGTGGATGGCCCGCTACTACCACGCGCCCGTTGGCGAGTGTCTGCGGGCCGCGCATCCTGCCGGGACGAATGTGCGCGGTGTGCCGGCGCTGCGCATCACCGAGGCCGGGCGCGGCGCAGAGACGGATCGTGAGGTGCTCGACGCGCTGCTCGAGGGCGAGCCCGTGCCGGTCGAGGCGCTCGGTCTCAAGCAGGCACGGGTCAAGCGCCTGGTCGACCGCGGCTGGGTGGAGCGAACGCACTACATCGAGGCGCCGCGCGTCGAGGTGCGCACCGAGCGGGCGGTGGAGGCGGTGGCGCCGGCGCCCGTCGAGCCGCGCGGGCGGGGCGGCAAGGTGCTGCGGCGCGACGAGATCCACGCCTGGCTGGTGGGGCGCGGCGTGGTCCCTCGGCGCGAGGCGCGCGAGGCCTTCCCGAAGTGTGGGGTCCACCTGCGCGCGCTGTTGAAGGAGGGGGCGCTGGTCGAGCGCGCGGTCGAGGTGCTGCGCGACCCGTTCTTCGGCGAGGCGGTGGCGCGCGACACCCCGCCGATCCTCAACGAGGCCCAGAGGCGGGCGGTGGACGCCATCCTCGCGGCGCGGGGCTACGTCGGCTTCCTGCTGCACGGCATCACGGGCAGCGGGAAGACCGAGGTGTACCTGCACGCCATCGAGGCGATGCTCGCGCAGGGTCGGGGTGCGTTGGTGCTGGTCCCCGAGATCGCGCTCACGCCCCAGCTCGTCCGGCGCTTCCGGGCGCGCCTGGGCGACAAGCTGGCGGTGCTGCACAGCGGGCTGGGAGACGGAGCGCGATTCGACCAATGGCGACGCCTGCGCCGGGGCGAGGTGCGGGTGGCGATCGGCGCGCGCTCCGGCGTCTTTGCGCCCGTGGCCGACCTGGGCATCATCATCGTCGATGAGGAGCACGACCCGTCCTTCAAGCAGGGCGACGGCGTGCGCTACCAGGGTCGCGACCTCGCGCTGCTGCGCGGTGCGAAGGCGGGCGCGGCGGTGGTGCTCGGCACGGCCACGCCTTCGCTCGAGAGCACGCGCAACGCGCAGACCGGCAAGCTCACTCGGCTGGTGCTCGCCGAGCGCCCCACCGGAGGCGTGCTGCCCGGGGTCGAGCTGGTAGACCTGCGCAGCCACACCGCTCCGGACGACCTCGCGCCGTTCCTGTCGCCCGCGCTGCGGCACGCCATCGGCGAGACGCTGGTCCGCGAGGAGCAGACGATCCTCTTCCTCAACCGGCGCGGCTTCAGCAGCTTTGTGCTGTGCGCAGCGTGCGGCTTCGTCTTCGAGTGCCCGAATTGTGCGATCGCGCTGACGTGGCACCGCGGCAAGCGGCAGCTGCGCTGTCACTACTGCGACCTGGCGCGTCCGCTGCCAGGGCGGTGTCCGGAGTGTCGCAGCGAGCGCATCGACCTTCGCGGGCGCGGGACCGAGCGGGTGGAGGACGCGCTATCGACGCTGTTCCCCCAAGCGCGGGTGGCCCGACTCGACCGCGACACCACGACCAGCGGACAGCGGCTCGAGGACGTGGTGCGTGGCATGCGCGACCACCAGATCGACGTGCTCGTGGGCACGCAGATGGTCACCAAGGGGCACGACTTCCCGAACGTCACGCTCGTCGGGGTGCTGGCTGCAGACTCGAGCCTGAACTTCCCCGACTTCCGCGCCTCGGAGCGCACCTTCCAGCTGCTCACCCAGGTCGCGGGGCGGGCCGGGCGTGGGCAGCGGCCGGGCCGGGTGCTCGTGCAGACCTACGACCCCGAGCACCCGTGTCTGCTGGCCGTGCGCGACCACGACCACGCGCGCTTCGCCACCGACGAGCTCGCTGTCCGGCGCATGCGCGGGTTTCCGCCGTTTGGGCACGCCGTGTCGGTCCGCTTCGAGGGGCGCAGCGGTCGCAGAGTGGAGGCGCTGGCGGCGCGCGCGGCCGAGGTGCTGCGCGGCGCGGGGGCGGGGAGAGGCGGCACGACGCTGCGCGGACCCACCCCGGCGCCGCTCTCGATGCTGCGCAATCGATTCCGCTGGGCGCTGCTGCTCACGAGCGCGGATCGCCCGCCGCTCCACCGCCTGCTCGACGCGCTGGAGGCGGCTGAGCTGCCCAGCGGCCCGGACGCGCGGTGGTTGCTGGATGTAGACCCGTACGACTTCCTGTAGGCCCCAACAACGTTGGGGTAAGTTCGGCGCGCCGTGGAGAAGAGCATCCTCATTGTCGAGGACGAGGCCCAGGTCGCCGAGGCCCTGGTCCGACGACTGCGCGCGCGTGGCTACGCGCCCACCCACGCCATCAACGTGATGCAGGCCCTGGAGGTCTTCGATCTGGGGCGGCCCGATCTGGTCGTGCTGAGCCTGACGCTGGCCAACGACGGGGGCCCGCACACGTGCCGCGAGATTCGCGGGCGGCCGATGGGAGCGCTGGTTCCGATCCTGTTCGTGGGCACGGGGCGCGAGGACGTGCGCAGCGTGGGCGAGGCCATCGCGGCGGGCGCCGACCATTACTTCCGCAAGCCCGAGCAGATCGACGAGCTGATCGCGAAGGTCACCTCGTACATCGGCCCCGGCGGCAGCGCGGCCGAGCCGGCACCGGATGCCGGCGAGACGGCCGAGGAGGCGGCGGTCAATCGCGACGAGCTCTTCGCGACCATCAACGACGTGCTCTCGCAGCGGGCGGGCACCATGCCGCCCAGCGACGGGATGGGCTCGCTCAACGAGAACGTGCTCGCGGCGGCTGAGGCCCTGATCGCCGAACGGGTGGCGGACGCCACGACGACCTCACCGTTGCCGCAGCTCGGTCCTCAGGCCACGACGCCCGGCCACGAGCCGCTGTTGAAGCTCAAGGAGAGCCGAAAGGCGCCGCCCCTGCCGAGACGCCGGACGCCGCCACCCGTGCCCGACTCGGTGCCACGCAGGGCGGCGCCCGTGTCGGTCGCGCCAGAGCCTGTGGAGAGCGGCGACTACGGTTGGCAGCTCGACGACGGCTACGAGCAACCGCAGGCGCTGCCCGACCCGCCACCGCCGCAGGTGCAGGAGCGTCCTGGCCAGCGCTGGCGTCCGCCAAGCCCGCCGCCGCCCGACCTCGACGCCGACTGGCAGGCCGTGCTCCAGCCGGGACGCGCCGTTTCGTTGGCGAGGCGCGGGGTGGGCGAGCTCCTGGTGGCGGCGGCCAACGCGCGGATGACCGGGCGCTTCGAGGTCGCCTCGGGCGGTGTCCTGCGCCGCGTCTTTGTGGAGGAGGGCCGCCCGGTCTACGCCGACAGCAGCAGCTCCGCGGAGGACCTCGCGTCGTACCTGGCCGTCGAGGGCATGGTCACGCGCAGCGCGCTGGAGCGCTCGCGGCAGCGGGCCGAGCAGGTGGGCGGCTCGCCCGAGGAGGTCCTCATCGAGGCGGGCTTCCTCGAGCCCGACGACGTCTACCGTGCGCTGCGCACGCACGTGATCGAGCGAATCCTCTCGCTCTTCGCGCTCGAGGCCGGCGAGGCGCTCGTGGTGCGCGGAGGGCCGAAGCCGCTCGACCCGGTCGACCTGGGGCTGCATCCGGGCCGGCTGGTGCTCGATGGCGTGCGCCGGAAGTACGGCCGGCTGCGTCTGTACCGCGTCTTTGGGACGGCGAGCACCGTGCCCCGGCCCAGGCCGGGCATCGACGCGCCGCCCGGGCTGGCGCTGCGTCCCGACGAGGAGTCGGTGTGGCGCTGCTGCGACGGTCACCGCAGCGCGGTCGAGGTGGCGCGCGCCGCGAATACGACGGAGGTCGACGCCCTCGCGATCCTGTACGCCCTGGGCGTGCTCGACCTGGTCGAGGGCCCGCGTGGGCGCATGGCCGGGGTGTTGCCGCCCCTCGAATCCGACGCCATCGCACGCGCCGGCGCACCGCGCACCGCCGACCAGATGCCGGGCTTCGGCGACCTGGTGAGCGCGAAGTTCGCCGAGGTGGTGACGGCCGATTACTTCCAGGTCCTCGGGGTGCCGCGGACCGCCACCGGCGCCGAGCTCGAGGCGGCGTGGACCTCGCTCAAGCGCCGGTTCGACCCGCATCGCGTGCGGCGCGAAGGCGCCGTCTGGCATCAGGTGACCGAGATCGCGGCGGTGATCGACGACGCCTACTCGTTGTTGTCGGATTCACGGCTGCGCGAGCGGTATGAGCGTGCCCTCTCTTAGTGGGCCATCGCAGGAGCTTCGACGTGTTGAGCACCGCCCTCGACGCCGGCTCCGGCGTCACTCCTCCTCGACGTGCCTCTGGCACGCCCTCGTCGTCGTTCCTTGGCGCCAACGCCGATGACGTCACTCCGCACGTCAAAGCCCCCGCGACGGACCACTAGGAGTCGTTGATGGCGTTGCTCGAAGTGCTGAAGTGGCCGGATCCGCGGCTGCTCGAAGTCGCGGAAGACGTGCCCGCGGTCACGAGCGAAGTGCGCCAGTTCGTCGACGACCTGGTATCGACGATGTACGAGTCGCGTGGTGTCGGGCTCGCGTCGACCCAGGTCGGCGTGCCCTGGCGCGTGGTCGCGGTGGACTGCAAACCGCGGGACGAGGACGCGACGCTTCGGGTTCTGATCAACGCCCGAATCGTGGCGAGCGAGGGCACGCTGTTGTGGCGCGAGGCCTGTTTGTCCTTGCCGGGCATCTCGGCCGAGATCGAGCGTGCGGCGCGCATCGAGGTCGCCTACCTCGACCGCGACGGGGTCGCGTGCACGCTGGTTGTGGAGGATCTCGAGGCCGTGTGCATCCAGCACGAGCTCGACCACCTCGACGGGAAGCTCTACGTCGACCGGCTCGGTGAGCTCGAGCGAAAGCTCGCGCTCAACGACTACGACGACATCCGCTTCGGGCGGGTGGTGCCCGAGACCGAAGCGCCCGCCGAAGAAGAAGAGGCCGCCGTCGAGGTCGAGCTGGTGGTGGAGTTGGCCGAGTGAGGCCCGCGGATCTGCGCGTCGTCTTCATGGGGACGCCTGACTTCGCCGTGCCGACCCTGGAGCGGCTGTTCGCGCTGGGCTGCCAGGTGGTCGGCGTCGTCAGCCAGCCCGACCGCGGCAAGGGACGTGGACGCAAGGTGCAGCGGACACCCGTCGCTGCGTGCGCCGACGCCCACGGGGCTGCGGTCTTCCAATGGCCGCGGCTGCGCAACGAGAGCTACGAGGCGCTCAGTGCGCTGCGCCCTGACCTCTGCGTCGTCGTCGCCTACGGGAAGATCCTGCCGAAGCGCTACCTCGACCTCCCGCAGCACGGCTGCCTCAACGTGCACGCGAGCATCCTCCCGGCGCTGCGTGGCGCCGCGCCCATCCAATGGGCGGTGATTCGCGGCCACGCGCGCAGCGGCATCGCGGTGATGCGGATGGACGAAGGCATGGACACCGGCGACGTGGCGCTGATGCGCGAGACCGCGGTCGGGCCCGACGAGACGGCCGGAGAGCTGCACGACCGGCTCTCGGTCCTCGGCGCCCACGCGCTCGGCGAGGCCGTTGAGCAGCTGTGCCGCGGCGAACTGACGTTCAGCGAGCAGGACCCCGCGAAGGCCACGATGGCGCCGCGTCTGAAGAAAGAGGACGGGCGGATCGACTGGGCCTGGCCGGCGCAGGTGGTCCACGACCGGGTGCGCGGCACCTCGCCGTGGCCGGGGGCGTTCTCTGGTGAGCTGAAGGTGCACGCGACGCGGATCGCCGAAGGGGCGGGCGCCGCCGGCACCATCATCGCCCTCGACCCGGACGGTCCGCGGGTGGCATGTGGCGAGGGGGCGGTGACGCTCACCCGTTTGCAGCGCCCCGGCCGCAAGGCGGTCAGCGGCGCCGACTATCTGCGTGGATACCCGCTCGAGACAGGTGCATTGATTTGATATACGACGCGCGTGACGTGGCGCTGACCGTGCTGGAAGCGCTGGACGAGCGCGAGGCGTTCCTGCAGCCCGCGCTTCAGGCGGCCTCCGACCGCGCGAAGCTGTCGCCTGTCGACCGCCGCCTCGCCCTCGAGCTCACGGCGGGCGTGACGCGTTGGCGCAACCGGCTCGACTACACGCTCGAGCGCTTCCTCAACCGCGGGCTCGCCGACACCGATCCGATGGCGATTCGCATCCTGCGCATCGCCGCCTACCAGCTGCTCTTCCTCGACCGGGTTCCGGCGCGCGCCGCGGTTCATCGGGCGGTGGAGCAGACGAAGCATGGCGTCGGCTACGGCGTGGCGGGCGTGGTCAACGGTGTGCTGCGTGCCCTCGACCGCGAGGGCGAGACGCTGCCGCAGGGCGACGACCCGGAGGCGCTCGCCGTGCGCTGGGGTCACCCGGAGTGGATGGTCCGCCGGTGGCTGGCGCAGGACCCCGAGCACGCCGAGGCCATCGCCGCGGCCCACAACGCCCACGCGCCGCTGACCGTCCGCGTCGACCACGCCGGCGAAGACCGCGAGGCCCTCGTCGTCCGTCTCGAGGCCGAGGGCGCGACCGTGGAGCGTTGCGCGCTGGCACCCGACGGCATGCATTTGCGCGGCCTGCCGGCCCCGTTCGCGAGCGAGAGCTTCGGCGAGGGGTGGTGGCAGGTGCAGGACGAGGCGTCGCAGATGGCGGTCATCACCCTCGATCCGCAACCCGGCGAGTCCATCTGGGACGCCTGCGCCGCGCCTGGCGGGAAGAGCCGCTACATCGCGCGCCTGCTCAACGGTGAGGGTCGCGTGCTCGCGACCGACCGCCACCCCAAGAAGGCGGAGCGCCTCACCCGCGCCCTGCGCGCGCTCGACGTCGTCGAGGTCCGCCACGGCGACGCGTTCGAGCCGCCCGACGAGACCTTCGACCGCGTCCTGCTCGACGCGCCCTGCAGCGGCCTCGGCATCATCCGCCGGCACCCCGAGTCCAAGTGGCGCCGAACCGAGGCCGACATCACCGACGCCGCCGCCAACCAGCTGAGCCTCCTACGCGCAGTCGAAGGCCGCGTCCGCCCCGGCGGCGTCCTGCTCTACAGCGTCTGCAGCGACGCCCCCGAAGAAGGCCCCGACACCGTCGACGCCTTCCTCACAGACCACCCCCACTTCAGCCTCGAGGCCGATCACCGCCTGCGCCCTCACGCCCACGGCACCGACGGCTTCCACATCGCCAGGTTGAGGCGCACGCCCCAGTAGGGGTTTGTCCAAGAACAAACAGGCGCCTCGCATCCACGAGCGCACGCCATCTTCGCCCGCGGCTCGGTCGCCCAATCCTCGACGTACCTTTGGTACGCCTTCGGTTGCGCTCGGTCGTCGCGAACAAACCTGACCCACGCCCGCGGCGCAAGTCAGCCTGTTTGTTCTTGGACACACCCTAACGCCGCTGCCCTCCGAACACGCCGCCGCACCCTCCGAGACCACGAGAACAGCCTGGAGCGGCGCCCTCATCACCGACCACCGCCGCTCAATGTCGCTGGGGGGGTACCGGGGGGGCGTAGGCCCCCCAGAAGAAATCCGATAAAGGAAGAGGCGAGGGGCCACCGGCCCCTCGCCTCTCATTTATCGGGGCGAGAGGATTTGAACCTCCGACCCCTTGCTCCCGAAGCAAGTGCGCTACCAGACTGCGCTACGCCCCGACATGGGCCTATTTCGCCGCCATGCCCTTCATCGCACCCTCTCTCAACACGGCAATCGCGTCGGCGTAGGGTGGATTCTTGAACACCGCTGACCCGGCCACGAAGACGTTGGCTCCGGCATTGGCGGCGGCGAAAACGGTGCGCGTATTTATCCCGCCGTCCACTTGGATGTCAACCTTCAAGCCACGCCCCTCAATGGTTTCCCGCAGTTGAGCGATCTTGGGCACCGCGCTCTCGATGAAGCTCTGGCCGCCGAAACCAGGGTTGACGGTCATGAGCAAGACGAGATCCAGCTCGTCGAGGACGTAGTCCAAGACGGAGAGGGGGGTGTGAGGGTTGAGGCTCACCCCCGCTCGGGCGCCCGTCGCCTTGACCACCTGCACCGAGCGGTGAAGGTGGTGGGTCGCCTCGGCGTGGATCGTGATGGAGTCCGCGCCTGCATCCCGAAACTGTCCGACCCATTGATCGGGGTTCTCGATCATGAGGTGGGCGTCATAGGGGAGAGGGCTCGCGTTGCGCACGGCCTTGATGATGGGGGGCCCGAAGGTCAAATTGGGGACGAAGTGACCGTCCATTACGTCCAAATGGATCCAATCGGCGCCCGCCTCGGTGATCTCTCCGATCTGCTGAGCGAGGCGGCCGAAATCGGCGGAGAGGATCGAAGGGGCGATCAAAGGGGTGTTCATGGCGCACCTCGGTGGCGAAATCGGACGGCGAAGAAGCCGTCAGCGCCGTGTACATGAGGCCTGAGTCGTAGACAACCCCCGTCGGTGACCTGCGCCCACGGAATGGAGCCTTCCGACGGTGATTCCACAGCGAAGTCGGGGTTCTGGGCCAAGAACGGGGCGATCTGGTCGACGCCCTCTTCGGGTGCGTCACTGCATACGCTGTAGACCAAGACGCCCCCGGGCAGCACCGCCTTGGCGGCGTTGGCCAGCAGGGCCCCTTGGAGCGCGGCGCGCTCGACGATATCCGATGGTTCTCGGCGCCATCGAATCTCTGGGTGTCTTCGGACCACGCCCAGGCCCGTGCACGGCGCATCCAGGAGCACGCGATCGAACACAGCCTCCGTGACCAGGGTCATCCCGTCGTGTCGCTTGACCGTGTAAATCGGATCCTTGAGGAGGGTGGCCAGGGTTTTGATCTTCTCCCGATGAATGTCGGTGACCAAGATTCGACCTTCGCCGCCCATGAGCCGCGCCATATAGGCTGACTTGCCGCCCGGGGCGGCGCATATATCCCAGATCTTTTCACCGGGCTGCGGGTCGAGCAGCTGCACTACCAATTGCGAGGCTTCGTCTTGAACCGCCCACCAGCCGTCCCGGAACGTCTTCCCGTCAAAGGGGGCGCGGAGGCCCTCGAATTGGACCGCGTCGGGCGCGAATTGGGCCGGACGCACCGTGGCGCCTTCGGCCTCGAGCCGCTCCATCAAGGCGGCGCGATCCGGCGCAGAGCCGGCGGGGCGTACGGTCAACGGCGCGGGCGTGTTATTGGCTGCGGCGGCCGCGTCCACCAAGGCCACGCCCCCCTCGTCGAGCCAGCGTTCGATCATCCATCGTGGGTGACTCCACCGCACCGCGAGGCTCTCGGTATCATCCCCCTCGATCTCGGTCTCACCGGCCCGCAAGAACGCGCGAAGCACCCCATTGACGAAGCGGGCAGCGCCTTCTCCTTGGGCGGCCCGCGCGAGGTCGACGGCGGTGTGCACCGCTGCGCGTTCGGGGACCCGGTCCAAGAAGACCATCTGAAAAACGGCGAGCCGAAGAATTCGCCGGAGCGTCGGGTGTGTCTTCTCGAGCCCCCGTTTCAAGAAGGGGCTCAAGGCGTGGTCTAGGCGGCGTTCCCAGCGCGCAACCCCCATACAGAGTTGGAGGGCGAGGGCGCGCTCGCGGGGATCCAGGCGAGCGTGTCGAGCGGCACCCTCGAGGGTGGGCTGCAAGAAAGCATCCCCTTCCTCGAGGGCCGTCAAGGTGCGGAGCGCCACGGAGCGGGCGTCGGCGCGTGGTTTCCGGTTACTCATGGGCGCCCACGCTTTCACCCAGCGCCAACCCGCCGCCTCTGAGAAAATCATCGCCGTCTACGGGCCGCTTTCCGGGTCGTTGCAGTCGGGTGAGCGTGAGCGCCCCCTCACCACAGGCGATTCTCGGCCCGTCGGGGTCGTGACCGAGGACCGTCCCCGGGGTCCCTTCGCCGGTCGCCACCCGCGCGGCGTGCACCTTGAGGGGGCCGTCGGGCCGAGAGATGTAGGCGCCCGGCCAGGGGGAGACACCTCGGACCAGGTTGTGAATCGTCTGGGCGTCTCGACCCCAATCGATCTCGCCCAGGCTCTTGGTCAGGCGCGGGGCGTATGTGGCCTCTTCGTGCGCCTGGGTTGTGCGCGGCAGGGTATCCGCCACCATTCGGCGGACGGCGTCGTTCAAGACTTCGGCGCCCAGGATAGAGAGACGGTCGTGCAGGTCGCCTGCCGTCTCGTCGGGTCCGATAGGTGTTCGCCGCATGAGGGCCACATCTCCGGTGTCCATGCCCTCGTCCATATACATCACGGCTACCCCCGTTTCGGTGTGCCCGTTGATGACGGCCCATTGAATGGGCGCGGCCCCACGAAGGGCGGGCAAGATGCTGGCGTGGACGTTGAGGCAGCCGTGAGTAGGGAGAGACAGGTATCTGGCCGGAAGGATCTTGCCGTAGGCCACCACCACCGCCACATCGGGCGCCAACTCGCTCAGCGTTTGATAACTCTCGTTATTGAGGCGAGCCCACTGAAAAAGCGGCGTTCGGTGTCGACGCGCACACGCCGCCACCGGCGTGTGCTGAAGCTTTCGGCCTCGCCCCTTCGGGCGGTCGGGCTGGCTCACCACGCCCACCACTTGGCAGCCCAGCGCGTAGAGCGTCTCCAAGGTCGGGACCGCGAAATCCGGCGTCCCCATGAAGACCACTCGGAGGGAGGACAGCGCGCTCGGCGTCTCATCTCCGGCGGCGTCGTCTCCAGCCGCCGGCTCTTCATCACGCCCTACGGCGGCGTATTCCAGCAGCACGGCTTCTCGCTCCAAGCGGCCGAGGCGGTCCACGTAGAGGGTGCCGATGAGATGATCGAGTTCGTGCTGGATGCAGACCGCCAAGAGCCCATCGGCAGCCAGTTGTTGGGGCTCTCCTGCGGCGTCTAAGTAGGTCACCACCACCTCGGCGGCGCGGTCCACTTCGGCCGTGACGCCCGGCACTGAGAGGCAGCCCTCGCGCCAGACGACTTCGCCGTGCCGTTCTACGATCTCTGGGTTCACCAAGGCGATGGGTGCCAAATCCCCCTCGGCGTCGCGACAGTCGATAACCACCACTCGACGCGTGTCTCCGATCTGAGTCGCCGCCAGCCCCACGCCACCTTGGCCGTACATCGTGTCGAATAGATCAGCGATGAGACCGCGGACGTCATCATCAACGGCGTCCACGGGGTGTGCCGTCGTCTCGAGGTGTTTGTCGGGATAGGTCAGGACCGGTCTGACGGGCATCAGGGTGACTCCCACGCAGGGGCGGATTCTTGTGGGCGTTCGCCCAAGGGGATGGCGACTGAAGGGTGACGACGCACGCGGGATCCGGACCTAGCCCAAAGCGCGCTCATAGCGCGCTCGAAGACGGGTGCGGGACAGCATCGCGTAGGCGTCCTCGACGATGGATGCGATCTCGCTCACCGGCGCCCAAAGGGGACCGTCACGGCGGACTCGATGGGGGTCGAAGCGACGACGGATCGACTCGAAGGCCGCTCGAACCTCGGCGTCGGTGGCGCCTCGACCGATCCCCAAAATTTGGAAGTAGTCTGCCACCCGCGCGTCCGAGAGCTTCGCGTGTACGAGGTCGGCGAAGCCCGGCAGGTCGTCCGCGGTGCGGGGCGCCGCAGCGCGGGCCAGCGTGTCTTGGGCCAGGGCCGGCAAGAGCGCGGGTCGACGGCCTGACGGGGCCTCCACCAAATCCAGCGTGCTCAGCCCGTAGAGAATCGCGAGGGCGTCAACCTCACCGACCCGGGCCACGCGGGCGATCTCGATCACCGTCCGGCGGCCGTCACAGCTCTTCCAAACCGCCTCTTCATCGGGGCGAAGGGCGAGCTCTGGTGGGGTGGCCATGCCCGGTCGCGGTCGAGCCACCGCGCTCGAGGTGCCGAAGACACGATACAGCCGCAAACGACCATATTTGCGGCGGACGCCGTCCAGCACGAGGCGGCCGGGGTGTTGGCCTAGATCCACCGGGTCCAATGGGCGCGGGCCGCCTCGAATGACGACGCCTTCGCCCTGCTCGAGCCCGAAGAGGTTGAGGATGCGCTCCAGGACGTGGACCCGAAGGGCGCGATAGACCTCTACGGGCTCGATGAACCCGGCCTCGATGAGCACCTCTTCGGGCGATGCGCCCAGCTGAGCCGCACGCTCACGGGCGCGAAGGAGCGCAGAGCCGGCGACGCGCCCTTCTGCGGCGAGATGGCTGGCCAGATCCTCGCTCGGCGCGCTGCTGTCGGCGTATACGGGCCGTCCGAGGTCCAAGAAGACGCGGCGGAGGACGCCTGACGAGGCGAGCTCGATTCGCCCGGTCAGCCTAACCTTGGCCGCGGCGGCCAAGAGCTCTCCCATGCCGCGCTTCGCCAGCTCCACCGGACGCCCCGGCTGGAGCAGAGTTGCCCACTCTGCGGCCTCGTCCCGCGGGGGCTCACGTGGTCTTTGATAGCCATCGCCGGGGCTGGTGGAGAGGGCGGACGGTTGTTCGGGACTCCCCGTCGGCGGGCCGATGAACTCCGACGCCGAGGCTACCCTCTCGGCGGTCGTGCCGGGATCAGCCGTCACCTGCTCCACCACTGAAACCGGCGCGTTTCGGGAGCCGAAGAGGGAGTCCGGGGGTGGCCCCGACGGAGGCTCCACTCGATCGGGCTCGAGCACGGGGCTCTTATCGACGGCATCGACGGCGGCTAAGGGCTCATCTTCCACTGGGGTGGGCGGCGGCTCTACGGTGGCTTCTGCGCGCAGAAGTCCGTCGAGCTCCGCCCACTCTTCAGGCGCCTCGTCCTCGGCTTCGAGGGAGGTGAAGAGCCCCGCGGTGGGGGGCGGCGTGGCGTCGCTCGGGCCGGGATCCTGCCCCGGACCGATGTACGTGATCACCTTGGCCAAGAGCTCGCCGATCCCGTCGGGCTTGATGAAGAAGTGGTCGGCGCCGGCGGCGATGGCGTCGGGGACGCTGTTGATGGTCTCGCGGCCGGTCCCCAAGAACAGGATCGGCACGAGCGCCCCCAAAGGGCGCTGGCGAATGGCTCGACACACGGTCACGCCGTCGGCGTCCGCCAAGGTCAAGCTCACCACCACCAACTCCGGGCGCGCGCGCTCGAATGCGTCTACCGCGCGGTCTGCGTCGTCGACGGTCTCGGGGGTGTAGCCGCGAGCGCGGAGTCGGCGCTCCAGCGCCTCCACCACCTCGGCATCACGTTCAACGATCAGGATCTTCTTCTGCATTGGGCCCGATGGTAGGGACCAGCGGCGCGGGAATCAATGGCGTCGTCGGCGGTGGGGCGCGATGGGACGCCCGCCGGGGGCGCTGATGCGGTCAGTGGGTCCGCCGGGGGTGGAGTTCAGGGACTCACCTTCGAGGCGTGCCCGGCTCAGCGCTTAGGGGCGCGCAGCCTCCGGGAAGAGCAGTGTGGTCCGATAGATGTGAGTGGGCCCATGCTGACCGTCCATCCAGACAGTGTCCGGAGAGTCGGGCGGAGAGGTGTAGTCGTACATCAAGCGCTGGTGCGGGCCGACGGGCACAGTGCTGGCGAAGCAGGTGTCTCCAGCGGTGGGAAAATCGAGGAGATGCGTCACCGTCAGGCGCTCGACGTCGACGCGCCAGAGGGCGCAGCGTTTGGGACGGACCCAGTAGTCCGCGAGATTGGCCAGCCGTCTTTGGGGCAGCGGGCCGTCTCCACCGAGGTCGAAGTAGCCGGTCTCGGTCACGTTTCTGCGACCGATGAGGTAGACGCTCGAACCGTGGCGGAAGACGTGAGGAGAGTCGAACTTGCGGAGATCGTCGGCGCATCGCCAGCTGTCGTAGGCGCCGGCTTCGGCTCGACACACCCTCGATCCGAACCCTCCGGCGTCACCCGCCTCATTCCGCGAGACAATCACCACGGCACCGCTCTCCAAGAAGGCGAAGTCCGTCTCCGACACGCCACCTCGCAAGATGATCCCGTCTCCGGAGACGGGCGCCCATGTCTCGCCGTCCTCGCTGCGCAGCCAGCGCACTTGCAGCTCTCCCTCCTCTCCGCTGTAGATGTGCTCGCCGCCGGTGTACCCCATCAAATAGGCCTGGCCGTCACGGTGTTTGATCCGCCATGGGATGAACCCTGGCTCGAAGACCACCTCCGGCGCGGACCAGACACCGGGTCCGCGATATTGCGTCCGCTTGGTCACCCCCGGTTCGAAGCTGAGGGCGTCGGTGCCCAAGCGCGCGTAGAACAGGGTCAACCGGCCGTCGAAGACCATGAAACGCGGCTCCCGCAGATCCGCCTCCTCGTTGAAGACGCCTTCGTATCGCCACGTTTTGTGGTCCGTCGTGCTCACTACGTACAGGGTCGTCTCGGGGCTGGCGAAGTGATTGGGCGCTGTTCGAAAGGAGAAGAAGAGGCGGTCTTCGAACCAGATGATGTCGAGGTTGTTGTGGGCCATCTGTGAGACCACTTCGGGGGGTAGATTCGAGGAGGGCGCCACCACCGTCGCGTCCACAAAGTGGATCGTGTCGGTGACGCATGGGGGAGTGGGGCAACCGCACACGCCTAGAGAGACACAGCGGGCCTCCTCGGGCGGGGCGCTCGGGACATCAGCGCCGTCGGTGGTGGCGCCGCAGGCCACCAGGAGTGCGGCCGTCGCCGCGATGAGCGCCTTGCTTGCGGAGAAGGGCCCGAGTATCGAAGAGAGATGCATGGTGAAAACCTCGCGGACGCGCTCGTTCGCCTTGACCGAAAACAATACGGAGCCTATCGGGGCCTGCGGGGGCGGCGCTATGACGTTGAGCCCTTCTGGTACGAGTTCCTCCACATCCAGGGTGATCCATTCGCGGCCCCCAGCCGTTTGAGGGTCGCGGCCGAGTCCGAAGTGGTGGATCTACCGCCGTGGTCTTTCGCCAACCCCGATGCACGCAGGGCGACCGCCGACTATCTCCACCGTGGGATCCAGCGCACCTTGGCGGCGGTCCGTCGAGGGCCGGGGAGCGGGAAGAGCGGTCGATTGGACATCGATGGATTGGGCCAAGAGGTCTTGAGCCGCACGGCCGTCTCCTATGATGCGCGCGGCGCTCTGGTCTTGTCGCTGACCGTCGGCTTGCCCGCCCAAGGGCGTCGGATCTTGGGCCGCGCCGCGGCGGAGCTGCTCACCCGCACCCTCCCCGACGCCCTGGAGGACGCCCTCGACGCCGTGGACCTCGATGAACTCCGTGGATGGGTGGAGACGGTAGAGGATCAGGTGGCCTTGAGGGCGAGCCTCGCGACCCGGGGACTGGTGGCCTTCCTGGCCGATGATGCGCAGCTTGCGCGTCGAACCGGGGTGGATGACCGACCCTTGACGGACGGGGTCCCGTTCCAGGCACCGGCGCCCCTCGCGGTGACCTTGGATGCCCCCCACGCGGGCCCGCTTCGGGGGTTGGGCGTGCCCGCCGGTGTCACCCTCATCGTCGGCGGGGGTTACCACGGCAAGAGCACCGTGCTCGACGCCCTGGCGCGGGGGGTCTATGACCACGTTCTCGGGGATGGGCGCCACCAATGCGTGACCGTCTTCGACGCGGTGAGCGTTCGGGCTGAAGACGGCCGGGCCGTGACCGGTGTGGATCTCCGCCCCTTCATCGATAATCTGCCCCTCGGTCGGGACACGGCGGCTTTTGTGACGGAAGACGCGTCGGGCAGCACCTCCCAGGCGGCGGCCATCATCGAAGCCATGGAGGTGGGCGCCCGCGTCCTCCTCATCGATGAAGACACCGCAGCGACGAACTTCATGATTCGTGACGCGCGGATGCGGCGGCTGGTGCCCGACGAACGGGAGCCCATCACCCCCTTTCTGCATCGGGTGCGTCAACTCCACGAGACGCACGGTGTCTCTACAATCTTGGTGGTGGGGGGCGCCGGTGACTACCTCGATGTGGCCCACACGGTGATTCGGATGGACGCCTATGTACCCCAGGACGCCACCGTTGAGGCCCAGGCCGTGGTGACGGCGCTGCCCCTCGGCGAGGGGGCGCCCACGGCCCCGGGACCCTGGCCGTCCGCCGCGCCCCGGGTGCCCGATCCCCGCGCTCTGAACCCCCGCGTCGGCCGCAAAGGCAATAAGGTCCGTGCCCACCGCACCCGCACGATCCAATTCGGGGAAGACGAGATCGACGTGTCTTTGCTGGCGCAATTGGTGGACCCCGCCCAAGCGCGCTTCATCGGAGATGTGCTCTTGGCCCTGGCCACAGGTCTCTGTGACGGTCATCAACCTCTCGACGCGCTCTTGGACATCGTCGAGCGTCGAGTACGCGAGGATGGGTTGGATGCTCTGGCGGCCCCGGGGTTTGGAGACCGCGCCTTCGCCCGAAGATTCGAGATCGCCGCAGCACTCAATCGATTACGGAGCCTTCGTCTGCGTTGAATCGGCGGCAGCATCTTGCCCCGAATCGGGGCCATGGGCATCGTAGCGGTTAAACCGGCCCACCATCGCCCATGGGTGGGCCATGGAGGAGTTCATGAGAGCCATCATCAGCCTTTGTGTCGTCTCGACCCTCATCGCCTGCTCGACGCCCAATCGGACCGACCCGAACTCGGCGAAAACGACGGGTTCGGCGGCCGAGGTCAAGTCTGTGCCCGTGAAGACGAGCCCCAAGGCCCGCGCAGAGACCGACCAAGCCAAGCTGGAGGCCTTTCGGGCCATGAAGCGAGCGCGGGCCTATGAGCGAGAGGGCCAATCGCGATTTCCGGCCGTGGTCGCCGCCGCCTTGGGTCCGCTTCGGCCGCGAGGCATCCCTTACAAGACGGTCAGAGCCGAGGCCTTTCGGGCCATGGAGTTGCTCAAGCACACGCCGGGGCGGGCCCGGTACAAGCTCCGCGTGGTGACCACTGTCCGGGGAGGCGCTCTCCGAACCGCCTTGGAGGGGCCCCTGAGAGATGCGGGATGGTTGGGGCCGAAAATGACCCTGCGGACCCCCCTCGAACGCCCCGACGGCAGCGTGCTCGAGGTGAAGCTCACCGAGCCCGACGAGATGCCGTCTGTCGTGGATTATGTCTTGACCACCAAGGATGGAACCAGCGCGTTGGAGACGCCGAGTCTCCTCCTGTCCCAGCCGCCTCTTTGGCCCGCCTTGATGGGCAAGGCGAACATCATCGGCTACGAGTTCGGGCACTTTCACGCCACCCGGATCGGCGGCGCATATTCCGATATCGAACGCAGCGCGGTGCTCTACGAGGCCTCGGGTGCCCGCAAGATCGCCGGGAGGGTCGGCCGCGCGCTCGTAGACCGGGGATTCACTATGGACGATGACGGCGAGATTCTTCGGGGCCCGGACGGCGTATCCATGGTGCTCAAGACGCCGGGCAAAGGGAATCGACTCCTCGTCCATTACCAACGTCGGTGGACGACGCCCGGGGCAAAAGCCCCGGCGAAGACGATCGGCAAATCCGGGTCGCCGTCGGGCCCCTGAGCGGGATAGATCGGTGCTGTGTAGGCGGCTCTTATTGGGGGTGAGGGAGTGGGTCGGCGCCGACGGGGCGTGTCGTCGGCTGCTAGCTGACCTTCAAGCAGCTGCAGACGAAGGGGCCATCTGTTGGATCATAGTCGAAGGTCGGCAGGCCGTAGCTCGTCCACAAACGTTCGACACCCTCTTCATCCACGTCGCCGAAGTGCTCTCCGCGCTCGGCTTTCACCGGCAAACCCTCTTCTACGATCTCTTCGTCTTCCAGCACCAAGAGCCGCTTGATCTTGCCTTCATCTAAGTAGGCGAAGCTGGCGTACTCGAACGCGCTGTCGATGCTCGCGACCACGATGGGGCCGATTTGAGCGCTCAGGGCTTTGAGTGCGTCCAAACCCCTGGGGATCAAAATACTCAGATCAGACAGCACGGACCAATCGCCATGCTGCCAGTGGATCCAAGCCTCCTGGCCCTCTGTTCCACCGAGTTCTTCGCTCTCACTCCGACAGAAGTTGACGGCTTCATAGAAATCGTCAAACGACGTAGATGAGATCGATTGCAACCCGTATGCCGCCATGGCTCCATTCAGGAGCGCCTCTACACCACACTTTGTGGCAATGGCAGAGCGGGCTCGTCCCATCTGTCTCTCCTAACTATCACAGTCTAAATCGGACTCTTGCCGTTCTTCCTTCGAGGCAATGGTCCGTTAGAGTTAAATACTTGTTCATTATCTTCGCAGCCTTGGAGGCATCAATCAAGCATAGGAGTCCAGACTTGCGTTCTATCGGCTGCTTTTCTGCAGGAATCGGCGCCCGGCAATCACTGTGGAATGCAAATGGAGGTGCCTCCGGCGGGCAAACAGCCGAAACCCGTCGGACAATCCGCTGCATTTCGACAGGTCGCGCTGCACCGATCGATGCCGTCTCCAAGAGGATTGGGGATGCAGGTAAAGCTGGGGCACAGGTTAACGTCACCCCCGGGGCAGGTGTAGCCGGCCACCGGTACACACACGCCGGGTCGATTCGGATCCCCGGACGGGAGGCCCGTCTCACACGCGAAGCCGAGGGGACAATCCCGGGCGCTGCTGCACGAGCAGCTACAAAATCCAGGGCTCATGCCGTCAGTGCTGATGCATTGGGCCACCTGGGCTTCGTTTACGGCCCCCGGGCAGACCCCGCCGCACGCCTGATTGGTCCCATCGGGACACAGGTTAATCGTGACCCCGGCCCCGCACGCGCTGACCTGCCCTTGAGGGGTCTGCACTTGGGTACACCCAAAACCTGTGGGGCACTCAGCGTCGGCTCGACACATCGTGCCGCAAGCGTGGGCGATGTTGATTTGGCCGGGCAGGGGATTCGCCGGTTGGATACAGAGGCCCCCGAGGGGACATCCCGTGTTCGGATCACACGCCTGGCCCGTCTCGTTGGGGACGCAGATCTCCACCTCCGAACCTTCCGGTAGGCCGTGTTGGGGCGCTTGGCATCCCTGTCGGAGGCCCGGGACTTGGGCGCGGACGCAGGCATCTCGGTTTGGGCATCCGGCGCCGCCGCGACATTGAGCAGTGCATTGACCCGCGAACTGATTATACGGGTTGAGGATACAGAAGCCGCTCATGCAGTCAGAGCTACATTGACAGGGGTCGCCGTATTGTCCCGGTCCGCCCACGGGCGGCGCCATGTCTCGGGGCGGTGGTGACGCGTCCCGTGGTGGTGGGGGGCCGGCGTCGCGTGGCGGCGGCGGCTGCGCCGCGTCTCGAGGGGGGCGCATCGGTTGGGCGTCGAGGATGGGGATTTGGTTCGACGCGTCGATGATGGGCAGACCTCCGTCTACCCCGGCTCCGTCCTGCCCCTCATTGGGGAAGCAGAGGTTATTGGCGCAAACGAATCCGCCGGCACAGGGGCGGGTCGGGTTGCAGGGGAGCAGGCCCTGGGTGGTCCGACAGCGTCGGTTGACGGGGCTGCACACCAGGTTAAACGGCCGACAGTCTGCGTCGGTTTGGCAAACCATATTGGGGTCGTGGCAGACGTTCTCCACACACTGCTGGCCCTCGAAGTCGTCGCAGTCGGTGTTGACTCGGCACTCCAGAAGACATCGATTCTTGATGCACTGTTGAGGGAGCTCGCACTCTGAGCTGTGGCGACATTCTCGGAGCTCGGCGTCGTCGCTGCAGCCAAGGATGAGCACACCGACCAGGAGCCAAATGGACCTCATAGGAAACTCTCCACTTCGTGGGCGGCGTCCACGTTACCAGCCCGCCCCGGTCGGGGTCACCTTTACCAAGTCGCCGGGCCAGGCGCTAAAGAACGCCAGGGCCTCACCGGTCTGAGGATGAGGGACCACTAGGCGGGCGGCGTGAAGGGCTTGTCGATGGGAAGCCCCCGTTCGACCGTAGACCGCCTCACCGAGAACCGGGCAGCCCAGATCGGCCATATGAATTCGGATCTGGTGGGTGCGGCCCGTGGAGAGTTGAATCTCCAGCGCGGTGTGGTCGGCGTTGCGGGCCACTGTCCAAAATCGGGTGATCGCGAATCGACCGGGTACGTCCGGCGCTTTTGGATCGGGCCGGTCCACGGCCTTGACCTCGAGCGTCCCCTTCACGGATCCCCGTCGACCCCGGCCCGTGTCGTGCACCAGCACGCTGGAGATTAGCCCGTTTTGTTGGCCGGGGGTGCCCTTAACGACGCAGTGATAGCGTCGTTTCATGGTCCTGGTGTCGATGGCCTCGCGGAGCGCTCGCGCGGCCGGGATGCCGCGCCCGAAGACCACCAGTCCGGAGGTCAGCTTATCGAGTCGGTGAACCACCTTTGGTGGACGTCCACCCCGACAAAAGCGCATGGCTGCAGCCAGGGTGGTCTCCCGCTCTCGCTCCACCGTCGGCGTGGTCAAGAGCCCCGCCGGTTTGTCCAAGACCAATAAGTGGTCGTCACGATGCACCAACCGCACGCCGTGCGGGGCGGCACGCATGGGGTTGGGTGCGCTCATGTCGAGCATCACGGTCTGTCCGGGGCGCACCTTCACGGCCGGATCGCGCGTCACGTGCCCGTCGACGCTGATCTTGCCCTGTTTCACGGCGTCTTTGGCTCGGCGGCTGCCGAGGCCGAGTCCACGTCTCACGACGGCGTCCAGGCGCGCCTCGGCATCAACAGTGTGGGTCTTCTTGCTCACGGGAATCCATCTGCTTTGGTCCGCTTTGTATCCGAAGACGGGGGGCTCGACGCAAGGGGTGTGCGCGTTCCGGGCCCCAGAACGGCCATTGGAGCGGGTAATCATCGTTGCCATCCGACCATCTGTGGCCTATTTTCCCGGCGCACACATCGACTTGGAGATTCGACTATGTCCCAGCTATTTGATCCACCGGCCATTGACGTCCCCGGCGCGGGCGATTTGCTCGTGGAGATTAAGACCCGACTCGGCACGATCCGAGGCCGCCTCTACGAGAACGAGGCCCCCAAGACCGTCGCTAACTTCGTGGGCTTGGCCACCGGCGCAATCACCGGTGAGAAGTACTACGACGGTGTGATCTTCCATCGCGTCATCCCGGACTTCATGGTGCAGGCCGGCTGCCCGCACGGTCAGGGTACCGGCGGACCCGGTTACGAGATCGCCGACGAGTTCGCACCCGGTCTTCGCCACGACCGACCCGGCCTCTTCAGCATGGCCAATCGTGGACCCAACACCGGTGGTAGCCAGTTCTTCCTGACCGAGGTGGCGACCCCTTGGCTCGACAATAAGCACGCCATCTTCGGAGAGGTAGACGCCGAGAGCGTGGAGATCATTAAGAACATGGCTCGCCAGCGCTGTGGCCCGGGCAATCGCCCCGTGGAGCAGATCGCCATGGACAGCGTGGTTATCACCCGCGGCTAGGAGCCTTCATGAGTATGACCCCCGGCGGACATATCGTCGCCCAGGCCCTTCGAGACCAAGGTGTCACCCACCTCTTCACCCTCTGCGGTGGGCATATCCAGAACATTTATGACGGATGCCTCGACCACGGGATTCGTGTGGTCGATGTTCGGCACGAACAGACCGCCGCCCACGCCGCCGATGGTTGGGCGCGGGTGACCGGGCAGCCCGGGGTGGCGGCTGTGACCGCCGGGCCCGGGGTGACGGACGCGGTGACCGCCGTGGCCAACGCGCAGCGAGCCCAGGTGCCTATGCTCCTGATCGGCGGCGCCGGCCCTCGCGGGATGGCCGACAAGGGCTCACTCCAGGATATGGACCACGTCTCACTGATGCGCTCCATCACCAAGTGGAGCGCCGCCGTGCCCGAAGGTCGGCGGCTGGGCGAGTATGTCCAGTCGGCCTTTCGCGTGGCCACCACCGGGGTGCCGGGCCCGGTCTTTTTGGAGATGCCCCTCGACTTCCTGATGTTTCCCACGGCCACCTCCATGGTGGAGCGTTACCCCGACTCCCGGACCAGCGCGCGCCCTGCGGGGGATCCCGACGCCCTCGACCGCGTCGCGGCCCTGATTCGCGACGCAGAGCGCCCCATGATCATTTGCGGGAGCCAGCTCCGTTGGTCTCGGGACGAAGAGGCTTTGACGCGCCTCGTAGACGCGGTGCAGGCGCCGGTCTTCGTCAACGGAATGGCCCGCGGCTCCATCCCACGCAGTCATCCCTGGGTCTTTACCCGGTGTCGAAGGAACTGCCTGAAGAAGGCGGATTTGGTGCTGATCTTCGGGACGCCGCTGGATTTTCGGCTCGGCTACGGGAACAAATCCACCATCAACGGCGACGCCAAGCTGGTCCAGGTGGATCTAGATGGGGGCGAGATCGGCCGCAATCGGGGCATCGACGAGGGCCTCGTGGGCGATATGGGCCTCATCATGGACGCGCTCACGGCGCGAGTGGAGGGCCTGAGCCCGGACCGCACCGAGTGGCGCGCGTTCGTGGAAGAGGCCGAAGAGAAGCGATGGGCCAAAATGCGCCCGGAGATGAGCAGTGAGGCCGTGCCGCCCAACCCCCTCCGGGTCTGCGCCGCCCTCAACGAGTTCATCAAGGACGACACGATCGTGATCGGTGACGGCGGGGACTTCGTGGCGACGGCCGCTTATACGCTGGACATCAAGCGTCCGGGGCTGTGGATGGATCCGGGTCCCTTGGGCACCCTCGGCGTGGGCCCCGGCTTCGCGATGGCCGCCAAACTGGCGCGGCCGGAGAGCGACGTCGTCATCGTCTACGGTGACGGCAGCGTGGGGTTTAACGGCTTCGAGTTCGAGGCGATGGTGCGTCAGGGCATCAAGGTGACAGCCGTGGTGGGCAACGACGCCTGCTGGACTCAAATTCGCCGCGGGCAAGTGCAGCTCTTCGGCGAAGAACGGGCGGTGGCCACCAACCTCGACTACACCCGCTATGACAAGGTGGTGGAGGCCCTCGGCGGACACGGTGAATACGTGGACCACCCCGACCAACTCCACGACGCCTTTGCGCGCGCTTTCGCTTCGGAGCGGGCCGCCCTCGTCAACGTCAAGATCTCCGACAGCGACTTTCGTAAGGGCGCCATCTCCGTCTAGAGCGGGGTATTCACGGCGGCGCTCAGGCCAAATCCAGGAGGGTGAAGAGTTCCCCTGGGCGCGGGTCTTTTCTCGGCCACTCTGCTACGGTCTCGTCCCCGCGGTCGTTCGCCGCAGGGGATGGTTTTCGCTCGCGCGCGGGCGAACTCTAGACGGGATCTACAACGCCGTGATGTGGCTGACGGATTCCGATACACATCGTCGACGGGGGTCCATGATTTGTACCGACTGCTCCTCTATTTGATCATCACGACAGGTACCGCGGCCGCGAACCCGTTCTTCATCGGACGGTTCGACGGCCTCGACGCAGGCCCAACGAACCAGAGCGCCTTCGCCGTCTACTGGAACCCGGCAGCGGTGGCCCAGCCGGGGGCCAGCGTCCACACCCACCTCCTGGTGGTGGACCGACAGGCGTCATATGACCGGGTTGCCGAGCTGAACAACGTCACGCCCGAGTGGGCCCACATCAACGCGGGGAAGAACCACACCGGCGGAACGGGCCTCGTCCCGGCCCTGGCCTTGAGATACGGCTTCGACGTCGGTGGTTTCGACATCGGCCTCGGGATCGCTTCATTCGTGGAGCGGGCGGGCGTGGCCCATTGGAGGCGCAATCTGGGGGCGCCCAGCGAATATCCCGGCGCAGTGGACGGCTCTCAGCGGTGGTCGGCCCTCAACGCCGAGCTGCTCATCGCCAGCGTCGCCGGCTGTCTGGGGGTGGGGCACAGCGACTCGGGTCTCTCCCTGGGGGTGACGCCCATCATGAACTTCGCGAGCTTGTCCACCATCAGCGCGCGCAATCCCGACGGTTCGGACCGGGTCATAGACGACGCGGGTCGATTGGCCGAGGGGCGGATGTTCGTCGATGACGCCACCGACCGTCAGTTGGGGATGGTGGTGGGCCTTCGCTATGACGGCGTCGATGACCTCGTCTTCGGGCTCACTTGGCAGAAGGAGGTGATCTATCAGCTGGAGGGTCAGGGTCGATTGACCTTGGGGACCGCCGAAGAGACCGTCATCGACGCTCGGATTCAACTCCCGGTGGCTCAGGCTGTGCGATATGGACTCGACTGGACGCTCTCACCACGATGGGTGCTTCGGCCCATGATCAGCTGGGTTCAATGGTCCGTAATGGAGCGTCAGCAGGCGTTGAATTTGACCAGCGGGGACAGCCTGATGGACGTGCCCAGGGAGTGGATGGACGTCTGGTCGGGGCGGTTGCGGGTGGATTACGTGGTGAATGACGCGCTCCGTCTGAGCGCTGGGGGCCACTATGAGCGGGGGGCGACGCCCGTGCGCACCTTCGAACCGGGGTCTTCGGAGGCCGACAACTGGGAGCTGGCTTTGGGGGGGTCCCTTCAGGTGTCCTCTTCGCTGCGGCTCTCCTCCAGCTTCACCTGGCAGGAGTTCGCCGATATGAACGTCACCAACTCCGTCAATAAACCGCTCACAAACGGTCATTACACGGACCGACGCCAATATCTCACCGTCGATTTGGAGGTGCTCTTGTGATCCGCCTCCTCGTGCTCCTCTCTCTGACCTTGGGATGCGCCGAACGCCGCACGTCCTCCGACGATTATCAGGACTTCCGTGACCGAACCGCGGGTCAACGGGCGGCGGCTACCTGTGAGCGTGCGGTGGCCTTTCAGAGCCAGCCCTCGGATATCCGCGGACGCTGGGTAGTCCGCAACCTCCTCCCCGGCGGCATCAACCTCGGGCTCCGACTCGAGATCCAATGGGCCGAAGGGGAAGACGGCACGGCACCGGTCGAACAGGTGGTGCGCTTCTGGCTGATGGATCAAGACCCCGAGACCGATCCACCTCTTCTCGAGACCCCCGCCACCATGGACGCCGCAGGGACCTTTACCCTCGTGGCCCAGCCCCTCAGCTTGGGGGCGGACCTCCTCAACACCGCGAACCCGGTAGAGGCCGATGTTCAGCTTCACAGCCTCGTCCAAGACGGGGCCGCGTGGTGCGGTACGATGACGGGGCGCGTGACCAGCCCCCTCGAGTTGGGTCTCGAGGGCAGCACCTTCGCCGCCCTTCGTGACGATGAGCAACTCTCCGTCTTGGAGGAGATGCCCTTCGCCTGTCCCATGACTGAATGTGGAGAGGCGTTCGAGGTCGACGTCGGAGTAGAGGGCGACGGCGGTGTGAGCGATGAGGGCGTGCCGCGGCCGGCCACTCCGGACTTGAGTGAATTTGAGAGCCAACGGCTCGACGTCACCGGAGACTGGCTCTTGGCCGCCTCTTTGGGGGGCCTTCCCCTGCAGCTTTGGGTCGGTCTGCTCTATCACGAGGCGGAGGGGCCGGGGCCCGACGGGATCGACGGGATCATCCGTCTGACACGAGACGAAGTGGTTTCCCCCCCGCGGGTCATCTTCGACACCACCATGAACGCAGACGGACAATTCGACGTTTGGCTGCCAGGGTTCTATCTGGACACGGGCGTGATCGTGGTAGAGGGAGACATTCTGCTCTCGGCCGTCGCCGTGGAGGCCGGGATTTGGTGTGGTCGGGGCGCCGGCGTGGTGACCGCGCCCTTCCCCATCGATCTCACGGACGCCACCTTCGCCGCCGTGCCCTGGGTACCGGGCTCAGAGTTGCCCGAAAACGAAGACATCCTGCGGGCGTGTCCGTAAGGGTAGCGGGCGGGGCCTAGCCGAAGAGCTTTTGTCGCTCCAAGGTGTCGCGCGCGTCCGCCAAGCGCCGGTTCAACTCGCTCACCTCGATCCCCCGGAAGCTGGGGGGCAGCAGTCGTCGATTGCTGGCCTCGTGCACCGCCAAGAGCTGCATATACTCGATCATCGCGGTCTCGCGGGTGGGCATGAAGTCGCGCACAGCGCGCTCGAAGAACGCCGCCGTGACCTTCTCGGGTCGCGTCGTCATACCCTCGGGCAGCTCGTTGCTCTCGAAGTCGTCGTAGGCCAATAAGACCACGGCCTCGAGGTCAGCCGCCGCGTATCCGGCCAGGCCCTCGAGGATGGGCAGGATCTCCTCGTCGGGGAGGTCGCAGTCGACCTTGTGGCGTCGAATGAGCGCCCGCAGGATCGCCAGTCGCTCGTCGGCGGCCTGCGGCGGAAAAAACGGGATCTTGAGGTCGAACCGACCCGGACGTTTCATGTCCGTGTCCAGCTTGTCGGGACGGTTGGTCATCATGACGAAGATGATGCGGCCTCGGTGGGTGTGGTCACTCATGAACTCTTTGAGGCGCGCCATGACCCGGCTGTTGACGCCGCCGTCGCTGTCTCCGGCGCCGCCGATGGAGCGGTCTCCTTCGTCGATCATGACCAAGATCTCGCCTAAGCCCTCGATGACGTTGAGGACCTTCTCGAGGTTGGCCTCGGTGCTGCCCACCCACTTGTCTCGGAAGTTCTTGAGGCGGACGGCGGCTAAGCCGCTCTCGTTGGCGAACGCCTCTCCCAAGAAGCTCTTACCGGTTCCCATGGGGCCCACGAACAAGATGCCCATGGGCACCTGACGAGACCGGCCCTCACGGACGTGTCCGGCCACTTTGTTGAGCACTTCTTTGATGGGGTCCATTCCGCCCACGGCTTCGAAGTCGTGGTCCGGCTGAATCACCTCGATGAGGCCGAAGCACTCTTGCTCCAGGATCTCTTTCTTGCGGGTCGCGATCTCCTCGAAGGGCAGGTCACCGGTACCCTTGAACATAGAGCGCGCGTCCTCTCCCTCGACGGATTCGGCCTGTGCCGCAGGGCGCTGGGGAGCCACGATATCTTGAATCTGGCGGAGCTGGAGGCCGGCGGTGACGCGGGTGAGGTTTTCGCCACGGTCGGGGTCGAGCCCCGACTTGACCTTGGCCAAGAAGCGCGCGCGTGTGATGGAGTCGGGCAGAGGTACGTTCATCGCCCCTACCCGCGGGTTGCGGGTCAAGCGTCGGGACAAATCGGGCATGGCGCCGGTGAGCATGATCACCAAGTTGTCGCCGTTGCCGATGTCGTCGGACAGGCTCCATCGGTGAAGACGCGCGGCCGCGGTTCGGTCCAAGAAGGACAAGGACGAAGGCGACCCATCGGGCGCGATCAACTCGGCGTAGTGAATGACGGCGGCCACAGCCGTGGCGGGGTCCGTGAGCAGGACCTCTATGGCTTGCAGGGCCAAGGCCGGTTCAGCCAAACCGCCGAGTTCATCCTCGAGGTTCCGGGCGATCATCTTGGCGGGGGTCTTGTCCAGGCCCGACGGGGCCAGCTTCTTGAGGCTCAAGAAGCCGGTTCGGACGAAGACTCGCGCGGCCTTCACCGCGTCCTTCTCATTGGGCAGCCAAAGGCCGCGACCGGGATCGAAGTGGACCACCAACTTGCCGCTGGGCGCGAAGAACGCGTCCAAGAAGTCGGTCATATGCCAGACCTCGTTTCCACATAGAACGAAGTCGTGGACGTTCCCGTGCAGGATGAACTGAGAGGTCTCGGTCTGAAGGTAGCGATCCCGCAGCTTCCCCATCCAGGCGGGGAGATCATTAGCGCGGGGTAGGTCTGGCGTACTCATGGCGGCGTCCCTTGATCATCGGGATGGGCCGCGCCCACCCGAGGGGGCAAATGGGTTCGGAGAGGCAGGGGGCGGCGCGACTGGGAGCCGCGCCCGATAGGCCGTCTCTAGAGGCTCTTTTCGGTCTCTGCGCTGGCTTCTTTGCTGGCGCGGGCGGCCTTCATGGCCTCGAGCTTGGCCTTGGCCCGGGCGGAGCCCGTCTGCTTTCGAATATCCGCGAGCTTCCCTTCCAGGGAGTCCTCGCGGAGCTCGTCACCGATTTGAACCTCGGCGCTCACCCGCTCGGCGTACTCACGGACATTGTCCAGCGCCTTGACCTCGTCGTCCACGCTCAAGCCCTCCAACTGCTCTTGGATCTGCTTGCGCGCTTCGGCGTCCTTGATCTTGGCGACGGTCTTGTCGCGCTCACGCTTGAGCTTCTCGATCTCTGATTTCACCGACCGTAACGAATCCTTGGCGCTTTCAGCGTCCTTGGCCGCCTGAGCGAGTTCTGACTTGGCGTCGCCGAGCTCGTTCTCCAGCTCCTCCTGCTTGGTGAGCAGGATCATGGCCACCTCGTCATCTCCGTTATCTACGGCGATCTGGATTTGGAGCGAGGTCTCCTCCAACTCTTTACTCGCCTTCTGAATCTTCGCCTCGAGCTTAGCGCGATGCTTGATCAGCCCGGCCGCCGCCGACTTCAGCTTGGAGTATTTCTCCGTCATGCCGTTGATGGCGTTTTCATAGGCGATCTCCGGATGCTTCTCTTCCATCCGGCCTACGAAGATGCTGAGGAATCCCTTCCACAGATTATAGATGCGCGACATGAATCCCATCGCTCAATTCTCCTTCTGCATGGCGCTCGAAATCACATCGTCGGAGAGCCCCAACTCCG
>PVBE012666907.1_pt1 | contig 56911 bp, 39 predicted proteins | sample 1631181 | NCBI WGS metagenome assembly PVBE01 (sample SAMN08397723, study PRJNA350692) | Marine metagenome, whole genome shotgun sequencing project. | isolation source: water | place: Pacific Ocean | collected 2012-04
ATGTGGAACCAACGGGTTAACTAATTTCGACCGTATCACTCTCAGTTCACGTGAAAAAATAGATTACAACCTTGCGGCGGGCCCTGGTAGTCCACCCGTAGCGGGAGCACTGAAAACCGCACTCGAGAAGTACGGGCGCGAGCACGAGGGTGTTACCCTGTCCGAAACCGCAGACGGCTATCGCCTGACGGTCGAGGTCGAACGTCACATTCATGTTGCCCAGACCCAGCAAGAGCTGAGCCAAATCAAGCTGACCACGGAAGACGGATCGGACACACCGCTGGGATCCTGGACCGATTCCAAGATTGTTGGCTACAAGATCAGAACGGATAAACAGGTCAAGCTGGGACTCTACTTTATTACCGCTCTCTGCCTGCTGGCCGTTTACCTGTTCTGCCGAAAACTGGTTCATTCTCGGTTAGGGCGGGTCCTGGTGGCTGTCCGTGACAACGAAAGCCGCCTGCGTTTTGCCGGCTATCAGCCATACCAGTTCAAGGTCTTCATCTTCGCGGTCAGTGCCATGATTGCGGGACTGGGAGGACTCCTTTATACGCCACAAAAAACAATCATCACGCCTTCTGATCTCCAGGTACAGGCTTCCATCCTGGTCGTCATCTGGGTCGCCGTGGGAGGCCGCGGCACACTGGTAGGTGCCATCATCGGTGCCATCGTGGTGAACCAGACCTATTACTTCTCCACCTCCCAACGCGAGATCTTCTGGTTCCTCAAGGACGTACTGCCCGAAAACATTTACGCCTACACGGTCTGGCAGCCCACGTACTGGCCATTCATCATGGGTGGCCTGTTCGTCAGCGTGGTCCTCCTCTTTCCAACCGGCCTGATGGGCCTGGGCCCCCGGTTGAAAGCCTGGTTACAAGGCCTGAAAAAGTCTGAAACAAATGCCCAGGATGCTGCCGACGAGCTTGATCCTCGCTTCGAAGCCGAAGGGGAATCCGGTCTCCAGGAGAGACTACGCCGCATTCGCAGTATCCAGCGGCAACACGACGAAACGCATGAACTAAATAAAGACATTCTCAGCGTGGACGACCTGACCGTGGTGTTTGACGGTTTCAAGGCGCTGGATATCAAGCACTACGGCATACCGCATTACCAACTCAATGTCATCATCGGTCCCAACGGCGCCGGCAAGACCACCCTCTGCGATGTAATCAGCGGCAAAACGCCACCCACGACCGGCAAGGTGACTTTTGCAGACCGTAACATTACCAACTGGCCGGAATCCCAGATCGCCCGGCTGGGTGTGGGACGCAAGTTCCAGACTCCATCCATTTTCGATGGCCTGACAGTAACCGAGAACATGGAACTGGCGTTACCCAACTGGCAACGCCTGACCCGTAACGTCATCGGCCGTATTTCCAGCGAGGAAGAAGATCGCATTGCCAACCTGCTGCAACGAGTCCGACTGGACGATGATGCCAATCGCCTGGTTCGTTCCCTGAGCCACGGGCAACGACAGTGGCTGGAAATCAGCATGCTGATCCTCTCCTCGCCCCAGCTGTTGCTGGTCGACGAACCAGCGGCCGGTTTGACCGACGAGGAAACCGTCCTCACGGCAGAACTGCTCCTGGAACTCCAGGAAGAACACAGCATTATCGTGATTGAACATGACATGGACTTCGTGCGCCTGCTGAACGCACCCGTCACCGTACTCAACGAAGGCATGATCATGGCCCAGGGATCCATGGAAGAAGTCCAGGCCAATGAGAAAGTCGTGGAAGCTTACCTGGGACGCTAAGGTAACGGGTCCCCTTGCCAACTTTTAACACCAGGAATTCAGAATTCATACCATGCTTACGGTCGACAACGTTTCCTTCTCGTATGGCTCTATCCGCACCCTGCAGGATGTGTGCATGTCCATGAACGCCGGCGAGGTCACCTGCATCATGGGACGTAACGGTGTTGGCAAAACCACGCTGCTAAAGAATATCATGGGGCTGCTGCAATCATCCCAGGGATCGATTCAGATAGGCAACCAGGAGGTAACAAACCTCTCTGCTCATCGACGCGCCAAGTCCGGTCTGGGACTGGTCCCCCAGGGTCGACAGATCTTCGCCAAGCTGACCGTGGAAGAGAATCTCAAGGTAGGCTTGCAAGCCAATCCAAAGCGTGGCGCCACCATTCCCAACCATGTCTACGAAACCTTTCCTGTGCTCCACGAAATGAAGGGACGCATGGGAGGAGATCTCTCCGGCGGACAGCAACAACAACTGGCCATTGCCCGGGCGTTGGTTGGTGATCCCAAGGTCCTGCTGCTGGACGAACCCACCGAGGGAATTCAGCCTAATATTATCCAACAGATCGGTGGGGTCCTCCAGGACCTGGCCACCCAGTCTGGAATGACCATCATCCTGGTCGAGCAATACCTGGACTTTGTCCGTGAATTCGGGGATCGATTCTACATCATGAATCGTGGTCGCGTGGTTGCTGACGGAACCACCGAGCAGCTCACGGATGAACTTGTCAGCCAACATTTAAGTGTCTAGGAAAACGATTCACACGCGGGCCCCGTCCAAAGATCGCGAAAGATCATTCACATGCCTGAATTGCTCCCTGGACATGGCCTGCTGGAATTAACCCGGGTACGGGATCGTACCGAGATCACGCAATCCCGCGCGACCAATCCACTTAAACTGATCACCCCGCGGCGGCATGGATCCGCAGCCTGGGTTTATGCCAGCACCTTTGGAGGTGGCCTGGTTGCCGGAGATCAAATCCACCTCGACATGCGACTGACCAACAACACCACCTGTGTTCTCGGTACGCAGGCCTCCACCAAGGTCTACCGCGATCCGTCGGGCATCGGCTGTCGACAATCGTTGCAGGCACATGTCGACGATGGCTCCCTGCTGATCTCCGTCCCCGACCCGGTAACGTGCTTTGCCGACTCCATGTACGATCAACACCAACAATATCACCTGGCCCCCGAGGGCTCGGTGGTGCTGTTGGACTGGCTCACCAGTGGACGTCGCACCCGGGGCGAGAGCTGGGATTTCACACGCTACCGCAGCCAGATCGACGTCTACCAGGGCCAGCAGCAACTGATCAGCGATCGTCTCTTGCTCGATGCCGGAGATGGCCCCCTGGAAAGTCCTTTTCGTGTCGGGCGATTCCATTGCCTGGCCCTTGTCGTACTGATCGGGACGACACTGGAAGCAGCCGCGACACGAATCCTGGACGAGGTGGGAAACGAACCGGTTGGGTCAACGGATTCCCTGGTAGAAACCGTCAGCCCTGTGGCAGGTGGATTAATACTTAGAATTGCAGGAATTACGACCGAACTGGTTGCCGACTGCATTACTCGAAGGTTATGCTTCTTGGAGGAGTTCCTGGGGGAAACCCCCTGGGCCCGCAAGTGGTAAACAAGGAACAACGTCATGCATCTTACACCCCGCGAAACCGAAAAACTGGACCTTCATAATGCTGGCTTCCTGGCCCAGAAACGATTGGCTCGCGGCCTCCGACTGAATTACCCGGAAACCGTGGCTTTGATCGCCACGCAGTTACTGGAATCCATCCGAGATGGCCAATCGGTCGCCGAATTAATGGACCTGGGCCGCCAGTTCCTGGGACGCCGGCAGGTCATGCCGGGAGTTGCCGAAATGATCCCGGAGGTCCAGGTGGAAGGAACCTTTCCTGATGGCACCAAGCTGGTCACCGTACATCACCCGATTGCCGCCGAGGATGGCAACCTGCAGTTAGCCCTGGCTGGCAGCTTTCTTCCCGTCCCGAACCTGGAAGTCTTTGGTGATCAGTCCGGGGAGGAGGCCGATATCCCGGGTACCTACACAACCACCGGTGAGGACGTCGAATTAAACGCTGGGCGTGCCACGGTGGACCTGAGCATTACCAACATGGGAGACCGACCGGTGCAGGTAGGTAGCCATTACCATTTCGTGGAGACGAATCCTTCCCTGGAATTCGATCGGGAACAGGCCTACGGAAAACGACTGGATATTCCAGCCGGCACTGCTGTTCGCTTCGAACCTGGTGAAACCAAGACCGTCACACTGGTCGACATTGCCGGCAACCAGGTGATCCGTGGAGGCAACAACCTCGCGGATGGCCCGGTCAACGACGAGAATCGAGCAGCCACCCTGGAGCGGATCCAGGCCAAGTCATTTGCTCATAAAAGCAGCCAATAGTTCAACTAGTCAACGTTCCCTGTTCCAGGCGTATTATCATGGCATATAAAATTTCACGAGACGGTTACGCAGACATCTATGGTCCCACTACCGGTGACCGCGTTCGCCTTGGGGATACTTCCTTGATACTGGAAGTCGAAAAGGACCATACGGTTTATGGCGACGAATGCAAGTTCGGCGGTGGCAAGGTCCTGCGCGATGGCATGGGACAAGCCACCGGCGTTTCCCAGGCAGCAGCCCTGGACGTGGTCATCACCAATGCTCTCATCATCGACTACACGGGAATCGTCAAGGCCGATATCGGAATCAAGGGCGGACGCATCGTGGGCATCGGCAAGGCAGGAAATCCAGACGTGATGGAAGGCGTCGATCCACAGATGATCGTGGGCGTGACCACCGAGGTCATTGCCGGCGAAGGCCAGATCCTGACTGCTGGCGGCCTCGACACGCATATCCACTTCATCTGCCCGCAACAGGCACTGGAAGCAGTTGCCAGTGGCCTCACCACCATGCTTGGTGGCGGTACGGGTCCGGCAACAGGTACCTGTGCGACGACCTGTACCCCGGGAGCAACCCACATTCAAATGATGCTGCAGGCAACCGACGACCTGCCCCTGAACTTCGGTTTCCTGGGCAAGGGTAACTCGGCAAAACCGGAAGGCATCGAGGAGCAGGTACTGGGTGGCGCCGTGGGACTCAAGCTTCACGAGGACTGGGGAACGACACCGGCCACGATTGATTGCTGCCTGACCGAGGCAGAAAAGCTGGATATCCAGGTCTGTATTCATACGGATACCCTGAACGAGTCGGGATTCGTTGAGGATTCGATCGCCGCCTTCAAGGGCCGCACCATTCACACCTATCACACCGAGGGAGCCGGCGGTGGCCACGCCCCTGATATCCTGCGGGTCTGCGGACAGCAAAACGTATTGCCCAGTTCCACCAACCCCACTCGACCCTACACCGTCAATACGATCGACGAACACCTGGACATGCTGATGGTCTGTCATCACCTGGACAAGAACCTCCCCGAGGACGTGGCCTTTGCAGAAAGTCGCATCCGCGGAGAAACGATTGCTGCTGAGGATATCCTGCACGACATGGGAGCCATCAGTGTCATGGGTTCCGATTCCCAGGCCATGGGACGCGTCGGCGAGGTCATCTCTCGAACGTGGCAAACGGCCGACAAGATGCGACAACAACGCGGATCACTGCCCGGAGATAACGCTGGTAATGACAACGAACGCATCAAACGTTATGTCGCCAAGTACACCATCAACCCAGCCATTGCCCATGGAATGTCTCACCTGATTGGTTCGGTGGAGGTCGGTAAGCTGGCTGACCTGGTCCTCTGGAAACCGTCCTTTTTCGGCGCCAAGCCGGAGTTGGTCATCAAGGGTGGAGTCATCGCATGGTCCCAGATGGGCGATCCCAACGCCTCCATCCCCACGCCCCAACCTTCCTTCATGCGGCCGATGTTTGGCGGCTATGGAAAAGCAACCGGCCCCATTTCGGTGGCGTTCATCAGCCAACTGTGCGAACAGCAAAAAGTTGCCGAGGGGTACGGACTGGGAAAACAACTCGAGGCCGTCAAGAACTGCCGCGGAGTCACCAAGCAGGACATGAAACTGAACGGTGCCACACCGGAAATCACGGTCGACCCGGAAACCTATCACGTCACGGCTGATGGAGAACACTTGACGTGTGAACCGGCGAAGTCCCTGCCACTAGCCCAACGCTATTTTCTCTTCTAGGAACTGGTGGCTGTAACACCATGCTCTCGTGACCTAGTCGTCGCCCGGCAAGGGGGCCTGCATGGAATCAATCATCCGAATCAGGTTACGGATTTGTTCCTCGAACTCCCGAACGGTTTGCTCGATATCGTTCTCGGTCAGTTCCAATTCTTCGCGATGCGCAAAACTCCCGGGCAAGGCCATCGATTCCACGTACATTTTTCTCGCCTGGTCAACCTGGTGCAGGTGTCGACGCACCTCGGCCACGCTATCCCAGCCCTGTTCCAGTAATGAGATCCGACCAACCGACTTCCAGTACGTCAGGTGCGCTGCATAGGTCTTGTGACGCTTCTGGGGAAAAAGATCCATCATCCTGGTTTCGATTACCAGTTGCCGATCAATGTTCTCGACCAGGCTGCTGGCTCGTTCCTGCTGGGCTGATGTCACCTCAAAAACACCAGGCGCGACCTGGGCTGATTTCAATACGGCTCGCAGTTGATACGCGGGATCACGGACCGTTTGCTGCTGGGTAACCCAGTAACATCCGGATAACAGGATAATCGGTGGCAGGAAATAAACTGCCTGCCACGAGATCGCCTTCAGCGGGGACAGCGTCCCCGATCGATCCCACCAGGAAACCGTTTTTCCACTGGCCGGATCTGCACTTTCTTCCATTTCCAGGTTCTGGCGATTCTCCTTGTGACGGACCTTCCAGATAAACCCATCGAAGTAGTAATGAGTAATGGTAGAGGCAAAGAGAATGGAAGCCAGCAAGCCGACCAGCCAGTTGTAAGGCACTTCCGGTTGTACCGGGTTCCCCGGCCCCATCGTAACCACGTACCCATACCCCATGCAGAGCACCAGGTAACCCCCGATCACTGCCGCCAGGCTGACACCCTGCCCACGAGAAAAAAACCACTGGAACATACCGGCACGTACCGACTGCTTCCGTTGAGCCAGGTTGCGATTGTATTTCCAGACAATCGCCAGGTACTGGGTGACGTGAACAATTCCCAGGGTGGCAAAACCGGACAACAGGGTCCACTGGGCACCACTTGGATTGAATCCGCGAGCATAGGCTACCTGCCCATCGGCCAGGCGGACGCGTGCCTGGAAGAGGGCATTAAAAGTCGTCGTGAGTTGTTCAATGAACCAGTCCATGGCACCATGCGGAACATATGTCAGGTACATCATGCCAAACGTTACGACCATGAGGGCAATCTTGGCGTAACTGATAAAATACGCGTTCCGCCGACACCAACGCAGGTAAAAACAATACCTGGCCGTCACCAGGACCGCGATTCCCAGGGCCAACCACTGACAACCCACCAGGAACCCTGAGTCCAGGAAATTCAACAAAGGTACGCCACAGTCGATCGCCAATTGGTAGAGCAAAGTGGGCAACCAGGCCACCGTGGCCAGCATGATATAAATGAACCACGACCCGCACAGGCACAAGTCCATGCGGGAAGCAATTTTCCGGGGTGCCCGGTTATGTCGATCATAAATTCTCATAAAGCCATAATGCTGCATGAGAAAGTGCCACAGATCCCACACGGTCACGATCGTATACAGGTAGAGCAGGTTATTCATCGAGCTGCCGCTACGAATCAGGCACACCACGGCTGCCATGCAACACGTAAAGGGGATGATCGGCGCCAGCAGCAGGCTCCAGCGAAACCGACTCAGAAGATCCCGGTCACCATAGATACGCAGGAACGTTGGTAAATGATGCGACGTATTGACAACTGCAAAGGTACTCCAGACCAGCAGCTCCCCGCCTGTGAAAAACAGCAGCAAAATCGCTGGCAGCACGAACACCGGTGTGCCAATAATGAAAAACGCGTCGGCCCAAGAACCCAGAATCCAGTTCTGCTTCAGTGGTGCGACGGGTGATCGAGGAACTGCGACCGTAGCCACGCAATGTTCTCCAAGCCGAGTGACGAGACGGGACTGCTAACCATGAGGCCGTGGCGACCTGTTCCTTATTGTAACCCAGGACGTCCATCGTGGCAGCGGCAAAACCAAATGCCGCCGGGATCGTTTTAACAGATTTCCTGTAACAATTGCCGCCAGAGTCGTTTTTCCCGAGCGGGGCAAACCAGGTGTCGCAGGCGTTGGCAGGCCTGCTTCAACCGCCGGTAGAACCCCTGATCCTGCTCCGCCTGCAGCATCATCTCTGCCAGTCGCCCCGTATCCCCAACCGGGAAATATCCCGGGTAACCGCTACCCAGCAGACCCTCCATGCCGGAAATTCGCGAGGATAGCATAGGCACACCGGCCGCCAACGCCTCAGATGCTACGTTGGGTGCTCCTTCCATTCGCGAACTCACGACCAGTAGTTGGCTGCGCTGCAACCGCTGCTGCGTTTGCCAACGTGGTAGTTCGCCCAACCAGCGGTAACGTGGATTCTGTGCAGCTTCTCGTTCTGCTCGACATTGCATGCTCTCGGTCATCGCCCGCCCCACCTGGATGATGCGGATCCTGGAGCAAGCTGGTAACCGGCGACTCGCCAAGGCTGCCCGAAACGGATCTTTCACCGCACGCAGGTGCGCCACCACCGACACTTCCATCACTCGTTTCAACGCAGGGATTCGCCGTTTCGGTTTGCTGGCAGACTGGACAATGACTCGCGTCTTGCGCCGGTGAGTTGCCGAAAGGTACCGCATTCCATCCGACTGAAGCATGACCAGGCGTGTGGCCAAATCGAGTGATCTTTGAGCTGCTACTGAGCCTGGCAAATCGCGGTAAAGATCCGTACCGGTCAGGACCACGACCAGCGGTTTATCTGGCCAGCGGCTGGAGAATTCTACCACCGCCCTGGAACTACGACGCGCGTGCAATGCAACCAGCACGTCGCATTCGTGGCCGTTCCATTGATTCGTCACATCGACCCGGTGTCCGAGTTCTCTCAACAACCGTGCCCACCGCACTGCGGTCACACGGTTACCGTGGAGACTCCTGGCCCGGGCGGGTGTCACCAGCTGGATGCGGAGCGATTGACTCATAACACGTGGTATCCGGAACAACACCAGGCCGGGGGAACATTTTACAGGCCTGCAAACGTAACAGATTGTATCTGAGGATCCCAGAGCATCCGTTGCCCACCTTCCAAAAAGAAACCGACCGTGCTCGCAAGCGAACACGGTCGGTTGTAACTAACTGCTGTTACGTGATCCGAGGACCACGAGATTCGCCAGCTTAGGGATCAAATCCGTCCCCGATGGGTTCACCATCACGTCGACAACCGAGTCGGTTGTAGGTGAGGTAATCCAGCGTTTCCGGCAAGAGATGAACCGAACCATCCGCGAATACGAACTGGGCTCCCCCCTTATGCTGGGAACGAAAACCGATTGACGTCTGCAGATTGTAGTAATGGTTACAATCCTGGGCACCATAGGCGCCTCTTTCACCACGTCCACGAATCGGATAATTAATCGGAGAATGGGTACCGGAAGGCCACTCGTTGAAGTGGAACCATCCCCAGCACTTGGTGACATCTTTCTGAGGCAGAACCTCACCATAAGCAATCACCTGCGACGTACCGTCCGTAATATCTCGGAACCGTGCGGCCCAGTGACCTCGGGCAAAGACGCCAGAAACACCACTCGAGCGGGCATCGCCAGCGTGGTTTGCTTTACCCGTTCCGAAGGTATTCCCCGGATAATCATTACACCAGTTTCCACGGGAAGTGTTGCGCTGTGCACCCATGGACTGCGAATAACATGACACCGAACGCGCCGTCTTCAGGTTCGTGGCATCGATGTGCGGATCACAGTTTGCCGAAGGACAAAGGAAATTAGGAATCACCTCAGCACGGTAGAAGACACCGGTGATCGGGTTAACCTGTTCCTCGAATTCGTTCGGACCGCGTGGCGCATCTGCCAAGCGAAAATCCAACTGCTTGTAGATGGGATCCTGCTCCATGAATGGCAAGAGCTTGATCAGATCACCGCCACGCGTTGATCCACGCCATCGATAAGCATTGTTGGACTGACGTGTCCAAAAGAAAATTCCGGTTGGTGGCAACTGCTTGTACGTTTCATGGTACGTGTGCAGTGCGATACCAATTTGTTTTAAATTATTACCACAACTCATTTTACGAGCTGCTTCTCGTGCGGCTTGAACTGCCGGCAAGAGTAGGGCAACCAAGATACCGATGATGGCAATCACAACAAGCAATTCCACCAGGGTAAAACCTCTGTGCGAACGTCGACTCACGGAACACCTCCTTCGACTACAAGAAACAGAAAATACTATTAATTAAGTATAAAAACTTGTTTCTACAGCATAAATCAAGCTTCCGAATGATTCAAGTAAGTAGCGGCCCCAAAAACCGTTTTCGCGCTAACACCGCTTCAGGGAGCAATATTACCCATTTATTCGTGCTAACTAGATGATTTGGGCGATTGGATCAGCCCCTTCAACGCCCACCAGCTTTCGATCCAGGCCCCCGTAAAAGTAGGACAGGCGATTCGGATCCAGGCCCAACTGCTGCAAAATCGTGGCATGAAGGTGTTTCACGTGCATACGATCCTTGGTGGCCGCGCTACCCAGTTCATCGGTCTCTCCAACGCTGACACCACCCTTGATCCCGCCACCAGCCATCCACATGGTGAAGCCATAGGCATTATGATCGCGCCCGGTCCCCTTGGCATATTCCGCGGTCGGCTGACGACCGAATTCACCGCCCCAGACGACCAGGGTATCGTCCAGCATTCCCCGCTGCTTGAGATCCTTGAGCAACCCCGCGATCGGTTTATCTGTTTCCGCTGCGTGCAGGTTATGGTTGTGAGCCAGGTCACCATGCGCATCCCAGTTGGCGTCATTGTGATTGCCACCGGAATAGATCTGGATAAAGCGAACATCGCGCTCGACCAGCCTTCGGGCCATCAGGCACTGGCGCCCAAACGCCGCCGTCTTCTTGTCATCAAGTCCATAGAGCTTCTGGGTGGCCTCGGTTTCCTGCTCTAGATCAACGGCTTCCGGCGCGGACTTCTGCATCTTGAAAGCAAGTTCGTAGCTGGCGATACGGGCAGCCAGGTTTGAATTCGTTGCTCTTATTCTCTCATGTTCAACATTGTACTCCTTCAAGGTGTGGAGTAATTCTTGCTGGATTGCATCTGTCGTTCCTGCAGGGGGGCTTAGGTTCAGGATGGGTGATCCGGAACTACGCATGACCGTCGCCTGGTAATGGGCCGGCATGTAGCCATTGGACCAGTTTTTCGGGCCGCTGATCGGACCGCCGCGTGGATCTAACATGACGACGAAACCAGGAAGATTCTGATTCACTGTACCGAGTCCGTAATTTACCCAGGTCCCGAGACAGGGGCTGCCACTGACAATACTTCCGGAATTCATCATCAACAGTGCTGAACCATGAATCGGTGAGTCTGCCGTCATCGAGTGCAGGAACGCAACGTCATCAACACACTCGGCAAAGTGTGGGAACAGATCAGAGACCCACTTACCACATTCACCGTACTGCTTAAAATCCCAGCGAGGTTCCACAATTCGCCCACTTTTCTTGTGTCCACCACGCCCGAACGTTTTCACGTCAACCGTCTTGTTGTCCATGCCTTTCATGGTCGGCTTGTAATCGAACGTATCGATGTGGCTCGGACCACCATACATAAACAGGAAGATGACGTTCTTGGCCTTCGGTTTAAAATGGGGTTGCCGCGGCGCCAGCGGGTTGACGTATTTACTGACTCCATCAGCAGCCCGTGTTTGCTGGGCCAGGAACCCATCGTCACCGAGCAGGCCAGCCATGGCCACTCCGGCAAACCCCCCACCTGCTTCCCAGAGAAACTGGCGTCGCGTCCGACCACAAAAATTCTGCGGATAGTGTTTCCCGTTGCCTTGGGTCATCTTTCGTTTTCCTTCCATTACCGAGCACCTGTCGCCAGGTTCGTTTTCTCACTCAGTCCAGGTAAATTAACTCGTTCAGGTTCAACATCACGAGGCAAAAATAATCGAGGGCCTTGGCAGCAGAAACGCCATGCTCCTGCTGCATCTGCTTGATGAATTTCACACCCTGTTCGATTTGCTGATCAGTCACCGGCCGTTGCAGGGATCGTCGCAGCGCGAGGCTTACCTGCCCACGCACATCCTGCACCTCCAGCTGCTTACGCAGATAATTACCAAATACCGCTGCCTGCTGGTGAGCAAATGGCCCATTCAGCATCGCCAGGGACTGCGTGGGTTGGGTCGTCTCGAATCGAATCGGACAGGTCGTGTCCGTATCGGGCCCATCGAAAGCGCTGATAAACGGAACTGCCAGCGAACGCTTGGTATGGATATAAATACTTCGACGCGACTTTTCTTCCGGACTCGAGTTCCCCCAGCCCTCACCCGGCCGTGACTGGCCCAGCTTGACTTCCCTGGGTATATCCGGATAGATACTTGGTCCGAACATTTTCGGATTCAAACTGCCCGTAACACTCAGAATCGTGTCGCGAACTTCTTCTGCGGCCAGGCGTCGCATCGCAAACCGTGAAAACAGCTTGTTTTCCGGATCCCTGGCCAACGTGTCCTGCGGTGCCTGGGACGCCATCTGGTAAGCATTGGACATCAAGATAAGCTTGTGAATCCGTTTGAGTTTCCATTTACCTTGCACCAACTGCGAGGCCAGCCAGTCCAGTAATTGCGGATGCGTTGGGGCCATTCCCTGGAAACCAAAATCGTTGGGGGTCTGTACGATTCCACGACCAAAATGTTGTTGCCACAACCGGTTCACCATCACCCGGGCTGTCAGGGGATTACGTGGATCAATGATCCAGCGAGCCAGCGCCGTACGTCGACCGCTCGACTTCTTTTCCGGTGACAACTCCTTGATCACGGGATCAGGAAAGCCCAGGACCTCAGGAAAGCCTGGCTCAACCTGTTCTCCCGGGGCATGGGCATTTCCCCTGGCCAGGACAAATGTCTCGCGGGACTGGCGTCCCATCTCCGTCACGCAAAGTGCCTGGGTGAGAGCAGCGGGCTTAACGTTGGTTAATTGCTTTTGCTGTTTTTTTAGTTGCACGTACTGCTGAAACTGCTGCTTGCTCAATAGCTTGGGAACACGCTTCTTGAGCAGCGGTATCTTGTGCTGCTCAAACTTGAAATCCTCTTTTTCCACGGACTGGAAATCACCAATGACTCGCTTCTCGATCGCCGCTATCTGTTTTTCGATCTTCTCCACACGCTGCAAGTGATCCTGCACCTGCTGCTGGTGTTGGGACTGCTCCCGCGGAGCCATGATGTCACGCAGCGAGAACTGGGCCACGCTCTTGGCGTTACGAACGCCGTACCGGTTGATGTTGTGAAAAAACGCCATGAACCGGTAATAATCACGCTGGGGAAGCGGATCTAGTTTATGGTCGTGACATCTTGCACAATTCATCGTGAGCCCCAGGAACACCTGGGAAGTGGTCATCACGATATCATCCAGGTCCTCGTAAAGTTCCTGCACGCGATCAACCGGTTCATCCTGCCAGATGCCCAGCCGGTAATATCCCGTGGCAATCAAGTGCTCAGGAGTTCGCGTGGGTAACTCGTCGCCAGCCAACTGTTCCAGGACAAACTGGTCATACGGTTTGTCCTGGTTCAATGACCGAATGACATAATCACGGTACCGCCAGACAAAGGGCTTGGTACCGTCACGCTCGTAACTATTGGACTCTGCATAGCGGACCAGGTCCAACCAGTGGCGCGCCGCGCGCTCCCCGTACTGGGAAGACTCCAGCAACTGATCAACAATTTTCTCAAAAGCATCGGGGGATTTATCCGCCAGGAAGGTTTGCACCACTTCTGGATCGGGAGGCAACCCTACCAGGCTGTAGTAAGCACGGCGTAACAAGGCCGTTTTATTTGCCGGAACGGCTGGCTTCAACTTTGCATTTTCCAGCCGGGCAAGCACGAAGGCATCCACCGGGTTCTTGACCCAGCCTGGTTGCTGAACAGCAGGGATGGCAGGTGTCGCAACAGGTTGAAACGACCAGAATTTTCGTGCCTTGTCGTCTACCGCAGGCGGCACCAGGGCCTGCTGCTTCATTACGATTGCTTTTTCATCAAACGGGAGCCCCAGCTTGACCCAACGAGCCAGGATATCTATCTCGGCCTGCGGCATTTTACCGGTCGGCGGCATCTCCAGCGATTCGTAGCGAATCGCTTCCAGCAACAGGCTTTCAGACGGTTTCGTCAGCGACACGGCCGGCCCGGTTTCGCCACCTCGCAACACATGATCTCGACTGGTCAGTCGCAGCTTGCCACGAATCTTCGTCTCACCACCGTGACACTTCAAGCATCGCATTTCCAGGATCGGCTTTACCTGCTGGCGGAAAAAGTCCAGTTGCTCAGCGGTCGCTTTCACCTTGCTGTTGGCGGCTGCCGACGGCTCATCCGCAGCAACCCTTCCCGTCCAACAACCGACTACCAGGGCAACCAGCACAAGGGGAAACACAGACATGACCCCGCGCTGAATCCAACACCATATGTTTACGTTCGGCACAGGTAGACTCTCCCGGTTGATCTTCGCTAGTCGATTCCATGGTCCCCTGCCAGACAAGCCTGCCAGACAAGCCTGCCCATCGCCCAGGGTTTCCTTGCAAATCGCACAGAACCTTTATTGAACAGGGCTTATTATAAGTAGACCAGGACAAATGAACAAACCCGGAAGCCTTGGAAGTGGAAACGGTTTTCATGCCAGGCCATTTTCAGGAGATGACAACGGCTATAGTGGTTGAAAATCGTGAATGTACTCACCAGCAACAGCAAACAAGCCGTTTTTTGGTCAGTAATCGTGTGGTGGAGATATCAATCGCATCATCCCCCCAGGCTGACACGACAGACCAGACTCCCAAACGGGATTTTTCAGCGATCGACTGATCCTTACGGAAATCACGCTTCTGATCATGTTCATAGGTCATGGCTGCCACGGCAAAACCATGTTCAATCACATCCTCGTTGAGCAGTTCTCGATCTTTCGACCGGTAAACATAGGCCAGCCTTACCAGGTCCCCACAGGGAAATTTCTTTTTTTCATTTTTTGGCCGTAATAAGCGAGCCCAATGAAAATGACAGGGGTTTGCAGAGATATAGTTTCGACAGTTGCCGTTGACGCCAGAAATCCGGACGCGAAAATGAGTTTTACGCTAACTCCTTTCAACCAACACGTAACTGGATCCTCGGTTTTTCTCATGACAGACGAATCTCCTCGTCACGAAGACGTCCTGGCGCAGCTGCGCGATAGCGGGGAAGCTACGCTTGCCCAGTTATTTGACGAGCATCGCGAACGTCTGCAGCGGATGGTGGCCTTCCGGATGGACCATCGACTACACGGCCGCGTGGACCCCGCGGACGTGGTCCAGGAATCTTACCTGGATGCCGTCAAACGAATCCCTCATTACCTGGACAAGCCGGTGGTATCGGTTTTTATCTGGATCCGTTCCATCACCGGACAAACGTTGATCAACGTTCACCGCCGCCACGTGAAGGCCCAACGACGTGCCGCGGGACGCGAAGTACGACGCCCCCGGGGGGCGGCCCCCCAGGCAACGTCCGTCTCGCTGGCGGCCTACCTGGTTGGCCAGCAAACGTCACCCAGCCAGGTTGCCATGCGTGCCGAGGCGCTGGCAGGAATCGAGCAAGCGTTGGAGCAAATGGACGAGATGGATCGTGAAGTCCTGGTACTGCGGCACTTCGAAGAACTCACCAACCAGGAAACGGCCGAGGCACTCGGGTTACAAAAAGCAGCAGCCAGCAACCGGTATGTAAGAGCCCTCAAACGGTTGAGAGAAATACTGGTCAATACACCAGGACTTTCCTTTTCCTCATAATCCCTGGACGCATCCCATGCCCCACGAGCACTCAGAAGAGAACCCGGTCGAGGTATTGGCCGAGGAATTCGCCAAGCGGATTCGCAGTGGGGAACATCCATCGATCCATGATTACGTCTCCCGTTACCCCAATCACGCAGATGAAATCGAGTCCCTGTTTCCGTCTATCGCCATGATGGAACAACTGAAACAGCAAAAGAAGGCCTCGCAAGATCGACGTCCCTCTACGGTGAAACCCCCGTCTAATATGCCGGAACAACTCGGGGACTTTCGCATCCTGCGCGAGATCGGACGCGGTGGCATGGGCATCGTTTACGAGGCCTGGCAACAATCGCTGGCGCGACGTGTCGCCCTCAAGGTACTGCCCACCGAGGGTATGGGCCGCTCACAAAAACAGGTAGAGCGCTTCCTGCGAGAGGCCAAGTCGGCTGGCCGTCTCCATCACACCAATATCGTCCCGGTATTCGGCGTGGGGCAACATGATGGTATTTACTACTACGTGATGCAGTTGATCGAGGGATATGGGCTGGACAGCCTGCTGGAATACTACCAGTCCCAGCGTGACCAGGCGGGTGCCGAAACGAACAACGAAATGCTGCTGGGCAATACCCTGGTCTCGGCAGGTCCATCCGGGCAACCGACCGCTAATCTCACACGCTGGAGTAGCGAGAATACAGCTACCTTTGCCCCGGACGACGCCGAACCTGCTCCGATCATCTCACCGGTTTCACCCGCGGAATCTGATCAAGACGATGAGCAACCGGTCCTGCTGTCTACCAATCGGCTCCAACTGAACTGGCAACAGATTGCTACCATTGGGATCCAGGTTGCTGATGCGTTGCACTACGCCCACGAGCATGGAATCCTGCACCGTGACATCAAGCCGGCAAACCTGCTGATCGACCAGGAGCACAACGCCTGGATTACCGATTTTGGCCTGGCCAAGGCCGCGGATAACAACAATCTCACCCAGACCGGAGATGTCGTCGGTACCCTGCGTTACATGGCACCGGAGCAGTTCGAGGGTAACTGTGATGCCATTAGCGAGGTTTATAGCCTGGGAATCACGCTCTATGAACTGGCCGCCCTGCAGCCTGCCTTCGCCCAGGAAAGCCGCATGGAGTTGATCCGTCATATCATGGAAGGATCTCTCCCACCCCTCCAGGAAATACGGGCTGGCATCCCGCGTGACCTGGAAACAATCATTCAAAAGGCTGTCTCCAGGGAGACCCATCAACGATACGCGACCGCAAACGCGCTGGCAGAGGACCTGGCAAGATTCCGTGATGATCGTCCGATCCTCGCTCGTCGGAGTTCCTCGCTGCAGAAAGTCCAGCACTGGAGCCGGCGCAACCCGGCCCTGGCCATCAGCGTCACCATTACGGCCTGCCTGCTACTGCTCGTCGCCGTGACGGCATCGGTAGGCTACCTGTCCACCGTGCGTGCCCTGGACGGATTAAATCGCCAGCAGAAAAAGACAGCTGATGCCATGATGGTCGCGGTCACAAAGCGCAGGGAAGCGGACAAGCAGTCCCAACGAGCGGAACACAACCTGGCCGTTGCCATGGAAGCCCTGGACGGAATTTTCACCTCCGTAGGACGTCCTCAAGCTCCCTCACCCATGGACAATTTTGAGCAACAGGCACCGGACCTTATTATTCCCCAGGAATCCACGGTCACTCCGGACGAGGCACGCCTGCTGGAAAACATGCTGGACTTTTATGGCAAGTTCATTGCCTACAATCGCGATGATACCGCGTTGCAAATAAAGGCTGCCGAGGCCCATCTCCGGGTCGGGAAAATCCAGTTATTACTCGGCCACATTGCCTCGGCCAAGATGGCCTACCGGGATGCATTGCAAGCCTACCAGAAACTCCAAAAGAAGTTTCCCGACACCTCCACCTACCAGATCCAGGAAATCGCGATTCGCAACGAGCTGGGAACACTTCATCGAACTAACAGTGACCTGGTCAACTCTGTGACCGAACACCGGACAGCCCTCTCATTACTGGACCAACTACCAGCAGAAATCCGCCAGGCAGAAACTGCTCGCTTCCAGCGCGCCCGCACTTACAATCTACTGGGCCAACCCACGAAGAGCGGACCTCGAACCCGCCAGAGCGAGACGGGTACTGCCAGTTTCCTGGTCGAACAACTGCTCCGGGAAATGGATTTCATCCCGGCAGATCTTCATCTCGAAGCAGAAAAAATTCTCGTCGACCTGGTGAGGCAACATCCAGGAAATGCCATCTACAAGATCGAACTGGTTCGCAGTCTGAAAAACATGATACGCGTCTCCAATCGGCCCAGGTCCCAGATTGATCCCTGGCAACTCTGGCACGAAGCCAGGGATATTGTCGATGACTTGCTACGCAGCCAACCAGACAACGCCACCTACCAGTACGAGTACGCCCTGCTCTTCATTCATAAGATCCCACGAGGCAGGCAACCCGTCCCCATGAACCGAGTACGCGAACGCCTCGACGAAGCCATCATCGTCTGCGACAGGCTGCAACAACGATATCAGCATATCCCTGAATACCGGAAACTGGTGGCCCAGGCACTTTATAATCGAGCTGAATTTGAAATTCGTGATAACAACGCACGCGGAGTATCCGAACGATTAACCCCCGCCCGGAAACTCATCTCCGACTCCATTGAGATCCAGCGCACCCTGGTAAGCCAGTTCCCCGATTCGCTTCAATACCAGATTCGTCTCAACCAATCCCTGCATCGTCTCACTGAAATCCATGATCGGATGGGGCGCACCGATGATGCTCGTAGCGTACTCGAGGGAACCATCAAGGAACTTGACCGATTCATCGATGAGCACCCCAAGTTCGAAGATGCGAGACGCATCCTGACCAGTGATTACGATTTGCTGGCAGCCTTGCTGGACAAGCTAAGCCAGGATCGGTTTGCCCAGGTTGCCCGTGACAAGGCCAAGGCATTGCGAGACAAATACGGTATCGATGCGCCGACGATCCTGCCCCGGAATAACTGACCGGAGCCATCCCTCCCAGATCAATCTCCCGGGCGTTCACGCCACTGCTGAAAATTCCTGGCAGCCAGTTTCTCTCGCAGTTGTGCCAGTTTATCCCCGGCCAAAGGCAACAGTGGCAACCTTGGTGGGCCAACACGAATACCGATGTCTTCCATCAAGACGCGGACCGATGGCAAGAATCCCACTTCAAACAAGTCCGCAATGATGTCCGAAGAAGCAGCCTGTAATTGTTGAACCTGTTGATCATCATGACGTTCACAGGCATCAAGCAATTGATGATAAAGCGGAGCCATGAAGTTATAGGTCGTGCCGATCGCACCCCGAACCCCGTACATCCAACCACCAGCCAAGACGGCATCATGGCCGAACAGCACATCAAAATAGCCATCCTCTACCTGCATGCATCGCTGCATCTGTAAGAAATCCGAATTCGTGTATTTCAAACCGCGCAACGTGGGTATCTGCTCACGCCCCTGTTCCAGCAACTCCACCATCGGCAAATGGACCCCGGTCATCGAGGGAATATCGTAATAATAAAGGGGAGTCTGGGGAGCAGCCTGGCCAATTTCCTGTAATACGGCCAGTAACGCCTCCACGCACTCCGGCTTAAAGAAGAACGGAGACATGGAAGCAATCGCAGCGGCACCAGATTGCTCCGCATGCGATGCCATCATCCGGGCCTCCGGCAAGGCATTGGCACCTACATGAACAACGATCTTGAAGTCTGCACCTCGCGTCACCTCGCTCCAGCGAGCCGCCACGTCCATGCGTTCCTGGCAGGAAAACGAATGACATTCACCACTGGTACCACCCACGAAAACGCCACTCACTCCATCCGCGATCAGATGCTCGGCCAGGGGTTCAATGAGATCAAGAGCGACCTCACCATGATCCTGCGTTGGTGTGGGTACAGCAGCAATCAGGCCAGTTAGACGATCACTCACGATTGCATCCTTACCTGTGACGACTACCTGGGTTTACGCGTTCTTAACGATTCCGTGACCGGCTGTTCATCAAGATCCGGCAAGCGGGCTTCCAACGCCGAGAGTTTTTCATCCAGGCGACTAAACTGGCGCGCGATCCGGTCCAGTTGCTGGTCTCGCAACCTGAACTTCTCTGCCAACTGCTGTGGATCAATGGAATGACTCATCACTGCACCTGCCGTCCGGGTTTCACCTGTGGCTGCCGAGAAAATTCTGCGACCTGGCCATGAAATATCATTCTACCTACCTCGAAGCGTCCCGTCATCGGGGGGGAACTCAGCCCCTGGGCACCCCGGAACCTTGGTTTCTCCGGGTAAGGCCCTATTCTTCAACCCTCACCGTTGTCCCCGTCCGTCCCCTTTTTCCGCTACCATAAGACCTTCTGAACCCGCGACATCACGACCTTCACTTTCCTTCAAACGAGCAAACGAAATCATGACTCGACAGGTTCTCGTAACCGGTGGCACAGGTGGGATTGGGCGAGCCATTGCCGATGCCTTCGCCGCCGCAGGAAACCAGGTGCTGGCCACGGGTATCGAGACCGACCTGCCGACCGGTCATGACAACCTGGAATTCGCTCACCTTGATCTACAACAACCAGAGGCCGTACAACAACTGGCCGAATCCCTCGACCAACTGGATGTACTGGTTAACTGTGCAGGAATCATCCTGCGAAACAAGCAGGAGTTTTCGCTGGCTGGATTCCAGCAGGTGGTCGATGTCAACCTGACCGGTACCATGCGCATGTGCACGGCCTGCTTTCCGTTGCTGCAACAGCAGGGTGGATGTGTCCTGAACATCGCTTCGATGCTCAGTTACTTTGGTAGTGGTCATGCTCCCGGTTACAGTTCCAGCAAGGGCGGCGTTGTCCAGCTAACGCGATCCCTGGCCATTGCCTGGGCACCTGACCAGGTACGGGTTAATGCACTGGCACCAGGCTGGATCGAAACGGAACTCACCCGGGCGCTTCATGAAGATCCGGAGCGCAGCCAGCAAATCCTGCAACGCACTCCCCTGGGACGCTGGGGTGAACCTGGTGATGTCGCCGATGCTGCTGTCTTTCTCTGTTCGCCGGGGGCGCGTTTTATTACCGGCGCCGTGCTGCCCGTCGACGGCGGATATGCGATCACCTAAAGTAGAGAGATGATCCCCGTGATCATCTCTGCCCCACATACCTGCTCAACGAGACCACCCATGAACGATACCCCATCACCCTTTCCGCAGCTCCCACATGCCACTGCTGACCTGGTCACCCAGGCTATTCCGGACGATGAACGATTGTGGGTTCCCCAGGCAGACAACGTTTGGTTTCGACCGCTGCTGCTCAACCGGGTCAACGGGGAATGGGTTAATCTGCTGCGGGTTCGCAAGGCTGGAATCCTAAGTCGACATCGTCACCCTGCCCCGGTTCACGGATACGTTATCCGGGGATCCTGGAGATACCTGGAACACGACTGGGTCGCACACCCGGGCAGCTACGTCTTTGAACCCCCCGGCGATGTCCACACCCTGGTCAACGACACCGGAACCGAGGAAATGATTACCTTGTTCCACATCAGCGGAGCGCTCATCTACCTGGACGAAAACGGACAGACCTGCGGTTATGATGATGTCCACACCAAGATCGCCATGTGCCAGGAACATTTTGAAGCCGTCGGCCTGGGCGCGGATTACGTCAACCAGTTCATTCGTTGAGTGACGCTGCCCTCGACGGATCTTATTCCGCTAATCGTTCCAACAACGCCTGGATTGAGTCGGCACCGCTGCCTTCACGAAACGGGGTCGATTCACTGCCACCTTCCGAACCCGCGCTACCCCGACCACCACCGCCACGGCGAAAAGGAAGACTCACGGCCGATGCCTTGGCCTGCTGGGAGTCGTCCAGCAATCCCAACAGGGCATCATGTCCAGCCTGGGCCTGCTCGTCCGAGAGACTCTCGGCGGACTCGATTTCCTTGAGCAGGGCATGCATGTCTCGCGACTGATCTACTGTCAACGTGATCGCAATATCTCCTGTCAACAGCTCCAGCTTTCGCACCAGCATGGCCAGCTGTAACCTGGCCGGCAACTGGCGACCACTGCCACCACGGCTACCACGCCCACCACCGCCTCGACCACCTTCACCTGGACCGGGGCCATCGATTCCCCCGTTTTCCGCACCCGCCTGGTCAGGGTCCTCATCTGACAACCGGACGATCGTCGGCAGCTCCAGTTTCTCCACGACTTCGTAGCCCAGCAAGTAACATGCGCTGAGCGCACCTGCTGCCCCCAGCAACAACCCGAGGAAACTGGATGCCAGCCAGAGTGACACTGTTTTGTCATTTTTCTGGCGATGGTTAATGACGACACCTGTCAACATTGCCAGCAAGGCAATCGTCAGTATATAGATACTGATCCCGTCAGGATTTACCATCACTTACACTCCGTTTCATTCCACACCACGGGCAATGTCATATTTCCAGTGCCACCGCAACTCCCTGGATCGTGGCCGCAATGCGTACCACATCATTGACCTGGGATTCGTTGTACGACTCCTTGAGGAGATTTTCCTCGTGAGACTGCAAGCAGGCTTCACAACCGGCCAGGGCAGCACAGGCCAACGAGGACAATTCAAACTGACTCCGGGACGTTGCCGGAGACATCATGCGATTCATTCGCAGACCAGCCCTGAGTTGACCATAAACTTCTTTGCCAATCATGTGGCGAAATCGAAAATAAGTGGTATTCATGGCCATCAGGGAAGCCGCGGCCTGGGCATCTTCCACACCAGCATCACCCAGAACAGGCTGGGCATCTGCCAGGACCGCTTCACACAAACTCGCGTTACGGACGAAATAACTGGAAGTCAACGCAACGGACCAGACTTCCTCTGGACTGAGGTGATCGCTCTCGAGTACCGACGCCAGGTTAAGCCTGAGATCGTTTGCCGTATCCGGAATCCGCTCACACAGCTGGTTAATGTGGTCCATCAGGGTCATTCCTTTTGGCCAGGTCGTGACAACTCATGAAACCCTACTCAAACCTATAGATACCCGCCGCCTTTTTCCTATTTGCAGGGGCACGATTCGTCGAATTGAATGGCATCTAGCACACGGCCCGACGCTGAATCGCCAGTGTACCATATCCCCAACCAGCCATTGAGGGGGGGGATCTCGGAGAACCGGCTCACTGGCAACAGACTCAATCGCTGCTGATTCCTGTCGTCGTTTGGCGCACAGGTGAGCTTGTTCCCGGGCGGTAGAAACAAGCTAACATGGCCGGCAGGATCAACAGGTCTCCCAGCAAGGCGGAGAAAATAGCCACGCAGGAAAGGCTGACAAACATTCGGATGTGTGGCAAATCACTGGCTAGTGCACTGCCAAAACCAACCAGGAGAATGAGCGTACTGGTCAGCAAAGCAGCCCCTACAGCGACAAAGGTGCGACGCAAGGCCGCATCCACGTCCTGGTCAACTGCCAACTCCCGTCGAAATCGACTGATAAAATGGATCGTGTCATCAACAGCAATCCCCAGGCAAACGGTAAAGACCAGCACACTGGCCAGCTGTAATGGCTCACCACTGACCACGATAACCGTGGCTGTAATTAACAGTGGCAGCATGTTAGGCAGCAAGCAGATAAGGCCGATTCGCAACGAACGATAAACGACCACCAGGACCACCAAGATCACGATCGTTGCCAATCCCAGGCTCTGGCCCAGGTCGATTAGCATCTGAGAAATATTCTCAGATGCCACCACGCTGGAGCCTGTCAACAACAGCTTGAACCCTTGCAGGCCTGGCAGTGCATTCAGCTCCTGCAATCGTTGCTGTAACTGACGCAGCATCACCGTTTGGTAGGCAATTCCTTTATCCTGCAGTCGTGCTGTCACCAGGAGCCGGTTTAAATCCGTACGAATCCAGCTGCCTCGCACGCTGGCCGGAATGAATTCGAGTCGCGACACCGGCAACAGGTCGACGAAATTTCGAATCGACGTTGGATAACTCAATTCCGGTACCGCCGCCATCGCGGCATGAACTTCATCCAGGGCCGCACGTACTTCCGGTGCATTCCACTCCAACTCTGCCGGCCATTGCAAGACAACCGACATGGTCATGATCCCGCCAAAATATCGATCCACGTCCTGCAGGACGCGGGCCGACTCCGAGTTCGCCGGCATATTTTCAGACAGGTGACTGTCCGGCTGAATACGCATCGCAAATCCGGAAAGGCAGATCGCGGCCAGGATCCCCATGATCGTGATCATCCAACGCCAGTGCAGGACCAGCTCAATCATCGGCTCCGCGATCCTCGTCCAGCGACTGCCCCCCTTCCCTGCCGGCCGGACCGGAGCGGCCTTTACCAGGCCCGTTCCACACAATAATGGGACCAGCGTCATGACCGACGCACAGACCATGATCGCACCCACGGCACATACGATCCCGAAACGCGCGATAATCTCCAGGTGGCTGGTCGCCAGCGAACTGAAACCAATGGCCGTGGTTAACGAGGTAAGTCCACAGGCAACTCCCAGGTAACGAATCGTGTTCGTCGAGGCTTCCCGGGCCGAATGCCCCACGCTGCGCTGGTGTCGAAACTCAAACATCATGTGGATCGCATCTGTCAATCCAATGACTCCGACCAGGGTTGGTAAGACCGTGGTGATCACGGTGATCTTTTCGCCTACCAGGCCCATCACTCCCACGATCCAGAGAACTCCCGTGATCGATGCCAGGAAAATCACCAACGACGGCGTAAACTGGCGGAATATTAACATCGCCATCGTGAATGCCATGGCGGCTCCCAGCCAGAGAAGATTCTGATAATCCTGCTGGATCGCCGTGAATACATCGACTCGAATCGAGGGCAGTCCGGTCATCCGGACCTTCAATACCGACTGTTGATTCACCTGGTCCATGACCTGGCGAATATCACGGACCATGGGCTGCAAATCCTGGATCGTTAATTCATCTCCCGCCAATCGCACGATCATCAGGGTCCGACGACCATCGGTGGTCAGTAACCGCCCGGCTACCAGCGGATGGGCTACTGCTTCGCGACGCACCTGCCTGGCTTGCTGCAGCGTTATCTCACCGGTAGGCAGCAAGCGATGAGGCCAGGGAGTTGCCACCAGCAGACGGGCATCAGCAATCCCGATGATCTCCTCGATACCTGGCACCTCGTCCAGGTTCTCGACCAGTTCATGTAAGGCCCGGATGGAACGAGGCACGAAAAGATCCTCGTTTTCAACCAGCAACATGCAGTTCAGTTCGTCGGTACCAAACTGCTGGAAAACGCGTTCCAGTTCCTGGAACGACTCATCCTCCGTTCGAAATACACCCCGAGGCTGATCCTCGAAACCCAGTCGACCGGTTCCGATCACGCAGATGCCCGAGAACAAGACCAGCAGCACGGCCAGCCCAATCCGACGACGATCCAGGAAATTCGCGAACCTGTCCACTCTTTATCACCGTCTCACGTAACGCACCAGAGATCGATACGATTTCCCAAAGGACTGGCCCACCACGGGCACTGTTCCCGAGCAACGCCTTCATTCAGGAGCAGACGTCTTCTCGAACAAGGGTGCCACACGCGGGCCCTGGATCTCCAGGACCCGGGAGACGTCTCCTGGCAGCAGGTAACCTTCCTGAACCATTTTGTCACAGTACTTCTTCATCTGACCGAGATAATCCTCCACCGATTGATAACGCTCCTGGACTGCAGGGCGAGGATCCCCGGCAGCCATCCGTTCGGCCCGGTTACGGGCAAAGGGAATGTAACTTCCCCGCAGACTGGCCAGGTTACCGGCCGCACTTGTAGCGTTACGAATCAAATTCCAGCCCGTGTAACTCGCAATCGGTACCTGAACCTCTGGAGGATTCAGACAACCTCGCTCATTCCCGTCTGCGCTGGAGCGCGGGACCAGGACTGTATAGTGCGCTAGTGGAACCGGCGGTTCCGAGTCCACGATACGCTGATCTTTCCAACGCGAACCCATTTTCCAGAGCGACGGTTGCTGGTAAACCCGGGGAAACATGACCCCGGGCAACTTGGGGAATCCCGTTGCCTGCTGTTTGGGGGGCACCAGGTTCCCTGAGGCAATCGTTGGGTAAACGCTCGCAGGAGGTTCCATGTCGCCGACCACCCAGCGATCCAGTCTCAGTAGCAACGCTCGCATAAAGTATCGGAAGTCTCCCGGGTTATGCAGGTTTGCAGTCCCGGACTTACCGGGAGGAAATGGTGACGGACCATGCTGGGTCCCGCCAAAAATATAGATCCGCACGTTATCGGGAACCGGGATATCTGTTTTTCCAAGCGTATCCGTATGCACCAGGCTGGCGCTACGATGCCAGTACTCCGAACTGGACTGCGTGTGAAAAATATAAGGCATTACTTCAGCGCGACATCTTTTCAGAATGCCGTCCTGCTGCCCCGACAATGAATCCTCCTGGAACTCGTAGGCAAAGGGAAAGCGATCCGAGGGATAATCATGCTGACGAAACTGGGTATTGTAAGCAGTGGGCTGGCAGAAGCGGTAATTAAAGGAACCCAGGCCAGCTCCCGACACGTGGGGAATCACCCCACTAAAGGCCTGCCGCCCCTGTTCATCCTCGTTGAGACCCCAGTAAACCAATTCCCTGAGGAAACGCCCACTCTGGGAAACACCAAACCCATAGGTACGCTGGATGACAGGTTTCCCCTTTTGCAACAGCGGGTTTTCTTTCCCATCACCGTATCGTAAAGCGGACATCAGATCCCGTACGCTGGTCAGTCCAGTCCCCATCACGAGCGGATTCCGGGCCTGGTAAATCAGCTCGTACAGTTCTCCTGGAAGAAAACCTTCTTCCAGGGTCACGGTCATTTTCGACATGCGAACATCTTCCGTGGATGGTTCACGCATGGCCGTCCATTTCCCACGAGCGACCGGTATCCGTGGATCACCCGGTTTCTGGCGGTGAGTCAGGGTGGCCGCCGGCATGGCCTCATTCATCGGCTCATACGTACCGTGTCCGCTGCCATTCACTTGCAGGGACGTCGCCTTGGTGTCCGTATACAACTCGTACCGCACGGGGCCTGTCAACGGCTTGTCGCTATGCGACGTGGTTGGCGGACGCAATCGCAAACGCCCGCTACCCGGAACCAGCTCACCAATCCAACCGCTCCACACAACGACAATCCCCTGCCGCATGAGGAATCCATCACCCGCGTGCGCTGCTGTTGCAGGGTCATTCCGATTCGAGCGGGTACCAAAATTAAAGAAACCGAGGGCCAACTTATTACCACGGTTATTCACATCATAGAGAAGTGCTCCCGAGGCCTTCTCCAGATCTCGGGGAACCAGCATCGAAAGATCGGCCGAGTAACGGACCAGGCCGTCCTTCCCACGTGGCGCGTACTGGAGATCCGTAACATTCTTGTTCTGTTGTGCCGTCGGATCCAACGTGAAATGGACCGTCCCTTCCAGCCGATCATAAACTCCCACATCTCCAAAAACCTGGCCGCCTGCAAAAGGCACTCGGGACTTGATTTCGAACCGCTCCACTTCTGCTCGCAGGCCTCCTGCCAATCCCAGCCCAAGGGCACATGCAATCGTCACTCGGCGCAAATCCATGGTTTCTCCCTGTCTTGATCAGGCACTACCGGCAATCGGCCAGGGCCCATAAAAGGTATAGTAATTCTCTTCCCGGATAACACGCTGCAGGTAGAGTCCCAGTTCCCGCAGGTGATAATCACCCCACATGCAAGCCTCACCGTTAGGTATCGACGCCCCATCGGAAACATGATCCCAGGCCCGAGGACGATGATAAATCGTATGCAACAACAAGCCCTGGTGATTCTCATCTCGGCTGAGATACGTCTCCTCCAGCAACCGTTCGGCAACCGTTAACCCGGCCTGCCAGTAACGCTCGCCCGCATCCTGCTGACCTTGTTGTTGAAGGTAACGCCCCAGTCGCAATAACCCCTGCGCTCCAATGGCTGCCGCCGAACTGTCCACCGGCTCATGTTCGTTCCATGGATCTGCAGGCGTTTCCAGGTAATCCCCCAGTTGAGCCAGTCCTGGTGCCCCGGTATCCCAGTAGGGTATCCCGTCAAGTGGCGTATTCTCAATGTAGAAATCGCAACTCGCCTGGGCCGCTGCCAGCATCCAGTCCACGACTTGCTGGCGACCGCCCCACGGCTCTAACTGATCATCTGCAACGGTCTCCAGGAACTCCAGTTGCTCAGGGTATCCCAGCATGATCCAGGCCAACCCTCGAGTCCAGGTGCTGAATGCCGAGTACCCCTGCTGAGTACTGGGACAACGATAACGTCCATCGTTGCAATTAAAAATGCTCTCGTGGGCAACCCGTCCTCGCACATCGTAGATATCACGATCTTCGCCATAGTAAACGTTGTACTGCGCCGTCACGTGAGCATGCTGGAGCAATCGGTCTAACAGGCTGACATGGATATCATTCTCTGCCAGCAACTCGTGTCCCAACAGGTGAGCCATGGCCAGGGATCGCAGGGATCGAATGGTATCACAGAAGAGAGAATGCGGCCCGTTGAACGAATAGATGTAGCCCTCTCCATCATGGGTCGTGGACCACCTGGCAGCCTGGACCGCACCACTGGATTTCAAACCCAACTCGTAAAAATCCTGTTCCCAGGCATCCGTCGGGATACGTCCTTCAAGCATCAGGCGGCGTAATGCCCCATACGTACTTACGTTATTAAAACCATGATCATGAACACCGGTATGAGTCACGTGGGATGCCATCTGCTGCACCGTTTGACGGCGCCCGAGCTCCAGGAAATGCTCATCCCCGGTCGCATCAAACTGCAGGATCGATGAGCCGTAGCGAAAACCCTCGGTCCATTCCGTCCAGCCCTGCGAAACGTACTTGCCCTCGACCGTAAAAACCGGGCTACCATCAAACTGCTGGCTACCCCGTTCTACTTCCCGGATTTTGACCGCGGACAGCTCGAACAGTTGCTCGAGCGGGGAAACCAGGTCGTTCACGCTGAGATCTCTCTTGAGTTCCATTGCATCTCGTCCATGCTTAATCGAATGATGGCCAGCCGGCCCCTGGGTATTATCTTCACGACAGGTAACCCATTGTAACCAAGACCGCGACGCGAACCCAGTTGTCTGAAAGCCCCTGCGATTGTCACGGGGCCTCGAAAAGGCACGAAACATCTTGCATCAGCCATTCCAGGTCCGTTACGATTGCCCTTGGTCCATCACGAGACCACTTCCCCTTTCCCGGCCTTCAACCATCCAGGATCTCACCATGATCGATACGTCGTTTCATCGCCTGTTGGCAGTTTGCTTGCTCGCCCTCTTGCTCGTCCAGCAGGAATCGCCCCTCGGGGCTGCGGACGCTCACTGGCTCATCGATTTTGAAGCAGCCAAAAAACAGGCCGCCCAACAAAAAAAGGATCTCCTGATCGACTTCACGGGAAGCGACTGGTGCCCTCCCTGTATTGCCCTGCACAAGAATGTTTTCAGCAAGGCGGAATTTACCCGGCAGATGAGCCAACACTATATTTTCATCAGCCTCGACTTCCCCCGGAATAAATCGAAACAAGCAGCCAAGACCATTGAACAAAATGCCCAGCTGAACAAGCGTTATAAAATCCGCGGCTTCCCCACGGTCATTCTCGCCGACGCCAGCGGGAAAGCCTACGACACCCAGGTCGGCTATCCCGGGAACGGACTGGATAGCTACATGCAGCGCATTCTCGATGTGAAAGGGAAACGCGACGGCAAAACCTACAAGCTGAATCTCTCTGGACGACCGGAAATGACAGCCGATGAAAAGGCTTTCGACGAAATCTCCAAGGCCGTCAAGCTGCGCCGTGCTCGCTACCTGATCTTCTGCACTCCCAGTCCCCGGGGCATGCAATTAATTGACCAGTTCCTGGCACGCTACCCCAAGGCCAAGCAACATGCCGAGGTCACCTACCTGAAAGCAATTTCTCTCTGGAACATGGGAGAATACGAGCAGGCAGCTCCTGCCTACCAGGAATTCCTGGACCAGTATCCCAAGCACGACCTGGCCAGCCTCTCGACCACGCGGATGATCCAGTCACATGTGCGATCCGATCACCCCCGGCGGGCTGTCCAGGCCATCGAGGCGATGCCTGGAAAAAAGAATGGTGGCGTTGTCCTGGAATGGGCCCAGGCTCTTTGTCTCATCGATCGCAGCAAGGAGGGGATTCAACACCTGGAAACCTACATCGCCAACGCCAAGAAATCGACGCGACTGGGGCGCGAAGTCACTTTCCTCGAAGGACAGTTGGCCAAGCTCAAGATGATCGGCCAACCACTGGGCGCCTTCGAAATCAAGACCCATCGATCGCAGGCGACCATCACGCCAGCCACCCTGAAAGGCAAGGTCGTGCTGGTTGACTTCTGGGCAACCTGGTGTGGCCCCTGCCTGGCCGAGCTTCCCAGGGTCAAGAATGTCTACCAACAATACCAGCCACGTGGATTCGAAATCCTTGGTATTAGCCTCGACAAGGACAAGGAGGCCCTGGACAAGATGTTAGCTGATCGAAATATTTCCTGGCCCCAGTTCTTTGACGGCAATGGTTGGAAAAACAAGCTGGCCGTACAAATGGATGTTCACCGCATCCCCTTTGCAGTACTGGTCGATGCGGAGGGGATCGTACGCTATGTCAACGTTCGTGGCCCTGCCGTCGAACGCCTGGTCAAGCAACTGGTCGAATCCCAGGCACCCGGGAAAAAGACCAGCGCTATTGAGAACGAGGATGCTCCCAGACGTCGAATCGGTCGCCTGAGGCGGGGACGCCGCGGTGCTGAGAATCTCCAGCGCTAGTCAACATGTACCAAGCCATGCCCCCCTATTAAAAAAAGGGCAGAACGACGCAAAGCGTTGTCCTGCCCTTTTGCAATTCATCTCAAGGATCATTTGCCAGGAGGTGGTTTACTTGAATAAACCAGTGGCATCCTTGACGATCGCGTCAACCTTCTTCTTGTCCAGCTTGCCAGCTGCCACGGCGTGGTTGCTAACAATGCGGCGGCCCTTGTAAAGCATCACGGTTAATTCCGCTTGCTCACTGACCTTGAAAGAAGGAGGACCATTGAAGGAGGGTCGTGGCACCACGAGGGCAATATTCTTGACCTTGTGTTGCTTACCAAACTTCTTGGCACTCGTGATCACATCATCCGTCTCTTCACCAAGGAAATTAACCACGGAAGCGGCTTTATTTCCCTTGTTTGCGCCTACGATCTTGTCGAGCTGCTTGACCAAACTGGCCAAGTTGTCGTCCATCTTGCGTGCGAAGATGAAAACGACTGGGCGGCTGCCCAGCACTCACGTGTAGCACAAGTTGCGACCGACTGCGATACCATCCACGATACCGCCACATTTTTCCCCGGTGTAGGTGACGATCGGGTCGCCTACCTGGAGACCGCTCTTGATGTCAGCGGCGTTCACTGCGGACGCGGCCAACACCAGGACTGCGAGCACTCCTGTCATTGCTGGAATTCTCATGGTCTGTGTCTTTTCCTCCGTAACAAAAACAATTCCTGTCGAAACCAAAAAGCCTCGACAATAAACCTCATCTGATCTCTGTATCGTCCCATAAGAACCTGGAGATTTCAACAGTAGCCAAGACAAACCGGCGAAAATGTGAAACACGCCATTTCACACGATCGCCATACTATTCGTCCAGCACACCATGTTCTCGACAGATTTCGACCACCCGTTTCAGGGGAATTGCTTCCAATTCCCGCCCACGAAAACCACGCGTGGTCGTGGCCATGAAGATACTGTTAAGCACAGCTTCCTCGGTGGCTTCCTTGACTGCCTGGAAGAGCGGTGAGAGGGCATCGTCACGTAACCGTGGACGTTGCTCGACCGAATCCTTGCCCTCATGCCGGGTTCGCAAACCTGGTTCACTGCTGAAACTAATCACGTAATCACCGCTTCCATGCGTCATCGGGGATCCCACCGCAGCCAGTCCCAACAAGGCGCGCTTACCCAATCTTCCCAGTTGACGGGCATCGACCGGAGCACTCGTGGCTACCACGACCATGCAGGAACCACGATCCTTGTCACGCTCACCTGGCGCGATTTCCTTGAGATAATAACGTCCCAGTTTTCGACCCACGGGAGCTCCGTTAACCGACAGGATTCCGTTGAAATTTGTCTGCACGAGGACGCCAACGGTGTAGCCCCCAATGGTTCCTGGCAACTGCCGCGAGGCAGTCCCTATGCCCCCCTTCCAACCCATGCAACGTGTTCCCGTGCCGGCACCTACACAACCTTCCGCAACAGCACCGGTACGGGCATCGGAAATCGCCTTGACGACATCCGGTCCGGTCACACGCTGTGCTCGAATATCGTTGAGATAGCCGTCATTACATTCACCCACGACCGGGTTAATGGAACGCACCTGTTCATTGCCGGGCTGTTTCAACATATGGGCAACCACCGCGTCAGCAGCCATGAACGTACTCAGCGTGTTGGTCAGGATAATTGGTGATTCCAGGACCCCCAGCTCTCGTACCTGGGTCACTCCCACCAATTTCCCAAACCCATTGCCCACGACCACGGCTGCCGGCACCTTTTGCTGGAAAATACTGTCGCCGTGAGGAAGAACCGCCGTTACCCCGGTACGAACCCCCTTCCCTTCGACCAGCGTACGGTGCCCCACCCGTACCCCGGGAACGTCCGTGATCGCGTTTAACGGGCCGGCGGGTAAAACACCAACGGTGATCCCCAACTCTCGACATCGCTGCCTTGGCTTCTCCATCGTTTTACTCCTGGTCCCGGGTTCGGCTGCACCCCCGAGGGTGGCCACCGAAACCAGCATGGCGGCAATCATTTTCCTGGCTGGCAAGCCGTATCCCCAAAAAAACATGCGTGTCATGCGATTCTACCTATATTCCAACCTGTTCTCAGATATTGCCTAGAAGCTACCACACCCACAGGCAACCTGCCACAATCCGTGGCCTCTCCCCTGTCTACTCTCCATCACGCGACCAGCTTTTTCTGTTACAATAACTCGTGAACCTGGTATGCGAGATGGGAAATCATTCACTTGCTCTTGCTTCCGGGAAACCAGCCACGTTATAAGTAGCACTCCCATTGCTAATAACCAATCCTCTTTAAACCTGTTCCAAACAAGGAAGACCATCATGCGTTTTTTGTTTGCCGCGTTGGCATGCCTCACGTTCGCCGTGGGTTGCCAGCCATCACCATCCAACAACACACCGGGCAACAGCACCACTGCTGGCACGGTCAGTGCTAACCAGGTTTCATTTGCTGTCTCAGGCGTCACGTGAGCGGGTTGCGCTTCAAGTGTCCGTGGGGCACTTTCCGAACTAACAGGCGTGACCGATGTAACCGTTGACGTGGCCAGCAGAACCGCCACCTGTTCTGTTGATCCTGAAACATTTGACCAACAGGCAGCACTCAACGTGCTGAAAGAAAAAGGATTTCCCGGCACGGTCAAGTAATGCGACCGTGATCCTTGAGAATACTCTTGAGGTCGGTTTCAATCCAGTAAAGCCGTCATGTTAAACGCATGACGGCTTTTTTTGCGCATTGCTGGCAGCCACGTGCCAGGTTGCTCTCTATTTCTCTGATGATGGTAATCCACGCCGCATGGCCTGCAGCAGGGATTGAGATCCCTCGGCATCCTTGCTCAAGTCCCAGGCCATCAGGCCACCCAGTTTTTGAGACCGCACGTATTTCGCTTTCCAACCCACGGATTCTACGTCCTCGTACGTAATCATGGTCCGTTTTACGGGATCATAAAGCCAGGGCACCCGGGCCTGTGGATGCCTGTGTCGAATCTCCGGGCGGACATGGTTGGCCACCAGGTCTCGATACTCGTAGATCCCTCCCTCACGTGTCCCGCGTGGGACACCCTGGTAAGTGGCAAACAACCCGTGATCAGCAGGTGCCACTCCTGTCCACCCCCGTCCATAAACCGGCACGCCCACCACGATTTTTCCAGCCGGCACACCCGCTTTCAAGTAACCATTAACTGCAGACACAACATTCAACTGGGGATCTTCGCCAGGTGCACCGGTAGCCGCCAGGGCGGCGTTAAATCCTGTCCGCGAACTCCAGGGACCAGCAAAGTCATAGGCCATCAGGTTAAACCAGTCCAAGAACGCACTCAGCTTCCCCAGTTCGAGATGACGATAGTGAGCTGCCGCAGCCGAGGTAGCCGCAGTCATCAGATAAGGTCGTCGATCCTGCCTGCCACGCGCGTCAAACTGTTTCCTGAGTTCAGCCACCAGCAAGGTATAGTTCACTTTATCTGCCGGACGCTTCTTGTTCCCGGCAAGCCCGCCCTCCACTGGATATTCCCAGTCGATATCAAGTCCATCGAACCCATAACGCGACACCAGTGCAACACAGGACCTGGAAAACTTCTGCCGCGATGCTGCCGTCAACGCCACATCAGAAAACTTCCCCGACCAGCTCCACCCGCCAACTGCCAGCAGCGTCTTCAAGTGAGGATTGCGTTTCTTCAATTGCAACAACTGTCCAAAACCGCCGTGGAACGAAGTGTTATTGCCAGCCCCGGGAAATCGTTTTTGAACATCCGCAAAGGGATCACCCAGCACCAGTTCTCCGTCGGCAGAAATATTGGCAAACGCATACACCACGTGAGTCAGGTTCTGGGCAGGAATGCGAGATACCTGGTAATTCGCCGCATAGGTGCCCCAGGACGGATAATAACCGACGATTTTCCACCCGGAGCCGGGCGGCTGCGCCTCAACCGTGGTCACCAGGGTCCCCAGGACCAGGACAATCATCCAGCCTACTTGCGGTCGTACCATGCTCGTTCCCTTCCATTGTTTATTGCGTGGTTTCATCACCTGCTCCTAACCGACTGACTTCGTCTTCTCCGGGCAACCCAAATGAATGAAGCGTTCCCGTATATTTCCGTCCCAGGAAAAGAATACTGCCCGTTCCGACGTAGACGCGACCGCGAGAAACCGAGGGGCCCGTCCAGAGCGTATCCAGTTGAATTTCCTTTAACACCCGTCCGGTGGAAGCTTCCACGGCAACGAGGCGGTGGCTGGCCGTGGTCGTAAAATAAACCACCCCTGCTGCCACGGCGATGCCAGCGGCCACGGGGTCTCCCGCCTGGGCTGGCGTTCCTGGAGCAGGCCGTTCATGTCGCCAGAATTCCTGGCTGGCATCCAGGTGCAGGGATACCACGCGCCCTGCGGTGGGAACTCCATGTCCCATGCGCAGGAAATCAATTCCATTCGTAAAAACCCGTTTTCCATCCGTTGCACAACCTGTTTGGATTCCACCAATCGGGCTCGGTAATGCAATGACCCGTGGATCCGGGGGAGGATCCAGCGGGTATTTCGGTTTACCGCGGTAGATCGGAGTCTGGTTCACCAATTGACCATCGTCTGAACGCAGCACGTAGTACCCGCCGTTCTTGCACCCCACTCCCACGACAAGTACGTCCTGGCCTTGCACCTGGATCGTATAGATCTTGGGAGTATCGCCAATCGACATGTCCTTGTAGCGGTTCGTTTTCGAGTCGTAACTGGACATCGCGTAGTTAAAGATATCACCCCGGTTGATCTGCTTCACCCATTTCTCTTTACCGCTGGAAGCGTCCAGGGCAATCACGGCACTGGAATACTTGTTGTATAGGCGGGGATCCTCAGGAGTTGGTTGACGTGGTGAGTTATGCACGTCGGTACCAAAGAAAATCGTACTGGTTCCGGCATGGTAAGACGGAGTGGACCAGACGGAACTGGTCGACGGACCGTGCGTGAAAGTGTGCTCCCCCTTAGCATCGCTGATCACGACGGGCTGATCAAACCGAACGGGTCGCGGACCCACGTCATATTTCCAGGCTATGTTTCCCGTGGCTGGTTCAAAGGCCAGGACAAAGCCGCGTCCGCTACAACATGCGTAACTGGGATCAAGTGCCTGGCCATGTTCAAAACCGCCCCCGCCCACGACCACCCTCCCCTGGACCAGGATCGGAGACGACATGAAAGTATTAGCTACATGTGCACCAGGAAATCCTTGCGCACGGGAATCTACTTTCCACAATTCCTCTCCCGTGAAACGGTCCAGGGCATAAAACACACCGGCCACATCACCAAAGAAAACCCGCTTGTCCGTCACCAATGCGGATCCCAGGATGCCGCGTTCGGCCGCAATCCGGTTGGCGACCATCTCCCTGATCGGATGACGCAGCGTCAATCCCTGCCGAGAAACCCCGTAAGGGCGATAAATCCAGGCAGGCTGTCCATTCGGCTTGAGCTTGTAGAAAGCCGGGTAAGTGGCCGTGCCAAAGTAGACATGACCATTCACCACGGTGGGCGTGGCATGAATGACACCCACCTTGCCGCGACTCTTGCGACCCGGAAATCGCCACTTTTCCACCAGTTCCGGGACCCGTTTGGGAACCAGCGTCTCCTCGCCCCGGTTATAGCGACTGCCCATGACATCATAGTTGTACATGGACCAGTCTTTATGGTCGGTTGCTAACGTCGGTGGGCTCTCCGCATGGACAGGCAATCGAGGAAAAACGCCGTCCCCCAAACCAGCCAGCACGAACACTAACAGTACCCAACGGTCCATCGTCCAGTCACTCCAGGCTCCGATTTTCATCACCGTTCCCACGTACCCGCCCAGGCACGAGAATCTGTTCAGGAAATATCATAAACCCTTACCAGAACGCTGGAAACCGGCAAGACGACTGGAAACGAACCAGCCACCACCACCGCCAGGAGGGGGTGAAACCGGGATTCACCGGAATCTCTCGTTCCCGTGAGATTCACTCTTTATTTGCCTCTGCTGTAGTCGAAACCTATACTGGAACCATGGTGTGGGAACCTGCTGCTGGTGAAACGGAATGATAATCCGTCCTGCCGTGAATCATGAGCCTGCCAAGGTCTCATCGCGAGGCCCGTGATTCACCCTCGCTGTTTTGATTGATTCAAGGAGTCACGTTCCATGTTTCGAAATAACATCCTGTTCTGCGCCCTACTGCTCTGCGTCGTCATGGCCTTACCCCGGCCAGGCATTTCAACAGGTGATGATACAGTCAGCAACGCCGTTTCCTCGACCTGCAAGGCGAAGCCAGACGTCTCCAAGATTTACGGAAAGATCCAGATCGTCAACTCGTTTCCGGACTACAAGGTGCAGATCGTGAATTCCTTTCCGGACCTCAAGGTCCAGGTGGTCAATTCCTTCCCGGACAAGGCTGGCAAATGGCAAATCGTAAATTCGTTTCCTGACTACAAGATCCAGATCGTCAACTCGTTTCCTGACTTCAAGGTTCAGTACGTCAATTCGTTCCCTGGAGTGCCCTAGTCCGGGACGCTGTTCGTGAACGACCTGCTTGCCATCTCCGAAAAACCTCGTATCGGCGTTTCCGCCTGCCTGGCCGGAGAAGCGGTTCGCTACGATGGTAATCATCAGCAACACCGACAGGTGGTTGGCCCACTGGCAGAGTTGTTCGAATTAATACCGATCTGTCCCGAGGTCGAGATCGGCCTGGGAATTCCCCGGGAACCGATCCAACTGGAACAAGCCGGACCCGTCACCCGCCTCGTGGCTATCGAATCGCGAACTGACCACACGGGCCCCATGCAGGAATTTTCCCAACGCACTGCGTTCCAACTGGAAGCCTGGCAGGCCTGTGGCTATGTCTTGAAAAGCAAGTCGCCCTCGTGTGGCCTGGAACGCGTGAAACGATTTAACGAAACCGGTACGTTTAAACGTGATGGCCAGGGAATCTTTGCTGCGGGATTACAGCAACATGTACCGGGACTACCCCTGGTCGAGGAAGCGGCCCTGGAAGAGAACTCCACTCGTCAGCATTTCATCGCACGGGTAGAAGCGTTTCACCGCTTGCGAGCCTGCCTGGCTGCCCCCTGGGATGCCGCCGACATGCTCAACTTTCACGTGGCACATCGTCAACTCCTGGAATCGCACCACGCCATCGGATACCAACAACTGGAAACACACGTCGCCCGTATCGGCGAACAGAAGCCTGGACCATTCCGAGCACGCTACCGCCAGCAATTCCTGGAGATCATGGGGCATCCCGTCGAGCCCAGGTCGGCAAGCTAGTTATCTGTCGACAATCTAGCTATCTACTGATGCGCCCGCTGTCTTGCGTTCTGCATCCAGCATCTTGCCTTCATTCAATATCTTCTCGGGCACGGGGGTCAGATCCCAGACCAGACCACACCAAGACATGAGTACCAGGATGTAATAGGTGATATCCAACTCCCACCAGTAGAAGCCCTGTCGCACTGAGGACTGGTAACGGTGATGGTTGTTATGCCACCCTTCTCCAAAGGTAATCAGCGCCAGGAACCAGTTGTTACGACTCTGGTCCTTGGTATTGAAACGTCGCTTACCAAACACGTGTGCGAGCGAATTAATGGAATAAGTAAAGTGATAACAGATCAGCGTAGACACCACGAAACCCCAAACCAGCATCTGCCACCGGTTGGTCTCCAGTGCAGGCCATTGTTCCAGGAAGAATCCCAACAGGAACATACACACGCCCAGGATCACAGGGGCCAGGTAATCAAAGCGATCCAGGAACTTTAGTTCCGGAAACTTTTGCAGTTCACCTGCACCATCCCTGGAAAAGTAAAAATTTTCATCCGTCATGAACCATCCCATGTGGCTATACAGGAAACTATGAGTGATCGGGGAATGGACATCGTATTCATCATCCGAATGCAGGTGATGATGACGGTGATGAGCTGCCCACCAGATAGGACCTTTTTGGACCGACATGTTCCCGATGAAAGCCCACACGAACTGGAACCAACGGCTGGTTTTAAATGAACGATGGGAAAAGTAGCGGTGGTAAAAACCGGTAATGGCAAACGTGCGCAACAAGAGCATGAAAACTGCTGCTCCCACGGCAGTCCAGCTCCAGCCGACCAGGAACACGGTCAACACGGCAGCGTGCAGTGCCAGAAAAGGTCCACATCGCAACCACTCGATCTTATGCTGACCTGGAGCTTCACCCTTCGACCCTGCCGATTTTGCAGATTCACCAGTCGGCTCAACGATCACCGGTACAGCGGCGCTGTCGGCAACGGGAAATTCATGTTCTGTTAATTCGTTCGCCATGGACAATAACCATTATCACCTAACATGAATCAAGCTGGGTTTACTAACTGAACTGCAAATCGACACGGATATCACTCGAAAGTCAGACCGGAAAATTAACACGAAACGTTATTAATCCTACACAGTCTAGGAGGTTAACCAGCAAACAAAAATAGCAGTTACCCCCCTCCATCATTCTTTCAATTCTAGCTTATATCGGACCGTAACCGCAATCCGATGCCCTGCAGCGTTCTGTCCTGTCCAAGAGCTTTCAAAACAACGTTACAGGCAGTTTACGCACCATTCGTTATTCGCCCATGAAACATTTACCCTTTTCATTCACTGATCCGCTTGGATTGCCGTATCTAATCATCCATGGTCTAAACAAAAATCAGCAGCAGGTACCTGGTCAAACCAATCGTTTAGCAAAGATCCAACCATGCGAATCATCCAGTTTGTGAACGAGAAAAACCAACCACGCGTCGGAATTCATGCGGGTGAACAGGTCCTGGACCTGACCGCGATACAACCTGAGTGGAATTCAACCTACCAGGTTTTTCAACAGGCCCATCGCAACCAGGTCACCCTTACCGAACTGCTCGAGGATCTACGGGCCGGTGTAGTTTGCCCTTTCACGTTTCAACAACTATGGGAAGCGAGTCCCGGGGCCGGCCAACCTTACCTGCTCCCCCCTTTAACTCACCAGGATCCATACCGCGTGTGGATCACCGGAACCGGCCTCACCCACACCGGCAGCATGCAATCCCGCGACCAGATGCATGGTGGGCAACAGGCAACAAAAAACGAACCGGAAACGGACTCGGCCCGCATGTTTGCCATGGGACTGGCCGGCGGGCAGCCTGAGCCCGGAAAACGCGGCACCGCGCCGGAATGGTTCTACAAGGGAAACGGGCTGGTCCTGCGTGGCCATCATGAAGCACTCGACATCCCGGCCTTTGCTCGAGATGGGGGTGAAGAGCCGGAACTGGTCGGCTGTTATATCATCGACCCGGACGGCATCCCGTGCCGCCTTGGTTTCGCATTGGGTAACGAATGGTCTGACCACGCCACCGAGACCATCAACTACCTTTACCTGGCTCCCTCGAAGCTGCGCAGCTGCTCGGTGGGACCGGAACTCAACCTGGATTTTCAATTCGATGACCTGACCCTGCGTTGCCTGGTGGAACGCGAGGCCGAGGTGCTTTATGACAGTGGCCAACTCAAGAGCGGCGAACAGTTCATGTGCCATTCCCTGGCAAACTGCGAGGATCATCATTTCAAGTATCCCCAGCATCGGCAGCCCGGTGATGTCCACCTGCATTACTTCGGTACCAGCAAGCTCAGTCATAGTACGCGAGACTGGACCTACGAACCGGGCGATGTGATCCGCGTGGAAGCCGATGCCTTCAGCAGTCCACTGGTCAACCATGTTGCCGCTGCGGCTGCCGAAGCGGCCGAGCCGATCATGGTCAAACGCAGTTAGTCTCTCCCAGGGTCCGTTGGCAGCTTTCTCAACAGGATGTCCAGATTGGTCCGCGACGGGAGTAGTGAACCCAAGACTGCAGCAGGAAAACTTATTGCCCTGGTCGGGGTTTACTGATGAAACTGCGATGAAATTACACAGGAAACGTACCGGGTCATCTAGAAATCTCCTGGCGGTTTGAGCAAGCTCAATCCTGATGCAGAGCCATCTTGAAACTGGTACAATGACCCCCAAGCAAGTCCACGAATCTCTATCACATTCTCACCTCATCGATAGGCTTTACGGAATGAACCGATACCTTCGCAGCCTCACCTTTCTCCTAGTGACAAGCTTACTCTTCTCGGCAGGATGTCAAAACGACACACCATCGACACCGCCGAAACCCGAGGCACCCGAGGAGACCGCAACCAAACCCGCCAAGCCGGAGGCGGTCGACAGCAACGAAAAACCACAAGACACCTCGGCTCCATCCACAGCCACGTCCACAGATCCAACTGCTGATACCGCCAAGCTCACCCTCGATGACATCTTTTCAGGGGATCACGTGATCGACGTACAGATCACCGTACCCCAGAAGGACTGGGACACCATTCGTTTCCAGTCACGCAATATCATGACGGCTCTTCAGCCGCAGCGTCAATTCGAGCCTGTTGACGGTCCTTACACCTACGTCAACGCCAAGGTAACGATTGACGGAGTAGAATTCCCCAACGTTGGCCTGCGCAAGAAAGGTTTTATCGGTTCGCAAAGCTCAACTCGACCGTCGCTAAAAGTGAAGCTTGACTACGTCGATAAGAAAGCAAATATCGAGGGATTGGAAACACTGACCTTCAATAACAACCAGCAGGACATCAGCCACATGAGCCAGTTCATGAGCTATGCCTTTTTCAATGCTGTGGGTTCACCTGCTTCCCGTTGTGCGTTGGCCAAGATCACCATCAATGGCACGAGCCTGGGAATCTATTCCCACGTGGAATCGGTGCGAAAACACCTGTTCGAACGCGAGTTTGGCAGTGACAAGGGCACACTCTACGAAGGAACGGTCGTTGATTTCTTTCCCGACTGGGAAGGCAGCTTTGAGAACAAGTTCGGTAAGGACAAGAAAGCCCGCAAGAAGATCGTGGAACTGATCAACGTCCTGGAGGGCAAGGAAGGTAACAAGATACTGTCCATCGCCGCAGCCGGGCGTGCCTGGGTTCCTGTAAATGCCCCAGACCAGGGAGACGAAAACCTGGCTGCCTATCCTGGCAACACGGACGAAGGCGATACCCATTTGCAACAAGTGACCGCGAAGATCGCTGCTATCAAGAAGATTCTCAATACGCCAACGCCCGCCTTGGCCGCATCCCAGGCGAAGTGGGAGCAAGAGGCCGTGCGGGACCGGATCGCCATGACCCCCTGGTCCATGACCGGCCCCTTCCAACTCGCGAGTTTCGACCAGGCTTACGACCAGGCCTTGCCGCCCGAGAAAAAGATCGATCTCGAGAGTGGCTACGACTGGGGGGACAACACCCTGACATGGATCCAACCACAAAAGCTTGTCGACGGTCAACCATTTCGCCTGGGCGGGCAACCCAATGCGGCCAGGTATTTCTTCCGTACGATTACCTCGCTGACCCCCAGGAAACTTGCGGTCTCGCTCGGCAGCGACGATGCTCTCAAGGTCTGGATCAACGGTAAACTTCAGTTCGAGAACAAGACCCAACGTGGCATTGACCAGGACCGTGACGAGACCGAGTTGAATCTGGTCGCCGGCGAAAACCAGCTGCTGATCAAGATCGTTAATGGCGCCGGGGAATCTGGTTTTTTCTTCCAGACCCAGGATGAATCAATGCCAGCCGCGCTACTGGCTGCACTAAAAATACCGCTTGCTGATCGAGAGGCTTCCCAGAAAACACTTGTCGATGATTACTTTTTCAAGATTGCCCCTGAACTGCAAGCTGCTCGCGACCAGTTAGCCGCGACAACACGGCAATACTACGAACGCTGGACCAAAACTGATTTCGATGACTCCAGCTGGACCGCCGGGAAAAATGGTGCCGGCATTGAAATGCAACAGGGATACCAGGATCTTATCGATCCTTCCTTCAATTTTGCTGATGCGATGCATCAAAAAAATGCCTCCCTCTACCTGAGGTTTCCTTTTGAAATCGCTGACCTGGACCAGGTCAGCGACAAGGCCGCCTTGAACCTGAGAGTAAAATACGACGATGGCTTCGTCGCCTTTCTCAATGGCCACCAGGTTGCATCTGCCAATGCTCCTGCGATCCCTCGCTGGAATTCCGAGGCCACGCAGGGACACGATGATCCTGCGGCAATGCAGTTCGAGATCTTTGATATCTCGAAATTCCGTGACAAGCTCCAGCAGGGGAAAAACGTCCTGGCAATTCATGCCATGAATGTCGCCGCAACCAGTACCGATATGTTGATGGTAGCCGAGATCGAGACCAATGACTTTGACTACGAGCAGGCTATCGGTGAACTGGTTGACCTGGATGCGTTCTACAAGTTCTGGGCCGTCGAGGGATTGCTTGGCTTCTGGGATGGATATTCCGGCAACCGCAATAACTTCTTCATTTACCTGAACCCAGAGACCGACAAGTTTCACTTCCTTCCCTGGGGAGCAGATGCCTTGTTTGAAAAGTTCAGTAAGCTGCGTGTCGATCGCCGCGCACCCGTGTCCGTGAAAACCATGGGCCGTATCGCGCATCGACTCTACCAGTTGCCGGCGTCGCGAGAACGCTATGCCAAGACCATGCAGGATCTGCTGGATAACCACTGGGACGAGGAAGCCTTGCTGGCGGAGGTGGATCGAGCCCAGGCCATGATCAAACCTCATTTGACATCCGCCCAGCAAAAGGCACTGCCTCGAGGTGAAATTCGCAGATTCATCCCAACCCGCCGAGCCGATGTTCTCAAGGAAATTAGTGGGGACATGCCCCTCTGGGCGAGCGCGCCGGGGCCACCACCCGTGATCGGAGGTCCCAGGAACAACAACACTAACAACCTCTGGATGGCCGCCAGGAAAGGAAACCTGGGATTGGTCAAGCGACAACTCGGTAGACAAAATGTCAATAGTCGCGACAAGGACGGACAGACTGCCTTGAACCAGGCTACCCTCGCTGGACACGAGGAGATCGTTGCCTTCCTGTTGGAAAAAGGTGCCCAGGTCAATGCCCGGGACAAAGATGGTAATACCGCCCTGCATACAGCCGCCTTCCTGGGCCGACTCGAAATCGCACAACTGCTGGTCGCCCAGGGGGCCAACGTTAATCTCAAGAATACCGAGGGAGCGACCCCGCTGGCCAACGCTGCAGGCCCCTGGAATGAACAAGTCGAGGGGATCGTCCAGTTCCTCACCAGCGCGTTGCAAATCAAGATCGACCAGGATCGCATGAAAGCCGGACGCCCCAAGGTAGCCGAATTTCTACGCAGCAAGGGTGGCAAACTGGCAGCCAATCTGCCCGCCAATGGCGACGGGCTGGAAATCTGGCAAGCCACCAGCACCGGAGACCTTGAACTACTCAAAAAAGTACTCACGGAAGGCACGAATATCAACGTTCGAGCTGATGACGGTGCGACCCCCCTGATTAATGCCACGGTGGCTAGTCAACTGGAAGCGGTTGCGTTGCTCGTCGAGAAGGGCGCAAACGTGAACGCACTTACAAACGACCGAAACTCCTCGCTCCATGCAGCAGCCTTCATCGGCAACCTGGAAATCGTCCAATTACTGGTCGCTTCCAAGGCAAATCTCAACGTGCGTAACCAGGAGGGCCAGACTCCGCTCGACAGTGCCTCCGGTCCGTGGAACGAGGAACTACAGGAAACCGTGAAATATCTCAACGAACTCCTGGGAATCACGATCGATGAAGCTGCTATGAAAACCGGCCGACCGAAAGTAGCTGAGTTCCTCTCCAGCAAGGGTGGCAAATCAGCCAGTGATCTCCCTCAACGACCGGGACGACCGAGACCGGGTGGAGCGGCGCAAGGTGACCTCTGGACGGCAGCCAGGACAGGAAACATTGCCGCTCTCAACCAGCATATTTCCAAGAAAGCGGACCTCAATGCCCAGGATGCCCGCATGGGCCTTACGCCCCTTGCCCTGGCAAGTATGGGGGGACACGTGGAAGCGGCCAAGCTGATCATCAGCAAGGGTGGTGAAGTGAATGCCAAGAACAAGGACGGCAGTGTTCCCCTGCACGGTGCCTCGTTCCTCGGTCGCGTTGACATCGTCAAACTACTGCTCGAGAACACGGCCAACGTGAATCTTAAGAATGCGATGGGAGAAACACCCCTGGACTCCGCAGCTGCGGAATGGAATGCCCAGATACAGGGGATCGTCCAGTTCGTGGGAACCATCCTGCAAATCAAGGTGGATGCAAACGAGGTCAAGGCAGGACGCCCGCAGGTTGCTGAACTGCTTCGCCAGAACGGCGGCAAGACCAAGGATCAGCTCGACTAGGCCCGGTAATGTTTCGTCACCACGAAATACCCGCGGCCCCTGTCCAGGCAAAAGATACGCGTTCCGCCACGGTTACTCTTGCAAGTAGAGCCAGACAAATCCCGTGCTCTGCTGGGTCATGAACTCACTGCGCTGACGATACAACTCCGTGTATCGTTTGCTGGCAGCCTGTTGCGCTTGCTTGTCCAGCTTCTTGTCACGCAACTTGGCCAGCGCCTCGTTCAATTCTTTCTGCCAACTGGCCATTCGCCTGGTACTCTCCTCTTCACTCAATCCCCTGGCAGGCGATCGCAGGGAAACACTGTCACCAACGAGAATGTCCAGCTTGCCATCGGTATTCACATCATCCACCCAGATGCGTGTCGATCGCGTCGGTCCGAGCAGTTCTGTTTCCCGCAGAAATGAACCGGTGCTGACCGATTTCCCCGTCGCAATCAGGGTCTTGAATCCCTTGAAGACCGGCCGTTTCTGGCCAGCCACGCCATGATTCTCTGCCCACTGGACCCCTCCCTGGCTCGAACCGCTGAGCAGATCCAGGTCACCATCCCCGTCCCAGTCAACCACGAAAGGATCACTGTGAGCACCGGCAATTTTCAGGGGCTTGTTCTGGTCGGTCTTGATCAACTCGGCCGCGGGTTGAAATTTACCCTTGCCCATACCCTTGAAGAGATAAAAACTACCCGCAAAATTGCCAACCACCAGGTCCAGGTCGCCATCCGCATCCCAGTCGACAGCCGTCGGACGGGTACAGATCTTCTCCGTCAGGTACTCTCCCTGCGTGACCAGTGAACCCAGCGCTTTCCACGTCGCCTTATCCACGATGCCATCGGCGGGCAGTTTATTCTGTTGCTGGAACTTGACTACTTCCTTCTTGGTCTTGGGACCAAAGTCACCATCGGTCAGCAGAGACGGTGAGAGTTTCAGACGGTCATTGAGAGTCCGCTGCAGGTCCCCTACCAGTTGACCGCGATCTCCCTCTTTCAGCCTGGTCAACGCAGGTTGATCGCGCCGCGGTGTCTGGACCAACAAGGGCTGCCGGTCGGTGCCGGTCAACGCCACGGCCTTTTTGAATCGCCCCCCGGATTCTCCCCAGAGGACCTGGAAAAGGCCTGCCATGCCCCCCTCGTAACGAGAATACGAACCGGAAAGAATGTCCTGGTAACCATCGCCATTAAGATCCACAAACTGTGGAGTGGAACTGGTGCATCACCAGACACCCGGAACCTCGGCGACCTGGCCTCCTGCTTTCAACCACTGGCCAGCAGCAAGCTTGTTTCCTCCAAGATTTCGGTAAACCCGGATCTTGCCATTATTGAACTGCCCCACGAGCAGATCTTTTTTCCCGTCACCATCAACGTCCGCCCAACAGGGTGCGGCATAACCGGGACTTTCCACGCGTACTGCCTGTCCTCCACCGGACAAGCGAACCGGCGCAGCAAATTCCGCTGCCTCGGTAACCGTGACACCTGTCAACACGAGCACACTGAGAAACAATCGCGTCATGGTCCAGTGACCTCCGTTCATCATTCAGGAATTCGCAACCAGCTAACTCTTGAGTATACGAAGCCAGCCCCGCTATCGTCAAATTACAACCGGCACATCAGGGATCCTGTGGAGGCACCAACTGCTTAAAATCAATCCGACGATCTATCATGCTGCGGGATGTCGGCAAACTGCCATCATGCGAGGTAATCACGATACAATTCTTCGTGTTCACTGCCTCGAATACCTGCTCATAGCCGGTCACCATCGTGAGCAGGGCATTCAGGTAACAACTGCCATGTTTTTGCACGATGACCTTGGCCACGTATTCACAGTAACAGCCAATGATATCATTGCTGATCCCCAACTGCGCATCCTTGAGCCGACCCGGCGGAACATCAAACTCATAGCCTACTTGATCACTCTCCAACACCTGGCCATAGAACATGTTCCCCGTCCCCATGCAACGCACAGCAACCTGGCAGGTACTGATCCGACCACCCATGATCGAATTAGAGTTCGCTGCCTGGTATTGATTCTGTTCGTCGAAGGTAAAATTAAACCCGGTGCAACCGTTGGTTTTCAGGTTCGCAGTACCTGCCACGTGACAGGCCGTGAACAGGTTGTAGTAGGGAGATACCATGTTACCTGGTCCATAAAACCCGGATGTTTTTTCTGCCCGCAGGTGCATATGCAAATCGTCAAAGCGGCTGTAGCTCATCCCCCGCAGATCCACCCCGTAGGCACCCTCGGTATGCACCTCGATATTGAAACGTGCCAGGTGAAATGCCTGGCCTCGTGTCGGCTGATCTGACTGCAGGCAACCGGTTCCGGCAGGACCATCGTAATGGATCACGGACAAAAGCCCGTCACCGATGAGTGCCACACCCTGGTGCAGCTTCAAGGGTTGTTTCACCCGATAGGTACCCGTGGGAACAAGTACCGTACCACCGGCAACCGCCACATCGATCGCGGCCTGCATCTGCTGGGTCACGTCCGTGCCATCTCCTCGTGCACCAAACCAGCGAACACTGACTGCGCCCGAATACATGCGATGCCAGTAGCCAGTCTTGGATTCACGGCTGCTGATCACCGTACCGTTATTGGCAACGGCTGCCCCCTCGGTCCAGCGAAATAATCCTTCGCCACCGTCCCCGGGGTGTGCATGCCCGGCCAACTGAACATACTCGGCAGAACCGGGCATGATGCCTTGCAACTCATCAACATCGTCAACGACAAAGATATGTTCCATGGAACCACCATCCTCAATTTGGATCTGCGACAGAGGACCTTGCTACTTGGTCAAAAACACTTCACTCTGCACGACCAGGTGAACCAGGTCACGCAAGCGATACCCTTGCGGGCTCATTTTCTCCACGATGCGATTCACCTCTCCACGATCAATCGGTTCCAGTACGCGACCGCTGGAGTATGCCAGCAATTTCTCTGCAAGACAGCGGGCCACGTCGTTTTCCCGGCCCAGCAGCATTTTCTTGAAAGCCACGATATCTGCCACCTGTTCTCCATTGGTCATCGTGGCCGAGGCATCAATCTCTCCGCCGCCCTTTGGATACCTGTCACGCCAGCGACCAATGGGATCGAAATTTTCAAAGGCAAATCCCAGCGGATCAATCTTGCGATGACAACGATTACAGGCTGCCTGTTCTCGATGCACCGCCAGTTGCTCGCGAATCGTCTTTGCCTTGCGAAGGTCCGGCGAAAGCGGTTCAACATCGGGTGGTGGTGGCGATGGTGGCATACCCAGGACATTCTCCAGCAGCCAGACACCTCTCACCACGGGTGACGTATCCACTCCATTGGCCGTGGCCGTCATCACGCTGGGCTGTGTCAGGATCCCACCTCGACGTGGATCACTCGTCGCAACCTTACGCAACGAATCACCCTTGATATCATCGCGTCCGTAAAAGACGTTCCCGATCGACTCGTTCATGAATGTATAATCCGAGTCGATCAACGACCGAACGGGACCGTTCGCCTGCAACAGGTCCGCGAAGTAGGCTCCTGTTTGTGCGATAATCTGCGGTTCCATTTTACGATCCCAGTAAATACGAAAGGGACCATTCAGTTCCGGGGGACTGTCCGCTATCTTGTCCAGTCGCAACCATCGCTCCGTGAAATGATGGGTGAAGGCATGGATCCTTGGATCGTCCAGCATGCGATTCACTTGCTGCTTTAACACGGCCGCATCTCGCAACTTACCAGCCCGGGCCAGGTCCAGCAGTTGCTGGTCTGGCATCGAAGACCAGAGAAAGTAACTCAGGCGTGAGGCCACCTGGAAATCATTAAGTCGACCTGGCTCTTCCCTGAGATATAGAAAATCGGGTGAACAAAGCATGGCCGTGTAACCTACCTGCATGGCCTTGATGGCCTGGGCCGTTTTCGCATCGACGTTGACCGGTTTTTTGGCAGTCGCATTACCCACTGTCAGGGGAGCATCACGAAACCCAGGACCACTCCAGGAGGCCCGCAGGCTGTTTGGCTTTCCATAGGCAAAATACTCCACACGAATCCCGTGGTCACCTGCTGCCAGACGGATTTTCCCCTTCCGTGTGGATGCTCCGTGAAGCCCGTCATGCTTGATCACGGTCTTGCCATCAATAAGTATCTGGGCCCCATCGTCCGAGGCCATCGTGAACTCGTAATCGCCCGCTTTCAAGGCATTTAGCCGACCCTCAAAAACGATTCCGAAATGTTCCCCAAGTCCCGAGAGGCGCAGGTCCATCAGGCCATCGGCTACTTTCCCCTGTCGCATGGGCTTGAGCATGGAAAAATCGGGAAGCTTGCTCCACGACCCCTGGTAAGCCCGGTAGACCAGTTCCTGGATAACACTTGGAACCGGATCCGGTTCGGGGTCGATCCTGGAACGAACCAACTCGACAAAGGGCTGGATTTCCACGTTGGAAACCGGACGACGAAAAGCCCGCTCTGCAAAGGATTTTAATAACGGTTCCACCCTGCCATCCTCGAAGGGACCGGTTCCATAGAGCGTGGTATGGCTTTTCGGTGGCCACTGCTCTGCCACCGGCTCCAGCGTGATGCTGTAAACGCGAATGCTCGGACCCTGGTATTGCTTGAGCAAAGTAACTGCCATTTCCCGCGACCAATCGGCACGAGCCTTGTCGTAGACTTTCTTGTCCGGGATCTGTTTCCGATCTGGTGCCTTTCGAAATGATCCTGGCAGGTACTTCTGCAGCAGCATATCCGTCCGTGCCTCACGATCTGAGGGACCATTTTCCCAGGTCAACTGGGGCAACCATTTGCGATCAATCCAGGTCTCCACCGTGAATGTCCGTTTTTTGCCATCGCCTGGTAAATCCAATTGCCGCAGTGAAATATGATCATTACGTGTCCGCGTTTTGAAAAGCCGCAGGTTCAATCGCAACGGGTCATCCTGGTTGGCCTTGATCATCTCACCCCAGGGATGCTTTTGATTATGCCCCGAGACCTCGACCGTAATACGGTAGCGGGCCGAGACTCCCACGCCTCCGCGTATCGCATCAGGCGTGATCGTCTCGCGACGATAGTAAGCATCGAAGTCCGGGTTGAGTTCCCGCGCAAACCGTTCCAGGTCTCCACGCACCTGCTTTTGAACATGCCCGGAAAAATGCCGCGTCTCGACCTTCGGTCGCGGACCGGTTTCCGTGGCCAATGCCAGGCTTTCCTCGGCCGCATCAAACATGAGCTTCAACAGGAAATCGGACATCACCAGTCGATCGCCAATGTTGTCGAAACCATCTTCTTCTTCATCACCAGGAAAAGCTCGAAACGGATCGGTGCTGGTATTCTCAACACGTCCATTCCCGTTGTTATCAACCAACCTGGCAACATTGCCGATACGCAATTCAGGATCCTTGATATAAAGTAAATCACGGATCGTGTTTCGTAGTTCAAAGCGGTTTAATCGGCGGGCCACCGTCTGGGCACCGGTACTCCGCTGCCGGGCATAGGCCTCCCTGAGCTGCCCGGTCAGCAGTTCGATAACCCGGGAGGTTTCCTTTTCATCGGGCTGAGGGCTGTCCTCGGGAGGCATCTCGCCCAGATTTAACTGGTCCAGGATTCCTTGCCAGGCAACGAGCGTTTCAACCTTGGAAAGTTCCGTGCCAAGCGAGTCGAACCGCTTGTCATTTTCCTGTTTCTTGGCACCGTGACACTGGTAGCAATGTTGCTTGAGAAAAGGACGTACCGTCTCGAGGGGAGACTCCGCCCCGAAAAGAACGAGGGGAATGACAACTAGCACACTGGTAAGCAAAAGACGAACCATCAGGACTGGCTCCACTCGAGCCCCGGCAAGGTACCCGTGCTGGTACCAAAGCGATCCGCCTGGACCCCATGATTGTGCAGGATCGACAGCAACAGGTTCGCAGCAGGCACGCGGGCCGAGTCCTGTTCTGGATAAACCTTGTGTTCACCATGTTTAAAACCACCACCGGCCAACAGCAGCGGGAGGTTCCTGGTCGAGTGCGGTCCGGTCGCCATACCGCATCCAAAAAGGATCGACGTGTGATCAAGAAGCGTACCGCCATTGACTACATCTTCCTGTGCCTTCAGCAAATCGATCAGGTGCGACATCTGGGTGATCTTGTTCCGTTCGATTCGTTGCAAGGCAGCAACGTGATCCGGGCGTTCTCCGTGATGTGAAAAACCATGGTAACCACCCTGCAGTCCGAAATCGCCATTCACGAAACCGGAGGAGAGCGTAATGGCACGCGTGGAATCGGTCTGGATGGCCAGCGCGATCAATTCGACCATGGCCTTCAGGTCAGCCTCGGTCCCTTTTCCCTGGGCGGGTTCCGGAAGATCCGTCTGGGGCTTGGGACGATCCAGCCACGGCTCCTGTTGAGCAATTTTCTTTTCCAGCGTACGCACCGCTTCAAAATACTCGGCGAACTTGCGTTGATCCCGTTTACCCAGTCCCTTGTTAACGTCCTTCGCCTTTTCCAGCACGACATCCAGGATACTGTTATGTCGTTTGAGTCGTTCCGCCGCCGTTGCTTTCTTGTCCTGTGGATCAGCCAGGAACAAGGCCCGGTACATACCTCGCAAATCAATTGCTGGCACCTGCACTCCCGTGCGTGTGAAACTAACGAAGTTAGATTCGTTCACCTTTACCGTCATCGAGGGGAAGCGTGTCTCGGCGCCAACAAACTCGGCGATCTTCTGATCAACGCTGATGTTTCCCTCTGGATAGTGAACTGCCAGGTGAGGTCGCACCCCGCTCAACAACACGGGCACGCCCTGGTGCCCAATCGTATTACCATGATCGAGATTCGAGAAGACCGTGAAATCCCGCCGATGTTTTTCGAGCGGTTTCAACGTCTCGGGCATCGTGTAACTGGCACCCACCTGGTCGACGGCGGGGAAAAAGGTTTTCTTGTAGATACCATAATTATTTGACAGGCAGACAAACCGTTTCACTGGCCGGGCGGCGATCGTAGCCGCGCGCCCCTCGGGCACCATCGCCTCAAGCATCGGCAAGGCAATTGCAACGCCAGCGCCCTTGAGAAAAAAACGTCGATCCAGGCTCTTGGTCATGACTGTTTCCTTGATAGCGCTGCGGCAACGGTGTTTCGGTATCCGTCCTCATCATCGGCTGTCGATTCGAAGGTCTTTATCTTAACCTAATTTGCCGCAACTCGCCCTAGCTTTTTCGCGTCGCGCTAGATTTTCCCACGACAGGAAAATCGTGCGGAGCGAGCAGACCTTATCGATCAAAATCAAAGGCCATAATAAAATTGAAAGACCTATTCCCTCTATCCGTGCTGTTAATCCTGGTAGTTTCTTTTTCCGTTGTTCTGCTAGAATCTACCGCATGACCTCTCCCCCATCCGACCAGCCGCCACAGGCAGATCCAGCGGACATTACGGACCCACCGGTGGAGCATCGACCCCGCTCAGCAGGAAAACGACTTGCTGCCCTGGCCGTCATTGGCGGCATGATAGGCTTCCTGGCCTGGTGGAATTTCTTTGCCAACAGGGTCATCGAACCAGGCGATATCATCTGGACCTTCGAGACAGGCGGTTACGTTAACTCTTCACCGGCGATCGGCACCGATGGCACCATCTACGTCGGATCGGAGGACCGTCATCTTTACGCACTTGACGGAAAGACCGGCAAAACAAAGTGGAAGTACCAGACCGGGAGTGACGTGAGTGGCTCACCCGCGATCGGTCCTGATGGAACGATCTACATTGGATCCGGTGATGGAAACGTTTATGGCCTGGACGCAACCACGGGCACTCCCAGGTGGACCTTTAAAACCGGAGGCGATATCACTTCCTCAGCTTCCATTGCCAAAGACGGCACCATCTACATCGGCTCGCTGGACAAGAAGGTCTATGCGCTCGCCGGTGATTCCGGGAAGAAACTCTGGGACTTCGAAACCGGCGGGGAAGTCTACTCGTCACCTACCATCGGGATGAACGGAATTGTCTACATCGGCTCTCGGGACTCCAAGGTCTACGCGCTCGATGGACAAAACGGAGAACTACTGTGGGAATTCGCTACCGGGGAATTCGTGAACTCCTCACCCGCGATCGGTTCCGACGGCACGATCTACCTGGGATCTGCAGACAACAAGGTCTATGCACTGGACGGCCAGACCGGTGACTTGCAGTGGGAATTCAAGACCAGGCATCAAATCACCTGTTCCCCGACCATCGCGAGCGACGGAACCATTTACATCGGATCGTTCGACAAGAAAATGTATGCCCTGGATGGACAGACAGGTGAGCAGAAATGGTCCTTTCGATCACGGGCGTTCATCAGTTCTTCTCCGGCCATCGCCCAAGACGGAACGATCTATTTCGGTACCTGGGACAAGACCTTCGTGGCCCTCGACGGCCAGACAGGAAAAGCCAAGTGGAAACTGGAATCGCCTGGCTTTATCACTTCCTCCAGCGCACTTTCCAGGGATGGCACGGTCTACATCGGGGCTGGCTCGACGGTCAATGCCATCGCGGGTACGGGACCTGGCCCCCAGGCATCTCCCTGGCCCATGCGGGGTGGCAACGCCCGGCACACGGGCCGATACGATTCGCCGTCAGCCGAGAACAAGGCGCCCTAGTCTTCACGTACTGCTGGCGGAACGCTGCAGCCCATTCGTGAATGGTTGGCCAGGCTGATTTAACGAAGATGTTTACAACCCCAGGCAATCAGGCCTGCCAGTGAATCGACTCCCAGCTTTTCCTTCAATCGCTGCTTGTACGTATTCACGGTAGTCACCTTGATACCCATGGCCTCACTAATGCTATCGGTGCGCTTTCCGGAAATCAGGTGCCGCAGGCATTCCACTTCGCGATCCGTTAACATCGAACTCTCATCCGTCACAACGGGTACCGAGGTAATCATGGCAACGACGTCATCCGTATCTACCGGGACGGCACGACATTCATAGAGATGCTTCTCGCCATTAAATTCCAGGTTGGTTGTAATCGTTACCGGCTCGCGGTCAAAGACGACCCGTTGAAAAGCGTTACGGATCAGCTCATTTTCTTTCTCCGTCGAGACCCAATCCCAGGGACAGCTATAGATAATCTCGGCGGGCGAGTGATACATCAAGGGCTCGGCAAAAACTATACGCCCGCGGGCATCGTGTAACGTAACCAACGGGACCAGTGGTGAGTGTGGCATGAGACTTGTTTCCAATCCAGGTTAACAACCAGGTTCATTATAGCCGACTACAACCTGTCCTGCCTCACCAGCAAGTGTCTTCTCGTATTCTATTTCTACACACCTGGCGCTGGCGTTACCTGATCAAAATACTAGAAATCACAACTCCTCCAGGGCGTGGTCTGCGGATTACCTCCTATTTTGATATCCGGTCCAGCACGGTTTCTCGATGTAATAGAATCTTGACCTGTAGGGGACAACAAGATTCATTTCCAGGGGTTACGTGCTTGCTTGATCGCCGTGGCAGGGAATTCAAACCACGTGCAACCCTGATCTCGGCGCGGTAGACTGGGAACCCTTCCGTGGACCGAGAACCACGAACAACCGTTTGTTTTTTATTCTTTCCCCTGGAATCAAGTCATGCCTGTTTCTTATCGCATCTTCGAACGTCTGCTCTACATCTACCTGGGTCTCTCGCTGCTCCCCGTTTCCAGCAAGGCTGCCGAAGTTGCCATTGCCCCAGATCTGGGCAAGGTAGAAACCAAGGTTCGCTGGTTCCAGGCCACGGACATTGGACTGGAGGGAAAAGCATGGTCCGACACGAAATTGCCCTACCAGCGATTTCCTGACAAGGCACAGGCTGTCGTGCGTCCGCCGGTCTGGAGCCTCAGTCAACACTCGGCAGGCATTGCAGTCCGATTCAGCACGAACAGTTCGACACTTTCAGCTCGCTGGACACTTACCTCGGCGCGGCTGGCTATGCCCCACATGGCGGCCACGGGAGTCAGTGGGCTGGACCTCTACATCAAGACCGCGAACGGTTGGCGATGGGTGATCACACCGAAACCAAGTGCTCAATCAAACACCGCGGTACTGGCCCGGAATCTGCCCGCCGGCCGCCAGGAGTTCCTTCTCTACCTGCCCCTGTACAACGGGGTCTCGAGTGTCGAGATCGGCCTTGATCCCGATGCGCAAATCTGGAGCAACCGTTACACGGGTGAGGCTGCCAAACCACTTGTGTTCTGGGGCACCTCGATTACCCAGGGAGCCTGTGCTTCACGACCTGGCATGGTCCACACGGCAATCCTTGGTCGGCGTCTCGACCGACCAGTTGTGAACCTGGGATTTTCCGGTAATGGACGCATGGAACCCGAAGTTGCTCGCTTGCTGGCCGAGATCGATGCAGCCGTCTATATCATTGACTGTTGTCCTAACCTCAAGGGAGAAGACGTCGCTGCACGGACGGAACCCCTGGTGGCCATCCTGCGAGAGAAACGGCCCGGTACCCCCATCCTGCTGGTCGAGGACCGCAACTATGCAGATGCTTTCCTGGTAGCCTCGAAGCGGGAGCGTAACGACGGCAACCAGGCTGCCCTGCGTGCTGCCTACCAACGATTGACTGCCAAGGGGACCGATCACCTGTATTATCTCGAGGGCGATCGCTTGCTCGGTCGTGATGGTGAGGACACCGTGGATGGTTCACATCCCACCGACCTGGGATTCGTGCGTCACGCCGATGCTTTTGAAGCGGCCCTGCTGCCGATCCTGGGTGATTCACGCGGTTTCAAATGGTACCGGGGAAACCTGCATACCCATACGCTCTGGAGCGACGGAAATGATTTCCCCGAGATGGTGGCCGACTGGTATCGACGAAACGGATACCACTTCCTGGCCCTCTCCGACCACAACATCCTCAGCGAGGGCATGAAATGGATGAATATCAAGTCGATCGAATCTCGTGGTGGCACCACGGCGTTGGCCAAGTACCTGGCTCGCTTCGGTGACCGCTGGGTCGAGACGCGTGGAAGTCGTAAAAAGGGGAACCTTGAGATTCGCTTGAAACCGCTTTCGGAAGTACGCCCGCTGGTGGAAAAACGGGGAGAGTTCCTGATGATTCCCTCGGAAGAAATCACGGACAAGGGAGTCCATATCAATGCCACAAATATCGGCCGATTGATTTCACCCCAGGGTGGAAAGACCGTCCGCGAAACGATCCGGAATAACCTGCGGGCCGTGGCTGCCCAGGCCGAGGAACTAGGACGCGTCATTATCCCACACCTGAATCACCCTAACCTGGGCGACAAGGGAATCTCGGCAGAAGACCTGGCCGCATTGGTACAGGACGAATTCTTCGAGATCCACAACGGGGTAGAAGGCGATGGTGACCTGGGCAGCGATAATCGGCACAGCCTCGAAACGCTCTGGGATATTACCAGTACCCTGCGACTGACCCAGTTCAAGGCACCACCCCTGTATGGCCTGGCGACAGATGACAGTCATCATTACCATGGCAAATCCAAGGCCTCTCCTGGTCGAGGTTGGATCATGCTGCGAGCCCGGCAACTCACGCCGGAATCGATCGTGACGGCCATGCAACGCGGCGATTTCTATGCTTCCAACGGCGTCGAATTACTGCGGGTCGATTTCGATACCAAGACCGGGATATTGCAAATTGAAATCAAGCCTGCTGGCACGGCACAATTCACCACGGAATTCATTGGTACCCCGGTCGGCTTCGATGCCACCTCGAAACCTCGCATCAACAAGAAAACAAAAAAGGCGATCACCGGTACTCGCAACTACTCGGCTGACGTGGGAAAAGTGTTCAAGAGCGTCCAGGGATTGACGGCCACCTACCAACTGACCGGCAAGGAACTGTACGTGCGTGCCAGGATCACCAGCGACCAGGCCCCGGCCAATCCGACCACGGAAAGTTCACGAAGCCAGGCCTGGACACAACCGGTAGGATGGCAAAAGCACTTGAAATAACGACGTCGAACAGCCATCCCGGTGTCAGGGTTTCGGATCGACCTGCCAGTCTTTATTCCGTCGCGTACCATAATAGGGATAGTAATCCCAGGGAGCAGCCAGACCGAGCGCACGTGGATCCTTGGTCTCTACCAGGCGATCCTGGAGTTGCTGGCTGAATCGCTTTCGAATCTTGGCATAGGCCGGATCCTCGGCCAGGTTCGACAGCTGACCAGGATCGTCCTTGAGCCGGTAGAGTTCCTCGACCGGGCGTTTGGCAAAAGCCGCTGCATAATACTTCTGGAAACCATCCTGGCCCTGTTGATCCATGAGC